>Ga0172380_10000877_pt1 | contig 54453 bp, 47 predicted proteins | sample Leawe162metaG_FD_119747 | JGI IMG/M metagenome (GOLD analysis project Ga0172380, IMG submission 119747) | Leachate microbial communities from a municipal landfill in Southern Ontario, Canada - Leachate well 162 metaG | ecosystem: Engineered > Solid waste > Landfill > Unclassified | place... | reverse complement strand
TTCGTGAAATTGAGGCCACCACATCCGTAATTCGAAAAATCCCGCTCAGATCGCGAAGAAATGCCCCTCAATCCCACATTTTATCTCGAACAAAAACCCCGCGATTATCGCGATGGCCTACACCCGTAGGCGCGGAGCATCTGCCGCTGAAAAATGACGATGCCAAACGATCCGAACCAAACGGTGAAATTATCCATCCCGTCTTCTTATTGCTGCCCGTGATTCGGAGCAAGTCCAATGCCGCGAACTGACACCCCCGGTTTTCTGATGACCTATCATAGGGAAACGGGGGGAGAAAAATGAAGTGCTCGGGGGGGGACTTGAACCCCCATGCCTTGCGGCATACGCCCCTCAAACGTACGTGTCTGCCATTTCACCACCCGAGCCGATTGGGAGTGGAGGAGGAACCCTACCGGCGGTGGGAATTTTGGCAAGGCAGAAATTTTGGCTTGCGAAATCTGATCGGGTGCCCCACTTTGGACAATTCCAACCGAAACGGAATATTTATGGCATACGCAGTGATACAAACAGGCGGGAAGCAATACCGCGTCGCCGAGGGCGATGAGATTGAAGTCGAGAAACTTGATGTCGGGGCCGGCGAGAAGACCGAGTTCCCGGAGGTGTTGCTCGTGGCCGACGGCTCTTCCGTCACGATCGGCACCCCGCTGGTCGCCGGGGCGAAGGTCACCGCCGAGGTCGTCGACCAGTTCAAGGATGACAAGGTGATCGCGTTCAAGTTCAAGCGCCGCAAAGGCTACCACCGCACGGTTGGCCACCGCCGCCAGCTCACCAAACTCAAAATCGAATCCATCTCCACCAAGTAACTCGTCATGGCCCATAAAAAAGGACAGGGAAGTGTCAAAAACGGACGCGACAGCCAAAGCAAACGGCTCGGCGTGAAAAAATTCGGCGGCGAGTCGGTCGTTGCCGGCAACATCATCATCCGCCAGCGCGGGACGAAGTTCCAGCCCGGCCGGAATGTCGGGCTCGGGCGCGACTACACGATTTTCGCCCTTCAGGACGGCAACGTGAAATTCGACCGCGCGGGCCGCCGGGTGAACGTCGAACCCGCCACGAACTGATCCCGCTTAAGGCGAAGACCGTCTTTTCTCCGAGGGCCTTTCGGCCCGGCGTGAAGGACCGCCGTTTCCGGGGTTCAACCGCTCCGATTTGCGCCGGAATTCCATCACGTTGATGGGCGGGAGGTTCAGGGCGCAGAAGGATTTTGTCGCGAGTTCGAAGAGGTGGTCTTCCTCGCAGAGCTGGGTGCCGATCTGGTAGGCGATGAACCGGCTGTTGGCGTCCATCGCACCCGCGATGCGCGACAGGATCCGCGAGCGGATGGATTTATCGATGACCGAAAACGGGATGCCCGAGAGAATGTAATCGCAACGCGAATGCCCGAGGTCGCCCAACGCCTCGCGGATATGGAGCGCGTCGGTTTGAAGGACCGTGACGCGCCCGTCTTCGCGGAACTGACGCCGGAGATGGGAGACGAATTCCGGGTCCACTTCGAAGAGGACGAGGCGCGAGTCCGGCCCCATGCGTTTGGCGATCTCGCGCGTGTGACATCCCTCACCCGGCCCGAGCTCAACGACCACCCTCGGGCGGGAGAAATCCAGGCGCGATGCGGTTTGCCTGGTGAGGAATGGCGAGCTGGGAACCAGGTAGCCGACCCGCAGGGGGTTTGCGAGGACACGTTTGAAAAATAGAAAGCTCATCGGGAAAAATGCGGGATTTGAAATGCGGCATGGGGGGATGCGGGAACCGACGCGGAGCGCTTTTTCTCCGGCGAAGGATGTCCGGCCCTCGGAGGGTGCCCGAAGAAGGGCGACCGGGGCGGAACACCCGACCCGCTAGGGAATTCCTGCAAGGATTTCTTTTGCGCCCTGCTGTTCGTAGGCGTCGGCGATTCCCAGGAGACGGGATTCGTCGAGCGGTTTTCCGAGGAACTGGAGCCCGACGGGAAGTTGTTTCCCGTCCTCCTCGACCAGCCCGCAGGGGACGCTGATGCCGCAGATGCCGGCCAGGTTCGCGGCGATCGTGAAGATGTCGGCGAGATACATCCGCAGCGGGTCGTCCACGCGTTCGCCGATTTTGAAGGCGAGGTCCGGGGATGTCGGGCAGACGAGGGCGTCGACATTTTCGAAGGCGGCGGTGAAATCCCGGCGGATGAGCGTGCGGACTTTCTGGGCCCGGAGGTAGTAGGCGTCGTAGTAGCCGCTCGAGAGGACGTAGGTTCCGAGGATGATGCGGCGTTTGACCTCGCTCCCGAACCCTTCCTCGCGGGTGCGTTTGTAATGGTCCAGGAGGTCGGCCGGATTTTTTGCGCGGTGGCCGTAGCGGACGCCGTCGAAACGGGCCAGGTTGGCGGAGGCTTCGGCGGTGGCGATGATGTAGTAAACCCCGACGGCGTATTCGGTGTGGGGGAGGGAAACTTCCACCAGATCGGCCCCCAGCCCCTCGCAGGTCCGGATCGCTTCCTCGACTTTGGCACGCACGCGGGGATCCGTGCCCCCGACAAAATATTCCTTCGGGATGCCGAGCCGCACGCCTTTGAGATCGCGCCCGAGGCGGGACGTGAAATCCTCCGCAGGCAGGTCAAGGGACGTCGAGTCGCGGGGGTCCTTGCCCGAGATCACGTTCAGGATCGCCGCGCAGTCGCGGGTGCTGCGGGCGAACGGTCCGATCTGGTCCAGCGAGCTGGCAAAGGCGACGAGGCCGTAGCGGGAGACCCTTCCGTAGCTCGGCTTGAGCCCCACGACGCCGCAGAGCGCCGCCGGTTGCCGGATCGAGCCGCCGGTGTCGCTGCCGAGTGTCGCGAAGGCTTCGCGGGCGGCGACCGCCGCCGCCGAGCCGCCGCTCGATCCGCCCGGGATCCGCGACGTGTCCCACGGGTTCCGCGTGACCTGATACGCGGAATTTTCCGTGGACGATCCCATCGCGAATTCGTCCATGTTCAAGCGTCCGAAGGGGATCGCGCCTGCGGCCTTCAGCTTCATGATCGCCGTGGCATCGTAGGGTGCCTTGTAGCCGGCGAGAATCTTCGAGCCGCAGGTGCATTGCTCCCCGAGCACGTTGATGACGTCCTTGATGCCGACCGGCACCCCGCCGAGCGGCAGCGAGATGTCGGCCTTTTCGGCGGCCGCCAGGGCGGATTTGAAATCCCGCGTCAGGTAGGCACCGATGCCGGCGTCAACTTCCGCGATCCGGGTTTCGAGGGCACGGACGGCGTCTGCGGGGGTGAAGGAGCCGTCGCGAAATCCGGCCTGGAGTTCCGGGATTGTGAGCCTGGTGAGATCGCTCATGGTTATTCGATGACTTTTGTGACGAGGACGAGGTTGTTGGAGGAGTGGGGGGCGTTCGCGAGCGCGGCCTTCCGGTCCAGGCCGGGCTTGGCCACATCCTCGCGGAACACGTTGAAGACCGGGTTCGCGTGGGCGGTGGGCTCGACATCGGCCAGATCGAGTTTGCCGAGCTGCTCGACATACTCGAGGACGCTTCCCAGCTGGGACTGGAAGGTTTCGGTTTCTTTGTCGGTGAGTTCGATGCGCGCCAGGCGGGCGACATCGCGGACATCAAGATTCGGGCTGCTCATGGGAACCGCGATTGTTAGCAGCTTGTGCGAGCGGTGAGGAAGCCCCAATTTCAGCGGGGGGGTTCGCGCGGCGCACGGCGGTCGTAGGCCCTTCGCATGGCCGCCGCCAGGTCCGCCGTTTTCACGGGCTTGCTGATGTAATCGTCCATGCCGGCGGCGAGGCATTTTTCCCTGTCCCCTTCGAGCGCGTTCGCCGTCATGGCGAGGATCCACGGGCGTTTGCCCGGCTTCTGCATCCGGCAGATCTCGCGGGCGGCGGCGAGACCGTCCATGCCGGGCATCTGGACATCGAGGATGACGGCGTCGAATTTTTGCGCGCGCAGGGCGGAGAGCACCTCGAAGCCGTTGGAGACGATCTCCGGCTGGTAGCCGAGGCGTTCGAGCATGAGTTTGATGATCCGCTGGTTCGTGGGGTGGTCCTCGGCAACGAGAATCCTGAGCGGGCATTCGCCGGCGACATCCGGATCTCGCGGTGCCGCCTGGGGACGGATGGCCTGCTGGCGTCCCGCCACTGCGGCACAGATCGTCTCGTAAAGGACCGATGCCTTCACGGGCTTGGTCAAAAAGCGGGAGATGCGCAGGTTCTTCAGCCGGGAGCGATCCCGGTCCGCCAACGAGGTGAGGATGATGATGTTGAGGTCCGGCCTGTGGGAGCGGAGTTCGCCGGCGAGCGTGTATCCGTCCATGTCCGGCATCTGGACATCCAGCAGGACAAGATCGACATTTTCTCCGGATTCCTCGAGGGCAAGGGCCTCGCGCGGGCCGACGGCCTCGCGGGGGATCATGCCCCAGCTTTTTGCCTGCTCCGCAAGAATCCAGCGGTTGGTGGCGTTGTCATCGACGATGAGAACACGGATCCCCGTGAGATCGGGATTCGAATGCGTGGCGGCTTCCGGCGGCGCATCCTTCGCTGGAAGAAGGGGGATGACGAATTGAAAATCCGCTCCCTTGCCCACCGCGCTCGCCACCCAGATTTTTCCTCCCATGATCTCCACCAGGCGTCGGCTGATGGCGAGGCCGAGGCCGGTGCCGCCGAACCGCCTGGTGGTGGAATTGTCGACTTGGCTGAAAACCTGGAAGAGCCGGTCGCGCACGTTTTCCGGGATTCCGATCCCCGTATCCCGCACGGAAAAATGGAGGGAGTTTTTCCCGCCGGGTTCCTTGTGGCGGCGGACGCGGACCACGACTTCGCCCGATCCGGTGAACTTCACCGCGTTCGTCACGAGATTGAGCAGGATCTGCTGGAGGCGGGTGCGGTCGGAGAGGATCACGGAGGGGACATCCGGCTCGATCCAGCAGAGCAGTTCGAGGCCCTTTTGGGAGGCCGGGCCGGCGTTCAGATCCAGGACCGTTTCGATGGTGTCCCGGAGCGGGACCGGGAGGGATTCCAACTCGAGCCGCCCGCTCTCGATTTTGGAAAAATCCAGAATGTCGTTGATGATGGTGAGCAGGGCATCGCTGCTGGTCCGCACCATGTCCAAATGCTCGTGCGCCCTCCGGGGCAGATCGGAGTCGAGCAGGAGGTCGGTCATGCCGATGATGGCGTTGAGAGGGGTCCGGATTTCGTGGCTCATGTTGGCCAGGAAGTCCGCCTTGGCCCGGGCCGCCACCGAGGCCTCCCCGGCCAGCCGCTCGGCATTTTTTTTCGCTTCGTCCAGCGCGAGATTTTGCGCGGCGAGGGTCTGGAGCGCATTCCTCCGGTTGATGACCGCCCCGATCAGGCGGGCGAGGAGGCGGACGAATTCGATTTCCGCCTCGTCGAACGGCCTGTCCCGCGCCTCTGCGGAAAAAAATTCCAAGGTCCCGTGGACACGGCCCTCGACGATGACCGGAGTGCCGATGAAGCTCTCGTATCCGAACCGCTGGAGGCACGGCTGCGAGGCGTGCGGGGACGCGGACATTTTCGGGATCGCGAGGACGTCGCGAGATTGGATGGAGAGCCCCCCATACGTCTCGGCCAAGGGGTGGGACGATTCGCCGTCGCCTGGGGAGGGCGAGCGAGCCTCGATCAGCAGAGCGTCCCCGACCACGCGCCCGAGAGCGGCCTTTTCAAACCTGAGAATCTCCCGGCTTTTTTCGAGGGCGAGAAGCAGGTTTGCGGAGGGATCGGTCCCGGGCATTTCGGCGATGCTGCTGAGCGCCTGGAGCAGGCGGATGCGCAGGGCGGTGGATTCCTCCGCGATTTTCCTGCGGGTGATCTCGATCTGGATCGAGACGAACTTCGTGATTTCTCCGCCGGAATCGGCGAAGGGGACGACGATGGCGTCGACCCAGTAGAGCGAACCGTCTTTGGCGCGGTTGCAGATCTCGCCGCGCCAGACTTTGTTCCCGCGGATCGTCTGCCAGAACGTCTTCCAAAACGCTTTGGTGTGGACTCCCGAGTTGACGAGCCGGTGGGGTTTCCCGACCAGATCTTCGGCGGAGTATTTGCTGGTCTCGCAGAACTTGTCGTTCACGTAGTTGAGAACCCCGTCCGGGCCGGACTCCGAGACGAGGGCCAGCTCGTCGAGCGCGAGCTTGTGCGCGGACAGCGTGCGCACGATTTCGTCCGAGAACTTTTTTTCCATCTGGAGCTGTTTCTCCGCGGCGGAGCTTTTCCGTTCGAAGCGGGAGAAGAATGGGAGCAGGGCGAGGGCGGTGATGATGCTGAGCAGAAAAGCGTCGAGTGCCACCTCCTGCCAGAGGCTCGTGGGTTCGGGCCAAAAGGAGGGGATGATCAGCCCCATGACGAGGATCTCGCCGAAAAAGACGATCGCCAGGGTGATGAAGAAGATCATCCCCCAGGTCACCGGGGCCGGGGGGCGACGGTCCGGAGTGGAAACTCCGCCGTTTCTCATGGTGCCAGGCCCTCCTTCCGGTCGTGCCACGGGAGGAATGTGCGCTCCGGGATGCCGGGAGGCAAATTCATTCCTTGATGCGCTCGATTTCCGCTCCCAGCGAGTTGAGTTTTTCGTCGATGGACTCGTAGCCCCGGTCGATGTGATAAACGCGGTTCACCTCGGTGACGCCCTCGGCCTGCAGGCCCGCCAGAAGCAGGGCCGCCGAAGCCCGGAGGTCGCTCGCCATCACGGGGGCACCGCTCAATTTTTCCACGCCGTGGATGATGGCCGTCGGGCCCTGAAGCTCGATGTTGGCACCCATGCGCTTGAGTTCGGCCACGTGCATGAACCGCTGGGGGAAGACGTTGTCGGTGACGACGCTGATGCCGTCCGTCGTGGCGAGCAGGGCGCACATCTGGGCCTGCATGTCGGTGGGGAACAGCGGGTAGGGAAGGGCGTCGAGCTTGAGGGCGCGGCGGGAGCCGTTCGGGGTGATGGAGACCCGGTTTTTTCCGGCCTCGATGTGGAAACCCGCCTGGGAGAGGGGCTCGGTGACGGCGGTCAGATGGTCGGGCTCGACTCTCGTGAGCGTGACCCCATCCCCGCAAATGGCCGCCGCCACCAGGAATGTCCCCGCCTCGATGCGGTCCGGGATCACCTCGTGTTCGGCGCCGTGGAGTTCCCTGACCCCCTCGATGATGATCCGGCGGGTCCCGGCACCTTCGATTTTCGCGCCCATGGCGATGAGGAAATTCGCCAGGTCCACGACTTCCGGTTCTCCGGCCGCGCCATCGATCACGGTGGTCCCTTCGGCGAGGACCGCCGCCATCATCACATTGTCCGTGCCCAGGACGGTCGAGCCGAATTTCCCGCGCATCGGGATCGTGGTCCCTTTGAGGTCCGGGGCGAGGACTTTCACGTTGCCCCCCTGCACGCGGACTGCGGCCCCGAGGGCTTCGAATCCCTTGAGGTGAAGGTCGATCGGCCTGTCGCCGATGATGCAGCCGCCCGGCAGGGAGACCGTGGCCTCTTTTTCGCGCCCGAGCAGCGGGCCGAGAACGCAAACCGAGGCGCGCATTTTCCGGACGATGTCATAGGGGGCCTCCGTGGTGACCTTTTCGGCCTTGATCGTGACGACGCCGCTCGCCCGTTCGACCTCGCATCCCAGCTCGCTGAGGATCGTGAGCATGTAATGGATGTCGCTCAGATCGGGGACGCGCGAAATTACGCACGGCTCCTTCGTCAGCAGCGTCGCAGCGAGGATCGGAAGCGCGGAATTTTTTGATCCGCTGATCCGGACCGACCCGCTCAGGCGGCGCCCCCCGTGCACGAGAATTTTATCCATGTCTGGCGATGATGAACCTTTCGGTATTCTGATAATCCCGCCGCGGGGAGATGTCCCGAAAATTATGGGCCTCCAGCAACCCGCGCACACGTTGCGACTGGTCGTGCCCGATCTCGAGTGCCAGCAACCCGCCGGGCGACAGGATGCCGGGAGCCCCGGCCACGAGGCGGCGGATCAGATCCAGGCCGTCCTCCCCGCCGTCCAGCGCGAGCACGGGATCGTGGCGGACTTCGCGTGACAATTGCCCGATTTCCGCGCGGGGGATGTAGGGAAGGTTCGCCACGACGACCTGCATCGGCCCGGAAATATTCGAGAGAAGGTCGGACTGCACAAAATGGACCCGCCCGCCGAGGTTGTGCCGCGCCGCATTTTCCGCCGCCAAGGCCAGCGCCTCGGGGGAGGCATCGCATCCTGTCACGTCGGCCTGCGGCCGCTTCAGCGCCAGGCTGAGGGCGATCACCCCGCTTCCGGTGCCCACGTCGAGAGCCCGCTCGAACTCGCCGGCGGCGAGCACGAGTTCCACAAGTTGCTCGGTTTCCGGGCGCGGGATCAATGCCCGCAGGTCGGTGCCGAAGGTGTGTCCGAGGAATTCGACCGTCCCCAGCAGATGTTGCAGCGGCCGCCCCTCCGCGCGCTGGCGGACGAGATCGCGGAGCGGGGCGCGTTCCTTTTCTTCCAGCGGGCGTTCGAACTCGAGATAGAGATCGATCCGGTTTTTCTTTCCGAGAACATGCGCGAGGAGGTGCTCCGCATTCAGGCGCGAGCTTTCGACGCCCCGCTTGCCGAGGTAGTCCGTCGCTGCAGCCAGAACTTCAAGGACCGTCATCGTTTGTTGGGTTGCATGGAAGATGGGAACTGCGAGGATTGCGACAGGGCAGCGGACATGGACAAACATCCCCGGATTTCTCCGGATCCACTCCAACTTGCCAGCGTCATTGCCGTAACCGCTTGACAATAAAAGAGTGGAGGCGAGGGGAGTCGAACCCCTGTCCTTAAAGCGATCTGCACAACCTTCTACATGCTTATACGGTCTTTCATCTTGGGGCCAAGCTGCGAGCCGTCACGCCACCGACCCCATAGCGGCCACGAAATCGATTCACTTCCCGCCGCGGCCACCCCGGCTGAAAATTAGCCTACTGTCGTCGTGTCCCGGCTTAGCAGGCGTCTGCCGGGACACGTCACGGCGACTTAGGCCGCGAGAGCGAGATCTTCGTAATCTGCGTTTATTTTGTTTGATCCGATTTTTTACGAGGCCAACGAATCATCCTCGGCATGCGGACCGGGCTTCACACCTCAAGTCGAAACCAGTACGCCCCCAACGGAAAGGAAGGTAACGCAAAGATTCCGGAAAGCAACCACGGATTCCCGGAAACAAGCCCCCAGAATGTGGGACCATGAAAGCCCCTCCGATAAGCGGGGGTCAGAAGGTGCTTTTCAGGGCGTCGGACATGACGCGGGCGGTTTCGTCGATGTCGGCACCGGCATGGGCGAGGGAGAGGAAGCCGGTTTCGAACTGGGAGGGCGCGAAGTAGACTCCCGCATCCAGGCAATGGTGGAAAAATTTTGCGAACCGCCCGCGGTCGCTCTGCATGGCATCCGAGAGACGGGAGATCGGGCCTTCGCGGAAGAAGAGGCAGAACATTGAGCCGATGCGATGGAAGGTGAGCGGAAGCCCGCGGATGGCGTGCCTGGCACGGGATTCGAAGGCCAGGCCGATCTCCTCCAACTGGGACCACCCCTGGCGGCGCTCCAATTCGCGGAGCTGGGCGAGCCCGGCGGCCATGGCGATCGGGTTTCCGGAGAGGGTGCCCGCCTGGTAGACCGGACCGTCGGGCGAGAGCTGGTCCATGATTTCAGCGCGTCCTCCGAAGGCCCCGACCGGAAGTCCGCCCCCGATCACCTTGCCCATCGCGGTGAGGTCGGGGCGGATGCCGAAGAGTTCCTGCGCCCCGCCGCGTGCGAGGCGGAACCCGGTCATGACCTCGTCAAAAATGAGGAGGGCTCCGGCTTCCGAGCACAGGGCTCGCAGATTTTCCAGGAATCCCGGCTCCGGGAGATAGAGCCCGGCATTCGCAGGAACCGGTTCGAGGATCACCGCCGCGATCTCCCCCGGATTCGCGGCAAATGCGGCGCGCGCCGCCTGGATATTGTTGAACGGGACGGAAACGGTCAACCGCGCGAGGGCTTTGGGGATGCCGGCGCTGTCCGGCGTGCCGTGGGTGAGGGCGCCGCTTCCGGCTTTGACCAGAAGCGAATCGACATGCCCGTGGTAACAGCCGTCGAATTTGACGATTTTGTCGCGCCCGGTGAACCCGCGTGCGAGCCGGACGCAGCTCATGGTGGCCTCGGTCCCGCTGTTCACCATGCGCACTTTTTCCACCGAGGGAACGAACCGGCAGATCGTCTCGGCCATCTCGACTTCGAGCGGGTTCGGGGTTCCGAAACTCAGCCCGTGCTGGGCCATCTCGCGAACCGCATTGGTCACGGCGCTTGGGGCATGGCCGAGGATGGCAGGCCCCCAGGTCCCCACGTAGTCGATCAGCTCGCGGTTGTCTGCCGTGATCAGGCGGCAGCCGTTGGCCGATTTGACGAAAAATGGTTCCCCCCCCACCCCGCGGAACGCGCGGACCGGCGAGTTGACCCCCCCGGGAATCCTGCGGCGGGCGGCCTCGAAGAGATCATGGGAGATATTCATGGGGAAGGAAATATACCCTCTGGAGGAAAACTGCAATCAGGCGAACCGATTCAGACAGGGTACCATAGATTCATTCCATCTCCCCCGCATCGGACCGGACGTGGGGTTTCTCATCGGGCGAGGAGCGCGACCGGCAGCGGCTCATTTCCAAAGCGGCGCATGAGCTGGACGTGTTTGCCGTCAACGAATCCGGCGATGAGTTACGGAAAACGAGACAAAGGCTCGCGCGGGACTTTCGCTACCGCTCTTTTTTCGGAGGGAAAAATTTCGGGGCGTCCGGATTGATCGCAAGCGGGGTCCGGGCTTCCTTGTCTTGGGCCGCCTGGTTTTGCGCGTGCTTTTCGTCGAAGCCGGGAACGGTCTGCGACGCCGCGTGCCGCTCGCATCCGGTTCCGGCGAGGATGGCGGCCAGCAGGGGCGGGAGGATTTTTGTCATTCGACGATCTCGAGGGTGGCCTTTGTTCCCCGTTTTTGCGCGGCGGCGTTCAGGAGGGTGCGGAGGGATTGGATCGTATTTCCGGCTTTGCCGATGATTTTCGGAAGGTCGGTTTTTCTCATCGCCACATGGAAGATCGTGCGGTCCGGCGTCTCGGTCTTTGTGAAAACCACCTCGTCGGGAAATTCCACGAGGTTGCAGATCACGTAGCGCAGGAACTCTTCCATGACGGAATCAGGCCGCGATTTTTTTGCGGGCTTTGGTCATGATGCTGCCGACGGTCTGGGACGGACGGGCACCGACACCGACCCAGTAGTCGGCACGGTCGAGCTGGATGGAGAAGTTTTCGCCCTCCTTCTTCGGATCGTAGGTGCCGATGATTTCGATGAATTTTCCGTCGCGCGCCCGGCGCTGGTCGGCGACGACGATTTTGTAATAGGGACTGTTCTTGGCGCCTTCGCGGCGGAGTCGGATTGCTACGGCCATGGAGTAAAGTTTTCGGTTTTCAGTGTTCGATTTTCAGTTGAAGGGAGCACCCTCTCCGGGATCAACTTCCGCCTCAGAATCCCCCGGGGACCTGGAGGCCGAAATTTTTTCCGGCACGGGACATCATTTTTTTCATCTGCCCCGCATTTTTCATCATCTTGCGCATCTGGGAGAAGCGCAGGAGAAGATTGTTCACCTCGGTGACGGTCGTGCCGCTGCCCCGGGCGACCCGCTGGCGGCGACGCGCGTTCAGGATGTCCGGTCGCGCCCGCTCCTGCGGCGTCATGGAGAGGACAATCGCCTCCACCCGCTTCAGTTGCTTCTCGTCAATCGAGGAATCTTTCAATTTATCCATTCCCGGGATCATGCCAAGGATATTTTCGAGGGGCCCCATGCGTTTGAGCATTTTGAACTGCTGGAGGAAGTCCTCGAGGTCGAAGCTGGCGGTGCGGAGTTTCTGTTCCATCCGGCGGGCGTCCGCCTCGGTGATGGCTTCGGCGGCTTTCTCGACGAGGCCGACGACATCGCCCATGCCGAGGATGCGTCCGGCCAGACGGTCGGGATGGAAGGGCTCGAACTGGTCGGTTTTTTCTCCGACGCCCGCGAATTTGATCGGGCGTCCGGTGACGGCGCGCAACGAGAGGGCGGCACCGCCGCGCGCGTCGCCGTCGAGCTTGGTGAGGACGATGCCGGTGAGACCGAGAGCCGAGTGGAAATGCTCGGCGACGCTGACCGCCTGCTGTCCGGTGGCGGCATCGCAAACGAGCAGGATTTCCTGCGGCTGGAGAAAATCGCGGAGCCGCTGGAGTTCCCGGACAAGGGTCTCGTCGATTTCCTGGCGTCCTGCGGTATCGAAGATCTGGACGTTTCCCCCGGTCGCCGTGCACCATTCCAGGGCCTGCTTCGAGGAACGAAGGACATCGGTTTCCCCTGCTTCGGGACGGAAGACGGGCACGGAGACCTGATCGCCGAGGACGGCGAGCTGTTCGATGGCGGCCGGGCGGTAAAGGTCGGCGGCGATGAGGAGCGGGGAGCGGCCTTGGGATTTGAGCCAGCGGGCGAGTTTTGCGGACGAGGTGGTTTTGCCCGCCCCGTTGAGGCCGACCATCAGGATTCTGGCAGGCTTGTCCAGATTGAGGGGAGACGCATCGCCGCCGAGAAGGGAGCAGAGTTCCTCGTGGAAAATTTTGACGATCTGCTGGCCGGGGGTGACGCTGCGGAGAACTTCCTCTCCGAGGGCCTTCTCCCGGACGCGCGCGATAAAATCCTTCGCGACCTGAAAATGAACATCCGCATCCAGCAGGGCCATGCGCACTTCGCGCAGGGAGTCGGTCACATTGGTCTCGCTGATTTTTCCGTGGCCGCGGAGATCTTTGAAAACGTCCTGGAGTTTGTCTGAAAGCCTGCTGAACATCGGGGGACGAATCTAAGCGGGTTCCAGTGGATGGAAAGGGGTTTTTTAGGTCCCCGGAACATTTGCCGTGAGGGCGAGGATCCATGACTGGCGGTCTTCGGGGAGGGTGCCTGCGGTTCGCGTGCGGCCCCGCATCCCCCCATGACCGGCATCAGGGTTCAAAACGTCTCCTGACCTGGAGCCCGCGCGAGGCCAGATGGGCTTTGGCCTCGTCCACGGTATGCGTTCCAAAGTGAAATATGCTGGCCGCAAGGACGGCGTCTGCGGCTCCCATCTCGAGCACATCCGCGAGGTGGTCCAGGGTCCCCGCTCCGCCGCTGGCGATCACGGGGATGCCCACCGCCATGCTCACGGCGCGCGTGAGTTCCAGATCGTAACCGCCGCAGGTTCCATCCGCGTCCATGCTGGTGAGCAGGATCTCGCCGGCACCGAGGGCTTCGGCATTCCTGGCCCATTGAACGGCGTCGCGTCCGGCGGGATTTCTTCCGCCGTGGGTATACACCTGCCAGCTTTCCGGCCCATCGCGCTTGGCGTCGATCGCGACCACGACGCATTGCGAGCCGACCGCCCGCGAGGCCTCGCGGATCAGCTCCGGCCGTTGAATGGCCGATGTGTTAACGCTGACCTTGTCCGCGCCTGCTCTCAACATGGTCCGGAAGTCTTCCACCGCCCGGATCCCGCCGCCGACGGTCAACGGCATGAAGCACTGTTCGGCGGTGCGCTCCACCACCGACAGCATGGTGGCGCGCCCGTCACTCGATGCGGTGATATCCAGAAACACGAGCTCATCCGCGCCTTGGCGGTCATAGGCTTTCGCGCACTCCACCGGGTCTCCGGCATCACGGAGTTCCAGGAACTTCGTCCCCTTGACAACCCGTCCATCCGTGACATCGAGGCAGGGGATGATGCGTTTGCTCAACATACGAGGGTGTATCCATGCGCCGCCCGCGCGGAAAATCGAGACTAAAATGTTTGCACCATCCTGTCGTCCTCTTATGTTCCGGGTAGAAATTTCGCGCCGATGGACAAGGGACGGATTGGCATGAACGAATCGCAGGATCAGCAAAAAGAGAAGCGCGCCGCAAATCGCGGGTTCGCCGCAGCCCTCGTTTCCGGGCTGGCGGCCGTGTTTCTCGCCTCCTGCGCCTCCACGGGGGGGAGGTATGGTCCGGGGGCCGGCGTGTTTGACACCGTGGTTGTCGACGCGGGTCATGGGGGGAAGGACCAGGGTGCCAGGCCGCGCCGCGGGGCGACGGAGAAAGTTCTGGCCCTGGACACCGCCCGCAGGCTGGCGGCCGCCCTGCGCGCCGACGGGCTCCGGGTGATCGAAACGCGGAAAGGGGACTACGGGGTCCCGCTTTGCAACCGGGTGGCCGTCTCGAACAGGGCGGCCCGCTCGGTTTTTGTCAGCGTCCATTTCAACTGGGTCAAACGCTCCGGCCCGCACGGGATCGAAATCTACTACAACGACCTCCGCTCCATGCGGCTCGCCGCAAACATTCTCAAGCAGGCCCTCGGGGCCTATCCCACGAACAACCGGGGAATAAAAAAGCGGGGGCTCTACGTGCTGCGGAACAACCGGAGGCCGGCGGTCCTTTGCGAGCTCGGCTTTATCTCGAGCCCCCGCGAAAACCGCAGCGTGCAGTCTCCCACAGTCCGCCAGCACCTGGCGGAGCTGGTCGCAGCCGGCATCCTCGCGGAACGGGCCGGACGAAACCCCTGAGGCAACCCGACCCGGGGCGAGCAGGCTGCCGACAGCGCGGGCACCCTGCGGAAAAATGAGAAAACCCGCCCGCCTTTCGACGGAACGGGTTTTCTCGGTCGCGGGAGGGAAATCCTCGCGGCGGCTGGCTTACAGCGAGCCTTTGAATGCCTTTCCGGCCGAAAACTTCACGACCTTGGAGGCTTTGATTTTGATCTTCGCTCCGGTCTTCGGGTTCACTCCGATGCGGGCCTTGCGGGTGCCAACCTTGAAGGTGCCAAAGCCGATGAGCTGGACAGTTTTGGTTTTCTTGATCCCCAGTTTGACGCCGTCGATAACGGCATTCACGGCGCGCTCGGCGTCGGCTTTGCTGGACCCAAGGGTTTTTTGGACGGATGTGACGAGTTCTACTTTGTTCATGAGGTTGTGGTGTTGATTTTGAAGTTTGGTGACAAACTTGTAATGTGGAGGCTGCCCATAAAGTGTTGATGCTGTCAAGCGGGGAGCGGATTTTTTTGCATAAAAACGCGGGGGTGTTCAGTTCGATTCGTCGGCTGGCTGGGGTTTCTCCGCGTCGTCGTCCTTCGGCTCCCCGCCGCCCGTTTTCGAGGGGTTGAAAACCTGTTTGAAAAGTTTTCCGACAATCGGTGCCGCATGCGATCCGCCGTGGACGGTGTCGTCGTTCGGCTCGCCCTCATACAGGGCGGCAAATGCGTATTGCGGGTCGTCCGCGGGGAGAAATCCCGTGAACCACGCCGCCGTGCGCTGCCCCCACTGGGCGGTCCCTGTTTTTCCCGCGACCTTGATCCCCTTCACCTGGGCGCTGTGCGCGGTCCCTTGGCCATCGCTGGTGACGGCCACCAGGGCTTTTCGCATCAGCGCGTCGATTTCCGGCGTGACGGGAATTTCCTCACGGGTCCGGTCCGGGTAGGCGGCGATGACCTTGTTGTCAATGGTCTGGACCTGCTTGACGAGGCGGGTCTGGTGGAGGCGTCCGCCCTGCGAGATGGCCCCCAGCGCCTGGGCCATCTGCAGCGGGCTGATCAGGATGTCCCCCTGCCCGATCGCCATGTTGGCGACATCCCCATTTTTGATTTTCCGTTTGTGGACGCGCATCATGTATTCGTCGGTCGGGATATTGCCCTCCGATTCCGATTTCATGGGGATCCCGGTCCGTCGCCCGAGCCCGAGCCGGTGCGCGTAGTCGATGATCGTGGGCGCGCCGATCTTCAGTCCGACCTGGTAGAACCAGGTGTTGCAGGATTGGGTGAGCGCCTCCTTGAAGTTCAGCGAGCCCGCCCCGGATTTTTTCCAGTTCTTGAACGTGTGGTCGCCCACGGTGAAAGCGGCGGGGCAGTTGAACTGGTCGCCGGGCTTGACTTTGCCGCTTTCCAGGGCGGCGAACCCGACGAAGGTCTTGAAGGTCGAACCCGCCGGGTAGGCTGAACGGAACGCGCGCGGCACGAGAGGGTCGGACGGGTCTTTCGAGTAGGCCTCAAATATGGCGGGCCGGACGACGGGCACGAAATCATTCGGGTTGAAGCCGGGGTGGGAGGCCATCGCGAGAATCTCCCCGGTGACCGGGTCGAGCAGCACCAGCGCCCCGCGCTTGCAGTTTTCCGCCAGAACCTTTTCGCAGAGCTGCTGCAGGTTGTCATCCAGCGTGGTGATGATGTTGTATCCGGGGACCGGCTGCCTGGCGATGCGCTCGGAGGTTTTCCGTCCGTTCCTGTCGTAGGTGATGTGGAGGACCCCCGGCTGTCCCGTGAGCTCGTTGTTGAAGATTTGTTCGAGCCCCTCGCGGCCTTCGCTCTCCGGAAAAATCAGGTCGTTGTTTTCGATCGGCCTTGTCGAGAGCGGGGCCTCCCGCCCGGTGTATCCGATGATGTGGGAGGCGAGCGTTCCGTTCGGATAAAACCGGACGTAGGTCTGGCGGAGGATCAGCTCCTGCGGGAGCCCGCCTTGGATGACGGACAACTCGGTGGGAAGAAGATCCTCCACGATGTCGAGCGGCAGCACCCCGCGATTCTTGTAATGGTTGAGGATCGCCTGGTCGGGCACCTGGATGTCTCGCTTCAACAACCCTTTGGCGAGCGTGATCTGCTGGCGCGCGAAAGAGAGGACTTTCGAGTCGGACCAGTCCAGCGGGGTCGGGAAATTGATGGCCAGATTGTAGCTCAACCGGCTCTGCGCGAGAGGCCGTCCGTTCCTGTCGGTGATCTGCCCCCGCGGCGCGGGAATGGCCAGGGTATACGTGCGCGCCTGTTTTTGGGTTTCCCAGGTTGGCTTGGGGTTTTCCACCGAGCCCGTGTTGTCGATGGCGACCTCCTGCGCGGCCAACGCCAGCGGGATGGCGAGCAGGAGGTGCAGGGAAACGGGCTTCATTCAGACGGCAACATACCGGTTTTTTCTCCGGACTCTATTGGAAAATGAGATTGCGCGAGGCGGTTTCCGTTCCCATGATGCCCCTTCCCTATGTCCCAAGCCTTTGATCCCGAGTTGGCCACGCGCATCGAATCCTTTGGCGTCATTGCGGTCCTCGTGGTGGACCGCGCAGATGATGCCATCCCTCTCGCCAGGGCGCTTCTGGACGGCGGGGTGGGAGTCATGGAACTGACGCTCCGCACGCCCGCCGCGCTGGACGCCCTGAAAAACATCCGGTCCTCGGTGCCGGAGATGATTGCCGGTGTGGGAACGATCCTGACCCCCGCGCAGGTCCGGGCCGCGAAGGAAGCGGGTGCCGCATTCGGGGTGGCACCGGGGACAAACGCGAAGGTTCTCGCCGCCGCCCGCGAGTCCGGTCTTCCGTTCGCGCCCGGCATCGCCACTCCCACCGACATCGAATCGGCCCTGGAGTCCGGTTGCCGGTTGCTCAAGTTTTTCCCGAGCGAACCCTCCGGCGGGCTTTCCTTTTTGAAAAATATCGCGGCCCCCTACGCCCACCTCGGCCTCAAATACATCCCGCTCGGAGGGGTGAACGAGAAAAACATGCCCGCCTACCTGGAAGATCCGAACGTCGCCGCCATCGGCGGTTCCTGGCTGGCCCCGCGGGATCTCGTCAACGCAGCCGACTGGAGCGCCATCACGGCGCGGTGCGCGGTCGCCGTGGAGATCATCAGGTCCACCCGGAAGGCTTCGTGAGTCCATTGACAAGCCGCGTAACTGGCTCCAAATAGCCGATGTGACGACGCGGACCGGAAGCCCGGAAAGCTATCCTCCGTCCGGACGTTCGAGGTGGCCGCCGAACTGGAACCGCATCGCCGAGCAGACTTTTTCCGCCATGGTGTGTTCCTTGCGGGAGCGGAACCTCGCGTAGAGGGCGGCGGTGAGGACCTCGCAATCCACCGCTTCCTCGATGGCGGCCATGATCGTCCAGCGGCCCTCTCCGGAGTCGGAAACCCGCCCGGAATACTTCTCCAGATTCGGGTCCCCGGCAAAGGCTGCGGCGGAAAGGTCGAGGAGCCACGAGCTGATCACGCTGCCCCTGCGCCAGACTTCGGAGATGTCCGCGAGGTTCAGGTCGTAATCCAGATCGTGGTGCATGGCGGGAGCCGTCTCTGCATCCTGCTTGGTCTGTTTGGTGCTTGTGTTGGCGTTGGCGAGGATGTCGAAGCCCTCCCCGAAGGCCGCCATGATCCCGTATTCGATCCCGTTGTGGACCATCTTCACGAAATGTCCGGCACCGGAGGGCCCGCAGTGAAGGTAGCCATCTTCCGCCGTGCCTCCCAGTTTGTCCCGGCCCGGGGTGGCTTCGACGGTGCCTTTTCCGGGTGCCAGGGTTTTGAAAACCGGGTCGAGCCGGTCGACAGCCACCTTGTCTCCGCCGATCATCATGCAGTATCCGCGTTCCAGCCCCCAAACCCCGCCGCTGGTCCCGCAATCGAGATAATGGATCCCCTTCGCCCGCAGGGCCTCGCTCCGGCGACGGTCGTCGCGGAAATAGGAATTCCCCCCGTCGACGATCGTGTCACCGGCGTCCAGGAGCCCGGCCAGCTCGCCGACGATTTTGTCCGTGATCGCCGCCGGGATCATGATCCAGGCCGCGCGCGGCTTTTCGAGTTTGGAAACGAGATCTTCGAGCGAGCCTGCTCCGATGGCCCCTGCGGCCACGAGTTCCTGGACGGCTTGAGGGTTCGTGTCGTAAACCACGCACTGGTGGGAACCGCGCAGGAGACGGCGCACCATATTGGCACCCATCCTTCCGAGACCGATCATGGCAATTTGCATAGGTAGTGGAATGTCCCCGCATCCTCTCCCAGGATCTCGCGCAGGGCAACCTCATTTCTGTTCGGTTCCGTGCGAAGGGGGCTCGACCGGCTCGCAAAATGAATTTTCCGTCCGAGAACATTCGACTTGATGCCTGATCCGGTGCAGATTCTTCCACCCATGTCCACGCTGGCAGATGACACGACACCGGCAACATCCGGGCCGCCGCACTCCGGCGGCCAGCGGACGTTTTACCGCATTGACGACCAGACGGGCCGCCTGGTGCCGTGCGCCCAGGGCGAGGGGCAGGTGATCGTCTACAACTCTCCGACCATCGAGGACGAAGCCGATCTTCTCGAGCTCCACAACATCGACTACCACACGCTCCAGTCCTCGCTCGACCCGGATGAACTGTCCCGCCTGGAGTTCGAGCACGACCATGCGGCGCTGATTTTCAAACGCCCGAAGAGCTTCTGCGCGGACGACAATTTCCTGCTCAAGCTCACCTCCACAGGCATTTTCGTCTACGAGGATTACCTGGTCGTCGTGATGCCGGACGACGCACCGCTTTTCGAGGGCCGCGTGCCGTTCCAAATCCACTCGATCCAGGACGTCATCCTGCGCCTGCTTTATCAGAGCGTCTCTCATTTCGAAGGCCATCTCAAGGCGATCAACATGCTCTCCGACTCCCTCGAGCGCCGGATCATGACCTCGATGGAGACGAAATACCTCCTCAACATGTTCGCGCTCGAAAAGAGCCTGGTCTACATCCTGAACTCGATCAGCTCGAACGCCGCGCTTTTCGACAAAATGAAACTCGCGGCGGAAAAGCTCGGCCTCGATCACGACCAGACGAGCATCCTCGACGACATCATGATCGAGAACCAGCAGTGTCTGCGCCGGTCGGAAATTTACTCGGAGGTGGTCGCCGGCCTCATGGATGCCCGCGCCGCGATCGTCAGCCACAACCTGAACATCCTCATCAAGCACTTCACGATCTGGACGATCGCCATCATGCTCGCCAACCTCGTCGTGGGCATCTTCTCGATGAACGTGAAACTCCCGATCCCGATGGAGGCCGAACTGTGGCCGTTCTACACGATCAACATCCTGGCCGTGGGTTCCGCGATCGGCGTGTTGTGGCTCTCGCGCGTCCGGAAATGGTAAGGCTCTTCCTTGCCGTTCTTTCCGCTCGGGCGGTAATTTCTGTCCAAGGCCCCCTTTTTCCGTTTAGGCTGCCCCCATGAAACGTCTGGATACCAGCCGTCTCGCGCGCCCCCGGATTTGCGTCCAGTCGCTGGAGCCCGCGTTTGGCGAGAATTACAAACCCGGCTTCATCGGGTTCACCCACACCGGCTCCACGCAGCTTTCGACCGGCGTCGCGCACTTCACCCGCTGGTCCCGGCTCTGCGACATTCACGTCTCGCACGTGCTGGTGGTCACCGGGGAGAACGAATGCGTGGAAGCGCCGGGGGGGAAGGGCGTCGTCAAGTCGCCGCTCGACCGTTATTTCGCCGATCCCAACACGCAGATCTTTTTCCGCAAGCCCCGCAAATGCACGCCGGGCCTCGGCCAGCGGATCGCCGAGACAGCCCTTTCGCAGGCCGACACAAAATACGACACGCTCCTCACGGCCGCCCGGATGCTCGAGGGCAGTTTCCTCCGCCGCTGGGTGATGTCGCATTTCCGCGAGGGCCCGGACCATTTTGTCGGGCACCTGCTGAACCGCGACAGCCGGTGGGTCGCGGGCGAACTGGCCGCCTACTGCCTCGATTGCCAGCCGGAGTATGCCGACAGGGGACTCCTGGCAAAGCCCCGCCACGCCATCGACCCGCAGGAGCTCTTCGAAGATGAGGAGATCTTCGCCAACTGGAGCACAGAGCCAGAAGAGGGCCCGAAACCCCCTCCTGCGCGCGCGTGACTCACCCCATCAGCAGCCCTTTGAGGAACGGGGCGGTGCGGCTGGATTTGGATTTGGCGACGTGCTCGGGTGTGCCTTCGGCGACGATTTTTCCGCCTCCGGCCCCGGCCTCGGGGCCGATGTCGATGACATGGTCGGCTTCGGCGATGACGTCGAGGTGGTGCTCGATGACGACGACCGTCCCCCCCTCGTCCACGAGGCGGTGGAGGACGGCGATGAGCTGGGCGACATCGTGGGCGTGGAGCCCGATCGTGGGTTCCTCGAGGACGTAGAGGGTGGACTTGCCGCGGCGGGTCGTCCGGACTTCCTCCGCGCGGGCGGTCGGTCGGCGGGCGAGCTGGGTGACGAGCTTGATCCGCTGGGCCTCTCCGCCGCTGAGGGTCGGGCTCGGCTGGCCGAGCTGGAGGTAGCCGAGACCGGTTTCGACGAGGAGGGAAAGCGGGCGCTTGATCTTCGGGTTCGCGGAGAAAAATTCCGCCGCCTGCTCGACCGTCATGTCCATGACATCCCCGATCGACTTGCCGTTGTATTCGACTTCGAGGGTCGCCGGATTGTAGCGGCGTCCGAGGCAGTCCTGGCAGGGCATGTAGCTCGGCGGGAGAAAATTCATTTCCAGCTTGATTACCCCCTGGCCGAGACAGGCCTCGCATCGCCCGCCCTCGTTGTTGAAGGAAAACCGGCTGTTCGTGTAGCCGCGCATCCGCGAGGCGGGAAGCGTCGCGAAGAGGGCGCGGATGTCATCGAGGACCTTGACGTATGTGGCGGGGGTGGAGCGCGAGGTTTTTCCGATCGGCGACTGGTCGACTTCAAGCACCCCTCCCAGCCATTCCAGCCCCTCGAGGGATTTGCAGTGGTCGAAAACGGTCTGGGATTTCGTGCGCGACAGCGCGTCGCGGACGGCCGGCACGAGGACTCCGCGCAGCACGGTGCTCTTGCCGGAACCCGAGACGCCGCTGATCGCGGTGAGCCGGTTGATCGGGATTCTGGCGTCGGCATTTTTGACGTTGTGCAGCGTGATCCCGCGAACCGTGAGCCATTTGGACGCGGCGGGGCGCCGGGATCCCCGCGAGGGGTGTTTGGTTGGCGCGCGGAGGGATTGGCCCGTGAGCGACTGCGGGGAATTGATGATTTCTTCGAGGGTTCCCGAGGCGACGATCTCCCCCCCTCGCCTCCCGGCACCGGGGCCGAGGTCCAGGATCCGGTCCGCGCGGCGCATCGTCTCCTCGTCGTGCTCGACGACGACCAGGGAGTTGCCTTTTTTCGCGAGAACATCGAGGGCGTCGAGAAGGCGCGCGTTGTCGCGCGGATGCAGCCCGATCGTCGGCTCGTCGAGGACGTAAAGCACGCCGCGGAGGTTCGAGCCAAGCTGGGCGGCCAGCCGGATCCGCTGGGCCTCGCCGCCGCTCAACGTCTTGGCACTGCGGTCGAGCGAGAGGTAATCGAGGCCGACTTTGGCGAGGAATTTCAGGCGTTGCCGGATTTCCGAAACCACGTCCTTCGCGATCCCGGCGCGGGGACCGGTGAAACGGAGCTCGCCCGTGAGCCCGAGGGAATCCGCAGCGGCGGCGCGAGTGAAATCGTTGATCGAGCGGTTGCCGATCAGAACATTCGAAGCCGTCTCGTTGAGGCGGGAGCCCTTGCAGACCGGGCACGGGCGGGGTTCCGCGTCTTCCAGGTTTTCGTGCCGGCGTTCCTCGTCCAGTTCGGCCTCGATCTGCGAATCGAATTCCTTTCCGGCGGCCCCCAGATCGCCCCAGACCTCCCCGAACCCCCGGCAGTGCAGGCACCAGCCGTGCGGGGAATTGAAGGAAAACAGGCGGGGGTCGAGCGGCTCGAAGGCCCGGCTGCACGACGGGCAGTTCATTTCGGTGCTGAGAACCGAGGCGCGGCCCCTGGCATCGACGATGCGCGCGGTGCCGCGTCCGAGCGCCAGCGCGCGGCGGACGACTTCGTCGGCGGTTTTGGGGTCCGGCTTCGCCAGCTCCCCGACCAGCGCGTCGATCGTGTGTTCCCTGAAGCGTTCCAGCTTTTGAAACCCTTCAACCGGCACGGGCTTGCCGTCCACGACCAAAGTCGCGATCCCCTGCCTGGCTGCGGCGCGGGCGACGTCCGTGTGGAATCCTTTGCGCGCTTTGACGAGGTTCGCGTAAATGTTCACGGCCCCCTTGGCGGCCAGCTTGCGGACTTCCTCCGCGATCGCGGTCGGGGTCCGGCTCTCGACAGGCACGCGGCAATCCGGGCAATGCTGGGTGCCGAGCTTCGAAAACAGAAGGCGGAGGAAGTGGTAGATTTCCGTGACCGTGGCGACGGTGGATTTTCCGCCGCCGCGGGTGACGCGCTGCTCGATCGCGACGCTCGGGGGGAGCCCTTCGATCGAATCGACATCCGGCTTCTCCATCTGCCCGACGAACTGGCGGGCATACGGGGACATGCTGTCGAGGAACCGGCGCTGGCCCTCGGCAAAGAGGATGTCGAACGCCAGCGTGGATTTCCCCGAACCGCTCAGACCGGTGACCACGACCATCCCGTCGCGGGGGATGTCCACGGAAAGGTTTTTCAGGTTGTGCTCGCGGGCGCCACGCACGGAAATGACGCCGCTGTCTTTGCGCGGGACGAAAGGCTTCGAAGGCGCGTCCGCCACGCGGGCCGCGTGGCCCTCGAGAAGCGGTTGCAGAAACCGTCCGGTATGGGAACCTGCGGAGGCCGCGATCTTTTCGGGCGTCCCGGCGGCGACCACTTTTCCGCCCCCGTCGCCGCCCTCGGGCCCGAGATCCACGACCCAGTCGGCGGATTTCACGACCTCGAGATTGTGCTCGATCACGATCACGCTGTTGCCTTCCCCGACCAGCCGGTGAAAGACCTTGAGCAACAGGGCGACATCGTCGAAATGCAGGCCGGTCGTCGGCTCGTCGAATATCAGGAGCGCCCCGTCCTCGCGCTTCTGGGCCAGATGGTGCACGAGCTTCAGCCGCTGGGACTCGCCCCCGCTCAACGCGTTGACCGGCTGGCCGAGCCGCAGGTAATCGAGCCCGACCTCCGAGAGAAGGCGCAGCGGGCGGGTGATCGACCCGCGCGCGTCCAGGGGCTCGAAAAATCCGATCGCCTCCCCGGCGGTCATTTCCAGCACATCGTGGATCGATTTGCCTTGGACCTTGATGGCGAGGACCGGCGGACGGAAGCGCCGACCTTCGCACTCCGGGCAACGGAGGTAAAGGTCGCTGAGGAACTGCATCTCCACCTTCTCGAACCCCAGCCCGCCGCAGCGCTCGCAACGGCCCTGGCCGGAATTGAACGAAAACGAACCCGGGGAGTAGCCCCCGGCAAGTGCCTCCCTCGTCGTGCCGAACATCTCGCGGATCCCGTCGTAGGCCCCGAGGTAAACCGCCGGCGTCGAGCGCGGGCTGCGGGCGAGCGGCGATTGGTCGACCATGACGACATCCCCGATGTCCTCGTCTCCGCGGATGGATTTCACGAACCCCGCCGCCTCGTCCTCTCCCGGCTCATGCCCCGCGAGCTGGCGGTGCAGGACGTCGCGCACGAGCGATGTCTTGCCCGAGCCCGAGACTCCGGTCACCGCGCACAGGACCCCGGTGGGAAATTTCACATCCACCCCGCGGAGGTTGTGGTGGCGGACCCCTCGGAGCTCGATGAACTTTTTCGGCTTCCGCCGCTTTTTCGGAACGGGGATCGACTTTCGCCCGTCGAGGTAGTCGGAGGTCAGGGAACCGACATTTTGGAATTTGTCCGCCGGGCCGCTGTAGAGAAGCCGCCCCCCGTCCGCCCCGCGCCCTGGCCCGATGTCCACGAGGTGGTCGGCGGTCCGGATCACCGCCTCCTCGTGCTCCACCACGAGCAGGGTGTTGCCCTTGTCGCGAAGCCCGCAAAGCACGTGGAGCAGCCGCCCGATGTCCCGCGGGTGCAGTCCGACACTCGGCTCGTCGAGGACAAAGAGCGTGTTCACCAGCGAGGCGCCGAGGCAGGTGGTGAGGTTCACGCGCTGGAGCTCGCCTCCGGAAAGCGAACGGGTCGGGCGGTCGAGGGTCAGATACCCGAGCCCGACTTCCTTCAAATAATGCAGGCGGGAAACGACCTGCTCCTGGACGAGATGCGCGCTGCTGTCCGACTTCGGGAGCGTGATCGCCGAAAAGATTTCCGCCAATTCCGAGACCGGCTTCGCGGCGACATCGGCGATCGTGAGGCCCGGCGGTTCGATGCGGAAATTCAGGGTCTCCGGCTGGAACCGCCCGCCGTTGCAGGCCGGGCAGGGCTGGTAGCTCCTGTAGCGGCTGAGCAGCACGCGGACGTGCATCTTGTAGGCTTTCGATTCGAGCCATTCGAAATAGCCCTTGACGCCATACCATCGACCGCTGTCCCAGGCCTCCTGCGCCGTCCCATTTTTCTCCCCGTCGATCACCCAGTCCTGATCCGGCTTGGGGAGCTCCTCGAACGGGGTCCGGACATCCACATCGTTGCGCAGGGCATGGCGCACCAGATCCTCCTGGCACTCGCGGGATTGCCCGCCCTGAAACGGTTTGACGACTCCCTGGGAGATCGAGAGCGAGCGGTCGGGCATGACCCGCTGGTAGTCGATCCCGATAATCCTTCCGAACCCGCGGCATTCCGGGCAGGCCCCCAGGGGGTTGTTGAAACTGAAGAGGCCCGGCGACGGCGGGCGGATGCCCGCATCGCAATGCGCGCAGTGCCAGCCCGACGAAAACGGGTGCGATTCCAGCGTGTGCGGAACCACGATGGCGATCTTGTCGCCGCCGAGGCGGAGCGCGTTTTCCACGGCCTCGGCCAGGCGCGAACGCTGGGAGCGCCGCACCTCGATGCGGTCCTGGACAACGGGGACGCGCGCCGGCAGCCGCCGGACCGGGGGGGGCTCGTCGGTCCGGATCATTTTGCCATCGAGCCAGACGCGGAGGTATCCCTGCTGTTGCAAAAACCCGAAAAAGTCCTCCGGCTTGGTCCCCGGTGGAACCGGGACGCCGAATGTCACAAGGACCGTCGATCCCTCGAAACGGCCCGACACCAGATCCACGATCGAACTCGCGGATTCGGGCCGGACCTCCCGTTTGCAGGAGGGGCAGAACCCCTTGGCGATCCGGGGGAAGAGGAGCTTGAGATAGTCGTTGATCTCGGTGATCGTCCCCACCGTCGAGCGGGTGGTGCGCACATTGTTCGCCTGCTCGATGGCGATCGCCGGCGGGATTCCCTCGATCGAATCCACCAACGGCTTGTCCATCCGGTCGAGAAATTGCCGGGTGTATGGGCTGAACGTCTCAACATACCGCCTCTGGCCTTCGGCGTAGACGGTGTCAAACGCGAGGCTCGACTTGCCGCAGCCGCTGGGGCCGGTCACGACAATGAGCTGCCCCAGGGGCAGATCAAGGTCGATGCCGCGCAGGTTGTTCTGGCGCGCGCCGCGAATACGGATGGATTCCACCCGCGAGGATACGAGCGGTTTCAGAACCTAGACTGCCTTTTTTGTGGAGGCGCGGAGCTCGTCCGTGCGCAACAGCACCCGCTGACGCATGATTTTCCCCGATTTGAACTTCACCGTCGCCCGCGCGGGAATGATCACGTCTTTCTCCGGCTTGTGGGGGTTGCGTCCGACCCGGGATTTTGTCAGGCGGACCTCGAAAACCCCGAAATTCCGCAGCTCGACATCGCGTCCGGATGCGAGGGCGTCGGTGATGAGGTCCAAGGATTGTTGGAGGACGGCAAAAACCTGCTGCTGGATGATCCCCGTGTCTTTGCTGATCCGCATCACGAGATCGCGTTTGGTGAGATTGGCCATGATTTGAAAGATTGTGGTTATCCAATAAGCATCTTTCCCGCAGGTCCGCAACCATCTTTGGAGAACGGGGAAGAAAAAAGCCCCTCCGGTTTCATTTGAGAAATCCGGGGATTCACGGCATCCTCTGGCTTTCATGGATATTGTCTATTTCGACCTGGAAACCCAGCGGACGGCCAACGATGTCGGCGGGTGGGACAAAAAGCACGAGATGGGGATGTCGGTCGGCGTCACGTTCAGCACGGCCGAGAACAAATACGAAATCTTCCCGGAGAGCCGGGTGGACGACCTGATCAAGCGGCTTCAGCGGGCGGACCTGGTCGTGGGCTACAACGTCGTCCGTTTCGATTACGAGGTGCTGATGGGCTACACCGTGCTCGCGCTGCCCGAGCAGCTCCGCACGCTGGATCTGCTTGTGGACATCGAAAAATCCGCGGGCCACAGGCTCAAGCTCGAAGATGTCGCCCAAGGCACTCTCGGGGTGGGCAAAATCGCCGAGGGGCTCGATGCCATCCGCTGGTGGCGGGAGGGGCGGGTGATGGAAATCGCGGAGTATTGCTGTTTCGACGTCAAGGTGACGAAGCTCGTCCACGAATACGGGGCCGCGAACAAGGAGCTGTTCTTCAGCGACCGGTTCGGACGGAAACAACGGCTCGAAATCGAGTGGAGCGCATGATCCAGCCGCTCAAATCCCCGAAAAACAACTGGTTCCTCTACTGGGTGGACCTCGAGGAGCCGCTCCCGTCGGGAAAAGACTGGTTTCTGCCGACGATCGTCATCGTCTGCGACCAGTCCGGGACCCCGGTCGCCCCGCCGGAAATCCTCGAGGAACTCGACCAGTCGCGCGTGGAAAACTACCTCTACAAAACATTCGATCAGATCGGGACGCCCGACCGGCTGTCCGTTGCGGCGAGCGAAGATTGGGACGCCGAGGGGTGGCAGAGTTTTTCGGCCGACTGCAAGCTCGATATCCGGTTCCAGAATTTCGACAAGCGGACTCCGGATGATCTCCGCGCGCTCACAAAAACCCTGGTGATGAGGGTCGGGCGCGAGCCGCAGGGACCGACCCAGGCCCGCGAGATGGCCCGCGGCCTCGTGCGGACGGCCCTGCGCGTCCGGTCCCAGTCAAAAAAGTCCGCCCTTCTCCGGCAAGCGGCGGCGCAGGACCCCGATTGCCCGGAGGCACGGATCGAGCTGGCCGACCTCGAATTCCAGGCCGGCAATTTCAAAGCCTCCCTGCTGGCCTACGAGGAACTCGCCGACAAGGAGTCGACGCGTTGGCACCCGAAACAAACCTCCTGGTGGACCGACCGCGAGACGAGGCCGTATCTCCGTTCGCTCTACGGGCGCGCCATGACCCAATGGCACCTCGGGCATTTCGCCCCTGCGGCGAAAACCCTCGACGACCTCCTCCGCCTGAACCCCAGGGACAACCAGGGCGCGCGGTTCCTCGTGCCCATGTTGCACCTTCTCGCGGAATCCCCGGAACGGGCTGCGGCATTTTTTTCCGGGTATGCCGGGAAATACCCGCGCGATTTCTCCGAGCCGTCGTTCCTTTTCGGCTGGGCTCTCGCGTATTCGCTCGAGGGCAAGGAAACGGAGGCCCGCGCGAAATACACCGAGGGGATCCTGAAAAACATCTACCTCGCCCCGATGCTGCTGGAACTCGATGAGCCGCCCCGCACCGCCTGGTTGCCGAACGACCGCGCGGAGCCGAACTACGCCGCGGAATTCGTCGAGTCCTACGCCGTCCTCTGGGACAAGGAACCGGGGGCGCTCCGGCTTCTCAGGGAAGTCTACAACGAGCTGGTTCCCCACATCGAAAAAATCGTCCTCCACCGCGAGCAGATGGCCGATTTCCAAGACCAGCGCTACGAGCCGGACTACAAAGAGACATGGAAGGCTCTCGTCCAGAGAGATGAGGCGCTGACGAAACCGTGACCGCAGGATTCCTTGCAGAGAAAAAATGATCGCCATCACCATCGAGAATCTCGTCAAGAAATTCGGGGGCACCGTCGCGCTGGACGGCATCAGTCTCCGGATCGAGCCGGGGGAGCTGTTTTTTCTTCTGGGGCCGAGCGGATGCGGGAAGACGACCCTGCTGCGGAACGTCGCCGGGTTTTGCATCCCGGAGTCCGGGCGGATTCTTTTTGACCGGGAGGATGTGACGAAGCTTCCGCCCCACAAGCGGAACACGGGAATGATGTTCCAGAGCTACGCGCTGTGGCCGCACATGACCGTGGCAAAGAATGTGGCGTTCGGGCTGGAGGAACGGAAAATCCCCGCCGCCGAGATCAGGGAGCGTGTCGCCGCAGCGCTGGGGTCCGTCCGGATGTCGTCCTACGCGGGCCGCAGGATCGCCCAGCTCTCCGGCGGCCAGCAGCAGCGGGTCGCGCTGGCGAGGGCGCTGGTGATCCGCCCCCGTTGCCTGCTCCTCGACGAACCGCTTTCGAACCTCGACGCCAAGCTCCGCCTCGAGATGCGCGCGGAAATCCGGCGGGTTTGCAAGGAATTCGGGCTGACCGCGATCTACGTGACACACGACCAGAAGGAGGCACTCTCAATCTCGGACAGGATGGCGGTCCTCGAAGGGGGGCGCATCGCGCAGGTCGGGACACCAGAGGATGTTTACCGGAAGCCCCGCTCGAAAACCGTGGCGGATTTCATCGGCGAAACCAATTTTCTCCCCGGGAAAATCCATTCGACGAGACCGGGTCACGCAGTTGTGGAAACCACCGACTCCGGGCTTTTCGAGGGCGTCGTGGGGGACCCGAACTGGCTGCCGGAAGCCGGCGAGGATGTGACGGTATCGATCCGCCCGGAAAGCTGGGTCCTCCGCGACGAGGCCGGGGCGATGAATAGCGCGCGCGGCCGCATCGGCGAGTCGACCTACCTCGGCGAAGTCGCCCAATACCAGTTCTTCACGGGCAAAACAAAACTGAAAATCTTCGAGCTGAACCCGCGGTTGTCCGCCCGGACATCCGAACGCGATCTCTTCGCCGTGGCGCAGGCCGGGGATGTCGTCGTGCTGAGGAAATGAAGCCGGGCATCCTGGATTTGGCAGGCTTGCTTCCTGCCCGTTGATGGCCGGGCGATGAAAGTCCATCCCGTCATCCATTTTTTGTGGAAAAGCGCCGTGCGGCTCGTCCTGGTGCTGGTCTTCGTCGGCATTCCGGGGGCGGCGCTCTACCTGCGCAAGGAGGGGCTGGGATTCGGCGCGAAAGAAGCCCTGGCCCGCTCCCTCGGCACCAACGCCATCGAAGTCACGATCGGGAGGCTGGCGCTGGACCCTTTTTCCGGGCTGCTCGCACGGGACATCGCCATCCAGGACCGCGACCGGGGCGGACGCCTGATCGCCCGGATCAGCGGCATCGCACTCTCGCTCAACCTGAGCGAGCTCGCACGCGGACGCGTCGTGGTCGACAAGCTTTCCCTGCAGAATGCCGGGGTTTCGATTCCGGTGGAGAGTTCGGAATCGGCCCCGAGGATCGACATGCAGGGCGTCTACGCCGAGGTCGTCCTCCTTGGAGACCAGCTTCGCCTGAGCCGCTGCGAGGGGATTGTCGAGGGAATCCGGGTGGAGCTCTCCGGGCATTTCCTGAACCCGTCGTCGTTCGGCTTCAAATCCCCGCAGCCCGCAAACTCCCCCGGCGGAGCAACGCCGGAAGCCATCGAGAGGGCCCTCGCCGAGCTGTCGGCCCTGAAATTCCCCGACGGCCCGCCCACCCTCCGCGCCGAGCTGGAAGCGGATTTCGCCAAGGCGGACTCCTTCCGGGCCGACAACATCATGCTCCATTCCGGGAAGATCATCGGAAAAGGCTGGCAGCTCCAGGCCGCCGAAATCCACGGCCAATACGCGGATGGAAACCTGAGGATCCCGCGATTTTATCTGCGGGATGGCAGGGGCACACTGGAGGCTTCGCTCGACTGGTCCAAGCGGGACGGCACGCTGGACGGAGCGGTGCTCTCGACCCTTGATCCCTCCCCATTCCTGCGGCTCCTGCCCGGGAAAAACGAAGCTTTGCGCGCACTGGCTTTTTCCAAACCGCCCCAAATCGAGGCGCGGGTCTTGGGCGAAAACGCGGGCGGACGTCCGGAAATTCGAGTCACCGGCATGGTCCTCGCGCCCGCACTCTCGTTCCAAGGGGCGGAATTCCGCGACGCCGGATGCCATTTCGCCTGGAAAAACGGTGCCCTGTATGCCCGGGAGGTGAAGTTCTCGGCCGGGCGCGGAAATTTTTCCGGGAACCTCTGGGTGGCACCCGGGGATTTCCGGCTCACCGCCCGGAATTCCATCGCCCCGACCTCGCTCCTGGGGCTCTTCGACACGAAAACGCGCGAGTTCCTCTCCAAGATGGAGTTCGACGACCTGCCGGATGTCACCGTCTCGCTCCGCGGAACAAAGCCCGACTTCGCCAGTCTTCGCGGCAAAGGCCATCTCAAACTCGGGCGCACCGCCATGCGCGGGTCCTGGATGGACAGCGCCGAGTCGGATTTTGAGATCGGGGACCGGTGCGTGACCTACCGGGATTTTTTGGTCAGGACGGGAGACGGGCGCGGCACCGGTTCGTTCGCCTACGATGTCGGCCTCCAGGAGGCAAGGCTCAACGGCATCCGCTCGACCCTCGTTCCCGCCGACGTCCTGATGTGGATCGACCCAAAAATCGCGGAAGCCGTGAGGCCCTACCGATTCCGGGCACCGCCTTCGGCCACCGTCGACGGCAAGGTCCACCTCAAAGACCCCACGAAGAACAATCTCGCCATCCGCGTCGAATCCGCCGAGGGGCTCGATTACGACCTGCTTCGCCGGACGCTGCATTTCGGGAAAACCTCCGCAGCGGTGAACGTCGTGGGCGCGAAAGTCAACGCCGACATCCGCAAGGCGGCGCTCATGGAAGGGGATGTGGCGCTCAAGGCCATCGTCTCCATCGACCCCAAAGATCCGACTTTCGGAGCGGACGTGAAACTCGACCGCGTCAATTTCGCCCGGCTCACCAAACTCTATTTCGGATACGACAGCTCGAAGGGCGTCATGAGCGGCCACTTCAAATTCCAGGCGCGGATGGGCGAGGAAAACCTCCTGCGAGGATCGGGGAATATCCGCGTCGATAACGGCGACGTCTTCGCAATTCCGGTCCTCGGGCCGTTCTCCGAAATTCTGGGGACGATCCTCCCCGGCGTGGGATACCAGACCGCCCGGATTGCGACCGCCGATTTCACGGCGGCAAACGAGATCATCAGCACGGACAACCTGGTGATCGAGGGGGCGGGGTTCAGCATGTTCGGCGCGGGCGACATCCATTTCATGACGAGCCGCCTCGACATGAGCATGCGGATCAACGCCAAGGGTATCCCGGGCATCGTCTTCTACCCGGTCAGCAAACTCTTCGAGTATATCTCCACCGGAACCGTCGCGGAGCCGGCCTGGCGGCCGAAAATCATCCCCCGATTCAACCCGCAGGGATCCCCGGCCCAACCGCCCAAGCACCCAAAACGGTAAAACCGGCAGCCGCCTTCCCGCCTGGCACACAACCGGTTTTTTCTCTGCAAACCGGGGACGCCATGCTATAAGCGCCAGTCCGCCCTTGCATGGAAACACCCGAGCCGCCCGATGAAGAACTCGTCGCCCGCACACAAGCGGGGGACGCGCGCGCATTTGACCGGCTCGTGGTGAGATTCAGCCCCCGCCTCTACGGGCTCGTCTACAACATGACCTCGAACCACGAGGACACCAACGATTTGCTGCAGGAAATCTTCGCCAAAGCCTACCGTTCGATCAAGGGCTTCCAAGGCAAGTCCACCTTCTACACCTGGATGCACTCGATCGCCGTGAACATGGCGATCAACTTTCTCAAAAAGCGCGCCCGACGGATGACGATGAGCCTCGACGATGTCGACAACGGCATCGCCAACGACCCCGAGTTCATCGAGGCCACCAGCGATCACGACCCCCGCCACCAGGCCAACTTGGGCGAACTTCAAAAAAAATTGAACGAAGCCATGATGAAGCTGTCAGAAGAGCATAGAGCCGTCGTGACGATGTTCGACGTTCAGGGGATGCCGCATGCGGAGATTGCGAAGATCTTGAAAGTCTCGGAAGGCACGGTGCGCTCACGCCTATTTTACGCACACAGACAGTTGCAAAATTACCTGCAAGAGTTTATCACCACCTAGTCCACCAGCCATGTCACCCGAAGAACAAATTTCCAAACTTTTGAGGCTAAAACGCTACGAGCAGCCGCGTCCGGGTTACTTCGAGGATTTTCTCCAGGAGTTTCAGGCCCGCCAGCGCGCGGAGTTGATCCGCCGTCCGCTCTGGGAAATTGTCTGGGACAGAATCGTGTCGCTGGCTCCGGCTTTCCAGGTCCCCCGCATGGCGTATGCCGCGATCGTGGCGATGGCGGTGGCCGCCTCGGCCGTGATCGTCGTCCATCCGGGCGCGCCTGTTTCCGGCGGCTCTCTCGCCGCCAACCGTTCGACTCTCAGTCTGGCCGCGCCCCATCCCGTGACGATTGGCGAGTCTGTGCCTGTAACACTGACCTCCACCGGCTCCCCTTCCGTGCACTACGTGCTTCCGACCCGCCCGGTGAGTTATGCTTCTTCACGCAGTTTTTAGTTTCCGCAGCCGTTCCCTGGCCTTCTTTTCTGCGGCAACGGCCCTTGTTGCCACCGCTTCGTTCCCCTGCCTGAACGCCGAGGAATCGGTTGCCGAAAAACTCTCCTCCCAGGTCCATAAGATCTTCGATGAGAAGCGGGAGGCGGTCGTCAAGGTCCGGGCCACCGACGCGCTCGGGATCCGGTTCGGAAGCGGGTTTTTTTGCGATCCAGCAGGCACGATTTACACCCATGCGGGCATCGTGTTGAAGGCGCAGGACGTGGTGGTGATTTCCAAGGGAAAGGAATTCCCAGCCAGGGTGCTCGTGGCCGACGAACGCAGCGGCATCGCCATTTTGAAGGTGGATGCCAGCACGCCGTTTATCCCTGTGGGCGATTCTCAAAAAGTGGGGATCGCGGCTCCTGTCATGATGATCGGGTATCCGGAGGACCTCGAGGCGTGCCCGAGTTTCGGGATCGTGGCGGGCCTGGACCGCAAGTATCTCGGCAAGTATTTTTCCACGACCCATTTCCGGGCGAACCTGCCGGTTCAACGCGGCCAGGGCGGGGCTCCGATCCTGAACATGAAAGGAGAGTCCATCGGGATCCTCGTTGGCCGGATCGACGACGGGGCCGCCTGCCACATCCTCCCCATGCACGCGGCGGAGAAGGTGCGCATGGATCTGGCCCGCTTCGGAGAGCTGCGCCCGGGGTGGGTGGGAGTCGAGGTCGAGGATGCGGGGGAACCTGTCGGAGGCTCCACGGCGAAAGTCAGCGCGCTCGACCCATCCACCCCCGCATCCCAATCGGGCCTTCAACCCGGGGATATCCTCCTGAGCGTGGGAGGATCAAAGATCGGCACGAGCGAGGATGTTCTCGATGCCTCCTATTTTTTGACCGCCGGGGACAATGCGGACATCGAGGTGGTTCGCGGGCTGGAAAAAATCACGATCTCCGTGAGGCCCACCCTCCACCCGCTGGCTCCGGGCCATCAGATGCAGGCGATCGCAGTTCCCGATGCCATCCAACGCATCAAGCTCCAGTAGCGGTGCAGATCGGGCCCGCCTCCTTGCCTGCACGGCCATCCTGGCATGGCTGCCCGCTTTTTCCGCAAACGCCTGGGAAATCGAATCCTTCGGGGGAAAGGACCACGTTCCGCTGGACGAGATCGCCACGTTTTACGGCCTTGGCGAGGCGACCTCTCCGGATTCCAACACCAGGAAGCTGAAAGGTTCGGGCCGCGAACTCGTCGCCACCCTCAACAGCCGGGAAATGGAGATCGACGGGATCAAACACTGGCTCGCATTCCCGGTCCTCGAAGACAGGGGGCGGGCGTTCATCTCCCGGCTCGATCTTGGCAAAACCCTCGAACCCGCCTTCCGGCCCGCCCTGATCCCGGACTTCCCGTCCGTCACAACCGTCGTGCTCGACCCCGGACACGGCGGCAGGGACAACGGCGCCCGCAGCCCCTACGAATTCGAAAAGAACTTTTCGCTGGATGTGGCGCGACGTGTCCGGAACGAACTTCAAAAAACGGGGACACGGGTTGTCCTGACAAGGAACAGCGACTCTTTTGTCGAGCTCGCGGATCGCGCCGCCGTCGCCAACAAACTGAAAAACTCGATTTTTGTGAGCCTCCATTTCAACGCGGCGGATGCGAACCAGGCGGCGAACGGATTCGAGATTTACTGCGTCACGCCGCGCGGTGCCCCCTCCACCGCCTACGAGCAGATCCACGCGAGGGACATGGTCGAGGAAAATGGCAACGGGCACGACATCCACAGCTTCGCGCTGGCCAACGCCATCTACCACGCCATGCAGGGCAGGATGGAGATGTTCGACCGCGGTGTGAAACGGGCCCGCTTCGCGGTCATCCGCCTGACCAAGGTCCCCTCGGTGCTGGTCGAAGGCGGGTTTATGACCAATGCCTCGGACGCCAGGAAGGTGGCCTCGAAGCAGTGGCGCGACAACTACGCCGCCGCGATCGCCCGCGGAATCCTCGAATACAAAAAACTGGCAGAACACCACGTCGCGCCTCAGGAAGTGGCGGCCTACCGCAACCCCGGCCCGCCCCCTCCCCCGATCGCGGAAACCAGCAAGCCGACCCCGGTCCCGGGCGTGAGCCTGCGCGACCTCCCGGAGTAGCGGACCAAGGACAACTGGAGTCAGGAAGGGGGGGATTGTCTTGCCAAACAAAAGAAACGACGGAAAATGATCATATCTTTTCGATTGTGAAAATCACCCTTTTCATCCCTTGCTTCATCGACCAGTATTTCCCTGGGGCGGGGATCGGGATGGTGAGGATCCTGGAGAAGCTCGGGCACACGGTGGAGTATCCGGAATCGCAGACGTGCTGTGGGCAGCCGGCGTTCAATTCCGGTTATTGGGACGAGGCGCGTTCGGTGGCGGAGACGATGCTGGATGCGTTCCGGGACGCGGAGGTGGTGGTCGGGGTTTCGGGGTCGTGCGGGGCGATGCTCAAGGTTTTTTATCCGGAGCTGTTCCATGGGAAGCCGCGCGAGGCGGAGGCGAAGGCGCTCGCCGCGAAGACGCATGAGTTTTCATCCTTCCTCGTGAATGTGCTCGGGGTGGGAGATATCGGTGCGAGCTTTCCGGCGAAGGCGACATTCCACGACGGCTGCCACGGCCTGCGCGAACTTGGGATCAAGCGCGAGCCGAGGGAATTGCTCAAGCATGTGCGCGGGCTGGATCTGGTCGAGATGAGGGAGGCGGAGACGTGCTGCGGATTCGGCGGAACATTTTCGGTGAAGTTTCCAGAGATCTCCACGGCGATGGGCGAGGTCAAATGCGCGTCGATCATCGAGACCGGTGCCGAACTGGTGATCTCAAACGATTCGAGCTGCCTGATGCAGATCCAGGGGCTTTTCGACCGGCAGGGCCAAAAAATCAAAAGCATGCACCTCGCCGAGGTGCTCGCGCATTTTTAGATGTCCACGGAATCCGTCCAGTTCCATCACGACGCAGATCGTCTCACGCACGACCTGCGCCACCGCGCGCTGATCCAAAAGGCGCTCGGCGGCTACTACCTCAAGCGCGACGAGCAGAAGGCGAAATACACCGACTGGCAGCAGGCGCGGGCCTCGGCGGCCGCCGCGAAATACGAGGCGGTCAACCACCTCGACGAGTATCTGGTCGAGTTCGCGGACAAACTCGCCGCGCGCGGCACAAAGGTTTTTTGGGCGGCGGACGGCGCGGAGGCGGTGGAATACATCGCTTCGGTCGCGCGGGGTGCCGACGTGAAGCGGATCATCAAATCCAAAACAATGACCGGGGAGGAGATCCACCTGCCGCAGGCGTTGGAGAAGGCCGGGCTTGAAGTCGTCGAGAGCGATCTCGGGGAGTTCATCGTGCAACTCCGCGACGAGCCGCCCTACCACATCGTCTTTCCCTCGATGCACCTCACGCGGGGCGAGATCGACGACACGTTCCAGAAGAAACTCGGCAGCGCGCATGCGAACACCCCGGAAGAACTGACAATGATCGCCCGGGGCGTCATGCGGCAGAAATACTGCGCGGCCGACATGGGCATCTGCGGGGCGAATTTCGCCGTCGCTGAGACCGGGCAGATTTCGATCACGGAAAACGAAGGCAACGCGCGGCTCAGCACATCTCTTCCCAGGGTGCTCGTGAGCATCGTGGGCATTGAAAAGGTTGTGCCCAAACTCGATGACCTCGCCGTCCTGCTCCCGATGCTCGCCACTGCGGGCGCGGGCCAGAACATGACGTGCTACAACACGCTGCTCGGCGGCCCGCGCCAGCCGGGCGAGACGGATGGGCCCACAGAATTTCATGTCGTGCTTCTGGACAACCGGCGGACTTCGCTCCTCGCCGATCCCGAGCAGCGGGACGCGCTGCACTGCATCCGCTGCGGGGCCTGCCTGAATGTCTGCCCGATCTTCAAAAACATCGGGGGCCATTCCTATGGGACCACCTACCAGGGGCCGATCGGATCGGTCATCACACCGCACCTCCGCGGCCTTCAGTCGTGGAAACACCTGTCATTCTCATCGTCGCTCTGCGGAGCCTGCCACGAAGCCTGCCCGGTCAAAATCGACCTTCACCACCACCTCCTCCAAAACCGCCGGAACGCCATCGCGGAAAAACCGGTCTGGTGGGAGAAGCCGATCTTCGCCGGTTTCGCGTGGTTCATGCGGCATCCGGCCCTCTACCGTCTCGCCGCGCCGATGCTCCGCCTTGGCGCGCCGGTCCTGCACGCGATCCGGGGAAAGTCTTTTGATCCGGTCAGGATGTGGACCGGCACGCGCGACCTGCCGCCCGCTCCGCCGCGATCGTTCAAGGAATATTGGAGGGACAGGAATGCCAAACGATAGCCGGGAAAAAATCCTCCGGAGGATCCGCGAAGCTTTGTCCGTCAAAGCGCCCGCCCGCCATCTCGTTCACACGGAAAACAGGGGACATCCCGGGGAAACAGGGAGCACGATCGTCCCCGCAACCGGGTGGCTTCCCCCCGTGCCGGATTCCCCGATTGGATTGCTTGCCCTCTTCGAAAAAAACTCCCTTGATCTCAAGACCGATGTCCGGCGCTGCACCGATGCTGCCGCAGTGGTCTCCGAACTTGCGGCACTCGCGCTGGAAAACCGCTGGCAATCCGTCGGCTCACATCATTTCGCCCTCGGAAATGAGGCCGTGTCCGCGCTGGGTCTCCCCGTGGTTTTCACCGATCAACCGTATGAAACTGCGGCCCTCGAACGCTGCGACGCCGGGGTGAGCGGCTGCGAATGCCTCGTCGCCCAAACCGGCGGAATCCTGGTCACATCGGCCTCAGCGGGCGGACGTGTTCTGTCCGTCCTGCCCCCGCACCATGTGGTCATAGCCTCGGCCTGCCAGATGGTCGGCGACCTTTCCGATGCTTTTGACGTTCTCCGAAAAACCCATGAATCCCCGCCCTCCTTCGCCTCCTTCATCACCGGCCCAAGCCGCACTGGTGACATCGAGCGGATCCTCGTCCTCGGAGCCCACGGGCCGAAAAAACTGACCGTCCTGCTCGTTCAGGCTTGATAAATCCGTCCCGCACTGCCTTGTCTGGGACAGCCATGAGACGATTATTACTGCTTTTCCTCCTGCTCGCGCCGCCCTCCTGCGCGACCAAAAAGGACCCGCCCAGGAACCCCCGTGCCTCCACTGTGGCCACACCTCCGAAGCCGTCGATCTTTCAAACCATTCTGGGGAAAATCCCGAACCCATTTCCCAGGAAGCAAAAGCCTCCGACGGCGGTGCCCCCGCAATGGATCGGAGTCATCCGCATGGTCAACTCGGCGGAGAATTTTGTGTTGGTGGAATCCGGTGCCATCTCCTCGGCGATCCCGGGCGAGACCTACCTTGCGGTCGGCAAAGGCGTCGAGACCGCCACACTCAGGATGACCTCGCTCAAGAACCCGCCATTCCTCATCGCCGACATCGTCTCCGGCTCCCCTTCGCAGGGTGATAAAATTTACCTGCCAAAAACCACATCCCCGAACCCTGCTCCAACCCCAAAACCCACGTCGGCTCCAAAACCAAGCCCCTCTCCCAACGCAAAAACATCCCCTCCTTCCTCCAATCCCCGGAGTGAATCCAATGGAATGTGAATACGATTGACGAATCCCGCGCGAATCCCCAAAAGCATCCGTTCGCATTTTCTTGTGGACAACATTTCCATCCAACGCCCCCGTAACCTCGACTGGCAACGTGCCTCGGCGATCCTTTACGGCGACTGGGGGACGAGCAAAGCCTACGTCATCGGGCTCGCGTTTGCCGCCGCCGGTTTCGCGTCCCTCCCGATCATCGTCGCGGTCTGTGCCCTGACCGGTCTGGTCGGCCTGAACTACCTGGTCGTCTGCCGCTGCTTTCCGGATGGAGGCGGCGTCTATTCGGCCGCGCGGGAACACGGCAAGCTTCTCGCCGTGGTCGGTTCCCTCCTGCTGGTGGCGGATCTGACAGTCACCGCCGCCCTCAGCGGATGGGCCGCGCTCAGCTACCTCGGCGTGCCGAAACAATACATCATGGTCGCGACAATCGCCGCCATTGTCGTGGTCGGCATCATCAACGTCTTCGGGCCGAAACACAGCGGGAGTTTCGCCGTCGCCCTCGCCCTGCCGACCGTGGCGGTGGTTGTCGCCATCATCCTGCTGAGCGCACGCTTCCTCACCCGCGACCACCTCGTTCCCATTTTTCACGGGCCGGGCCCCCAGGGTGGATTCGGCCCCACGTGGGTTTCCTTCGTCAGCGTGATTCTCGCCCTGAGCGGTGTCGAGGCGATCGCCAACCTCACCGGAACCCTCAAGCCCGACAAAGGCTCGGTGATCGGGCACCCCAAGGTGGGCTGGGCCTCCGCGAAAGCCATTCTTCCCGTGGCGTTGGAAGTCAGCGTCGGGACCGCTCTTCTCGGCTGGGCCATGCTGTCGCTCTCCCCGGCGCTGGCTCCGGAAATGCTCGCCCGAAAAGAAGACATGCTCCGGTTCATGGCCGAACAGTATGGCGCGATGAATTTCGGCCCATGGTTCGGGAGCATTTTCGGTTTCGCGGTCGGCATCGTCTTCGCCCTCCTCCTCCTGAGCGCGGTCAACACGGCCATTGCCGCGCTGATCGGGCTGCTGTTCATGATGTCGCGCGAGGGGGACATGCCGCGCGGCTTTTCCAGGCTGAACTCGCATGGCGTGCCGCTCGCCCCGCTCGCCATAGCGGTCGGCCTGCCGGTGCTCGTGCTCCTGATCACGGATAATTTTGACGCGCTGGCCGGGCTCTACGCGATCGGCGTGGTCGGGGCCATCTGCGTCAACCTCGGCTCCTGCGTGACAAATTTCAAACTCCCGATGCACTGGGCGGAACGCCTGCTCATGACGGGGACTTTTCTCGTCCTCGCCGCCGTCGAGATCACCCTCGCCCAGACAAAGCACGAAGCCCTGTTTTTTGTCGTGTGCGTCCTCGTTGTCGGCCTCGCCCTCTGGGCCTACTCGCAACGTCTGAGCGGCGTCCGAACACTCACCGTGACCCGCGAAATCGCGGAGCTCGTCCGTCCGGAAATGGTCGAGACGCTCCGTCAACCGGTCGCCGATGCGCAGAAGGTGCTGGTCTGCATCCGCGGGCTCACCCCGGTGCTGGGATTCGCGTTTGACGAGGCGGAACTGAGAAAAGCCGCACTCTATATTTTGTACGTCCGCGAAGTCGCCGTCCTCTACCAGGGAGCCCCGCTGGCCCCCTCAAACTGGAAAGACGATCCCGAGGCGAGCGCCATATTAAACACCGCGATCCAGATCGGCAGGACCCGCGGGATCACGACCATCCCGATCTTCGCTTCCTCCCACTCCGCCGCCTCGCTCATCGTGGACACCGCCGCGACGCTGGGGGCGGACTTCCTGATCCTGGGTGCCTCGCACCGCGGCTCCCTCACCAAGATGCTGCGGGGCAACGTGGCTTCCGAAGTTGCCGCGAGCCTCCCGGACAACATCCAGCTCATCATCCACGGGTGATTCCGCCCGCCACCCGTTGTAGGCGGCCTCGACCCATGCGGGGAATGCCTCCGGGTGTCACACCCCCGCGCCAGGATCACCCGGGGCGGGCGGTTTGAGGCGGGCGAGTTCGACCTCGAGTTTGCGGATGCGGAGCAGCAGGCGCTCGCAGGCTCTTCGCAATGGGGCGGGGAGAATGGCGCATTCCACGCAATGGTGGCGCGTGGCCGGATGGCCTTTGAGCGGATACTCGTATTTGGTGCCGCAGGCACGGCAAGTGTGGATGCGGGTGGCTGGCTGGGGTTTCGTGGCCATATGTCAGGAACGCCCGGCCCCGCCGTCGAGCAGGAGCCGACGGTCGCGGGAACGGGTTTCGCCGATGGCGGTGACGCGGATGGCGGCCTCGTCGGTGACCGGACACTCGCGCTCGCAGATCCCGCAGCCGATGCAGAGCGCGGGGTCCACGTAGGGCTGGCGGAGCGTGATCGGGGTTCCGTCGCGCTTGGTGATGGTGACTTCGCGGGAGAAGATCGCCTTGGGCGAAACCGGGCAGACTTCCTCGCAGACAACGCACGGGGTTTCCATGCTCCAGGGAAGGCATCGACCGTGATCGTAAAACGCGGTGCCGAGGCGCACGGGGCCTTGCGCGGAAAATGCGCCGACGCCCGTTTTTTCCTCGATCGTGATCCGCTGGATCGCCCCCGTCGGGCAGACCTGGCCGCAGAGCGTGCAGTTCAACTCGCAGTAGCCGACTTTCATGTTCAGGACCGGCGTCCAGATGCCCTCGATGCCGGCCGCGAAAATGGCGGGTTGCAGCACGTTCGTCGGGCAAACGCGGATGCACTGGTCACACTTGATGCAGCGATCGAGAAATTCCTTCTCCTCGACCGAACCGGGAGGGCGGATCACCTTCTTGTTGTAGTTTCGATCCGAGTCGCCCGAGGCGCGTCCGAACCCGAAAAATGCCCCGCCGAGCAGCACTCCCAAAAACGCGCGCCGCGCAGGCACGGCCGGTGCCGTCACCTCATGCTGCAGCGGCGGCATGAACTTGAACGAAAGCGCGTCTTCCGGGCAGTCCTCGATGCAGTTGAAGCAGACGAAGCACTCGCTCTTGCGGAGCTGGGTGTGGGGGTCCGACGCGCCCTCGCAGTTCTTCAGGCAGAGATCGCAGTCCACGCACTTCGTGGGGTTGCGCTCGATCCGCCAGAGAGCGGCCGGAGCGAGCGCTCCCAGGAAGGCTCCGAGCGGGCAGAGGACCCGGCAAAAAAACCGGGGGATGAAAACATTCATGCCCACCAGCAGGAATAGCAGGAACCCGATCGCCCAGGCACCGGCATGGAAAGATTGCCGGACGTAAACGCTCGACGGGGCCGCCAGGTTGATGACCGGGAGGATGGCCGTGCTCATCGAGCGGTAGAAAAGGCAGATCGGGTCCAGGAGGCCGATCTGGAGCGAGCCGCAGACCGCCGCCGCGATCATGGCGACGAGGATGACGTATTTGATCTGGTAGATGCTGCGGTAACGGTTCGACTCGATGCGCGCCTGGTCGGAGGCGCGGCCTTTTCCGAAAACCCACCCGATGAAATGGTGCAGGATGCCGTAGGGGCAGATCCAATTGCAGAACACCCGCCCGAGCAGGATCGTCGGGATGATGAGCAGCAGGCTCCAGAGCAGCCCCTTGTAGATCGAGTGGGTGGTGATCGCCGTCGCGAACGCCACGAGCGGGTCGAGCTCCAGGAAAAGCGAAACCGGATAGCCGTCGAGATACCGCAGGTCGGTCACGGCCACGAAAAACGTGAACAGCGAAAAAAAGAAAACCTGCGAGATGCGGCGCGCAGTGCGGATTTTCATGGGGCGGTGAATTCGGGAGGGGGCCTCATGCCTGGACCTCTTTGTGGCGGGTCTGCTTCCAGTCCATGTTCCCGAGCCCGCGGTTGCTGGCCTTGCGGATGTAGGTCAGCTCGGTGATGTCGCGTTCGAGGAGATGCGTGTAGCCGTAGCTGTCCACGGCGACCATGTCGGTCCCCGCGACGACTGTTCCCATCGGCTTGACATCGGAGAGCCGTCCGCCGGTCGGGCCGTTTTTCATGAGGACGTTCATGCCGTCGAGCACGACGAGGGTGGGTTTCATCATCAGGGCAAAATCCGAGACGATGCTGTGGATGTGCTGGTGGAATTGGTTGCGCCTCCCGCCGAGGAGCCCATACCAGTTTTTCATCGTCATCGAGGCATGGCAGAGGTTGTGGTCCTTGCAGGGCGCGAGCCCGATCACCTTGGTCGCACGCTTGAACGGTGCATCGAAGAACGCCCAGTTTCGCAGGATCTCGCCGTCCATCTGGATCGGCGCAAAAGAATTCGTCTCCGGATAAAGCAGATCGAGATGGAGTTCGTCGGCGACCGCGAGCAAACCGCTCTTGAGATAGCACCCGGCAGGGCTGTTGATCGGGTTGTCGGCGACCAAAACTTTCGCGGCCCCAGCCTCAAGCACCATGCGAGCCACCGCGCGCAAGGCATCCGGGTGAGTCGTGGCCGCAAGGGCCGGAGGACGGTCGAACGCCACGTTCGGCTTGATCACGACAATGTCGCCCTTGCCGATGAAGCGCCCCATGCCGCCCAGGGCACCGATCGCCGCCCGGACCACTTTCTCGTGATCGACACCGTGCGCAATCGCCATTTCCGGCAGAAGCTTGTCGGGAGGCAGCGAGAAACTCGGCAGGCGAAGCCCACCCTTTTCCTGGAACCCGGGGACAAAATGCCGCCGCTGCCACAACGCGAGGCCACCAAGGCTCGAACCCGCGATCAGTGCTCCCGCAGCCCCGGCACGGAGCAGGAACTCCCGGCGGCTGATCTGCGGGTCTGGTTCGGGTGGATTGGAGTTCTTCACAAGGGCATCGCTGACGCAATAGTTGCCCAGAAATGCGAGGTCGGCAACTGGATCTTCCGCAATGAAACCCCCCCTCTGAGTTCACGGCAGTGAAATTGTTCTTCGTCGATACTCCCGTCTCAGAACTCTTGGGAAGCTGGACACAGGTGTGGCCGGAAGGGTAAAGTCCGGGCATGAAACGGTGGTTGGTTCTGGGGGCTTGGATGGTCTGGCTTGGAGCATGGAGCGCGCGTGGGCAACAGGACATCGACGCCGAACTCAAACAGAGCTCGGACGAGCACATGCGCGAGGAGCTCGGCGTCAACCCCATCACGACCCCTTCGATCCCGGACCTCCTCAAGCAGCTCGAGATCTTCCGGCCCATACCGATCGAACTGATCGAGTCCGCGAAACGGGACGCCACATTCAACAACCGCCTTCAAACGGCCATGCACTTCGGCTCGCTCGTGGCCGACGGCTTCATGCTCACCCTGGCCGAGCGCCCGAAGGACGTGCAGGATGTGGGGAAGGCGCTCATCCGCCAGGCCCGCGCCCTCGGCGTCGGCGAGCGCCTCACCAAGCGCAGCAAGAGCCTCCTCGAATTCAGCGACAAGGGCGACTGGGTCGGCATGCGGCAGGAACTCGTGCGCACCCAACAGGACGTTGAAACCTCGATGCTCGAACTCCGCGACGAGGAAATGGCGCACATGATCAGCCTGGGAGGCTGGCTTCGCGGGTTCCAGCTCGGCGCGGCCAGCACCGCCAGTGCCTACACGCCAAACAAGGCCCGGATCCTCGCGAACCTCGAAATTCTGGACTACTTTCTCGACCGGCTCTCCACGCTTCATCCCCGGTTGAAGAAGACCGAGTTCGTCAAAACCCTCACCGACCGGCTCAAGGGAATCCGCAACCTGATCGCCGAAAACCAGGGCGCTCTCCTCGGCCCGGATCAGGTCGCCAAAGTCCGGGACCTCGCCGACGAGGCCGAGATCGCCGCAGTGTCCAAGGTGGACGAAGAGGGGAATTTCGAAAAGCCGAAGCAGTAGAAAAGCGGAGTTCCCGGCCGCGCCGGGGTCCGCCGGATGATCAGGTCGCTGGCGGGGCATTTTCCGGCACGGCCGACGCGCCGTTTCCGCTCATCGCAAAGAGATAGATATTGATGCCCATTTTGAAGGCTTCCAGTCTTTTGCCGGTGCCGAACCACTTGTCTCCGTTGACCCAGCCACAGTGGATGTCCGATGGCGAAAGAACGGAAACGAGGCGCCCGCCGACCGTCATCCCGTGGAGCCCGTGCGGGTTCCCCTGCATGTGGGGCAGGCCGTTGTTGAAGTGGTAGAAACAATGAAAAACCGGATGATCGTTCGGCAGGAGTTCGAGTTTCGCTTCGGGGAGGATCTTGGGCAGTTCGACCTCCGCCATGCGCCGGAAAAATTCGTCGCCGCTCCGGTCGCTGCGCATTTTCCCTCTCACGCAGTCCTCGGCAAAAACAAATCCGCCGCGCAGAAGGTATTCCCGGAGATTCGCGCGATCCGTGTCACCGAGTTCAGGAGCCATTTCGCCATGCATGAACAGGAAGGGAAACCGGGTGATCGTATCCAGCCTCGCCACGTCGGCCACGTTCCACCGCTTCTCCACATTGGCCGTGCTTTGATCCCGGATGGCATCGATGAGATTGAGGTCGCCGTTGGGATGGACGTTCCAATCGTCGTTGTCCCCGCCGCGGCAGGTGAACTTCAGCCGTGCCCAGGGGGAAAGCGGGCCGCGCTTTTCCTCCTGCGCGACAAGCGGTGCCCTCAGGCCGAAAAATGACGCGCCGCCCGCTGCCAGCAGTTTCAGAAATTGCTCCCGGCTGATTTCGCTCATGGGATGACGGGTAGCACCTCAGAGCAACCGGAACAAGCGCCGGGTGATGAGTTCCGCGCCGTAAACGCCCAGGAGCAGGGCAAGAAGCCAGGAGGAGTTCCAGAGCGGCATGGATTTCAAAGGTGATTCCCTGTCCTCCCCGGCCCGCAGACGGAAGACTGTCGCATCCTCCGTGTCGATCAATGCCCCGCCGGTTGCTTCCGCAATGCGCCGCAAGCCGTCTGCATCCGGGGGGAGGTTTGAGGTTTCAAGTGTTTGGTCCCGGGTGGAGACGGTGAGAGTAATCCGCGCACGGTCTCCGTCCGCGTTGCCCGCAACCACCTCCCACTTTCCTTCCGAATCCGGAACAAACCCGGCCAATTGCGGCTTTCCCACCTCCGTTGCCGCATTGACCGGGACCGGCTTCCGGACCCCCTGCGGCGACACGGCAACAACCTCGGGCCGCAAATCCGCCGGGCTTTCCACCTGGATCGTGACCCTCTGCCCGACCCTGGCCGCATCTGCGGTTTTTATCAGGCGCAATCCTTGTCCGGGCACCGGCTGCGCAAGGGAAAGCAGAAGCTGCTGCCAGAAAATTTCCGAAGTATGACTCGTGCTGGGAAGGGACATTTTCCAGCGCCACAGGAGGTCCGTGGTCATCGCGGCGGTAAATCCTTCGCCGAATTGCTGGCGTGCGACAAGCACGCGGGGAGCATTGCTCCCGGGAACACGGTCCCTGGGATGCACCGCGATGATTTCCGCGCCCGGCTTCACACTCCGAACCTCGGTATATTCGCTGAATCGGGGGGCATCCGGGCCGGGCTGGAATAATTTGGAGCCCGCCGCCTTTCCGTCCGGCACAACGAAGGCCTGCAGTTCCGGCGATTCCTGCTGTTGGGGAGCGCTGTTGGCGAACCGGGTGTCCTCCCGGTTGTTTGCTCCGCCGATGGACGCCATGTGGAGCTGGAACTGCTTCTCCGCGAGATCATCCGGCGATTCCTGTTTCGGGGGGTCAAAGATGATCGGCAGCATTTGCTCCAGCGGTGTGCCGGCGAACCGCCTGGCAGCCTGAGAATCGGGAGCGATGAAGAGCACGCTGCCTCCGTTTTTTGCGTAATCCACGAGGGCCTGTTGTTGCTTGGGCGAAAGCTGATCCGCGAAAACGTGGGCGAGCACGACGATTTGGAACCGCTTCAAGTCCTCCGCGCTCCCGGGCAAATCCCGCGGTGCCGTCTGCGGGACCGGGACCGCCGTGCCCTGCACCTGCAAAGCCGGATTCAAGATGGCGGTGAGCCGGAAACCGGGATCGCCGTGAAGCGAGGCCAGGAGGAAACGGTAGCCCCATTGAAAAGCTCCCTGGTAATAGAGCACATCGATATCGGTGTGTTCGACGACCCGTGTCGTGCAGGACGCGGATTCCTGGCGGTCGCCTTCACCGGCGCGGAACTCCAGCGGCAAGATGCCCGCCTCGGCGGATGTCACCGGCACCGGCCATGTGAGCGTGTTCAGTCCCGCATGGAGCGGCAGCCGGGCCTCCGCGAGCTTCTCCTCCCCGCTCCAAAGCCCGACCGGAAGCTCTCCATCCCGCGCCACACCGGCCTGAACCAACACGGTGACCGTGAACTTCGTTTTCCTCAGCACTTTCGGCGGCGCACTTATGGCGCGAATGTTCAGCGTTTCGCTGGCGCGCGCCCGGTTCTTTCCCGTCACAAAATAAAGCGGCACGCCCCGGCGCAACGCCTCGCCCACCAGATCGTCGGCTTTCTCCGTCGTCGTATCGAGACCGTCTGTCAGGCAGACAACGGCCGTCGGCGAGGTCGCGAGCGTGTCCCGCAAAGAGGAAAAAAGGTGGGTCTCGTTGCCCGGCACCCCCGCTTTCACGGCATCGTCGAAGCTTTGCGCGGGGCTGGGTGCCAGGGAAAACCGCCGATAGAGGATTTTCGAAAACGCCTCCTGCGCCGCGCTCTCGTGCCGCTTCCAGGTTCTCACCGCATCCGCGAGACGGGTCGATCCGCGATAGTCCGGTGTGCTCATGCTTGCCGAACGGTCCACCACGACCGCCAGCGCATCGTTTCCGGACGCAGCCGTTTTCCTCCGCTCCACGCGGACCGGATTGGCGAGGCACAGCAGGATCACGAGCACGATTGCGGCGCGAAAAACCGTGAGCACCCCCCGGGCAAATGGCGGCAGCCCGCGCATGGTCCGACGATAAAGCCGGACGACAAGGAACAACCCCGCCACGGCAAGCACCCACAGCACTCCCCACGCAGCCATCGGCGGCAGCGTGCGAAGGACCCCGCCGAATTGCCACTCCAGCGCCCCGGTCATTCGCGTGCCTCCCGTGTCGCAGCTTCGCGCGCGGCACCGATTTTCCGAACCGGGTGATCGGGAACAGGGACATCGCCCCCCCCGCACCGGAAACCCATTATTTCTCCCCTCATGGTCACGGCTCCTCCACCGGGCTCGAGGCGGGTTCCGATTTGTAATCGCGGGAAAGCTGCTCGAAATAATCCGCGACTGCGGCCCGGTAGGCGGCCGGGGCCTGCTCCGCTCCCTGATCCGTCAACAAATGACGGCGTTGCTGGAGCGCCAACTCGGCGCGCAGTTGACGGATCACCTCCGCCAGCGGCGGATCGATCTTGGAGAAGTAGGCGATGACGGCGGCATATCTGACGCGCGGGTGCCTGGTGCCCAACGAGTCGAGCACTTGGACGATCTCTTCGGATTTCGGCAACGCAAACACCGCCTCCCGCAAACCATCGCGGACATCCTCGATCAACTCCCGCGCAAACCTTTCACGTCGGCCCCCTCCCGTCCCGCCCTGCCCATCAGTCCCGTTGCCGCCAGAATCGGCTGGCTCCCGGTCCGAAGTCTCGCCCGGGGAAGTTCCATGCTGCCCAGGTCGGCCATGTCCCGGCTCCCCGCCTTCGCCATTCTCATCCTCCGGCTTTCCGCCCGGGCCAGCGCCCTCTTGTTTGCCCTGTTGCCCGCCCTTGTCGCCGCCCGGCTGTTCCTTGCGGGAATCCGTGGTTCCGGGAGTTTTTCCATCTTCCGGAGATTTTCCGGCGTTGATTTCCGGCACCTTTCCCTGGGACGCCTCATTCTTCACAAGCCGCTGCATGTTGGCGTGGATGCGCTCCAATTTCTCGAGAAGGCGGGCCATTTGTTCGCGCGAAAGCGCATCCTCCCGGGGTTGTGCGGCGCGGTCGGCGAGTTGCCGGAGCCGGGTCGCCACGTCGTGCGCGTTCGCCTCGTCACGGGGTTGCTGGCGAAGTTTCTCCAGCCGCTTCCGCACGGCTTCCGAGGAGAGTGACTTCGCGAGGGCATCCAGTCGGGCTGCGGCTTTTTCCGATCCGGTCTCCTGTTGTTTTTGCGCGGCTTCGGCAGCCTTGCGGGCCGCGTCATCAGCCGCCTTCGAGGCCTCTTCCGCCTTCTGTTTGGCGGCCTCGTCCGAGCCCTGCTGAGGGGCGCTCTGCGCGGCATCGGCCGCGTTGTTGAGTTCCCGGAGGGCATTCGCAAGCTGATCCTTCGCATCGTCCTCGGCAGCCTTGTTCATGGCGGCCACCGCGAGGCGCAGCTCGCGGGCCGCCGCCGCAGCCGGTTCCTGCGCGGCCGACAAATCCGAGGCATCCAAATGTTCCAGGGATTCCCGGGCTTTCCCGCGGCCCTGTTCGAGATGTTTGGTGACATCCGACACAAAAACCCGGCCGTTCAGCAACGCACCGATCCGCTGGCTGATCTGCGTCTGCCGTTCGGCGGGAGTGCCTTCGATTTTGTTCGGATCCGGTTTCGTGTCCGCAGGGGAAGGCGAAGGAACGGGGGCGGCGTCCGGCTTCGCAATATCGTCGGCAAGGCGTGCCTGTTCCCTGGCAAGCAACTCCAGCTCGCCGGCGGCCGTCTTGAACCGCTGCTTCAGCTCAAACTGCTTTTTGTCACGGAACGGATCCTCGATACTTCTCGGCCCGTGCGAACTCCCGTCCCTCGCCGCCAGCTTGACAAAAAACTTTTCGACCTCGGTGATGAATCCGAGCGCTTTCCCCTGGGGGGCGAGCGCCGGTTTGTTCGCGGAGGCAAGGATCTTGTCCTTCGCCTCGATCATCATCGGCCGGGCCTGGGCCAGCAGATTGACAATCTCCGCGGGCATCCCCGTCTCAATCAATCTCTGAATGACCTCTCCCGTCTTTTGTTCGAGGAGTTCCTGCTCGCCGCCCACGCGCGTGTTCTGTTTCTTCCATTCCCCGCTTTCGTGCGAAAGCTCGGTATGGGCCAACAGGAAGTTTTCCTTCATCAGCCGGAGCTGGGCGGATTTGAGGGCGAGGATCAACGGGAAGGCGGAAGTGCCGTCAGCGCCCGGCACCTCGCGCACATCGTCGCGGAAGGGTTTCACCTGGACAAATTGCACCGGCGAGACGGTTTCCGGCAGGGCGCGCGGATCGATGCGCCGGGCGCGAAGGTGGTAGGCCACGATGTCGAACGGTTCAACTTCCAACTGATCGAGATAGATCGAGGTTTGGACCGTGTGTTTTCCGGGTTTGCCAAGGTCCCCGGGCGTCACCGGCACGCTCTGCCCCGGACCGCCGTTCACGGAAACCTCGAGCAGGAGATCCCGCAGCCCGCTTGTCGAATCCGCAACAGCCTCCAGCGGCACTTCCTCGACCGGCGCGGCTTTTGTTTCCACCGTCGGCGACCTCCATTTGATGCTCGCTTTGGGAATATTGGAAGCCGGGGGCTGCTTGGCGGAAGGCGGAACGGGGGAAGACATCCATGGCCGGGTCCAGCTCAGGAGCGTCACAAAATGGGCCAGGAAGAGAACGAGGACAAGGAGACAGAGCCCGGACAACAGCCTGCGGCGCGGGCGAACCGGAGCCTGCCGCAAAAAGCCGGCGGTTTCCTCGCGTTGCGCGCGGGCCAGGGCCCCGGGATCGCCCTGCAACGCGGTGGCCGTCTCGATGCGGTTTTTTGCCGCAAGGCGGGCGTCGAGAGACCGGGCGCTGCGCAGGAGGCTTTTGCGGCGGATCAACCCCACGCAGGCCGCCGCGAAAAATGTCACCGCGACTCCTGCCAACCACCATCCGGCGAGGGCACCCCGTGCCTCGACACGCACCCAGGAGGGGTGCCACAACCACCCGAGCAGAAGCATCGCGGAGAGCCCGGCGGCCAGAATCGCGAGCGGCCAGGCAAAGCGCATCCAGCGGTCGTGTTCGCGCAGCAGGCGATGGGAGGGATCGTCGTTCATGGATTCTACAGTGCGGTGCGGTTGGCAAGAGCCAGCTCGACAAGGATGGCCACCGCGCAAAGGGCGAACACCCACCACCAGAGGCGCTGATGGTTTTCCGCAACCTGATCGCTCAAGGGAGGCATCGCCATCCGCTTCCCGTCGCCGTTCGGAGCGTCGGGCCTTTCCAGGCGGGCGAGCTGGCCCGGGTCCGGCCACGGGGTGAGGTCCGATTCCTCCGGCGGAATATTCACGGCAAATACCCTGCGTGCACCGGTATCCGCGACGAACTCGAACAGGCCGGGAGCAGCCGGGCGAATGCTCCCGCCGACCCGCTGTTCGTGGGGCAGCGCGGAATCCAGGGATCGCCATGTGCCTTCCGACTCCAGCGGAATCGATTCCCCGACACGCCAGTCGTTCCGTGACGAGGCAAAGGATCCAAGCCAGTGCGCCGCCTGGTGGACAAATGGAACAAACGAGGGGTGCACCGGCCAGTTCGTCGCGGCCCGGTCCATCGGGAAGCCGGCGAGCAACAAATGCCGCCCCCCCTCGCTCCACTCGGCGAGCGCTGTTTTTCCGTCGGGCCAACTGGCGACAGGGACCAGGGAATCGCCATCCAAATCAAAGCCCTGGTAGAATTCCACGTCCAGCAGCGGGAGCAGGCTCCGTCCGGAGAACGCGGCGAGAACCGGATGCTCCGGATCCCAGTTCCGCAGATGCCATGCCTCATCCTCCGGGGCGCGTGGGGACACATTCACACCGTGCCGGTCCAGCCACCCGAGTTCCTCGTCCGATCCGTCCACAAAAATCCAGAGCGGCCCGCCTGCTTCGACGAACCGGTCCAGGTGTTCGACGCGGGGCGGACGGAATGCCGGGGCATCCCGGACGATGACCAGCGGGCCGACCGGCCAGGCCTTTTCGGGCAGCGCGGACGTCTTCAGTCCGCCGACACCCAGCATCCGCGTCGAAAGCAGGGCGTGGGTGAGAAAATCCGTTCCGGTGGCCGGGTCCAGCAACACAGTGCCGACGGAAGCTCCCTGCAAAGCCAGCCAGGCGGTGTCATCGGCCGGCAGATCGTCGGCATCGAGCGAAACACGCAGTCCGTCCGCATCCTTGGCGGGAGAAAAAGGCAGGGGGATTTTATTGTCTCCCGCGCGCAGGGAGACCGTTTGCTCCGTGAGCACACGACCGCCCGCCTGCACGGTGATGGTTCGCCGATCCTGCATGGGAGAAAAGAGTCGCACCGTCGCAACCAACTCCCCGCCGGGAGCTGCGGACTTTTGCAAAGCGACAATGGCGGCCTGGCGTTCCGGTGAGGGAGCCGTTTCGCCGATCCGGATTTTTATGCCCGGCGGCAGGGCCTGCGCCATGTCCACCCCAACCCACCCGAGCCGCTGCTCGTCCGCCATCCAGATCAGGATTTTGGTTTTTGCGGGGTTCGCGGCGAGCGCCTCGCCGGCCAGGCGCAATGCCCCGGCATAGTGGGTTTTTTCGAATCCGGGTTGCGCGGCCTGCAGCCCGGAGCGAACGCGGGCAAGGTCGGTGGTCAGCGGGACAAGCCACCACGGCGAGGGATGCATCACGAGCAGGGCGGCCTGGTCGCCCTCCCCGAGCTCGGCGAGTCCGGCCAGGACACGGCTCTTCATCTCCTCCCATCGTCCGCGCGCCTGCATGCTCATCGAATTGTCGATGGCCACGACCGCGACCCGCCGGTGGGCGGCCGTGGCATGGACCCGGAACGGACGCGCAAAGGCCGCAGCCAACAGGAGGATGATGAGGCAGCGAAGCAGCAGCGTGAGCCAGCGGAGCAGCCGGTGTTTGCGCGTGTCGCGGATGGCGCTTTCGCCAAGGAACCGGAGCGTCGGAAAATGCAGGATTGTCTTCGGCTTGCTCCGCAAAAAATGCAGCAGCACCGGAAGCCCGATGAGCGCCGACCCTGCAAGGAAGCCGGGCAGCAGCCAGTTCACAACCTTTGCTCCCGTTGGGCGAGGTAGAGGGACAGGGCCTCGAACGGCGCCCGGTCGGTGCGCAGCCGGACCATCTCGCCACCGGCCTCGTGAAACAATTCGTCCAGCTCGGAACAAAATTCCCCGAAGCGCTCCAGGTATCCCCGGCGCACGGAAGGCGCATCGAGTTTCAACCGCCAGCCCGGTGATTCCGCATCGACAAATGTGCCGGAGTGGTCGAGATCAAAATCCAGCTCGACGGGATCCAGCACATGCGCGCCGATCAGATCATGATGGTCGTAGCGGAGGCGGCGGAGCGCATTTTCGAGCCGGGGTGTTTCCTCGTAAAAGTCGCTTGCGATCACAATCATCGAGCGGGGAGGCACGACCTCCGCAAGATCGAGGAGGGCCGTTGCAAGCGAGGCCTTCCCGGCCGGGGAAACGACCTCCAATTTGCCGATGAAAGACCGCCAGTGCGAGACGGACGAACGGGCGCTCAAAAACCCGCGGAGTTCGGCTCCGGCAATGCCGAGCCCGAACGCATCACCCTGCCGCCGGGCCAGCAGGGCCAGGGCGGCAATGACGATCCGCGCGAATTCGATTTTCCTCATCACTTTCTCCCGCGACTGGAAATCCATGGATCCACTCGTGTCGAGAACGACAAAAACGCGGAGCTGGGTTTCCTCCTCGTATTGTTTCACATGCAGGCGGTCGGTGCGCCCGTAAAGCCTCCAGTCCACGCGGCGCAAATCGTCGCCGGGCTGATAGGCGCGATATTCCGCGAACTCGACGGACGAGCCTTTTTGCGGGCTGCGGTGGTGCCCGCTGAGAAACCCCTCGACCATGCAGCGCGCCTGCAGGGAAAGCGATGGGAGTTCGGCGAGCAGCCGCATATCGAGGGGAGGCAGGGGCAACGGCGGCGGTTGCGATGCGATGGCGCGGGGGACCCTCCGGGGCATCCCCGGGGGTACGGTTGGCAGCGGTGGCGGCTGGATGGTCACCCCACGCTCCCGACAAGCCGGTCGATGATGGCATCGACGGTCTGGTTGTCCGCCTCCGCCCGGTAGTTCGTGATCAACCGGTGCCGGAGCACCAGTTTCGCGGCACGCTGAATGTCCTCGCAGGAGACATTGAAGCGGCTGTCGAGCACCGCGAAGGCCTTGCCCGCAAGCGCCAGGTATTGCGAGGCCCGCGGACCGGCACCCCACTGCACGTATCGCTTGACGAAATCCGGAGCCGTTGTCCCATTGGGGCGGGTCGCCTGCACAAGGGACACCGCGTATTCCGCGACGGATGGAGCCACAGGCACCTGGCGCACGACCCGCTGAAGGGCGAGCATCTCCGCGCCAGTCCAGATTTTTTGCAGGGGCTCGACGACATTGCTCGTGGTCTCGAGGAGGATGCGAACCTCCTCGGCATGCGAGGGATAATCGACCCTCAGGTTGAACATGAAGCGGTCGAGCTGGGCCTCGGGCAACGGATACGTGCCCTCCTGCTCGATCGGATTCTGGGTGGCGAGGACAAAGAACGGCAAAGGGAGATCGTAGGAGGATCCCGCGACGGTCACCCGCCGTTCCTGCATCGCCTCAAGCAAGGCGGCCTGGGTTTTCGGAGGTGTGCGGTTGATCTCGTCGGCCAGCAGAAGACTGGCAAAAATCGGGCCTGGCATGAACCGGAACTGTCGCCGCCCGTCCTGCGATTCCTCGATGATTTCCGTGCCGGTGATGTCGCTCGGCATGAGGTCCGGGGTGAATTGGATGCGCTGGAACGGCAGGTCGAGAATCTCCGCGAGACTGCGCACGAGCAGGGTCTTGGCCAGGCCCGGCACGCCGATCATCAGGACATGGCCCTGCACGGCAAGCGCGACGAACAGATCACGGATGACCTCCTCCTGGCCGATGATCCGCTTGCCGAGCTCGCCGGCAAGCTGTTCGTATCGCGCGGGAACACCCCGCAGCAATTCGACATCGGCCTCTGTGGTGGTGGGGGGATTTGCAGTTTGCTGGTGGCTCATAAATTGGGGTTTCGGATTCAGTGGTGGTGGAACGCCGCAGGAATTTCCTGGGCGCTCTTTGTATCGCAATCCCCTCTAACGGTAAAGGGCG
>Ga0172380_10000876_pt1 | contig 54477 bp, 56 predicted proteins | sample Leawe162metaG_FD_119747 | JGI IMG/M metagenome (GOLD analysis project Ga0172380, IMG submission 119747) | Leachate microbial communities from a municipal landfill in Southern Ontario, Canada - Leachate well 162 metaG | ecosystem: Engineered > Solid waste > Landfill > Unclassified | place... | reverse complement strand
ATTTCCTCAATGCATTTATATTCTTCCAAATTTTATAGGACAAATACTCTCCTAGTGTCGGTCTCTCGATACTTTTCAAACACCGATAGGAGGTCGCTCCCTCGATAAAAATCTTGTCTGCTCGGGTAATAGGATTCGAACCTTAAATTATTAGAATCTTTTAACTCTTGCTAATCCGCTAGAACAGATAATTTCAATTCCTTTTTTTTCTAGCTCGTCTAAAAACAAATTCATACCTAAAGAATCAGAAGAAATGTGTCCGGCTATAACAACATTAATATGAGCAGCCTCAGCTTCTTTTCTGTGTTCTTCCGAAGCATGCATAGACAAAGTGGTCCCTATTCCTGCCTGAGACATTTTCTCATATAACTTAGAAGAGCCTTCGGCCCCTCCGGCGATTTCCGTTATAGCAATTTTACCGCATCTATTGTCCGGCTTTCCAGTAGTAGCCTTTGGTCCAACTCCTATCTTAATCGCCTCTTTGTATTCGGGAATTTCTTTTAATAAGCTTACTAAATCTTCAACTCTTTCCGGATTTTCTTTCTCGACTAGATCTTTTAAAAATTTAGCAACTAAATTATCGGCCGGCCCATGAACATTCATAAAGTTAAGATTAAGAATTCTTGCCGCATCAACAGTTTTCTGATGATTTGAAGCGGAAACTCCTCTCGCCACCTCGCTAATCCTCGGATGATTTAAAGACTCGGCGACATTAATCGGAACTCCGTAATAATTATATATGTCTGCTTGCATTTCCATAATATCGGCTAAATTAGCTAAACCTCTTCCTACCGGATGATGAGCCATTACCAAATCAATGCCTTCAAGCTGTTTAGCTAATAATAACTCTGAAGTATCAATATCAATGCCGACTAAAATCTTTTTAATTTCTTTATCTTCAGCAATATTATAAATTCTTGAATCAAGATACGGATTAATTAAGGCCTCTTTGTCAAATTCTTCTTTTGCTTTTTCGGTTAAGGCCTCATATTTCTTCTTTTTTCTATCCAAAACCTTCTTTACCCCTTCTTTCCCTCTAAAGTCTGATTCGATACCCATTTGTATCGCTAAATCAAATATTTCCTGTATTTTCATAATTTTTCTTTATTTATCTATTTTAATCTTAGTCAAAAACAAAATTTTTGTCCAATAAAAAAACAGGGGCTAAGCCCCGCTCTTTATTTCTCCCTACACTTTCTCAACAATAGAACCGTCTTATTATTAATTGTTTGCAAAACCCCTTTTTCGTTCTCAAACCCCTTTTCTCCATTTTTAGTCTTTACTGTTATCTCCCCTGCCTCTATTGCAGAAACCAAAGGAGTATGGTCTCCCATAACCGAAATACGCCCTGCAGCAGTCGGTACGGTTAAGACATCAACATCCCCTTCAAATATTCTTTTCTCTGGAGTTAGTATTTCTACTTTCATGAAATAACTTGATTAATATTTCCTTTCATATAGAAATCTTCTTCTGATTTATGGTCAAGCTCTCCAGAAATAATCTTTTCAAATCCTTCAATCGTTTCTTCAATCTTAACATATACTCCAGGTATTCCTGAAAACACTTCAGCGACCGCAAACGGTTGAGATAAATATTTTTGAATCTTTCTTGCTCTCGCAACTACTGTCTTGTCTTCATCGGCCAACTCTTCAATTCCCAAAATAGCGATAATGTCTTGAAGCTCCTTATATCTCTGAAGAATCTTTCTTACTTCGGTTGCAACTTTGTAGTGTTTTTCTCCAACGATTCTCGGATTTAATAATGATGAAGTTGATTCTAGTGGATCAACGGCCGGAAAAATACCCAATGAAGCAATGGCTCTTGATAATACTAATGATGAATCCAAGTGTGAGAAAGTGGCAACAATGGCGGGATCGGTTAAATCATCAGCCGGGACATATATGGCCTGGACTGAAGTAATTGAACCGTCTTCGGTCGAAGTAATTCTTTCCTGTAACGCTCCAACTTCAGATGATAATGTCGGCTGATATCCTGTCTGTGAAGGAATTCTTCCAAGCAAAGCCGAAACCTCTGAACCGGCTAAAACAAAACGGAAAATGTTGTCCATAAACAACAAGACATCTTTCTTTTCTACGTCTCTAAAATGTTCGGCAATAGTCATGGCGGTAAAAGGAACTCTCAGCCTTACTCCAGGAGTTTCGTTCATTTGCCCGAAAACAAGACAAGTATTTTTCAAGGTATCAGCCTCTTTCATTTCTCTAAAAATATCATTACCTTCTCTCGATCTTTCTCCGATACCGGCAAAAATTGAATATCCTTGGTGGAATTTAGCGATATTAGTAATTAACTCCTGAATCAAAACAGTTTTACCCACTCCAGCACCGCCGAACAATCCTACTTTTCCTCCTTTTGGAAGAGGACATAATAAATCAATGGCTTTAATTCCTGTTTCCAATATTTCAATTTCTGATTTTTGCTTGCTCAATTCCGGACCCTTTTTGTGAATTGACTCTCTTCTTCCCGCTTTTATCTCTCCCTGATTATCAATCGGCTCGCCTAAAACATTTAATAATCTTCCTAAAGCATCTTTACCTACTGGAACCTCAATCGGCTTGCCTGTATCCAAAACTTCATCTCCCCTCTTTAATCCTTCCGTCGGACCCATAGCGAGACACCTTACTTTGTTTTCGCCCAACTCCTGCTCGACCTCAAGAACAAGATTCTTGTCTTTTAACTTTAAGGCTGTATAGAGGGCAGGAACTTTTCCTTCTTCGAATTCTACGTCTATAACCGGCCCGATAACTTGTATTATTTTTGCCATATATTTTTTATTTTTATTCCATTGCTTCTTTGGTCGAAGAAATCTCACAAACCTCAGAAGTAATTTGTTCTTGCCTTGCCTTATTATATACTAATCTCAAACCTTCTAAAACATCTCTAGCGTTGTCTGATGCATTTCTCATAGCCATCATACGGGCCGAATGTTCGGAAGTATTAGCTGATAAAATGAATTGATATATCAAGTACTCCACAAATACAGGAATAACTTCATCTAAAATGACGGAAAAAGAAGGTTCTAATAAATAATCCGCGCCAAAGTATCCGCCACCATCATCTTCTTTTAAAAAGTTCTTAACTGTTCCATCTTCCAAAGGAAATAATTGAACCGCGCTTGGCTTTTGGGCAAAAGAGGAATGGAAGTGGGTATAAATAATATATACTTTTTGATATTTATCTTCCAAGAAAGACTTAATAAGAAGATCGGAAATTTCTTTTGTCTGCTTAAAGTTCCAATAATCTCCGACTCCGCTAAAGTTATAGTTAAATCTTTCTCTCTTATTGTAATGGGCAATTGATTTTTTACCGATAGGCATAATTTCTACTTCCCCCTCTTCTCTTATCTTCTTAATCTCCCTATCTGCAAATCTTAAAACGTTCGCATTGAAAGAACCGCAGAATCCTCTATCCGAAGCAACGACACAAACTAAAATGTTCTTAACCGGTCTCTGTTCTAAGAAAATAGACTTACCGTCTCTAAGTGCCTTTTTCATCTTCCTCAACATCTTTGCCATTTCTTCTGCAAATGGCTTTGATTCGGAAAATACTTTCTGAGTCTTCTTCATTTTCAAGGCTGAAAAAGTCTCGAGGGCGGAGGTTAGTTCGGAAATATTCTTGACAGAACCTATTTTAGCTTTTACTTCTTTAAGATCCATAGCTATTCTTAATCTTCTTAATAATTTCGAGAAGTTTATTCTTACTATTATCGCTCATGTCTCCCGTTTCTTTTATTTCTTTTAAAATGTCAGGGCTTTCTAACTCAACGCTTCTTAGAATGTCTACCTCAAAATCTTTAATCTTCTCCATTGGAACATCTTCAATGTCGCTATTAACTCCGGTGAAAATAACGACAACTTCTTTCTCAATGGGAAGAGGAACTAAATCAGACTGCTTCAAAAGAACCCTCATTCTTTTCCCTCTTTCGATGGTCTTTTTAGTCTGAGGATCAAGCTCTTCTGTAAACTCGGAAAATCTTTCCAGCTCTTGGAACTGGGCCAAGTCAAGCTTTAATCTTCCGGCAACTTTTTTAGTTGCCTTCATTTGAGCCGAAGAACCGACCCTTGATACTGAAGTTCCGATATTGATTGCCGGCTTCTGCTCTTTTCTGAATAAAGTTGAATCTAAAAATATTTGACCGTCAGTAATGGAAATCACATTGGTAGGAATATATCCTGAGATATCTCCGGCTTGAGTTTCGATAATGGGTAAAGCGGTTAAAGAACCTCCCCCCATTTCATCACTCATCATAGCTGCTCTTTCAAGTAATCTTGAGTGAAGATAGAAAACATCGCCTGGGTAGGCTTCTCTTCCCGGCGGACGTCTTAAAATCAAAGATATTTCTCTCCACGCCCAAGCTTGCCTGGTTAAATCATCGTAAACGACTAAAGCGTCCTGTTTGTTATCTCTAAAATATTCTCCAATAGTTGCTCCGGTAAAAGGAGCCAAATAAACGAAACTGGTTGGGTCATCAGGAAAAGCACAAACCACGGTTGTATATTCCATAGCTCCTTCTTTTTCCAAGGTTGCAACCAATCTTTTTACTTTACTTTTTTTCTGCCCACAAGCAACATAAACACAGTAAGGTCTGTTCTTTTCACTCTTCTGGTTAATGATTGCATCAAGAGCAATGGCTGTTTTCCCAAGACCCCTATCTCCGATAATTAATTCTCTCTGCCCTCTTCCAATCGGAATTAAAGCGTCAACCATTTTAATTCCAGTGTGCATAGGCTTTGTTATCATTTGTCTTTCGATAACAGAAGGACCCTTTCTTTCTAAGGGAAGATATTCTTTAGCTTTAATTTCTCCTTTTCCGTCAAGTGGCCTTCCTAAAGGATCAACAACACGACCTAAAAGGCCCTCACCCACCGGCACGGAGAAAACCTTTTTAGTTCTTTTGACTGTTGTTCCTTGTTTAATATTCTTATCACTGCCTAAAATTACGGCACCGACTTCATATTCTTCTAAGTTCAAAACCAAGCCCATAACTCCGGCTTCTTCAAATTCTATCATCTCGAAGTTTTCAACGCTCCTTAATCCTGATATTTTAACTACGCCGTCTTTGACTTCAGTGACTTCTCCCACTTCTTCCATTTCGGGAGAAACATCCAGTCCTTCCAATTGTTTTTTAAATTGTTCAATTATATCCATATATTTTGTTTTTAAGCTTCAATAAAACATCTTTATAAGAAGCCTTAACTAACACATCTTTTGTCTTTAAACGAAAGCCTGCCAAAAGACTCTCGTCTATTACATCTTCGACTTTTTCAATTCCCTTTACTATTTCTTTAATTTTTACTTTAATCTCTTTCTTTTCCGCTTCGCTAAAATTATGAGATAAAAATAATTCAGCACTTCTTTCTTTTAAATACATCCTCTCAAGCTTTTTTATAATTAAAGGGATAAGAATCTGTTTTTTGCATAGAGAATTTTTAAGATTAGAAAAAATCTCCTTGGCCTTACCAGGATTTTCTTCAAGCGCAAAATACAGCGCACGAACCCATGAAGAAATTTCCTTTTCTATTTTCATGACTTTAACTTATTTAAAAATTCTTCGGTAACCTTTTTCCCCTTCTTTTCATCAACGGTTTCCCTCAAAAGCTTTTCAGCTAAAGAAAAAGCATTTTCTATCGTCTTTTTTTTCGCTTCTTCTTTCTCTTTTTCTTTAATATCCTCTGCTTCTTTTCTTGCCTTGGCCAAAATATCATCCTTTTCCTTTTCTGCTTTTTTGGCTGATTCGTCTAATCTTTTCTTTGCTTCTTCTTCCGCCTTAATTAAAACCGCCCTTCTCTCTTCTTCATTCTTTTCTTCCATCTTGTTTTTCATCTCTCCTAGTTTAGAAAGACGTTCATCAGCCTCAACTGATTTGTTTACCCCCTCTTCTATTTTCTCTCTCCTTGTTTTTAACAAGTTAAGAAAAGGCTTATAAACAAAAGCTTTCAACACGAAAAAAAGGATAGCAAAGTTAACTATCTGTCCTACTAATACTTTCCAATCTATTTCTAAAGCGCTCATTTTAATTTAATTAGACAAATAATATAATCAAAGCTACTACCAAAGCATAAATAGCGATAGCTTCTGCGAAAGCGATAGCTAAAATCATTCCTGTCTGTACTTTCGAAGCCGCTTCGGGATTTCTTCCGATTGCTTCAGAACCTTTTGAACCGATCATACCGATAGCCAGTGAAGGGGCAACGGCTCCCAATGCGATAGCAAGAGCTGCTGCAATTTGTGTTAATGTTTCCATATATTTGTATTATTTAATTATCTTATTATTATCCGACCTTTTTTCCAAAAACGGAATTACTATTTTATATACGTTTACAATAGTTAGAACTATTCCCACTAAAATCGACGCTAACAATACCAAAGGAAACGTATTCAATTTTTTATCTATCCACAATCCCAGAAAAATGCAAATTACTATAGGAAGCGCTATCAGAAAACCTAATTCGCTACCCAAAGTGATAATCTGCCCTAAATTAATGTTCTTCTGCGGTTGTAAAGACATAAAAAACTGTTATTAATGATGAAAAAACTAATGCCTGAATAAATCCGACAAACAATTCAAGTCCTAAGAACGGTAACGGCGCTATGTATGGAACCATAAATGAAACTATCATTAAAAGAATCTCTCCGGCAAATAAATTTCCGAACAACCTAATGCCTAAGGAGGCCGTCTTAGTTACCTCTCCCATTACTTCTAATGCTCCTACAAAAAACATAATAGGACTTTCTAGTCTAACAAACTTTTTTAAATAATTAACTCCACCCAATTTTTTAATAGCGGAAAAATGAATAAAAACCATTGAAAAAATGGCTAAGGCTAAAGTGAAATGTAAATCTGAGCTGGGTGATCTTAAAAATTTAAAAACCCCCAAACCGGGGATTATTTCTATCAAATTATTAAGTAAAATAAAAATAAACAAAGTAGCTGACAAAGGAAAAATTTCTTCCGTTTTTTTTCTATTTCCCGTCATACTGTCGAAAATTCCGAATATGGTCTCTAAAATAAATTCAAAAAAATTCTGCTCTTTATCGGGAACAATCTCTTTTTTTCTTAAAGCAAACGAAAACGCAATCATGATTAAAAATGCACAAACAATAGCCAATATGAAAGTATTGGTAAATTCTATTCCTAAAAAATTAAAAACTGGCTCCCCCGTAAGGGCTATATGTATGTTCATATCCAACAAGTCTCATTTTACTGGAAAAACCTCTTATGTCAAGAAAGTCTCCCTAACTCTTCTTTTACTATTCTCCTATCATCCCATGGTTCTTTTCTCCCGTCTTCCCAACAAATCCAGGGCTCGCATCCCTTTCCGGTTATAACAACAACGTCCCCTTCCTTGGCCGAAAACAGAGCTTTTCGTATAGCCTCCCTTCTATCTAAAATCTTAATCAATTTCTCCTTATTTTTTACTCCGACACTAACCTGATCAATAATATCTTCCGGCTTTTCATCGTAAGGGTCTTCGTTGGTAACTATAACTAAATCACCGTAATTATTAGCTAATCCTCCTAAAACCGACCTTTTCCACTTATCTCTTCCCCCTCCGCAGGACCCTAAAACACAAATTAATTTTCCGTCTTTCGGTTTTACAAATTGATAAACTTTATCCAAAGCTTCTGGAACAAATGCATAATCAACAAAAACTTGAAAAGGTTTTTCTATTATTTTTTCCATTCTACCAGCTATCTGATTAACCTTAGCAATTCCTTTCTGACAAGTATTCAAATCAACCCCTTCGGAAATAGCAATGGAAATCGCAGCTAAAGCATTGTAAATATTAAAATCGCACAGAATCTTCAAATCAAAATTAATTCCTTCGACGGAAAATTTAGAACCATCAGAAGTAGCAACAATATTCTCCCCTCTAATATCTGATTTTTCGTTTTTAATCCCATAGGTAATTATTTTATTTGCAAAAAAAGACAAAAAGTAGTCCGAATGCTTATCATCAATATTAACAATGTGGGTTCCCTTAACATCATTAAAAAATTTCCCCTTAGCGTGTTTATAATTTTCAAATCCACCATGAGACTCAATGTGTTCTGGATTCAAATTAGTAATAACTGCTGTTTTAAAATCAATGAATTTGTGACGATTCTGAGCTACGCCTTCGGAGGTTGTTTCTACCAAAGCATAATCACATTTAGCTTTGACAGCATCACTCAAAAACTTATTAATCACAAACCTGCCAGGCATAGTCATTTTAAGCTTATTTTCTTCTTCCTTTTCTCCTACCTTAAAGACAATAGAGGTTAAAGCTGCCACCTTATAACCCGCTTCTTCTAAAATCTTGGCAGCAATATTTAAGGTCGTAGATTTACCGTTAGTACCTGTAATGCCTATAACCTTTATCTTTCTTGAAGGAAATCCGTAGAACAAGGCTGAAAAAAAAGCCATACCGAAATGATAAAAATTAATAGCACTTTTCGGAATCAATTTTCTAATTATTGTCTTCAAGCTCATCTCCCTAAATATTTTAACGCTTCTTTTAATCTATTTTCCGCTCCGACGATTTCTTCAGGAACCTGGGCAACAGCATCGGCCACGTCTTGCTTGTTAAATCCTAAAGAAACCAGGGCATCAAAAACATCGTCTTTGGTTATTTTCTTCTTCGGAGAAATCTTTTTAACTTCTTTTATCTTCCCCGTAATTTCTAAAAGTATCTTCTGTAATCTTTTCACCCCTACCCCCTTAACGTCTTCGGGTAGCTCTCCCTGCTCCAAAGAATCTTTTAACTTTTCCAAAGAACCAGCCACTGATAGTCCCATGGCTGTTTTGGGACCTACCCCCGAAACCCCTTTTAATATTTTAAACAATTCCAATCTTTCCGGAGTCAAAAAACCATATAATTCAAGTACTTTTTCTCCTAAAAATAGAAAGGTATAAACGTCTCTCTCGTCTCCAACCTTCAAATTTCTTAAGTCAGAAGGGGCTAAAAAGACCTCAAAGCCTATCCCGCTCTTATCAAGAATAGCTTTTTTGTCATCCTTATATATGATTTTACCGTAGATATGACTTATCATTGATTTCATTATACCAAACTTGCATATTTCTACAAATTAGTGTATATATAGTTATATGCCAGTTACAAAAACAACTAAAAGACGCCCTGCTCAAATTGAAAGACGCAGAGCTGTTAACACCAAAAGAATTTTGGAAATGAGAAAGCTTATCAAAGAAGCTAATACTTTATTGTCCTTAAATAATATTGAAGAAGTTGAAAAAATGCTTCCCAGGATATACAAAGCGATTGATAAAGCTGCTAAAAGAGGAGTTATTAAGAAAAATGCGGCCTCGAGAAGAAAATCGAGAATAATGAAAAAGGTAAACAAATTAAAGAAATAAAAAATCGGGTCTCCCCGGTTTTTTTATAATATATCCTGTATCTGCCACAAGCTATCAATCTTCTTCCAGGCACATCTTAATAATTCTTCGTTATTGGTATCTATGGCAATTCCCCGCTTTACCAGCTTAAAAGCACCTATGTCATTATCTCCGTCTCCCACAAAAATAATATCATTAATATTAACTCCTTCTTTATCAGCCAGCTCCCTCAACCTTAATTCCTTGTATTCCCTACTCTTAATGCACTCGCTCGTGATGTTCTCAAGTTCGCCTTTCCCGTCGAAAATCAAATGACTCCCAGCGTAAAATCCGTCGAGATTAAGTTTTTGAACAAGACAATCAAGGTAAGCATCAATCGAGCACGATATTAAATATATCTTATATTCTTTTCCTTTCAAGTATTTGATAATTTCTTCCGCCCCCTCTTTAAAGGTGCTGGTTACATCCCAACAATTTTCTATAAACCTTCTATTGGCTCTTCCGGTATTTTTTAATGAAACAACCATTCTTTTCCACATCTCATCTATAGGTATTTCTTTTTTATAGTAACTCAAAAAAACTTCCTCAATCTCTTTTTCTACGTCTTTCTTCCCATAAGTAAAAATCTCCCAAGAATTTTCTTTTACCAAGGTCCCATTGACATCAAAGCAAATTATTTTGTTCATATTTCAGAAATTAAAACATCCAATGCAATATCCTGTTCTATCTTACCAACTTTTATCTCCGAATCCAAGTCAACGATTTTTCTGTATATTCTTTTCAAGTCTTCTATAGAAAAATTCTTGGCCTGAAAAGTGGCTTTTCTTAAAACAAAAGGGTGCATTCCCGTCACTCCCGAATCGGCTTTAACTGAAATCATATTCCTTATCTGCGATGCTATCATTGATAGAAGAAACAAAACTGAATCACCTTTCTGTATGTGCTCCTTTAAAAGCTTTATCGCTTTTTTCCTGTCTTTAATCGCGATAGCATCAATCGTATCGAATATGTTGCTTTCGTATTTAGGCCTGACCATATCATCAACATCTTTTTCTGAAATTTTCCTTGAATAACTAACCAGCTTTTTAATTTCGTTTTCCATCTGCCATAAATCACCTCCAACATATTCTGTTAATTTTTCCAAGGCCCTTTCTTCAATTTCTCCTTTTAGCTCTTCAACTTCTTTTTTAACCCAACTGTTCAGCTTAACTCCTTTCAAGGGCTCAAACTCTTGAATCTTTCCCTCTTTTTCCAAAAAAGAAAGCAGTTTTTCTTTTTTGAGGATGCTCGTCCTTTCGGTCAAAAGAAGAACATTGTCTGAATCAACAAAAACTTTGCCTTTTTCGAGCATATCTTCCTTAAGCTTTGAATTAGAAAAAAGGTCGGAAACGACTATAAGCTTCTTTTCTTTAAACATTGATACTCCAAGCATTTCATTCCTTAAATCATCAAAACTGATATTCTTTGCTTCTAAGCATCTTAAATTAAGCCCGCTTTTGTGCTTTTGCTTATGCTCTTCCATGATTTCCGAGACTTTCATCTTCATTCTATATATATCTTCTCCGTGTAATAGTATTATCATTTTTTTACCTGACATTTGGGACAAAAGAAAGAACTTCTCTGCCCTTGAACTATTCTTTTAACTACTCCGCTACAATGATAACATTTTTCCCCTTCTTTTTGATAGACCCTGACAATTTCTTGAGTCCTCCCTTTTTCTCCATAGATAGTGCGAAAATCTGAAAAACTGTCTCCCCTGAGCTCAATTGATTTCTCAAGGATTCTTCTCATCGCCTTATATATTTTTTTCAAATCTTCTTTTGTTAATTTGGAAACATCGTCTTCAGGATGAATTTTCGACTCAAAAAGAATTTCCGAAGCATAAATGTTACCTATGCCGGCAATAATGCTCTGGTCCATCAAAACTTGCTTTATCTTCCCCCTCTTCTTTTCGAATAGCTTTTCAAATTTTTCAAAAGTAAAATCTTCTTCCAGCGGCTCGGGACCGATCCTCAAAAATTCTTCCGACTTTCCCAATTCTTCTTTTTCCCACAACTCAATTTTTGCAAACTTTCTGGCGTCAGACAAGGCCAACTGTCTTTTATCATCTAAAAGAAAAACTACATGAAGAAATCTGTTCATGGGGTCGAGAGAAAGCGGTCCTTCTTTTTCCGCAACCCATTTTTCTTTTTCAAACTTCCATTTCCCCAAAAGAAGGTGTCCTGTCATTTTTTGATGGATTAAAAGAACGTAACCTTCTGATAAATCTATTAAAATATTTTTAGCTCTTCTTCTTACTCTTAATATCTTTTTCCCGATAAGTTTTTTCTTAAAACTTTCAAAGGTATCTCTTTTTATCAAATTCCTGGCATCGGTCCAAATGTCAAGAAAAGTCCTGTTGCGGACTTCTCTGTCTAAATCTCTGACTATTGTTTCTACTTCAGGAAGCTCGGGCATTAGTCTAAAATAATTTTAAGTTTATTAATAATTTCCTGAGGAGTAAAATGAGCTTTGACTAAAAAATCTTTAGCGCCAAGCTTCAGCCCTTTTTCGATATCTTCTCCTTGCCCCAGGTTGGAAAGAATAACAATCGGCACGTTAGCAGTTTCAGGATCTTTCTTAGCCATTTCTAAAACCTCGAATCCGTTAATCCCAGGAAGTATCAAGTCCAGAAGAACAACGTCAGGCTTTGATTCTTTGATCATAACCAGACCGCTTTCCCCATCAGCAGCAGAAACTACATCGTAGCCCATACTTAAAAGTTTCTTGCTCATTAATTCCCTTAGGAACTTATCATCTTCGATTATTAATATTTTTTTAAACATATGTTTTTTATATTTTAAACTTATTACACTAAACGGTCAATATCTATGGGTATGGAAAAATAGAAAGTGGTTCCTTCCCCTTCTTTTGACTCAAACCAAATTTTCCCCTGATGGGCTTCAATAATGTTTTTCGTAGTATAAAGTCCCAAACCAGAGCCCTCAGTTTCCATTTTAATAATATTATCGCCTCTAAAAAACTTGGTAAATATCCTTTTGTGGTCCGAACCAGGTATTCCCACTCCCGTATCCTTTATCTTAAAAATAATTTCTCTCCCTATTTTCTCCAAAGATATGTGAATGCTCCCGCCCTCAGGAGTATATTTAACCGCGTTTTCTAATAGATTCTGTACGGCTATCCCTACTTTCTCTTTATCAATATTTAAATCGGGCAACTTTTCCTTAGGAATATCCACACTTAATTTCATCTTCTTCATTTTTAATAATTCCTGAGAACCTTCAACTATTGCCTTGACAACATCTTCCAATTGTCCCGGCTCCTGCCTATACAAAAATTTCCCCTCTTCAATTCTCGAAATGTTGAGAAGGTCGTTAATTAAACTAATCATCCTCTCATTGCTAATATATGTTTTTTCTAAAAGTTCTTTTTGGTCATCCTCTAACTCTCCGACGTCTCCGTCAAGAACCATTCTCAATGTCCATTTGATTGCCGAAAGCGGAGTCCTTAGCTGGTGAGCAGCGATAGAAACGAATTCTGTCTTCATTTTCTCCACTAATTTGTCTCCAGTAATATCATGAAAAATTATCAAAACCTCTCCTTCTTTGCTTAAAAAAACAGTGGTTAACTCTAAATCCATGTTCTTCGCAACAGAAACTTCCTGCTTGTGAACAATTTTTATATTCTTGTCTTCTTCGCTCATTAATAATTCTCTCAAAGCTTTAAAATCTTCCCCTTTTAAAAGCTCTCTTATATCTTGACCTACGATATCTTTTTCATCTTTCTTAAAAAAATCAACAACAGGATGACTAATAATTTCCACTACATTCTTATTATTCAAAAGTAAAATTCCGTCGGTTAGATTTTCGACGATAGCCATCGTCTTGTTTTTTTCATTGACAGCTTCTTTTCTAGCTTCATCAGTATCTTCAAGCACATTTAAAAGCGCCCCCCTCACTCTGCGGAACGTTTCATCCGTGCCTTCTTTGAAGTTTGCTTTTTCTTCGTACATTTCTTTCTTTTACTTTACCACAACTTCAAGTTTTGACCAACCAATTTTTCTTCTTCAGAAATGATATTTTTAATCAAACTATTAAATCCGAAATCTTTAAGCATATCGACTATCTCTTTTTCGTCGTAGCCTCCCCACTCGCAGGCTTTTAGATTAACTTCGACAGGAACATCTTTCTTTATCTCTCCTAAAGACCTACTTAAAAAAGCTTTTTCCTTGTCATTAAATAGTTTTTCCTTTATCTTTTGCGGTAAGCTAACTTCTCCTTTTTCTAATTTGAAATACAAATTGTCAATACTGTCGAATTCTTTTATTAATTTCAAAGCTGTTTTTTCTCCAATACCCTTTACTCCCGGGATATTATCTGAAGCATCGCCACGTAAACCTTTGAGGTCGACAAGTTGATTGGGAGATAATCCTTCGTATTTTTCTCCTACGGCTTTTTCATCATACAATAAAGCATTCTTCACTCCTTTATTTAGATAATAAACAAAAGTATTTTGATTGATTAATTGTAAATTATCTAAATCTCCCGAGACAATAATGTTATTCTTCTTGCTTTTTTGAGCCAAAGTTCCAATTAGATCGTCCCCTTCATATCCTGCTTTTTCAAAAATAGGGACATTGAATTTCCTTAAAACTTCTTTAACCACAGGAATTTGATCATACAATTCGTCGGGAGCTTTTTTACGGTGAGCTTTGTATTCGGCAAAAGCCTGTTTTCTTAACGTCGGCTCCGGTAAATCAAAACAGGCCACAAGATATTTAGGCTTAAGTTCTTTAATTAGTTTAAACAAAACCAAGAGAAAGCCGTAAACGGCATTAACCACTTTTCCGTCCTTGGACGTAAGAGGTGGCAGAGCATGGAAAGCTCGATGGATTACCGAGTTACTGTCAATAATTACAAAATTTTCTTTATTCTCCATAGTCAATTGTTATTTTTCTCTTATCGCCCTCCAGAATATCAAACCTGATGAAGGGTACGTCTTTCGGGATGATTCTTTTTATTTTCTCCGGCCACTCGATGCAAACTATATTTTTTGAATCGGAAATGATTTCTTTAATTCCTATATTTTCTATCTCTTTATAATTTTCTACTCTATAACAATCAAGGTGATAAAAGTTCCTGAATTTCCCTTTTTTAATCGGGAATCTATTCATTATTACAAAGGTCGGACTTGTTATTTTATCCTTAATTCCGAGGCCTTTGGCGAACCCTTGCAAAAAGGTTGTCTTGCCCGCGCCTAAATCACCCTTAAGGCCAAAAATAAGAGCTCCTTTTTTAAGCTTTAATTGTTGGGAAAGCCCAATTCCCACTTCTTTTGTTTCTGCTGAATTTTCAGTCAAATACTCCATATATTCATAGATTATACTATTTTTAAACTAAAAAGGAAATGGTTGACTTTTGATGTTAAATAAAGTAAGGTTAAGGCAAGAATATGGAGGAAATATTAGGCTTAAAAAACATTATAGAAAATGCCAAAAACATCGGTATTTTAACTAAAACTAATGCAAGCGACGATGCCATAGGAGCGACTTTGGCTCTTTTTTTTGCACTTAAAAACACCAATAAAAGAATTTTCTTCCCCGTTGAAAAAATTCCCGAAAAAATAGCTAATTTGATAAAAAATAAGGAACACAAAAAGTTCCATATCTCTTTCAAAGAAGATGTCTCCGAGGTTTATTATGAGAAAAATGACGATGGCATCGACTTATATCTAACTCCCAAAAACGGAGAAGTAAATAATGAAAGTTTTTCCTATAAAATAATCTCGGGGATGGAACATCTTTTGTCTGATACATCTCCTAATTATGATATCTTAATAACTATCGGCATTGAAGAATTCCAAGAAGTCGAAGGTTTGCTGAGCGACAGCCTGGATCAGCTATATGCCTGCACAGTAGTTAATATCGACAATGATTTGAATAATCAAAACTACGGCGAATATAATCTTATCGAAGACGAACAATCTTTATCACAAAAGATTTCCTGTCTGTTAAAACAAATGGGCAACGAATATTTAAATAAAGATGTCGCCAACTTTCTCTTATACGGACTTACCTCCTCTCCGAAAAATATTAAAAACAAAAAAAACCTACCGACTATAAAGTGGCTTTTCGAACACGGAGGAGATTTAAGTCTTTTAGAATCAAGCGGACCGCAGAATAAAATTCTTGAATTGGTTTTAAAAAACATCAACTTTGTCGAAAAAGAAAATGTATACGTCTCGGCCCTTTCTGAAAAAAACATGATTGACAGTAATGCCACTTCAAAAGATTTGGCCTTTACTGTAGAAAAAGTTAAAAACTTCTTTAAAATACCCTCTTTCCTTCTTTTGTGGGAGAGCAGAACTTCTCCTCTTTCGGTTAAGGGAATCTTCTATTCCGACAATAAGTCTTCAATCGAAAAAATAGTAAACAGCTTTAAAGGAGTTTCCAAAGGCAACGGCGCTCTCTTTTTAACAGAAGAAACATCTATAAACACGGCAAGAGATAAAATATTTTCTTGCTTAAAATAAAAATATGGAAACAATAACTGAAAAAATAGAAATCGAAAAGGAGCTAAGTGAAAAGTTCGAAAAAGAGATAACGAACATTCCTTCTTTAAAAATTAAAGCGGAGGAGCTTTCAACAAAAGACGTTTCTATCCTTTTAAAAGCGCTGATGTTCGGCTCCATCATCCTTGATAGTTCAGATATGCACATTGAGGCTATCGAAAGTGGCTCAACCTTAAGAGTGAGAGTAGACGGAGTCTTGCAGGAAGTCGTTTCTTTTGATTTGCAAAAGCATCAAAGTATAGTTTCAAGAATAAAACTCCTTTCCGGATTAAAACTGAATATTGAAGACAAGCCACAGGATGGCAGATTTTCCATAATATTAAACAGAAACGACAAAGTTGAAGAAGTAGAAATCAGGGTTTCGACTCTTCCTACCGAATACGGAGAAACTATTGTTATGAGGGTTCTTAATCCAAAAAACCTTATCAGCCTTGAAGATTTAGGATTAAGAAAAGATCTTTACGAAATATTTAATGTCCAGGCCGAAAAACCTAACGGTATGATTATCGTCACCGGTCCTACCGGTTCTGGTAAAACAACAACCCTGTACGCTTTTTTAAAAAAAATAAGAAATCCTGAAATAAAAGTTGTTACAATTGAAGATCCTATTGAATATCGCTTGGATGGAATTTCCCAGACCCAGGTTAATCCTAAAAAAGGGTATGATTTCGCTGCCGGCCTAAAATCAATTGTCAGACAAGACCCCGATGCTATTCTTGTCGGAGAAATAAGAGATCTGGAAACCGCTTCAATCGCGCTTCAAGCGGCTTTAACCGGACACCTCGTTTTATCCACCCTTCATACTAATGACGCCGCTGGAACAATCGCCCGTCTGCAAGCTTTGGGAGAAAAGGCGGTAAATATCGCTCCGGCAATCAATGTCTGTATCGCCCAAAGACTGGTAAGAAAAGTCTGCTCCAAATGCGCCGAAATGAAGCCCATCACAAGCGAACTTTTTGAAGAGATTAAAAAAGACCTTGAAGAACTTCCTCAAGGCGTAGACATGCCAGAACTAAAACCAGATATCCTCGTAGCAAATATTAAGGGTTGTGAATATTGTAATTTCACTGGATACAAAGGCAGAATCGGAATCTTTGAAGCTATGACCATCGACGATGAAATGCAAGACTTTATCCTCACTTCCCCTTCAACCTCGGCCATGGAAAAACTTGCGATTAAAAAAGGAATGACTCTGATGAAACAAGACGGACTGATTAAAATATTAAAAGGAGTAACGACAATGGAAGAAGTAAAAAGAGTCGTCGGGTAACAAAAAAACGATTCCTGAACTGGGGGTCCTTGTTAGCGTTAGGGCTAAGCTAAAGAAATTTCCCGAGGAGTAACCCAGCGCGAGCCAAATTATCCGTTAACTAAAGAAATTTCCTTCCCCCCAGTTCAATAATCGTTCATTTTTGGAAGCCTAAATAACATAACACACATCAAAATGCCTGTCAAGAGCTTTCCCCCACAACCTAATCCGGACGAGGAATTCATCAATTCTGCTCTGAGACCCAGAGATTGGATGGATTATATCGGGCAAGACAGGGTCAAAAAAAATCTCCGAGTTATGATTGACGCGGCGAAGCAAAGAAAAGAAGCTCCGGACCATATTCTTTTCTACGGACCGGCCGGTTTAGGGAAAACAACCCTTGCTCACTTGATTGCAAAAGAATCGGGAGCGAATATTAAAATCACGACAGGTCCGGTAATTGAAAAATCGGGAGACCTCATCGCCCTCTTAACAAACTTGAACGAAGGAGATTTTCTTTTCATCGACGAATGCCATAGATTAAATAGGTTTGTCGAAGAATATCTATACTCAGCCATGGAAGACTTCAGGCTAAATCTGATTTTAGGAAAAGGTCCGATGGCTAAAAATATTGATATACAAATTCCCCGCTTTACTTTGGTCGGAGCAACAACAAGATTAGATTTGATCTCTTCTCCACTGAGAAGCAGGTTCGGAGCAATCTTCCAATTGAATTATTACAATGTTAAAGAAATAGAAGAGATAATAAAGCGTTCGGCTAAAATATTAAATATTGAAATTGAAAAAGGAGCAATAGAAGAAATAGCCAAACGCGCAAGATGCACTCCGAGAATAGCCAATAAACTTTTAAAAAGGCTGAGAGACTTTGCCGAAATAGAAGGACAAGGAAAAATAACCGAAGAGATTGCAAAAAAGGCTCTTGATTTTTTGGAAGTCGACGGCATGGGTCTTGAACCGGCCGATAGAAAAATACTCGAAGTAATTATTAACAAATTCGAAGGCGGGCCAGCCGGACTACAATCTCTTTCCGCCGCAACCTCGGAAGAAAAGAATGCTATTCTTGATATCTATGAACCGTATTTAATCCAGCTTGGCTTGATAAAAAGAACCTCTCAAGGCAGGAATGCAACTAAGCTGGCATATGAACACTTAAATATCCCCTTGCCTAAAAACCAAAAGAAGCTTTTTTAATAATTTGACTTTTCTCCTATAAAAAAAGGTATATAATTAAAATATAAAAATAAAATTAAAATATATGGAAAAAGGAGATAAAATAACAGTCACAGCAATTAAGGCCGATATTGGAAGTATTGGAGGACATATTAAGCCGAGCGAAAGAGTCGTCAAAACCGTAAAAGAATATATTGAACAGAACCACAAAGGAATGCTTATCGATTGGCGCATCACCTACACGGGAGACGATATTGCTATTCTCTGCACCCATACTAAGGGAGAAAACAACGACGAAATTCATCATTTAGCTTGGGACGCTTTTAAGGCCGGAACTGAAGCGGCCAAAGACCAGGGGCTATACGGAGCAGGCCAAGACTTATTAAAAGACGCCTTCTCGGGAAACGTGAAGGGGCTTGGACCAGCCGTCTGTGAAATGGAATTTGAAGAAAGGCCAAACGAGCCGATTCTTTTCTTCGCTGCCGACAAAACAGACCCGGGAGCATATAACCTTCCCCTTTATCTCGCTTTTACAGACCCAATGTATTGTTCCGGACTAATCCTCTCTCCTAATATGGCTAAGGGATTCCGCTTTGATATTATGGATGTAGCATATGTTGAAGCCGACAGAGTTATCTCTTTAAATGCTCCCGAAGAATCTTACGATATCGCCGCACTTTTAAGAGACCCGGAAAGATTCGTTATTGAAAAAATAGTTTCGAGGGAGACTGGAGAAAAAGCTGCTGCCGTTTCCACAACCAGACTAAGAAATATCGCCGGAAAATATACAGGGAAAGACGACCCCATTCAATTGGTTAGAACTCAAGGAGCTTTTCCCGCAACCGGAGAAATTCTTTCTCCTTATCCAATCGGACCATATGTCGCCGGCTTTATGCGCGGAAGCCATACCGGACCATTGATGCCGGTCAAGCAAAACTGCCCCACTTCTTTCTTTGACGGTCCTCCCTTAGTTTCCTGCGCCGCTTATTGTGTTCACCACGGAAAATTAACCGAAGCTGTTGATGCCTTTGACCATCCGTTCTGGGATCACGTCAGAGATAATATTTCCAAAAAAGCCATAGAAATTAGAAGACAAGGATTCTTTGGAAACGCCATGCTCCCCTACAGCGAATTGGAGTACGGCGGGATAGTAAGTAAAATGGAAAAGCTGGAAAAAAGATTTGAAATCAGGAAATAAACAAAGCCCCCGCAAATAGCGGGGTTTTCCTTGACTAAGATTATATAAATTGAATATTTTCACTTTTTAAGCTAATATGCAAACATATAGTAAAGAAATAAACATATGAGCGGACATTCCCATTTCCACAACATTAAAATAAAAAAAGGCGCCGAAGATGCAAAGAGAAGTAAAACCTTCTCCAAGCTTTCAAAAGAAATCTCGGTTGCCGCCAAGGACGGAGGCTCTGACATAGTATTCAACCCTAAATTAAGGTCAGCCGTAGAAAAAGCCAAATCAATGAATATGCCGGCTGACAGCATTGAAAAAGCCATTAAAAAAGGTTCGGGAGAGCTGGAAGGTTTTTCATATGAAGAATTTTTAATGGAAGCCTATGGACCTGGAGGAACCGCTTTCATAATTGAAGGCATAACTGATAATAAAAACAGGACTTTAGGAGAGATAAAATTAATTCTAACCCAAAGAGGGGGAAAGTATGTTAACGAAGGAGGAATTAAATGGATGTTCGAAAAAAAGGGTGTTATCTCAATAGACGCTTCGAATAAAGACAAAGAAGAAATGGAATTGATTGCAATTGAAGCCGGAGCAGAAGATATTGACTGGCAAGAAAACACTCTCTATATCTACATTAAACTAGAAGAATTAGAAAAAACAAAAAAAGCACTGGAAGAAAGAAAACTGAAAATAGAATCATCTAATTTAGAATGGGTTCCAAAAGAAAATACTTCTATCGACGAAGACGTAAAAGAAAAAAATCAAAAGTTATTTGAATCCCTGGACGAAAATGATGATGTGCAAAACATATATACCAATATATGATAATTTTAGGCATTGACCCGGGCACGGCCACTACCGGCTTCGGGGTAATCGACTACAAAAAGAAAAAAATGACGTGCCTTGATTACGGAGTGATTGAAACATCTCCGAAGCTTAACCCGGGAGAAAGATTAAAACAACTCAATTTTGATTTAAGCCAAGTCATTAAAAAACACAAACCGGAAATGGCTGCCGTGGAAAGCCTTTTCTTTTTTAAAAACTTAAAAACAGCCATGCCAGTAAGCCAAGCTCGAGGCGTTATTATTTTTACTTTAGCTAAAAAGAATGTTCCCATACTTGAACTCACTCCTATGCAGGCCAAAACAGCGGTAACAGGATACGGTAAAGCAACAAAAAACCAGGTTCAAGAAATGGTCAAAAAACTCTTAAGCCTGGACAAAATTCCTAAGCCTGATGACGCGGCCGATGCTTTAGCTGTAGCTATTTGCTGTGCCGATAAATGCAAGTTCAATTAAACTATTTTTCTGAAGTTCCTTTTCCCAACCTGGACAATCATTCCCTTTTCTATTTGTATTTCTAATTGCCAATCATTAATTTCTTGAATGTTTTCTCCTTTAATTAATCTTACCCCTCCTTGCCCTATCAACCTTTTAGCTTCTCCTTTTGAAGTGGATAGCCCCAATTTTACTAAAAATTCTTGGACATTTATTTTTTCTTCTTCAATTCTGACTTCCTCTACTTCCGATGGAAGTTTTTTTTCTTCAAACACTTGTTCAAATTCTTCTTCCGCTGCTTCGGATAGCTTTGCCCCGTAGAAAAAAGATATTATTTCTTTGGCCAAAATCTTTTTAACTTCCTTTGGGTTGACTGTTTTACTTTCTAAGCTGTTTTTGAATTCGTTTATTTGTATCATAGGAACCCTGGTGCAAGATTCAAAGTATCCGATAATCAGCTCGTCTCTTAAGCTCATCAATTTTCCGAACATATCTTTAGGTTCGTCTAAAATATTAATAACGTTGCCCCAAGAAGTAGACATTTTCCTGCCATCTAATCCATATATCATTCTTAAGGTCATCACGTCTTGCGGCTCTTGATTGAATATTTTTTGCAACTCTCTTCCAGCCTTTAAATTAAATAGCTGATCAAATCCTCCTATTTCTAAATCGGATTTGATGACAACCGAATCATATCCTTGCAATATTGGATACAATAATTCATGAACTCCGATTGGCTTTGCACTGTCCCATCTTTCTTTAAAGTTTCTTCTTTGTATCATCTGCTGAGCAGTAAAGCTCATAGAAAGCTTAATCAACTCTTCGATTTTCATTTTACCGAACCAATCCTTATTATGCCTAACGTCTACTTTTTTTAAATCCAAAATCTTCCCTATTTGACTGAGATAATCTTTTAAATTATTTCTAATTTCTTTTTCGGTTAAGGGCTTTCTAATCGAATCTTTGTCTGAAGCATCACCGATTAAAGCGGTAAAATCTCCGATGATTAAAGTAATTCTATGCCCCAGGTCTTGAAAATCCCTTAATTTCATTAAGGCGGTAGCCCTGCCCAAATGGATCCTTGGCCCGGTCGGGTCAATGCCGAATTTGATATTCAGTTGCTTGCCCGACATTAACTTCTTTTTAAGATTTTCTTTATCAATAATGTCTTCTGTCCCCCTGTTTAATATCTCGTCTATTTTGTTTTCGTCTGTTATTATTTTCATGTATATAAGTTAAGTGCAATATACTCCCTATTCATCTTGTATATATTGTAGATAAAAATCCCTTGTCTGTAAATATGTTATTTGATAGTATTAAGTCATGACAAAAAACAACAAAAACCTGCTTAAAACACTAGGATATGCCACTCTGTCCGTCTTTTTATTAATAATCGCCATGTTTTTTCTTTTTCTTAAAGACTTGCCGAGGCCGGAAGTCTTTACCGAGGCCCAGATAAACCAGTCGACTAAAATATATGACCGAACTGGAAAAATACTGCTTTCAAGCGTTTACGGAGAAGAAAAAAGAACATACATCCCGCTGGACAAAATTCCTGACGTAATGAAAAAAGCTGTTATCGCGACTGAAGATTCTAATTTTTATAGCCATTTTGGAATAGATATTCCTGCATTATTTAGAGCTATAAAAATAGACATTACGACTCGAAGCAGGTCTCACGGTGCTTCGACCATAACCCAGCAATTAATCAGAAGCACTTTCTTAACTCCTGACAAAACAATCAGCAGAAAGGTAAAAGAGATTGTCCTTTCTGTAGAGTTAGACAGAAAATATAGTAAAGACCAAATTCTTGAATGGTATTTAAACCAAGTTCCTTTTGGTATTAATATTTACGGGGTAGAAGAAGCATCTCTTACTTACTTCCAAAAATCAGCTCAAGATCTAACTTTGCCCGAAGCGGCGTTATTGGCTGCAATCATCCAAATCCCAAGCTACTACTCTCCCTACGGCAACCATCTCGAAGAATTGCTGGGAAGAAAAGATTACGTCCTAAAGAGAATGGAACAAGAACACTACATTACTGCCGAAGAAAGAGACAACGCTCAAAAGGTAGAATTGACTTTTAATAAACTCCCCAAAACAATGGCGATTCATTTTGTTGAATATGTTAAAAAGGAAATAGAAAAAAATTACGGCCCGGAATTTTTGGAAACTAAAGGATTAAAAATATATACGACCTTGAATTGGGATTTACAGCAGGCTTCCGAAATAGCAATCACAGAAAACGTTAAAAACAACATAGCTAGGTTCGGAGCATATAATTCGGCCCTCGTTTCTCTTGACCCAAAAACAGGAGAAATTCTGTCTATGGTCGGTTCTGCCGACCCTTGGGGAGAATCATTGCCCAAAGGCTGCGACCCAGCCACTACTTGTAAATTTGTGCCGAGCTTTAACGTAGCTACCGACGGACTAGGGAGACAGCCAGGATCGTCTTTCAAGCCCTTTGTTTACGCCGAAGCTTTTATAAAAGGCGCAACAGACAAAACCATAGTAGTCGACGAACCGACAAACTTCGGAATGTGGGGAGGAAAGCCCTACGAGCCTCAAAACTACGATGGACGATTCAGAGGTCCAGTGACCTTGAGAAACGCCTTAGCGCAGTCATTAAACGTCCCTGCCGTAAAAGTATTGAGAGACCTGGCCGGGCTAAATGATAGCATCGCCCTTGCTAAAAAAATGGGCATTACCACACTAAACCGGGAACCCGGATATTATGGGCTATCTTTAGTCTTAGGAGGTGGAGAAGTCCATCTTTTAGATATGGTTTCGGCCTACGGAGTTTTTGCTAACAACGGCTACAAAATAGAACCATCTTCGATAATTAAAATAGAAGATGCAAACGGGAGTATAATTTACGAGAACAATAATACCCCGAGAAAAGTTATCGAAAGCAGCGTCTGTGAAACAATTACAAGTATTTTATCTGACAACGATGCCAGGGCTCCGATCTTCGGACAAAACTCAAATTTAAGATTTGATAGTTATAAAGTTTTTGCCAAAACGGGAACAACCCAGAAGAACGTTGACGGATGGGTTCTCGGGTGCACCGAAGATACTTGTGTCGGAGTTTGGTCGGGTAATAATAACAACTCCCCTATGACTGGAGGAGTTGGAGAATCAGCATCGGGTCCGGCCTGGAGAAAAATAATTGAAAAAAGTGTGGAGTTAAAAAACGCGGAATAGTCCGCGTTTTTTCTTATATCTTTATCGGCATAATCACGTACAGATAGCTCGCATCGCCCGTCGGTCTAATTACTGCCGGGCCGTCTCCTCCCTGAAGCTCAAAACTTATTTCCGAACTTTTAATATTTGATAATCCGTCAATAATAAATTTCCAATTAAAAGATACCTTTAAAGATTCTCCTTCAATCTTTGCTGCCACAACCGACTCGCTCTCTCCTATTTCAGAATCCTGGCTTTTTATTTCCAATTCTTTTGCGCTCACATTCAAGACAACCTCATTTGTCCTTCCTCCGAACAGCCCGGCTGTTTTAATTTGCTTAGCAAATTCTTCTTTGTTTAAAATAATTTTTGTTTTACTGGCCTTGGGAATAATTTCCTGATAGGAGGGATACTCTCCTTCTATTTGGCGAGAAATGAGATTTATTTCCGGATGCTCAGAATTAGGTAAAAATGTTTCGAACAAAACTTGAGATTCTGAAAGATAAATTCTTATTCCCTTTTCTTCTTCAGGCAAAATATTGATTAATTCTTTAATTGTTTTTTGAGGCAATATAAAATTCACTTCTCTATTAAATAAATTTTTAAATCCGGACTTCAAATTAATTATTTTTTCAGCCAACCTGAAGCTGTCCGTAGCTACTAATTTAACCGAATCTTTTCCAAAAGATAGATATATTCCTGATATCTCCGGCCTGATTTGAGAAAGGCTTGCAATGTCCACAACGCTCATTAATCCGTCTTTCAGTTTCTTTCCGTCTACCTCAATGTATATTTCTTTCAAAAAAGAAGGTATAATTGGAAAATCTTCAGCGGAAAATCCTTTAATTTGTGTTTTGAGATTTTTCGACTCTATTATTAAGGAGTTGCTCTTTTCTTTGATGGTAACCTTGTCATCGGGCAAAGACCCGATAAGCTGGTTAATAAATCTTGCTGGGACTGCTATTTTCCCTTCTTTTTCTGTTTTACATAATCCCCACCACTGCATTCCAACCTCAAGGTCAGTTGAAGATATTTTCAAAAAATTAGGAGTGGCCTCAATTAATAAATTATCCAAAATAGGAAGAGTTAAATTTTTTCCTGTTATTTTTTCAACTACCCCTACACCCTTTTTTAATTCTTTGGTAAGCATTGTAAAATTCATATGTTTTTAAAAATAAGATTTATTTTTTATTATTACTATTAATTATTGTATTTTTGTGGATAATATTTATTAATGATTGTTTTTCTTTTGTTTTAAATGATTTTTGAAATAATTGTTTTGTGGATAACTCGGGACATCTTGGGGACTATTTCTGCGTGGTTAGTCTGATAACTTTTTTGTGCTCGATTTTGTCAGCACCCCTTACCTTCTATTCCCTCATGTTTTCCACACTATTTACTGTATATTCTTTGAAGGATTAATTCTATTTCTTGGTGTATTTTTTCGTTTTCTTCGTCTTCTTTTTCTATTAACTGACAAGAGTGAATGACTGTCGTGTGGTCTTTTCCTCCGAATTTTCTACCGATTTCAGAGTATGACATTTTTAACTCTTTTTTTAGTAAAAACATGGCTAATTGTCTTGGTCTAGCGAACTCTTTTTTCCTTGAGCTGAAGAACATGTTTCCGAAGGGAATATCGTAAAATTCAGTAATTGCCTCAATTATTTTTTTATAATTTGTTACTTTCGCCGGCGAAACAATGATATTCTTTAAGAGCTTTTTGGCGTCTTCGATTGTTACAGTTTTTCCATTTGTTTTTTTGTATATAATCAAACGGCTTATAGCTCCCTCCAACTCTCTTACATTTTTTTGGATATTATTGGCGATATACTCTAAAACATCAGCAGGGACAACAACGCCTTTTTCTTCAGCCTTTTGTTTTAAAATGGCCATTCTAGTTTCATAGTCAGGGATATTTATATCAGCAATCATCCCCCCGCCGAATCTTGATTTTAATCTTTCGGTTATGGCAGGAATGTTATTAGGATGTCTATCTGAAGAAAGAATTATTTGTTTATTTTTTTGGTAAAGAGAATTAAAGGTGTGGAAAAATTCTTCCTGAGTTTTGTCCTTGCCGGCGAGAAATTGAATGTCGTCAACTATTAATACATCAATGTTGCGTAAATTCTTTTTTAATTCTTCAACGCTTTGGCCTCTTATAGCATTAACTATGGTGGAGATAAGTTTTTCGGCTGGGATGTATTTAACTTTTTTATCTGGGTCGTTTTCTTTTATTTTATTCCCTATGGCCTGGATTAAATGAGTTTTACCTAGCCCGACATCTCCATATATGAATAAGGGGTTGTAGCTTTTCCCCGGCTCTTCGACTACGGCCATCGCAGCGGCGTAAGCTATTTCATTAAATGGTCCGGTTATAAAATTATCAAAAGTATATTTAGGATTAAGGTTTGTTTCTTTGCTTACTTCCAATTCTGAAAATCCCATCTGCTCAATAGAGTTTTCTTTTTTAAGTCCTTTTTTTCCACCGACATTAATTTTTATATTAACGGGATTAACCACATATTGTATGTCTTTAATGTTTTCATCCAGAGATTTTAGTATTTTGAAAATATCTTTATGGTATTTCTGTTCCATCCATTCTTTTGAAAAAGAGTTAGGGACAGAAACAGTCACGACATTATCTTCGACCGAAGATATTTTGGTGTTTGCAAACCATGTGGCGAAATTCGCCGGAGAGATATTTAATTGGATTTGAGACGATACTGTCTGCCAGAGTTCTTCGTTAGTCATAATACCCCGTTTAATAATATTACTATTATTATACCTTACATATTGTCAAGAAAGCAAAAGGAGTAGTATTATCAATGGTTTATATAGTCTGTGTGGATAATTTGTGGACAAAGGGTTAATAAAAATTGTCCTATTTTTAGTGTTAAAATTGATTGACCAGAGCCTGTTTTTTTGATATAGTTCTATATATAAAACAGAATAAAAAAATAACAATATGAGTCAAACATATCAACCGAAAAAAAAGAAAAGAGTCAGGGCTCACGGATTCTTAGAAAGAAGCAAAACCAAGAGCGGAAAAACTATTTTGGCCAAAAGAAGAAGAAAAGGTAGAGCCAAATTAAGCGTTTAGTTTTTGTATGTTGCCTAAAGAAAACAGGTTAAAAAGAAAGAAAGAATTCGAGGCGGTTTTTAAGGAAGGAAAAACACTTAAAGGCAATTACGTTTTTTTAAAGTATTCTAAGGAAGAAGATGAGAAGACAAAGATAGGATTTGTGGTCAGTAAAAAAGTTTCCAAACTGGCCGTTATTAGAAACAAAGCGAAAAGAAGAATGAGGGAGATTGTCAGACTAAGAAAAAAAGAGATTAAAGATGGAATGAGAATAATCATTATCGCCCTATCCCCCATTAAAGACGCCGGCTACGAGGAAATAGAGAAAGACATCGCCAATCTTTTAGAAAAGATAAAATAAACTATTGTGAATATTTTTTCATTAATCTTCAATACGATTCTTTATCAGCCGATGCTGAATTTTTTGGTGCTGGTATATGTCTATACAAATAATTTCGGCATAGCCGTAATCGCCTTAACACTTTTAATTAAATTTTTAACTAACCCTTTAAACGATAAGGCTTTAAAGTCGCAGAAGGCTATGGCGGAAATACAGCCAAGACTTCAAGAAATACAAAAAAGAAATAAAGATAATCAACAAAAGCAGGCCGAAGAAATGATGGCTTTGTATAAAGAAAAGAAATTCAATCCTTTTTCGGGAATATTCTTACTCTTTATTCAAATACCGATTCTCTGGGCCTTGTTTTACGTATTTAAAGAAGGGGGAAAGATATCCGACCCCAGCCTTATCTATTCTTTCATTTCTCTTCCTCAAAACATCAATACATATTTTTTGACTGTAGATTTGTCTAAGCCTAATATTATTCTAGCCGTAATAACCGCTGTTGCTCAATTCTTCCAAGCTAAAACTGGGACACCGACTACTCCGAAGTCAGACACAAAGGATACTGCTTCGCAAGTTTCTGAAATGGTAACAAAGCAAATGGTTTTCTTTATTCCCCTAATAACCTTCTTCGTTCTATACAATCTTCCCGCAGCCTTAGGATTGTATTGGTTGATAACAACAGTCTTTACAATTTTCCAACAGAGAAAAATATTTAATAAGAAAGGAATATGATTGACCAGGAACAACTGGAAAACATTAAAGAAATTATTAAAGACTTTTTTGTTCAAGTTGGTTTTGTGGTTGAGGTCGAAGGAAAAGCCGAAGAAAGGGACGGCGAAGATGTATTGGATATAAACATTAAAACAGTTGAAGCTCAAGCTCTTATCGGAAAACAGGGATTAGTTTTGGCCGATATACAATTACTTTTAAGAAAGGTAATAAAGAAGAAAACTGATAAAGATTTTTATTTAAGCTTAGACATAGATAATTACAAAAAGAATAAAGAAAATTATTTAAGAGATGTAGCCCAGAGTGTGGCCGATGAAGTATCAAGAACAGGCAGAGAGAAAGAACTCCCTTTTACTTCTTCTTTTGACAGGAGGATAGTCCACATGGAATTGGCGGACAGAAAAGATGTGACGACCGAAAGCGTCGGAGAAGGAGAAGAAAGGAAAGTAATTGTCAAACCTAAAATTTAACTAAAAACCGGGTAGACGACCCGGTTTTAAATTATAGCAAGTTTTCTTTTGCTTTTTTTATTTTCATTATTTCTTCCGGACTGGTAGTTATTATCTGGTCCTCGGTGTATGAGGCTACTATCCTGATAGCAACGTGTTTTTGTCCAGCGAAGAAAATGCCTTCCCCTACCGGAGTTTCGAGCAGGAGGAATTTTTCTTGTTCGGTCAAGGTAAACGTCTGTTGGATTAAATCAATCGTTGCCGGGCTTTGCTTTAATAGTAATTGAATTGAAGAGTTTGTAATAATAGGTTTTCCATATTCGGAACGCATAAAGTCGGAAACATCCTGGGTAATGGTTGTAACTCCAAGCCAGTATTTTCTCGCTCTTTTACAGATGCCGAACAAGAAAGAAGCTCCATCGTCGGTTTTCATCATCCACCAGGCTTCATCAATTACCAGAATTCTTTTTTTCAATTCAGCCCTGGCCGTATTCCATATATATCTCATGATTATAAACATAGCCATAGGTCTTAATTCGTCTTCCATGTCTCTGATGCCAAAAACAACAAGAGATTTATCCATTGAAATATTTGACTTTTGATTAAAGAAAGAAGCGAACGTTCCTTTGGTGAATTTTCTCAACCTTTCAACTAAGGACTCTGCTCCATCCATAGTGTCTAAAACAGATTCCAGATCAGACATGATGGGAACGCTGGTGCCCCAGGCCTTCGGGTCTGAGTTGGCAGTAATGTCTTTAGCGGCATATGTTTCGGAAAGCGCTCTGTCCATAATAGCATCTTCTTCCGGGCTTAATCCTCCAAGCATTATCCTCATCAATCCGACTAAGTTGATTATGTTCGATCTTAAAACATCTTCCGGGGTTTCGTCTTCTCTCGGTTCAGGCAAGTCAAAAGGATTGATGTGGCTATCCGAGCTCAAAGATATTTTAAAGAATGAGCCATCCACTGCCTCTGACAATGTTTTGTATTCGTTTTCAGGGTCGAGAATTATACACTCGGTTCCCATCATAAGGGACCTTAATATCTCTAATTTGACCGCATATGATTTACCGGAGCCAGACTTGGCAAATATTACCATATTGGCGTTTTCCATGCTGAAACGGTCAAATAGAACCAAAGAGTTGTTGTGTTTGTTTATCCCGTAGAGTATCCCCTCGTTTGAACTTAAATCAAAAGAAATAAATGGGAAAATACTCGATAAAGGAGTTGTGTTTAAGGTGTTGTGTATTTGCAACAAATCGCTTCCATAAGGGAAAGAAGAAATCAAGCCTTCTTTTTGCTGGTATAATGCCGGTTTAATGTAAATTAATCTTGACTCAAGGATTGACCTTAACGTTGTTTCGATTGTTTCTAATTCTTTTGCGCTATCCGCATATATCGTAATATATAGTCCAAACTTGAACATTTTTTCCTGAGCTGTTTGTAGTCTACTTCTTAAGTCTTCCAGGTCTTGATAGGCCGTTTCCAAGGCAGGGTCTCTGATAAGACCCTTTTCTTCTCTTTCCATAATTTCCGCCTGAACTTCGGTAACGCTTTTTCTCAATTGTCTTAAAATGCTTCCTGTTTCAATCGGATGGAAAAAGAAAGAAATATCTAAGGGAATATCCATATTAATAATCGGAGAAAGCCAACCGGTAGTTAAATATCTTGGATAGGAAAAAACAAAGTAAGTTTTAGCTAATTTTTCTTCCATCTGGACATAGTTCTGGTTTACTTCAATTGAAGCGGGTGCGATAATATCCAGAGCCGTCGTCATCTCTTTTTCTAAGAATTTTTCTTGTTTTGGTTTTTTTCCGAATAAGCTCATATTTTTACATTATAACTTCCGGAGGCAAATCAGGGTAATATCCCAATTCGGCCTGCTTCGGGTGATGCAACCCCCATAGTAATTCAATCAATTCTTCAGAGCCGAGCGCGGCCGATTTTAATCCGCACCTTCTTATTCCTAAAGAAACATATTCCATCCTTTGTAATAATTGGTATTTGCCTGTTTGGAATTTTTTTTCAGTCAAATTATTTTTATCTTCTTTTGGTCCGATTCCGGTGATGTTCGCTAATTCGGTCATCGGAAAGTAAGGGACAACAATGTAGAAGTTCTTACTCATGATGCTTCCGCCGGCAACTATTTCTTCAATGAAGGTTCTGTATTCAGCTGTTTGTATTTTTAAAAGTTCGTTCTTTTGTTTATTTTCTAAGTCTTTTATTTTATCAATATATCCTGTTATGTTCACCTTTCTTGAATTTACGATAATTTGGCAGCTGAAATCAAGAGAATTTAAGAAGTTTTGAAATTGATAAATAATAGCCATCTGTTCATCTTCAGACTTCAAAGCGAAGTTTAGCGAAGACACCAAAAGAACAGATTTTAATGATTTATCTTTCATTACCATTACGCCCTCTCTTATTTGTTCTACGGGCATAAATTGTTGTGATGGGACGTTTACCATAATTATTCTCCTTTTCTTTCGAAATCAATTCTTTTGATTAAATCCCCTATCCTTCCTTCCTGCTTTACCTTAAGGGGTGATTTTTCTTCTTTAATGACTACTTCTCTCCTTATTCTTTCGGTTGACAAGTATACCGGAGATTGCTTTCTTCTCCAGAGGAATATTTTTGGATTAACATTATAATTCATCCAGTTCTTAATTACTGTCGGAAGCTCCAGTCCTTCTATTTTTGTGAAAGATATAGCCAGGGCTCCTCCGGTTATAAAAGCAGCGATCAGAAGAAAAAGAAAAAAGTTTGTCTGACCGACCATAAAGTAAAGGAAAAAACAGGCGGCAAGAGATCCTCCGACCATTAAACTTTGCTTTATATTAAGCGGGCCTAATATTTTAGCCTCGTGCTCTATGAATTGAGGAACTCTGTATTGCATATTTAGATTAGCGGTTCTTTGTAAGGGTCTTTTGGATTAACGAATACTTTAGGCTTTACCACTTCTTTAGTTTCTGGTACCCCCTCTTTCTTAGTATTATCGCTTACTTCTTTATTCTCTGCAACACTTGGAGAATAAAGTTTGTTTAAAGAAATTCTTAAATGGCTGAAAATTCTTCGGTCGATGTCCCAGCTTATATCTCTTGCTTTTTCGGTTTCAAGATTTAATTCTAATTCAAGGATTATAGAAAATTCTTTTATCGGCAGCAATCCCATTAATGTTTTTCCTATGTACTTCATTAGTTGAGATTTTATTTCTTCATCGCTTATTCCGTTTTTTTCGCATATTTCAGAAACAATATTAAAATTCTCTTCTGAGAAAAGAGCTTCTTTAATATTGTCCGGCAGTGTTTCGTATGTTTTCCAAAATAAATCTTTGGAGTCTTTTTGTTCTTCCATATGTATATAAGTATTTTACCATATATTTTTTGAGATTCAATGGGTGCGCTATTAAGATATGCGTGGTAGCTTGACAAAAGTGTTAATATAGTACATAATAATAGTGTTCTTTGGCTAAGCCAAGGGATATTACGATTATGTAATGTGAAACTTTAAAACAGAAAAGGAAAGGTGAAAATCATGGAAAGGTTAAGTATTGAAAAAAAGTTGGAACAGACAAAAGAACAAAGAAGAAATTCCAGGAAAAAAGGATTTACAATGATTATTGTATCATTCTTGCTTGCTTTCTTCTTATTGTGGATTTTTTTAAAAAATCCATTTGTTGCTGCTATAGCTTCATTTATTCTACTTCCAGTAATTATTTTTTTTGTGACTTATTTTATCTTGGCTCCAGTAAGAATTTTTGGTTACTTTGTTCGACAAAGCCACCTACTCTTGATTATGGAGGGCGAGGGATATACTCGATCAGACCTACAGTTAGACGGTCATACTCTCACCGAAAAAGGATGGATCGTTCCCCTGGAGGGAGAAAGTATTCCTGAAAAATTTGGGATAGACCCAGGGGAAAAAATAAAAACAACGAGGATAATTCCTGTAATCCATAACTTGAGGTTTTTTAAACTCCTTGGATTATTTGAAGAGCCTTTTGAGGGTATTTTAAGATGGGAGAAATATAATCCTACTACCCAAGAGGTTACAAAGGAAGAAGATGTAATGTGGGATTGGGTTGTTGCTCCATATAATTATGGTCTGAAGATAAAAGATATTTACAGTAAGGATAATGTTCCAATCAGTTTCAATATGGGGATACTGGGACAGCCTTTTAACCCGCCTCTTTCTCAATTCTTGATTAAGGATTGGTATAAGGCTTTTATATCAGAAGTATATAATGTAATATTTGAGGAAATAAGGAATTCAGACTATAACGATCTCCAGAAAGAAGATGAAGAATTAGCAATGCATTTTTATAAAAAATTTGAAGAACAGAAAAAATATGGAGATGATAAAGGAAAGTCTACCATCCGAATATGTTTAGAAAAGTACGGAATATATATTATAAAAATACAAATATCTAAGCTGACCGTCCCAAAGGAAATCATCGATGCGGCCAATGAGCCAATAAGGCAAGAATTCGAGAAGAAAGCTGTCGCCATTCAGGCGCAGATGAATCAGGAACGGCTAGTGACAGAAATGTCAGCGACCGATGCTTTATTCCAAAGAAGAACAGCGACTACTCCAGAAGAGTTTGCTTCATTAATAAAAAATCCAGAAGAATTCAAAAGGATTTACGGCCCTATATACAATAAATGCAGAAGAGATGTCTTGGACGGCATGGCCATAAGACAAGGGACTGGAGTTAGAATTTTCACCGAGGGAAAAGGAACAGGAGGGAACGAACTTTTGAGCGCTGCCGCAGTATTTCAAAAGACGTTTAACAATAGTCCTATCCAAAAGAAAGAAAACGAAAAAGCTTCTGTGGAAGACGGTGAAAGTAATAAAAAAAATATTACCGACAAAACAAGAGAAGCTCTTAAGAAAGCTGGGATACCATTCAAACCAAAAAATGATGAATGATACCAGCTATTTTTTTTATTTCAACAATTCGTTTCCTATACTTTTTTTATTTTCTGTAATTATTTTTTGCGCCGACTCTTCCTCAGTTATTTCTTCTTCTACAATTTTATTTTCAACAGGCTTGTTTATGGCGGCGTGAAGTTCAGTGTTGTTTTCTATTAATTTCACTATTTCATCGGTCATAGATTGGTCGGTACTTAATCCACTTTTGATTAATCCTGGTAAATCTTTGTATGATATTTTCTTGTCTACTAATTTTTCTAATATTCTTTTAAGCCTCATTGAGGGCAAAATATCTTCCAATGATTTGCCAGCCATCTCTTGTTCTTTTATTTTTTCCCCGAAAAGTAATTTTAATACAGCCCTTTCAGAAAGATCTTCTACTCCCGATATTTTATTTTTTAATAGAGCGTCATTTTCTATAAGCTTATCCTCAAGGCCATATTTAATCATTATTTCCTCTATGAAAGAAATTGTTTGTTTGGTTAATGGCATAAATTAAGTATTAATATGTACTTCTTCTGCTATTTTATAACATCTATTATAGTTCATCTCTGCCTCTTCTCTTTGGTCTTCGGTTAATGTCCTGTCGGTTGATATATTCAGCTGATCTTGCATGTATTTTGTAAATAACGCATTGTCTCTACCAATAGTTTTTTCTTTAATCGCCTTTCTTTGCTCTACTGATCCTTGCTGTAAGATATTAAATGCTGCTTTTTCTCCCATATTTCGAAGAATTTCTGGATTTTGTCTTATAGCATCAGCACCTATTTTTTCTCTAGCGTCTTTTGCGCTCATTGATCTTAGTTTTTTAGGAGCATCAATTTTATTTTTCGTTGCCCATTCATTTACCGCTTGTATTCCTCCCATACCGGCAAATTGAGTATTTCCGGAGGCGTGGAGATAAGCTTCAAATTTTGTTTTTTCTCCCCCGTGTAGCCCAACAGAAGCCAATCTTCTCTGGTATTCTCTAGAATTTTCTTCGGGAGTTTTATCTTTATCAATACCTCCTTTCAAGAACAAAGAAGTGTCTTTATCGATAAGCATTTTTTCAATTTTATCTCTATCGTTTTGATTATAACGATTCCAATTTTTGTTGTAATTTTCCATAGCAGCCTCCTTGTCTTTTTCTAAGGCTGGAGGGTTGGTTAAATATTTAAGAGGAGTGTCTTGAACGACTCTTTTTTTCCATCCCGATATTGCTTGTCTTCCTGCTTCTCTATCTTCTTTATTAAATACAGACAGTGGTCTTGGTTGATCTGTTTTATCCATTGCTATAACACCAGCAATTCCCGCTGCACCTTCTTTTATATAAGATCCGGTAGCAGCAGTTCTTCCCTCTACCCATTCCCCGCCTGCTTTTATTTTTTCTCTACCCCAATTTGCCGCCCTTCCTCCTGAAACGGCCCATGCACCAGTTGCTACTCCACCCACAAATGTTCCAACTTTTCCGCCTGAAGAAATAGAGATAAAGAATCCGGCAAGCAGGAAGATGAATGGAATCGAATACCCGATTAATATTCCAAATATATTTGCTTCGGTTGCTGCTGTAGAATTAGATGTGCTTGCTATTTTTGCAATCATCGTATTTGAAAGGTATATCGACATTCCTGCCGGAATTCCTATAACACACCATTGGATAAAGCTTTCCCACCAGTCATCCCAATAAGTTACGCTCGGGAAAAAGTTCCTTATGTATTTTGATTGAGGAAATACTTTTGTGGCAAAGGCTATTGGAGAAACAATGACCAATATCCAAAGAATAACAATTCTTCCGAAAAAAAGAAGGGCGTATAAAAGATATATGACTGTTGCGAACAATGAAAAAAATGTTACTACTATCGTGAGAGCAAGCTGATCAATCCAACCACCCTTCATATTCCCTATTATAACGAATAGATTTGATATGGATTTTGAATAACTATCGTCTATTCCTCCCGTCATCATCGATTTTGTAAGTATGTTTGCGCCATCTATAATAAAGCCGCAGATTACCGGAGTAAAGTTAATTAAGAGTGCGATAATTATAAAATTAAGTAGAATTTTTTTAGCTTGATTCTCTTGATATCCTAAAATTATACTTACAGCTATAACAACTAATCCTATTACCAGCGCCGCATTGGCCAAATTTCTGACTATTCCCCATCCAGTAGCGATATATTCGTTGCTGTCCGGAGTGAAGCCAGCCCCTAAAACATCACCGCTAATGGCAGCGTTAAGGAAATATTCTCCTATCCTTAATGCGGCGGGCGCTAAAATTCCTGCGATATTAATAATAGTGTTTATTATTCCGCTTGAAACACATTCGAGAGGGTGCAGAAGAAGATCGCAAGATCCAGGGTTTGCTATTACAGCAACATTATCAGCTGCGTACGTGTTAGCTGCCGGGAATATAATAAATGCCACTGCAACTATTAATAGTATTTTATAAAAATTTGTTATTTTCATATATTATAAATATTATACAATACTTTCTAATAAATTGTAAACTTTTTTTTGGCAGGGTTGATGTCTCAAGGCCAATAAAGTATAATTAAATTAATATGCTCGGACTTAAATTTACCCCAGAAGTTTTTTGTATGCTCCCCCTTGCAATAGGATTGGATGCAGTTGGAATTGTTCTCTTTTGTTTGGGTTGGGATGATTTTGGGATGACAGACATGATAGGAATTGCTACTATAAACATGTGGCTGATTATAAGAAACAAGAAGCCGAGAAACGCTCGGGGGCGAAAAGGAGCATTAGAGGAGCTTAGTAAATTATTTACCGGAAATTCGACAAAAATATCCATTCCTACTTTTGGAGAATTAATTCCTTATGTCGGAGTTGTTCCCTTCTGGACATTATCTGTTTTGTTTAATTTAATCGATACAGAATAAAATGACATTTGCCGATTACATTATATATATTTTCAATCTCGGTGTGGCAATGGGAGCCGTCCTCGCTTTTATCGTTATTGCCTATAGCGGAATAAATATCTTGAGCTCATCTGGAAATCCTTCAGCTAAACAGGAAGCAAAGAAGAAAATAATTAGTGCCCTGCTTGGGCTGGCTGTTCTTCTTGTTTCATACGTTCTTCTAACAACAATTAATCCTGATTTAGTCGCTCTTAAAAATGTTTCTCTGGTTGGAGTTCATGTAGACATTCCCATTCTAACTCCCGAAGTAAAAAAAGAGGTAAAAGAGACAATAACATTTCAAGAATTGCCAATAGGAACATTGGTAGAAAGTATTCTATCCGGAAATTCTTCAACCAAAAATGCACTTGAATGTTACGAATACAATGAAGACGGAAATATTATTGATAAAAATAGTGACGGACAAATAAACGAAAAAGATATTATTCTCGATAGGGATATTTTTTATTGCATGAAGGACCTCGAAGAAGCTCTCAGGAAAAAAGCCGAAGTCGAACTTAGCCGATTAATAAAAGAATTAGATGTTTTAATGAAGGAATGCGAATGTTCTAGAGTTTATACCGCTCCCTTCCCTCCTAATCCTTTAGGAAGAATAGGAATGACAACAGGTACTTGTGTTTGTCCTACTTGCGGGGAATCATACTGTAATCTTTGCGGTCATTCACACACGGGATGTCCAGAGGCTCCTGGAAATAATCTTGTAGGAGAACCGGAGCTGGAACAGTATCCTTACGATCCTTGTCCCAACAGAAAGCAAATAGACTGTAAAAGAGAAGAGATAAAGCAATTGATGGACGGAAGCGATCCCGAAAAGATTTGCTACGAAAAAGGATGGATAAAAGAAGATGCTCCTAAATATCCAAATATGGTTACCTTTAAAGACGGGACAGAAAGACTGTCCGGCTTTAAGGATTATTTTACAAATCAAGTAAATAAGTTGAAGCAGGTAGAACTTAGCACTAAAAGGCCGTTTGGAGAAAGATTAAGTATTGCTGAATTCCATAGCCTTCAAAATCAAGATAATTCATCTATCCTTGCATCGACTCCTTTTGAAGATTATGATATTTCCAGATATTGCGATGATTATTGTGTACAGAAAGGATATGATAATAATATAGAAGTTTGCGTCAAATATGATTTAAACGAAGCAGAAAGAATGTGTAAAATGGTGAACGGCCAAGAAAGATATTTGTATGATGGAGACCCTGCGACATTCTACTTTAGTCAAGAATATAACGATAAAAAACAAAGAGAGACAGCCGTTGATGCGAGCAAAGACGACACGTGTAGTGTCTATGATAAAAAATATTCCGGAGTCATACCCATAGGAGAAACGGTCGATGAAACCGAACGATATGGAGAAGAATTGGTAAAAAGAATAGAAGATTTAATTAAAGAAGTTAAAGAAGTTTATAATTCAGGATTAAGCATCGCTGAATTACCGAATAATTGCGATGGCAGTAATTGTAAGCTTGCGAGCAGTAATTGCTGTGTCCGTCCGCAATGTAATTCTAACAGTACGTGCCCTTGCCCGAGCATTTACTATACTACCTGTTATCCCGGAGAAGCGGCAGAAGATTATCCTTATCCTGAGTACTCTCGTGCATATATTGGATGTTCTGACCTTTGTATAGAGCACGGAGATCCTATGCCTCGTTTTCCTTTACCACGAGAACAGTATTGGGCTTGCCCCTACAGGAGTTTTTGCGATTTAATTAAAAGTATATACGCAGTAAGAGAAATAGATGATTCTTGCTATGACTCCACAAAAGATGAGGCAGAGGCAACTTTAAGAATTTCTAATTTAGCCAAAGCAGGAGCCTTGCAGAGATGGGCAGAAAGAGAAAAAAGATTATTTGCATTATCTTCTGTCGACAGCCTTGAAGAAATCAGAGAATTTGATCCAGCTGCGGGGATTGAGCTTGTTAACACTATCTGTCCTGAAGACATGAGACCAGATAGGAAGGAAAAAATATGCGACATAGATGACGAGGTTTGCATTGAAGAAAATAAAGAAATTATAGAAAACAAAAAGAAAGTCGAATGCAACAGCTCTCTTACCGAAGGCAACACGATTAAAAATAGGTTTGTTTTAATAGAAATGTTACTTGATTCAAGAAGAAAGATGAACTCTTGTATTACCGGCTACGGTTCGTCTTATAAGGAAAATAAATCTCAAACGCAAATATTTAATTGTTTGGAAGGAATTAATCATGTGACCCTAGACAAATTAGTTATCCTTCCTGATTTTCCCTATCCTAATACTAAAAATGAAGGATATCAAAATTGTTATCCTTATAATAGTTTAGATTTGACGAAAGAGCAAAGAAGCAAATGTTTTCAGAATATTAATCGTGTCGGCGACGGAACAAATCCAGGATGTCAGATGGATGTTGAGGAATATATGGACAATTATTATTGTTGTAAGTAAAATGTAATCAATATGAATAATAAAACGAAGATATCGGTTGTTGCAGCAATAATATTATTAACGGCTCTACCAGCCATGGCGGCAGACATACCTTTGCTCGCCGGTTTTCCGAAGGATGCAACCGCCGCAGGATTTGTTGTTTATTTTTTCAACCTGATTGTTGCCTTCGGGTCTTTTATCGCCATTGTTATTGTGATAATGGCAGGAATAGAATGGATGACCGCCGAGGGCAATCCAAGCAAAATAGAGTCGGCTAAAAGCAAGATTAAAAATACTCTTTTAGGAGTAGCAGTTCTTATCGGCTCTTATGTCGTTTTAAATACAATTAATCCAGAATTGGAGACCATTAAAATAACTCAATTGAAATGTTCTCAGGGCATTATTGTGACGAGGATACCGCTTGAGGGTAGCAATGAAATAAGCCAGGCCTGTATTACCGACACGATGTCAAAAATAGGATATAATATCCAAGGTACTCTTGAGTGGAACTTTCAACCAGATTCTCTTTTGGCAGTTTATACTTATTCCGAAGAGGGTTTTACGGGGACACGGCAAGAGTTTTCTTGCGAAGCTGGATGTACCAGCGGAGAAATATCCGGAGCAAAATCAATCTTTTTCCTATGGAAAAAAGCCGGACTATATCTTTATGACGGATTAAATTATACTATTAACACAAAGCCTTTCCCTCTTTACACGGAGGACGGTATTTATAATCTATCCGAAAAGTCTTTTGATAATTCAACTAGTTCAATAAAGATATTAAATCCTGACCAGAGCAAGGAAAAAATAAATTATCAAGCAATCGTATTTACCGATCCGAATTATAGCGGTTCATGTTCTTTCCTCGCTCAAAATGTTCCTAACATGAATAGCGGGGTTGGTGGATACTATCCCACGCCTATTAAAAATAATACACTTTCTTCTTTGATAATTATAAGACAACCAGTCCCCGATTTGCCGGACGTAGGAGTTGTTACCCTTTATACTGCTCCAGACTGCGCTGAATCAACCAGTAATTCATCTGCTGAAGTTAAAAAATGCACCCTGAAGGGCTATGGACATCATAATATTTATAACGATAGCTATTTAGCTTGTACTGAAAAATTGGATCCGGGCGATGCGATTATGTCTCTTTCTATAAGCGGCCCCATCGGTGTAGTTTTAAGCAGTGCAGCAGTAGGCGTTGCTAATGGCAAGTGCGTATATTACGATATTAATTCTATAGAAGGAGGAGGTATTTGTCAGAGTAAATTACCGACCGCGATTTACGACCCAGGGAAAACCCAGCCGATGTCTTTTATTTTGTTTCCGGTAGAAAAAAGATAAAATGAATAAAATAAAAAAAATAGTTTTTTCGGTCGTTGCAGGATTAATCGTTTCTTTTCCTGCATATGCCGCAATTAAAATACCGGTTATTGCCGGCATTCCTCAAAATGCAACCGCATCTGATTTCGTCGTCTATTTTTTCAATTTAACCATAGCCATCGGAACGATTGTGGCCACGGTAATGATTATAGTTGCCGGCATTGATTATGTTAATTCAAGAGGTGATCCATCCAAAATAGAGGGTGCAAAAAAGAAAATCCAAGACACTCTTTTGGGCACAGTCATACTTTTAGCTTCTTTTATGATATTGAATACTATAAATCCAGAACTTGCGATTATAAAAATAGATGATTTGAGTAAAGAGCCAAAGTCAAGCCAAACATACGAAACAGTTAAACCAACAGGAGTTTATCTCTATAAGGACGACGGAGATTCCTTGGTTTTAAAATCATCAAAAGCTTCTTTGATAAATGAGGGTTTTGAGAGGAAGGTTAAGTCGATAGAATTCGTCAACGGGGAAAATTATGGATACGGTGCAGTTCTTTTTCCTGAAGGAGACATGGAAGGAAATTGTTCATATCTTTTAAGCAATAGCGATAATCTTGGAGCTTCTAACGCAGGTGAAAATAATCCTCCGATAGGCAAAGACACCCTTTCTTCTATTATCGTTTTTGAGACGGCTGACGGCTCCCCCGCTGTTAAATTGTACAATAATATAAACTGCAAGAAGAGAAGTGATGAATATGGCAAACAAGAAGAAAAAACAAGCGTTTGTACGATTAGTTCAGTGTCGGAGTTTACAAACATTAAAGATTCTTGCAAGGATTTCGTCGGAGATGTTTTGTCTGTTGAGGTTAATCCGGGAACGGCAATTCTTTTTAAGGATAAGGATAAGAATGCGTTAGGCCAATGCCAGTTTTTTACTGGAAGTGCTTCTAATTGTATCAATACGATTAAGTATAGCTACATCTATAATGCAAGTGAAAAAAGTCCGATTAAGCCCTTTTCATATATGACTTTTTCTCTATACAGAGAAGAATAGAAGTATTTTAAAATAGTTGTTTATAAAAAAGAAGATAAATTTTTCCATTGCTCTAAAGATAAAACCTCAGCTCTCTCTCCTGGCTTCAGATTATTATCAAGGAGCCATTTTTTAATAAATTCTCTATCTATTTTTAATTCTTTATTGAGGTTGCCGATCAACTGTTTTCGAGGGTGAGCAAAACCAGCCCTAACCAGCTTGAAGAATTTTTCATTTTTAGCAGTTCCTTTTGGGGTTATTCTTATCAAAACACTGTCTACTTTTGGCGACGGGACAAAACAGCCTCGAGGAATAACGAATAATATCTTGGGCGATGCATAATATTGAACGGCAACCGAAAGTATAGACATATCTCCTGGCTTGGAGCAGATTCTCTCCCCTACCTCCTTTTGAATAATTAAAAAGATATCTTCTGGCAAGTTTTTTATTTCCAAAAGATTCCTAATCAGAAAAGAAGTCAGATAGTAAGGGATATTAGCAACAACTTTATATTTTTTAAGCTTTGGGACATCAAGCTTTTCTTTTTTGAAAAAAGAAAGAATATCTTCATTAATAATGTCGACATTTTTAATTCCTTTTTCTTTTATGGTGTTCTTTAGGGATAAAACCATTCCTTCATCTTTTTCGATACAAACAACCTTTTTGACTTTTGGGGCCATTTCTAACGTTAAAGCTCCGGTTCCCGGCCCTATCTCCAAAATGGTATCTTTCTTACCGATACCGGAAAATTCCATGATTTTTCTAATCTGGTTTTTATCCTTTAAGAGGTTCTGTCCAAGGCTTTTTTTGAGTCTCGGCTGTTGACTGTTTTCGTCTCGTTTATATCTAATCATATCCCGTTTATTATATCCGTATGCACCCATTAAGTCGAGTGCTTGGAGTTAGCATTTTGCTGTGGAGAACCGCCTTGACATATGCATATATGGGTCTAAAATGTATATAATACTTGAATTTCAAGGATTGATTAAACTGCAGGATTTTAAACAGAAACCCTGTAACTCTGGCTTATTAAAACTAAAAACAAAATTTCAAATATTATTAATAAATTAGGTAAAAAAAGGCTTTTTTGGGCTTTTTTCGCTGTTTTCTGCGTTTTGAGCATTATCTTTATAGGTAACGGAGAATCCAGAGGCAAACAGGCCATTTTAAAGCTCCAAAATAACTTTTTAAGCATTGAATCAGCTTTTCAGCCAATTACTAATAATTTGATAATTCAACAGGGAAATATTTTAAGTGCCTTGCCTTCTCCCCTTTTTGTTTCTTCACAGACTTTGGGCTCAGTGTTTGATGAAGAAACGGCATCAAAAGATATTATTAAATACACGGTTGAAAAAGGGGAAACTTTATCAACCATAGCAGATAAATATAATATATCGATAGACACCATACTCTTGGCCAACGAATTGGATAACACCAAAATTCAAGTCGGCCAAGAGCTTTTAATTTTACCGGTCAGCGGGATTATCCATATGGTTGAGAAAGGCGAAAGCATAGATGCCATTGCCAAAAAATATGGCGCCAAAAAAGATGAGATAGTCAGTTATAATGATTTGCCTTCAAGCGGAGACGTGTTTATCGGAGATGTTTTGATTGTTCCTAATGGAAAGATGCCCAAGCAAGCCGTTCCCACTACGACAACAACTCCAAGTCAGAGCTACGCCCAGGTCACTCTACCAAATTCTTACTTTATCGTTCCAACCGTAGGAACCGTTTCTCAGGGAGCACATTATTCATACAGTTCAAACGGTAAAGCCTATTATACTTCTATTGATATTTCTAATGCTATTGGAACTCCGGTCGTGGCTGCTGCCGGCGGAGAAATTCAGATTGCTAAGAATAGATGGCCCTATGGTAACTATATTACTATTCTTCATCCGAATGGCGTTGTGACCCTATATGCTCATTTGAGCTTTATTGCTAATGGGATAGAAGCGGGCGTTAATGTCTCTCAGGGCCAGACTATAGGATACATGGGGAATACCGGGCATGTGGTAAGAGGTTCGGGAGGAACCGGATCACATCTTCACTTCGAAACTAGAGGAGCTGCTAATCCTTTATCAGCCATATTCGGCAGAGGAAGTAAAATTTCATACTAAATAAACTGAACAAAGGTTCAGTTTTTCAATAGATACGGGGAAATAAAAAGAAGGGCTACTCCCCTTCTTTTTTACAATCTTCACAATGGCACTCTTCGCAATTATTACAAGTCTGTGCTTCTGGAATGGCGATTAACCTTTCTTCCGGAATATTGCAATCGCATCCGCAGTTTTCACATTTGCCATATGTCCCATTTTCTATTTTTTCTAAAGCGAGATTAACGTTTTTAAGATTTTCTTCCATAGAGTGTTCGACTGGAAGAAGATTCACATATTCCTCAACCTCGTCAACCTTATCTTCTTCACTTTCATTCATTTTTGGGTACTGAGTCTGCCAATTATCCCCTTCTTTCTTGTCGGCAAAGGTTTTTAATTCTTCTTCAAGGGCAGCTTTCTTTTTTAGTAGGTCTTCTTTTCTTTGAGCTATGAATTCTGGAGTCATATAGTTTATTTTTTAAAAATTAAGAAAATAATAAATAAGATTATCAAGACTATGGCCAGCCTAACCAATATCTTAGAAAGAGTAGTTGGTTTTTTGGTCATATTTTTATTTGAGTTTTTCTTCTATTTCTACGAGGTCGGCTTTTATTTGTCTTGCCTGGCTGGCTACTTCTTGGTAATTTTTCTTTATTATTTTTCTTTTTTCTTCCAAGTCTGCCGTTCTATCTTCGATATCCCACCTTTCTTTTTCCATTTGTCTCCTGTTTTCTTCTATGTTTCTTCTTCTGGTTTCAATGTCGCGTAAAATTACTTCATCTTTGGTTTCATTTTGCCTTTTCTCAAGCAATTTTATTTCTTCTTCTGTTGATTTTTCTTTAAGCTGCACATCATTTAGGGTCTTGTCTAACTTGTCTTTCATTTTTGTGTTCTCGAACATCCCCCTTTTTATATTTTCTATTTCATCTTCAAGAGGCTTGAGTCTTTTTTCTAAATCCTGTTTAGTTTGTCCGAGGATTATTTTATCTCTATCTCTTTTTAGTATCTCAAGGTCTTGAGCTATTTCTTTTTCGGCAGCTGTTATTTTTTCTGCGTTCAAATCGCACTCTCTTAGCTGGAGTCTTAATGATTTTATTTCGTCTTCTTTTTCATCCTTTTCTTTTTCGATAGAATTCCTGTCGTCTTCAGTTCTCCACCTTTCTTTTTCAATAGCCCTTTTTTCTTCAGGAGTTTTAGCCAAAGCCTCTTTTTCTTCAATAGTCTTTTTGATTTCGTCTATTTTTATTTTTCTTTCGAGGACTAAATCAAGCTTTTTCTTAATATTACTTATTTCTTCTTCTATTTCTTTTTTTCTTTTTTCGAAGGGAGCGTTTTCATCCTTTATTTTTCTCATCTTTTCTTCAAGTTCAAGGCTCTGTTCGGCTATCCTTTCCAACTTAGCTTCATTTTCGTCAACTACTTCCACTTCTTTTTCAATAGCTGGTTTTTCGGTTTTTTCTTCCAGCTCTAGATCTTTAGCCATCGGGATTTCTTTTTCTTCTGGATCTTCAAGCCCTAATTCTAATGCACTAGGCAGTTCTTCTTGGGGTTTTTTAGGTTCGATTACCTCAGGGGCAGGTTCGGGAATGATTAAATCAGGTTTTGGAGCAGGCTCTTCCACGAGAGGTTCTTTTGGTTCGATTACCTCAGGGGCAGGTTCGGGAATGATTAAATCAGGTTTTGGAGCAGGCTCTTCCACGAGAGGTTCTTTTGGTTCGATTACCTCAGGGGCAGGTTCGGGAATGATTAAATCAGGCTTTGGAGCAGGCTCTTGATAAGTTTCTTCAGTAGCAATTTTTTCTATTATAGGAGATTTTCCTGACCCTTCTTGTAAGACTTGTTCTTTAATAATGTCTTTACTTTCGTTACTTAAAAGAGCCAGTTCGCGGGCGAGATTTTCGGCTTTTAATTTTTCTTGCTCGACGGCAGGGTCAATATTTTTTGGCGATTTTTCGATTGCAAGATTAACCTTATCTTTAATAATCATAAGTTCATTATCTGGTGGCAGCTTTTCTTGTTTCTGATTATTTTTTTCTGCCTTAGATTTTTTAATGTCAAGATTGGGGCTGCTTTTTTCAATAGAGTCACCGATATCTAAAGACAAGTTAATTGTTTGTTCTTTTTCTGCCGGATAAACCATGACCCCCTCGGCTTCCCGCATGTCTTTTTTCATTGTCCTAATTTGTTCTTTGTCTAAAAGAAGTTCTTCCATAATATAAGAGATGAATGTTTAAATGAAAAGGTGAATTTTGTGAAATTATTTCTTCGCCTCTTTTAATGATAGATTAATTCTACCTTGTTCGTCAATAGATATAACCTTAACTGGAACAATATCGCCGAGATTTACAATGTCAGTAACTTTTGCAACTCTCTGATTGGCTAATTGGGATATGTGAATCATGCCTTCTTGTCCTGGAAGAATTTCGGCAAAGGCACCGAAGTCAAGGATTCTTTTAATTTTGCCTTCAAATATTTCTCCTACCTTTATTTCTCTTGTGAGGCTGTTAATCCACTCAAGAGCTTTTTTGGCTTTCTCTTCATTGTCGGCGGTAATGAAGACTTCGCCTGTGTCCTCAATATCTATTAAGACATCGCATTCATCAATGATTTCGTTAATGATTTTGCCGCCAGTGCCGATAACATCTCCGATTTGGTCAGGCCTGATTTTAATGATATATATTCTTGGAGCATTGGGCGATAATTCTTTTCTCGGCTCAGGCAAAACTTCAGTCATTTTTTTCAATATTTCAAGTCTTGCTTTCTTCGATTGCTCTAAAGATTCTTTAATTATTTTTTTAGTTATTCCCCTTACCTTTAAGTCCATTTGTAAGGCAGTAATGCCATTTTTGGTTCCAGTGACTTTAAAATCCATATCTCCATAATGGTCCTCTTCTCCTTGGACATCGGTTAGGATAAGGTATTTTTTATCTTCAGTGCTTTTAGAATCGTCCATTTCCATCATCAGCCCCATGGCGATTCCGGAAACGGGGTTTTTAATGGGAACTCCCCCATCCATTAAAGCCAAGCATGCAGCACAGGTTGAAGCCATTGAAGAAGAGCCATTAGAGCATAAAACTTCGGAAACGACCCTTATCGTATAAGGGAATTTTTCCGCTTCAGGAATCATATTTTTTAATGCTTTTTCTCCAAGCATTCCATGCCCTATCTCTCTTCTTCCAGGTCCTCTTAGCGGTCCAGTTTCTCCTACGCAAGAAGGCGGGAAATTGTAGTGGTGCATAAATCTCTTTTTTCCTTCCATTTCCATTTCTTCAAATATTTTTTGGTCTCCGGGGGAACCTAAAGTCAAGAAAGACAAGACTCTTGTTTCTCCTCGACAGAATAATCCTGTTCCATGAACTCTGGGAATTACGGCAACGTCGCAAGATATTTCTCTGAGTTCGTCAGATTTTCTTCCGTCGAACCTTATCCCCTTCTCAATTACGCTTTCGTGAATAATTTTTTCTGTTTCCTTTTCGAAGAAAGAGAATCCGTATTTTATTTTTTTAGGGTCTTCGTGTTTTTTTAAATTTTCTGATAGCTCTTCCCTAATTTTATGTAAATCCTCTTCGCTGTCTTTTTTTAAAATATTTTGAACTCTGCCTGATAGTAAATCGGTGACCTCTTTTTCAACTTCTTCGTCTTTTATAGAAATAGCAGGAACGATTTTTTCTTTTCCCATCTTGCTTGCAATTTCTTCTTCAAAATCAAGAATGTCCTTGTGGTATTTATCAGCCAGTTCAACGGCCTTTAACACATCTTCCTCTGTCACTTCTTTCATCCCGGCTTCAATCATATTAATAAGGATTTCTTTTTTTGATTCGGTTTTTAATCCTGACAATAATAAATCTAAAGAGCCGGATTCTCTTTCTGCAAAAGTCGGGAAAGCAACCATTTTACCTTCTCTCATTCCTATTCTTACTGGAGCAACCGGTCCATTCCAGGGGATATCCGAGGTCGAAAGAAGTATTGAGGCGGCTATTAATCCCAAACAGGCTAAATCGCTTTCTTTGTCCCAAGATAGGCAGGTGATTATAATTTGAACATCTCTTCTAAAGTCGGCAGGAAACAAGGGTCTTATTGCCCTGTCAATCAGCCTTGAAGTGAGGATGGATTGTTCGCTCGGTCTTCCCTCTCTTTTCATAAAGCGTGAACCCAAGATTCTCCCTACGGCGTAGTATCTTTCTTCATAAGCAACAGTTAAAGGAAAAAAATCGATTCCCTCGATTTCATTCTTGCTCATGACGACAGTCGCCATGAGGCATGTTTCTCCGTGTTTTATAAAAACAGAACTGTTCGCTCTTTCGGCGAGATTTTTGAATTCTACTTCTAAGACCTTATTATCTATGTTTAGCTTGAAAGATTCTGTCTTCATAATTATGCCTTTAATCCCATCTTCTTAGTCAGCTCCTTGTATGAATTTTCGTTTGTTCTTTCAAGAAATTTCAAGAGCTTTCTTCTTTTCGAAACCATTTTTAACAGCCCCCTCTTTGAGCTCACATCTTTTTTCTGTTTTTTTAAATGCTCCAAGAGTTTTTGTATTTCTTCACTTAACAAGGCAACTTGGACTTCGGCTGAGCCGGTATCCGTTTCATGAACCTTGTTTTTGCTGACAATTTTTGTTTTTTCTTCTGTTGTTAACATATGTTTATATTATTACTGTATATTTCTGTGCCCCGTGAGGGACTCGAACCCACGACCTTGAAGTTAAGAGCTTCCTGCTCTACCAACTGAGCTAACGGGGCAATTTTTACTCCTTGTTGAAAAACTGTAATGTCCACTCTTTTCCTCCTAAGAATTCAATGAAGCTGCTTACTATAAACCAGGCGAGATAGATTATTATTAATCCTATTCCGATGGTAATCATAGCGTCTTTGCCCTGCTTGAACTTGCCAGGATCTCCGTTAGAAGTCATCATAGTGACCGCGGCCATGGCGAATCCGAATGCGGCCAATGGAGGAACAATGTCGTACAGAACAAAATTAATCACATTAACCAATGTTTCGAACATGTTATCTAGAGTACAAGCTGGCTGACCTTCGTTGCCGCAGGTAACCAAGGCGGCAAAAGCAGGCATAAAGCTTATAAACAAAAAAAACAATACGGAAGCAAAGATTAGTCTTTTTGTCTTTGTTCTAAGCATGTTAATTGACTTTGTTATGTGTCTGGAGTATATCCTGTTTTTTATAAAAAATCAAGCTGTTTTGTGCCCCCGGCAAGACTCGAACTCGCACCACTGGTTCCGAAGACCAGCACTCTATCCGATTGAGCTACGGGGGCTTGTCTTTATTTTTTTAGTTTAAGCCTGATTGGTGGGACAGTATCTTGGTCAAAAATAAGGCGGTTTTCAATCAGCTCCTTTTGTTTCGGGTTATTTATCAGTTCTTTAATCGGGCTCAATCTCTTGATTATCACGGGGATAAAGGAGATTAACATTAGTAATCCGGCCATTTCGTAGCCTTTAAAAGAAAAGGAAAAAATAATAGCAGCTAAAAATGATAAAAGGGTTCCCACCGAACCTGTCCAAATTATAGTAAAAACGACGAAAGGAATCAAGGAAATAACTAAAACTAAGGGAGAGATTACTAATAGTGCTCCTGCCAGGGCGGCTAAACCTCTTCCTCCCTTTAATCCGAGGAAGATAGACCAATTATGCCCGGTTACTGCTAAAACACCGCAGAAAACCTGGAATAATTCGGAGAAACCGAAATATCTGGCCAGATAGACAGCAAGAAATCCTTTTGCTACATCGAGGAGGAAAGTGAATACTCCCTGCCATAATCCGACATTTTTAAAAACATTTGAGCCGGAATTCTTTTTCCATCCTATTTCCAGCAGGTTTTTATTGGTTGTGTATTTGGTTATCAAATACCCGGAAGGAATGGAGCCTAAAAGATAGGCGTCGATTAATAGAAAGATAGGAAGGATAGCTTCATCCATTTAAGTATGCTTTATTTTTTATCTCTTTAATTTGATCAGTTAATCTGTCTTTGTGGGAAAAAATTACCAACATTGTTCCGAAAAGAGCAGGATAAAATAGTGTCTGGTCAAAAAGATATATCCACCACACGGCATATGCTTCTCCGATTAATCTTCCTATTATTTGGTCGGAAACAGCTTTTTTAAAGAATTTTTTGGAAATTCTTCTTCCCGCTAACGCTTCGGCGAGAATCATAAAACAAAGGATGGTAATAACCGAGCCGAGGAATACCTGCCAATTGAGATATAATAATATCCCGCCCAAGGTAGCCGCTCCCCTGCCTCCTTTAAAGTTAAGAATTATTGAATAATTGTGTCCCAAGATAGCAAAGAATGTTGCGATAGTTATGGAGAGTATTGTGTTCTCCGGCATTAAATTAGTTGCCAGGATAACAGCTATTGCACCTTTAAAAGCATCAAAGAAAAAAACTATTAAAAATGAAATTACTCCCCACGCCCTTCCTTTTTCATGCGAGGCAATTCTTAAGGCATTGAGTGCTCCAGTATTTTTTGAGCCGAAACTTCTAATGTCTTTATTCAGTAGAAGTTTTATGTATAAAAGGGCAAAAGGGATTGAGCCTATTAGATAAGAAGCTGCAGCGATTAAAAGATAGTTAATGTTCATTTTATTTCAATTATCCTTCTAATGAGCAACAGAGTAATGTTCCCGGTCCGACATGGGCGCCGATAACAATACTGGTTATGCCGATAAATTCTATTTTAACTTGCGGATATTTTTCTTCAATCATGCTTCTTAACCTTTGAGCTTGCTCAAGATTGTCGGCATGGGAAATAGCAACCCGGCATTTTTTTCCTTCTGATAAAGGATTTTTGATGGTGTTTTCTAATTGTTTAAATATGGCATTAGCCGTATCTTGAGCTTGCATTTTTAGATTAGCCGGCTTAACCAGTCCGTCTTTTATGGTAAGGATTGGCCTCATTCCTATTTTTTGCATCTGAGAAAGAATTATTGATAAAGCATGGTTTATTCTTCCTCCTGCTTCAAGCCATTTAGGGCTTTCAAGCATTCCGAAAAGAAAGGTCTTGGGAGAAAGCGTTTCCAGGGTTACCATTATTTCATTCCCCCTTTTTCCCTCTTCGGCCATTTCAGCAGCTTTAATTGCAAGTAAGCTTTCACTTGCGTCGGCATTAAAAGAATCAAAAACAAAGATTCTTTTTTGCTTTTCTTCTTCGACCATTTTCTTAGCCTGCACTGCGGAATTGTATGTTCCAGAGATAGCTGAACTTATAGTTATGCAAATAATATTTTCGCTGTTTTCCAGGGCTTCTTCAAAGATTTTTTTGAATAAGCCTATTGATGGTTGAGAAGTTTTAGGGGTTGTTTTTATTCCCAGCCTTTCGGCTTCCCTCATTTTTTCAAAAATATTGTTACCGGGAAGATTTATTCCTTCCGGCCAGTCGACAACAAAAGGAGCGACAATCATTCCAAATTTATCAATAACGTCTTTGGTCATAGAGGCGCTTTCTCCTACTATTATTGTTGCGTTTTTCATATTTTTAATTATTATTGATTCCAAGAAAGAACCATTGAGCCGGGACCTATATGCCCCCCGACTGGAAAACAGATTAAGCTAACAAAAGCAATTTTTGTATTTTCAAGGGATAGGATTAAATCTTTCAATTTGTTCGCTTGTTCTATGTTGTCGGCGTGGGTTATGGCAATGTCGATATTTTTTCCAGACTCTCTGATTTTTTTCGTTGTTTTTTCAAATTCTTCGAAAAGAGCGGTGGCAATGTCTTTAATATTTTTTTTAACCCCGACAATTGTTAACTTTCCGTCTCTTAATCCAAAGACAGGCTTGATATCCATTCTTTCCGCCTGATTCATCATCGCGGGAACAAACCTTGGAAATCTTCCGCTTGCTTCAATCCACTTCGGACTCTTGTACATTCCTATGAGTTTTATATTCGGCAATTCTTTTTTTAGCTTTTCGATAATTTCGTTAAGATTAAGTTTTTGTTTAATCAAAGAAATTGCTTTTAAGGCAACGAGTCCTTCCGAGCCACTGGCATTCATCGAATCAAATACGTGTACTTTATTTTGCAATTCAGCTTCTAGAAATTTTTTGGCCTGTATCGCAGAATTATATGCTCCCGATATTTTTGAAGAAAAAGTTATGCATAAAATTTCTTCAAATTCTTTGAGTTTTTCCTTGAATACTGAGAGAAAATCGTTAATTGATGGTTGGGATGTTTTTATTAGGCTTTTTATTCCTCTTTTTTCCCCTTCCCTTACTTTTTCGTAGACATTGCCGGGTAGATTTGCCAATTCTTGAAAATCTAATTTGAACCTGACAACAGTTATTTTATTTATGTCGACAATTTCTTGCGGTAAATCAGAAGTTTCGCCGACGATGAGGCCTATTTTCTCTTTTACTAACTCCATTTATATTAATTGTTTATTCCTACAGAGCTTATTCTTTCAGAATATTCTTGTGCAGTTATTTGTCCTTTTGCGAACAGGTTAGTTAAGCCAGCGTAGTACAGTTCTTTAATCTGAGATGTCGGAATCGGTGCGTCATAGAATCTGGCGCTGTCTAAAAGTCCGGCAAAAGTAGTTGTAGTAACTAAGGCGTTAGCGTTTAAGCTGGCGCCTAAAGTAAGGTGGGAAGTTGAAGCGTATATGCTTGTGGCGCTTGCTCCATCGTTTGTCATGGTGACTAAAGCTGATACTCCGTCGACATATAAAGTTAGGGTCCCAGCATTAAAAGTGAATCCGACTAAGTGCCAATTTCCATCAAAGGGGGTTGCGCTTGAAGTAACATAGTTTTTATAATTAGCAGCAGTTGATTCCGCTCCGTCATTAGATACGATTACCCTAAGGGCACCAGTAGTTATCGCCGACATAATTTTCCATTCCCCTCTTACTGTTGTTGCTCCGGAGGCATCCCAGTGACCGAAAGCGACTCTGTCTGTAGTTGCTGGCGCGTTTCCTTTTACCCATATCATGGCGGTCATTTGATTTGTGAGGGCGTATTTGTCATTGTCAGCTAGCCAAACATAATCAGTAGTTGCGACACCGCCAACTCCTCCGTTGAAACTATAGCAGGTATTTTGAACACAATTACCATTTGCTTGAGTTAAAAAAGTACCTCCTACGCCAGTTCCGGTATTGTGATTCCAGATGTCTTCGGCGCTTCCGTCTAAAGGAATATCTGCTGCCATATCATTCATCAATGAGTTTCTTAGTGAGTTGTTGAATACCTGGGATTTAGCAATACTTGCCTGTCTAGTCATTCCATTCATTCCGACTATGATTAGACCAGAGAGAATACCGATGATGGCGATTACGACTAGCAACTCAATTAGCGTAAAAGCTTTTTTGAGAATAGAAGACATATCTTTTATTTATTTTTATTATTAATTATTATATTTAATATTATACTACTTGATTATCCAGCCGACAAGTATGCTTTGTGAATAAGGATTAATTATTATATTTAATATTATACTACTTGATTATCCAGCCGACAAGTATGCTTTGTGGACAAGCGTTAATGCTTGTAATCGGATCGGTAATATTTACAAAAGAAATGTCTGTTTTTTTAATTGTTTTAAGCTTTTGTTTTAATTCTTCGGCTTGTTCTAAGTTATCTCCGTGGACGATGACCGCTCTCAATTTTTTCCCCTCCTTTATATCCTTCCTCGATTCTTTTTCTATTTTATTAAACAATGCAGAGGCGAAATCGGTTGTTTTAATTGTTTCGGTGGGTATAATTTTCCCGTGTTTCATTTCTCCTAAAGCATATCGTTTTTCTTGTTTTTTATTAAACCAGAAAGGTTTTGCTTTTTCTTTATTCCACCAGTCAGATTTTTCTACGATGCAATAGAGGTTGGTTTTAATAATGGCGGTATCCAGTTTTTTTAGCACTTCCCTTATTTTTCTTTGTTCGGTTATCATTTCTAAAGCTTCAAGAGTTAAAAGAGATTGTCCGGCACTGATGTTTCTTGAATCAATTACAAAGACGTGTTCTCGTTCGACATAATTGAGCATTCCCCTTCCCTTGGTTGCGGCTTCGTAGTTTTTAGAGAGCCTAGAAGAAGAAATTATGCATAAAATATCTTCAAAATTTTCCAACTGTTTCTTAAATGATTCCATAAAGAATTCAGGCGAAATCGGTTCTATTTTGGGCTGAGAAACTATTCCCTGTTTTTTAGCCTCTTTAATTCTTTGGCATATATTTTCTCCGATAATACTTTCCCCTTCCGGCCAGGATATTTTTAAGGGTATTACCTCTATTCCGTAGTGAGCCACTATTTTAGCCGAGAGGCCAGCTCTTTCATCGACAACAATTCCTACAGAAACATTTTCAACCGATTTTTCTCCCGTTACTTCTTTGGCCATATCTTCTATTCTCAAGTCTTCAATTTTCCCCATCTTTTTAATAATGTCCCTTACTTCGTATGGATCGTCGGTGTGAATGTGTATTTTCGTCCTTTCTCCTACTTGGATAACATCAAGGCAGTTGCCCAAATGATGAAGTTTTTCTTTAATCTGTTTTTCCGAATAGTCTCCGTCTTCAAGTAAGGAAACCACCTCATATCTATTAGATAATATTTGGACAAATCTTTTTGGCCTGTTAATTTCTTCTTTTTCAAATGACTTGATGACAAATGGTTCTGACTGTTCTTTTAAAGTATCCAAATATGTTTCGATAATCATTAAAAATCCTAATCCTCCAGCATCAACCACGCCCGCCTTTTTAAGCAGTTCCATTTTATTCGGGGTATCTAATAGTGCGGCGTTGGCCTTTTCTAAAGCGTAATAGAATATTTTAACAATATCTTTTTCTTCTTTGGCTTTTTCATTGACCCCTAAAGCAAAAGCCTCAATAACATCAAGCATTGTTCCCTCTTTGGGATTTTGGATAGAATCTCTGGCTCTTTCGTACCCTTTTGTAAGAGCCTCTCCTAATTTTTTGGCATCAACAGTTGATTCTTTGGCAATTACAGGAAAAAATCCGGCTAAAAATCCGGTATAGATTATTCCAGTGTTGCCCTGAGCGGCAGTCAGTGCTCCGTCTAAGGCGCTGTTGCTTAGTTCTTCGATTGAATCAAATTCTTTATTTTCAATTGCTTCTTTTATTCCCTTCAGTGTTGCGGCCAGATTATTTCCAGTGTCCTGGTCCGGTACGGGGAAAACAT
>Ga0172380_10000875_pt1 | contig 54479 bp, 63 predicted proteins | sample Leawe162metaG_FD_119747 | JGI IMG/M metagenome (GOLD analysis project Ga0172380, IMG submission 119747) | Leachate microbial communities from a municipal landfill in Southern Ontario, Canada - Leachate well 162 metaG | ecosystem: Engineered > Solid waste > Landfill > Unclassified | place... | reverse complement strand
GTTAAATTCCAAAGGGCAACCCGTCGCACTGAAAACCAGCAGCCCCCTTATGTCCGCCACCACCGAAGGTTTTGGCAATAGCTCCGCAGTCGACATCGCCCCTGGTCGAGTATATAGAGACTGTCCATTTTCCGGCAGGCGGCTTAAGCCGAACGAAGGTTATCATCAGGTGGTGTTTGACGGGATTGTAGACCGAATCAAAAACCTTGGAGTTGGTGAACCCACGATTCGCGCAGACTCCTATCATCCCATTGAATTCTGTCTCAAATGCATATGCATTGCAAAACTTGGCGTTCTGTTTTGCTTCATAGTCAAGGATCACCCTGCCAGTGTTCGCCACACTGTCAGTATTGAAGAAAATAGCACTATTCCAGAATTGGATATTATCTGGCGTGGTGTCTTCAAAATTTCTCATTCCATACTGGAACGGGAGCACGTCGAAATCTGCCGCATGGTCCCAAACATCATATCGTCCAAGAAGAAAAACTGTCCTTGGCATTGGAGATTCCGGGTGAAGGTATTCCCACGTCAATTCACACCCGGCCTTTCCTTCCTCAACTAACTGGCCTCCACCCGCAAGAAAACCAACAGAGAAGGCATCGTTTATCGCCGTCTTGTGATGGTCGATCCAATGTAGTTCGCAAACGTTATTCAACTCCTCCATGTCGCTGAACGGTTGCAAGCCGAAGTCAACCATATATACCGTTTCACCCTCTTCAATATCACCCCAAGGGAACGGTTGGCCGTAGTTGATCCCTCGCATTTCACACTCGGGGAATTTCAATTTAACAATTGCCCCTGAGCAGTGCCCATCAAGGTCAGACGAATGGTAAAAACATTTCATAAACACCTCAAATAATTTTAAATTTAACCAGTCAGTTCAGCGGAAACCGCAAACTACGCGGTTCCGGTGACTTCGCCGTTATGTGCCTTAAAACATGGCGAGTTGACGTGTGTCTTTCTCAAAGCGCATACTCGCCGCCTCATAGTAATCGCGGTCGATTTCACAGGCCACTAGGTCGCAGCCGAAATAATGCGCCGAAACCGCTATACTTCCACCTCCCAGGTGGGTATCAAGAACCCGCCACCCTTTGCAAGCATATGTCTCGAGCAGCCAGTCATACAGCTTCACCGGCTTCTGGGTCGGGTGTATCCGCTTCTCATTCAATGCCTTATTGCCCTGCTGCCGGAAACTGCCAACACTCTCGCCCTGCATCATCCCGCGCCACATATACCGCACAACATCAACACGCTCATTCAGGCTGCAGTAGGCTATCTCCGCCCCACTCTGGTCAGAGCCATCGTTCATCTTGTCCCAAATGATCCGGCCGCCAGGTAATGCCACGGGGTAATAGTTCACCCCCCAGATAATTTGATGCTTCGCCACCCGCTTCAACTCGGCAAAATATTCCGGCGACGGGGGCTCTTTGTCCCAATTCTTTTTCTGGTATCCGCCATCGAGGCAGCGCAGCACGGTCCCGTTTTTCTGCTTCACGTTACTGCAGCGGTTTGTTCCTCCGTCCTCGCCGCGCCCATATGGTGGGTCAACAATCGCCAAATCAAAGGCGTTGTCAGCGCAACCTCTCAGGTATTCCATGCAGTCTATGTTCAGCAGTTCTATCATTTCTGTTTCCTGCAAGTCCGGCACACAACCAGGCAATCCACCCGGACGGCTAAAGCCGCCCGTGATTTTTGTCGTTAACTGTCAACTCAACAAAACTTCATACATCCATCGTCGCGCCGCTTTTGTAGGCTTCCCGTTCAAAGTTTTGGTCAACCCAAGTTCCTGCATAATGCAAACCATCGTGTGCCCGTTCCGGTAATCACACACGCTTTTTAATACGGCCTTTGCCACTGCTTTTCTTCTTTCTCCAACTGCTTCCATATTGGGGCCAAAGTTTGTCCCTTTGAACGCCTCGTTTATCTGGTCGTCTTCTATCAAAATTCCGCCTAAGCCCATATCGTCCCCCCAAGTAAGAAAAACAGTTAACAAGTCATCCCATCGGACCGCGAGTCCGGTCGTTATTTGCCAAGCTCCCGGCGCGGTCCGGTGGACTCAGGCGTTATACACAACCACCATTCCAGCTTCTACCAGGCTCTCCATCCCACACCAAGAAGTCGCGGAATGAATTGAAACAGTCTCCATACTCCAGGAACCGTTGGTATCGTGCCTTTGAGCGGCTTGGCTTCTTCGGCGGCTCGCCAATAATGGCGGTTCCAATAAAACACCCGAGACTGTTCCACGCAGTGCATTGCCACCCACATGAGCATTTATCCTTGTCGTTGCCGTTGCCTCCACGGTTGCACTCGCAACAGGCTGTCCATCGTTTCCCGGCTGTATCGGTAAAAGAATGCAAACAAATCCCTCCATCGGACCCGGTAAACGTGCGGTACTCCCGGCTGGTCCTGGGCCGGGTCCGATGAGTTCAGGCGTTAAACGTTTGTCCCATCCAGCAGCCTGTTGCATGCTAATATCTGGGGCTCATACCCGCGGCGCTTGAATAATTTCATTATTTTTACTGCAACCGCCGTCACAGGAATATCAGCATTGTCTAAAAGCAATCCGACAACAATGGTCATAGTCACATCGTTATGCATTTCTATTTCACGTAGAGCTGCGTTTTTTACCTCGCTTGATTTCGACGGGGAAAACGACGGCGTTTTTTGGCTCCTGCACGCAGAGCACGGCTTTTCTGTCATTTCTACAACCTTGCCTGTATCACAGCATATTGGGCAGTCTGCGGTATCGCTTCCACTCATGGTTTTAATCTCCTCATGTTAGGTTTTCAATCCATGCAGCCGGTTGTATTCATCAACCACGGCGCGGCCCGTAAGAATCACGGAAGGGGCACCAGTCAATTCTTCTCGTAGCAGCCTCACTTGTTCTGCCAGTTCTTTTATGTCGGCAGCGGCCGAGGCTGGCGGCTGGTCCTGCGGTCCGCCAAACAACCGCCGTATATTTTCAGACGGCATACCTGTCGCAAATGCTGTGCTTGTGTGGGGCATAACCATATTCCTCCATCGGACCCGGGAAACGTGCGGCTATCCCGACTGATCCTGGGCCGGGTCCGCTGAGTTCAAGCATTATCAATTAGCCGCTATCTTTGCTCGAAACGAAACATCGAAATCACCTGCATCAAACTGCTCTTTTGCCTTTTCAATGGCCTCTTCCTCGGATCTGGCAGTCACACCAATTGTCTCTGAGTGCTCAACCTCTACAAAGACATTCCACCTCTGCTCTCCGTCGGCGCCGTAGAATTCCTTACATCTGGATTCATAGTCATGCAGCGCGGCGATCTGGTCAGGATCTCCAAACACAAGCTTCTTTTTCAATATCTCCGGTATTTGTGGAGTGTTCATCACAGTATCCTCCCGTTTTTGGTTCCCGCGGCTCAGCTTAATCTTTGGGCCGCACATCAATAGCAAACACCTCAACCGGCTCCGGTCCAAAATGCGGATGCGTAATCGTCTTCACCGTGCACCCTTGCCACGGCAGCACCAACCGCCGGTCGGAGTCGGTGCTTTTCGGATATCCCCAGGTCACAATCACCCGGTCAAAAACCTTACCCTCGATCCTCCTGCACCAGTAAGCAGAGCGCAGCCGGTATTCTTCCGGCTTGAGCCCAGCGGCGATCTGGGCGAAGTAGACCCCCTTGACCGGCAGGATCAGATCCATCATCGCACCCCAAACAGAGCCAGCAGATACTCCCGGTCCTGGTGCCTATGGCCGTTGGCCCGGTACACCGTCAGCCTGTCCCACAACCACAGCGCCTTGCTGATCGAGAGCTTCATGACCTTGCGGCTCAGGATCGCCATGGCCTGATGATTCTCCCGGCAGGTATGCTCCGCCAGGGCCGCGGCGATACGCGGGGCGATGCCGGCCAGACTGCCTGAGTCCACAGCCAGGGTGGAGGTGGCGGCGAGCAGCAGCAGGATCTCCGGTTCGCTGAAACTGCCCTCGATCATCGCCTCCATGCCGAGCAGATCCAGCAGGGAATGGTAAAACATCAGGTCGCGGCTGACCTGGCCGGAAAGCGCGTTTTGCTTGTTCCCGCATCGGCGGCCCAGCTCTTCCATGGTCTGCTGCGGGATGGTCAGGCTGTTTTTTATTTTTTTCATTTCGGTGCGCTTTCTTGCTATCTGTATGAAAAATCGTGGATAACAGTTAGTTTTCTACTTGTTTTCAGGTAGGATGATTTATTCATCCTGTGGCATGTCTGCCCAAATATCCTCGAGCAGCGCAAACACCTTCTCCCTGGCCACCGGGGTCAGAAGATGAACTTTGTCTTCCGGGAACCTCCCATCTGAGTACAGGAGAGAGTTCCCCAGATCTTCCCATACGGTCTCAAAGGTGAACCCGCAGAAAAAAGCAGCGGTGACGCTCCGGCAGTCAAGACAGGTCTTGCACCGCGACCACTCGCCCTCAAAGAGCAGCGTGCATAGCTCGTACTGCTCTCCGGGCTGAATTATCCGGTAGCACTCCCCGCATTTAACCTGATTTATTGCGAAGATAATCTCAGTATGGGTAGACTCTGCATACTCATCACCACAAGATTCAACGCAGGCACATTCCATAATCAATCCTCCTCACCCTTGAACACCACCTGAAACCGTGATGTCGATGCGTAATCACTAAGCAGGCGGCCAACGGAAACAATCATCGCCTCGATCATGTCCGGCGTCTTTGCCTGATCGCCTTCCACCAGCTCTATCCAGGCGGGCACCTGCCCCTGGATCATGGCCCGGAGACCTGCGTCGAAAACAACCGCCCGGCTGGCCAGCTCCAGCTCAAGATTCGCCCGGAGGATGTATTTGCCCTCCAACGCCTCCCTCTCGATCTTCGCCTTGAGGGCCTGCTCCTCGGTGCGGCAGATTTCGGCGGTGAGCTTTCGATTCTGCAGCTCGGTCGTCTTTTTATCCGCCTCGGCCTGGCCGGTGGCGGCGGACTGAAGGTGGAGAGCATAGCTGTCCACGTCCTTACGACTGAACACGCCTTTTTTTTTGGTCAGCCGCCGCTCCCGCACATGGTTGGAGAGGGCGGATTTACCGATCTTGTAACCGCCCGACTTTACGAGGTAGGCCAACACCTCCTGCTGGGTGGCGAAGGTCTCCGCCGCGGACGGTTTGTTTTCCGAAACTGGAGCGGAACCGGCTTGGCTCATTTAGGGAACTCCAGGTGTTCCTTGCCGTCCAGCAGGCGACCGGATGCTTTCTTGCCGACGCGGGCCACATAACAGAACCCATCTTCAATAAGTGCCCGCTCGCCTTTTATTTTTCCACCTGGATAGCAATAAGACCGTTGTTGTTCTGCAAAGGAAGTATGTGCAACCGGTGAGCAATATCCGCTGTGCGGGGTAGACCTCGCGGCTTCTGAATCCGGATCGCATTGCGCCCATTCCCCCCACTGCTTGAAAAAGAACGGCACCCCGGCAGCCGCGCACTGATCGCGCTGGGCTCTTACCCAGGCGGGATGACCCGGCCGGGCATTTCGGCCTGACTCCAGGCCACAGATAACCCAATCCAACATAGGGATCATGCAGTCGATGTATTCGTGGGCCTTTTCCGCAAAAGCAACCTGGTCACGCTTCCACAACCGCTGCGGCCAGAAGTGCGAAGCCAAATTAATCGGCCCCAGCATCGGCTCGATGGAGACAAAGCGGTTTTCAGCCCTGGTCTGGAGCAGGACAGGGATATTGCGGTCGGCGCTGGCCTGGTCCCAGATCGTGGTGCCGAGCCACAGGTTGGGGAGAGGCAAACGCAACTCCCCGATGATGTTTGGCGCGGAGGTCTTTACCGTTTTCACCCCATCAACCCAGCCGCGGAAATAAGCAGCCATCCGTTCCGGCCGCTTGGTCAGCACCATGAACGTGTGCTGCGGGGCCAGGGCAATCACCGCAAAGATGCGGTCCAGATATTCGTCCGAAACGGCAGGGTGGAACAGGTCGGACCGTTCAGCCACAAACCAGACGGTGGGCTTCTTGGTCCTGAGCGGCAGGTCCAGCTGGTCCTGGCGCATGAGCACGGTACCGTTCCATTTGCCGTCTGCATTGGTCAGCCCGCGCAGATAAGGCAGCGAACCCGCAAACCGGTGGGCATACTCGGCGGCAAAGCAGTTATCGCAGGCAGGCGAGCATGGGGTGCACCCTTCCAGCACCGACCAGTTGCGGTCCCACCACAGGCCTTTTGCAAGGCGCTTTTCGGATGGCATGGTCACTGTTTTCCCCCTCCCAGTTCGGATTGATTTCCGGTGAGCATGGACTCAACTGCATACATATTCGCCCGAACCAGAGCCTCGGCAATCGGCGGGCAAACGCTGTTGCCGCACTTGGCGACCTGTTCCGTCTTAGTGATCGGTTTGCCGTGCGAATCGCGGTCGATGATGTAGTCATCCGGGAACCCCTGGGCGCGGTACAGTTCGCGGGGCGACAACATCCGCATGCCGATATCGACTATCTGGTATTCTTCTCCCTTGACGGTTACCAGGCCGAAGCGGTCTTTTGTGGTCACGGTGTGGAGCGGATCCAGCAGGTTCGGGTCCTGATCGGTCCCGTAATATTTCATCAGGAAGGCCCGGACCTCTCCGACATGGGTGCCGCCGGACGTGATGGTCGGAGCCGGTTTGGTGACCGGCTGGCCATCCTTGCAGGTGCCGCGCAGCTTGACCAGATGGGAGGTGACCAGGGAGTCTTTATTTTTCCCGGTTACGGTGCAGGCCGGATTGTCTATGTCTACACCGTAGCTTGAACCATAATGCCGGGCCAGGTGCGCGGCGACGATGCCGGTCTTGCCCATGCCCCCGGCGGTGATGGTGCCAACCGGCTCGGATGGCGAAGAGCCGACGCTCTCGCCGAAATGACGCACCACACTGGCCGCCACGAAAGAGTGGTGATCGATCCCGGTAACCGTCCCTATTGGTTGAGCCAGGTCGGAACCGACCACTCCGGTGTAGTGCTTGGCGAGAAAAGCCGTACAAAGTCCCATGGTGTTTCCGGTGCTCGGCTTGACAGGGGTGCCGCCTGCGGTCAGAGTGTGGATTGGCTCATTGAGGGCAGAACCAACAGAACCATTGCGAAACTTGGTTATAAATGGGGTAACAAGGGCGAAATGACCGCCTTTCACCTGGGCGCACTGCGTCCGCAGCGGCCCGTCTGCTGGCATATTCCGCTGATTCGACGCATTAGCATGTTCGGTGAGGAAGGGGGTAACCAGCGCCAACTCCCCGCGATTTGCCCCGGTAACCGTTTTGAATGGCTCTTTAATGCTGTGATTCGAGCGTTTTCCGTGGTGGGTGAGCGGCACAATAAACGGCTCTTTGCTTTCCACCACATAGCGCATGACACCCTTGGCGATCCGCCGCATGGTCGCCTCGGCAAGAGGGCGCTGCCGCTCGAAAATTGAAGGGCAGGGGAGCGACCAGTCGATGCACTCGGCCGCGGTGCGCCAAGGAAGCAAGCGGCCGCTCTTTACCGCCTCGCTCTTCGGGTCGGCGTGGGTCGGTTCCGGCCAGATAATCGCCTGTCCGTCGCAGCGGGCGACCAGAAAGAAACGCTTGCGGATGGTCGGCGCCCCGTAGTCGCAGGCCCGCAGCTCTTTCCAATCGACTTCGTATCCACGGTTGCGAAGCGAATTGACGAAATGCCGGAACGTCTCCCCCTTCCGTCTCTTGCAGGGATAACAGTCTCCGTTTGCCGCTGTAACCAGCGGTCCCCAGGAAACAAACTCCTCAACATTTTCCAGGATGATTATTCTTGGCCGAACCGTGGCGGCCCACCGCACTGCCACCCAGGCCAGACCGCGGATCTTCTTTTCCACCGGCTTTCCGCCGCGGGCCTTTGAGTGGTGCTTGCAGTCCGGGCTGAACCAGGCGATTCCCACCGGACGGCCGGCGCATATCTTGCGCGGGTCCACAGCCCAAACCGATTCGCAATAGTGGCGCGTGCCGGGGTGGTTGACTTCGTGCATGGCCACCGCGCCCGGGTCATGGTTGATGGCTATATCTACAGGTCTACCTATAGCAGCCTCGATTCCGGTGGACGCTCCGCCCCCTCCGGCAAAATTGTCGATGGCCAGCTCTCCGAAGTTGATGGAAAGCTGTGGAGACTTGCGGAACCGGTCGCGGTATTTCAGGATGATTGAGGTCATATCTTGATCCTTCTTAGAATGCGCACAACTGAACCATGGAGGTCCGCTCATGCTGCAGCTTCACATAGTTCGGATTCAATTCGATCAGCACCGCATTGCGGCGGTGCCTGGTGGCCACCCGACCCGTGGTGCCGCTACCGCCGAAGATATCCAGCACCACCCCCCCCCGAGGGCAACCAGCCTTGATGCACGGTTCGATAAGTTTTTCCGGGAAGGTGGCGAAGTGGGCCGCCGAGTATGGCTGCGTGGGCACGGTCCACACGGAGCGTTTATTGCGGCTGTTGACCAGATCGACTATGGCGGCGGAGTATTGCGGGTTGCTCTTTACTCCAAAGCCAGCAGCCGCAGCCTTTGGCCCGACACCGGAAATTTTCCCTTTTTCACGGCCGGCCTTATGGAATGATCCGTGCCCGCCATCCCCGGTGCTGGTGTCCCATCCGTCCGGCGACTTGTAACCGCGCCGAGCGTGAGCCGTGCCTGTTACCGGCTCCTTGATGGCGTCGTGGTCGTAGTAATACTTTTCTGACTTCGAGAGCAGAAAGACATACTCGTGCGCCTTGGTCGGCCGATCCTTGCAGCTTTCCGGCATAGGGTTCGGCTTGTGCCAGATGATGTCGCAGCGCAGATACCAACCGTCGGCCTGCAGGGCCAGGGCGACACGCCAGGGGATGCCGATAAGGTCTTTCGGTTTCAGGCCGGGAACGGCGAGGTCGGAGCGCGGGATTACCGCATTGTCCCTGCGGCGGCTCACGGTACTCAGCCCGCCCAGCTTCGGGCCGCCGCCGCGGTGGCCGTTGCCCGCCAGGGTGCTTGACGCGCTTGGTGCCCCGCCGCGGCTTGATTGTCCTCTTGCCCCGGCGTAGGTATCGCCAAGATTCAGCCAGAGCGTCCCGTCGTCCCGCAGCACCCGGCGGACCTCCCGAAACACCTTGACCATTTCGGAAATAAACTCCGCCGGGGAGGACTCCAGCCCGATCTGGCCATCCACCCCGTAATCGCGCAGGCCCCAATACGGCGGCGAGGTCACGCAGCAATGGACGCTTTTCTCCGGCATGAGCGGCAGGATTTCCCGGCAATCGCCGGTGAGGATCTCAACCGTCATATTTTCGCTCCTGACAGCATATTTCCGCCGTTGATCACCATGGCAGGATGCCGGTGAATGGCCAACCCGGCCTGCTCCGACCTAAAAACAAGATCGGAAATCCGGTTGGCCGTTACTTGGTTCGCATGCCGCCAAGCCGGTTGCCACTGAATGCGCACCTCTCCGCCGTCCTTGCTCTTGAGCACCCGCACCGGATGCGCGACCAGGAGCGCGGCCAGCTCGGCAATGTCGTCTTGATCGACACAGGCTTCTCCCGGCGTCACCGTTTCTTGTTTTTCCCCATCATTTGAGGCAGACGCATCAACCACCTCGGCATCGTCACCATCCTCGATTTCCGCCGTCCCCCCACACAAGCCAGAAAAAGCTGACTGTCCGGGAAGCTCCGCAAGGCCGGAACCGACCGTGAAGACCGGCGGCAGGCCGGCGAGGATCCATGTCCGCAGATCAACCCCGGCCTTGTGCGCCTCGCCCGGGTCCTTGCCCACCGGCACCGGCCAGCGGAGATGGGAGGGGAAGGTTACGGCCCATTTGGCCAGGGCCCGCTGCAGGGCCGGGGTGGTCGGATCGTCCGCGTCCAGGGCGTCGAGGATGATCAGGGCCTTGGCGAGGATGGCCGCTGCCTCGGCGTCAATGTTTCCCTCGAGGGTTTCGATGGAGACGGCGCCGACTAGATCATGGGCGGATGAGAAGATGGCGCAGGCGTCCAGCTCCGCCTCGACCACGGCGAAGGCCCGGGAGGATTCACCCAGGATCATGGTGGTGATGGAGGAGCCGGGGATCCGGTGGTATTTGCGTTTCGGTAAAAATTTTTCCCGTTCCGAGGCCGGGCGGCGGACCCGCACCCGCTGGAGAACTCCGGCGCGGTAGACCGGGATGACCAGGCCGGCGGGCAGCCAGAGACGCAAGGGTCGGCCGGTCTTGCCGTCCAGTTCCTGGGGAAGTGACCAGCTTGCCCGGTCGCGGTAGGTGTCCTTGGGGTTCCAGCCGAGGCGGCAGGAGATGGCCGCGGCCTTGCTGATCCCCCTGGCGGATAGGTAGGCCAGTTGTTCCGGATTGGACAGGAGCTGCTCATGGCACCAGGCCACGAACTTCTCGGCATGCTCGATCCATACCTGGGACGGGGAGGAGAAGGGGTGGATGGTGAGCTTGCGGATCTGCTCCGGCTCCGGGTTGGATTCCTTTGCCCGGCCAGGGATGGAGGCAGCGGTCTTTGACTTTGGCTCGATGCCGAGGTAGGCGCAGGCCTCCAGGTATCCCATGCCCTGGAAATCCTTGAGCCACTGGATGGCGTCGCCGTTATGGCCGCACTTGCGGCAACTGAACATGCCGACCGGCCCCTGGTGCGGCCAGATCCGCATCCGGTCGGTGTTGTCTTCGGTGCAAACGCAGTCTGGACCATTGGCTGGACATTTGCCGTGGTACTCTCCACCGTTTTTGTTTCCGGCGCGAAATCCGGAAAAGCCAGGAAAACCATGGAATTGCATCATACTCATCTTCTTCTCTCTTCTCCTTTATGGATAGTTGGACAGTGTGGAGGGTTATATATTGCGCGTGCGCGTAAACATTCCACCCTTGAATATATTTGGCCGTGTACTAAGGTCCAGACTGTCCACTGTCCACGCGCAAGAGCGCAAGTGTGTGTAATCATGGCAAATAATGCATGGTTGATGTTCCATGGAATGTCCTGGAATATGTCCATACCGTCCAGAAGCATCAGTACAACCTCTTGTAGTCTGATGGGTTTTCGTCTTTGATGGCCTCGGCCAGGATCTCCGGTTTGACCTCCAGGCCAAAGTAGGTGACGGTGCCCTTCTTCTCCTTTTTGAAATGGATTTTTAGGCCGTCCCCGAAGTTGCGGCTGTTGGGCGGGGTGTTGTTGACGTTTTCCCGCCACCAGACCCGGAACGTGGTGTAGAGATTGGTGGCGTTCTCCCTGAGATCTGGGCCCTGGGTGCAGCAAGCCTCCACGTAATCGAGGATCTGGTCCTCGCCGCGCTTGTAGGCGGCGGTGGGCTCCTTGATGCTGTCCGGGGTGCAGAGGCCGGTCTTCTGAAAAAGGAGCGCCCCCTCCACCAGCCAGCCGAGAATGCCGGAGGCCTCGGCCAGGAGCTTTTTCTGAAGGTCTGGGTCCGCCTTTTTCTCGTACGGGGCCTTGGGATCCTCCACAAACGAGAAAGGGAATGGGATGATCTTGGCCCGGTTGAAGAAGCCATGATCGTCGGCCGGCGCGTGGGGCGTGTAGTTGGTGAGCAGGAACATGGTGTGGCTGGGGATGAACTCGGTGAAGTCTCGATCCTGGAGTCCGCGGCCCTTGAGCTTGTCGCCGCCAGCGTAACGCTTGACCGCTGCGGTGGCGAATCGTTGGCCTTTTTCGGTCTCGCTGGCAAAGACGGGGCGCTTGCCCTTGAGATCCATGATCTCCGGGGTCGGGCTGCCGGCAGCCTTGGCGAACTTGGTGGCGATCAGCATCTCCGACTGGATGGTGCCGGCCACCTGGCCCAGGACCGAGAGCAGCACCTCCTTGATGGTGCCCTTTCCGTTTTGGGAGTGCTCCCCGTGGAAGATTGGGAAGACCCGGACGCCGAGATCCGCGCCGATGATTGCATAGCCCATGAGGCGCTGGAGGTAGTCGATGGTGGATTGATCCACCAGCACCTCGATAAGAAAATTTCGCCAGGCATCGCATTTGGCGGTGACGCCGTGGTATTCGGTGGGGGAGACGATGGTGATATGGTCCGCCGGGCTGCCGTCGCGGCGGAGGCCGGTGCGCAGATCCACCACCCCGTTTTTTACGCCCAGGAGAAAAGGGTCCTGGTCCAGCTGGTCATAGGTGATGACCAGTGGGTCGGAGTTGGAGGTGGCCAGGTCGAGGACGTTCTTGCGGCCGCGGCCGGTGCGGAGTCGGTTGCAGCGGCCGATGATCGAGCCTTTTTTCTTCTTGAGGGCGACCACGATGTCCTTCTTGTTTTCGTCGCCGCCGAGGCTGAGGAGCTTTTCCTCGATATCGGCCAACACGCGGAGATAGGCCATGACAACATCCTCCACCGCATCGAGAGAGCGGCTGGTTTTGTCGATCTGCCAGTGGTGGCCGGTGAAGGCATACCAGGTGCCGAGGGTATCCACGTTTTTCGCGTACCGTTTACGGTGTAGGGCGCAGTAAATCTCCGAGTCGCCGACCTCGTTTTTGTGCCGGCACTCTTCGATGAATTCGAGATCCAGGCCTGCCACCCCTCGAGGTTTGTCGGCTGGCGCGGCATCCCGCTCCGCATCCGCCCTCTCCTGGATCAATCGCTTTATCTCGTCTATGTCAGAGTGGGATTGACTCCCGCGATTTTCCGGTTGATCGTCAGACACCAGACGCCCCCTGTTTTTTACGGAAATGATAGATGGTGCGCTCGGCAAAGCCAGTGGCCTCGGCGATCATGGCGGCGGTGAGCGGTTTTCCGATCTGACCGGCCAGGTGAAAAGCGATTTCCTTCCCGGCCTTGCTTACCCTTGGGCGATCCGGATTCAGCACGAAAATTTTTCGGCAACCAACGGCCCGGCACCGCATTACCTGGCGACCTCCAGAGGTAAATCCGTTCCGAGTCCCACATGCAGCATGACAATGAGGACAGATCACCATGACCGTCCCCCCACATTTTTGCAGCCGCAAGAACAACTCCAACCCAATTCCACAATTCCACCCCTTACCGGAATTTCCGCGCGCAAAAGAATCGAGGGGGGCCGACCCTTGCTGGAGGAGTCCCCCAGAAGGACCCGCGAAATGTGGCGACCCCATTGGACATTTGGGAATGATTCCCATAAGGGAGGGGGAGGGGGGGCGAAAATCGCGCGGCTCATGGATGAGGTACGGCCACCAATGGCGGTCTGCACCTTCGCGGCATCAAGCAAGCGCGGCGTCTGCACACAGGAAACGGCTTGCGGCACGAGGTGGCCATCTGATTGATGCAGGCCAATGGTATCAGGCGACATCGATTGTGGTCTCCCTACGACTGTCCTTGGATGCAAACCCAGGCCACATGAAAAAGCCCACCACGGAAAAGCCGAGGTAGGCTGTAAAGAGCCCTACCTGTGGCCAAAGTCCACGGTAGGCATTGGCTATGATCCAGCCGATATTGCTGAATATCCAGACGGTGAACCCAGCACGGCGCCCTATGGCGTTAAGTCCTGCGCCTAGAACGCTGGCTGCTGTCAATCCCCATGCCGGATCTATCATGCTGCCCGCTCAACCATCATGGAGCGGATGGCGATGATCAGGGCGGCGGTGTAATTGATGGCTCCGAGCAAATCGGCAACGGCACGCTCCGGGTGATCATCGCAGCAGCGCACTGCCTCGAGTATCTTCTTGCGGGCCTGGCCCGCAGGGAACCCGAGGCCTACTGCCATCGCCTCACGCAGAATCGGTTGCTCATGGAATGGTTTGCCGTCGGCGTGGCGGTCCAGTCCCTTGCCATTTGCAGCCTGGTCAATGGCCTCTTGGAGCACTGAGGTTAATGCCTCGTATCCATCAGGCACAGGCAACGCTGACCACTTTGCCACGATAGCATCGTCAGTGAATTCCTGGGCAGCCATGGGAGGCTGGCCCCAAACTCCTTCCGCGATGGCGCCCCGGATCAATCCTGCGGTAATCGCCTCCAGGTCTTCGTCTTCCTCCGGATCATGCTCTATCAAGGCGATTCCGTTACCGATACCGAGAATGCCCAAAATGTTTTCGCATGTTTCCCGAGGTCCTGGAATGGTAACGGATGATTCTCGAATTGGCTCTCTGGCCATGAGGCGGTTGAGGGTGGCTACCTCTTCCGTGAGTTTTGCAACCTTCGCGGTGGCGCTGTCCAGTTCAGCCATCAGTTGTACGGCTCTTTCTCGTATTGTGTTACACCCTTTGACGCCAATGATTTCCGCCACTTTGCTGTATTCCTTCGCAACCGCCTCACCCTGCTCTTTGTGGTGAATCACGTTGGCTATGAGCGTGTCAATGTGATTCGGTATCTCAGACAAAGGCTCGAATGGATCAAGGCCAAGAGAAAGGTGGATTGCTTTCAGAATAAGGTGCTGGGACTCCACCAGCCCGGCACCGGCGTGGGGGGCCGCAGGATATGACGGCACCGAGGCCGGGCTGATGGATTTCTTTATAGCTTTGGGCCCAGATGGCCTAATCTTCTTGCCGCATTTGGCCCGGTGAGCCAGGTGGTCCAGCAAGGCGTGGCCATAAAGCCCTTTTTTAGTGGTGGGATCGTAACAGCCGCCGCATACTCCGTGGGCAGCCAGGGGGTGGACCGCACCGCAACATGGGCAAGCGCTGGGTCTGGCTCCGGTTATCACCGGCCGCACCCAATAGGCTTGCGTGTTCAGTTGCTTGATGGTTATCAGCCGCATCATATCCGCAGGCATTGGCTTTATCTTCTTCGCCAGCTCAGCCGGCATGGTGTACCCCAGCGAATCTCCCATGATCTCTCCTTTCACTTCTTCTCAAAATACAACTGCAGCGTTACGGGATCTTTGTGCCACCATCCAACTACAGCCATCTGGGCCAGCTCCCTCTGCACAGCCTCAACGAACGCGATCTCATTCCGCAGCGCCTGATTTACATGGGCGCCAAGCATGGCCCCGGCAACCAGGGAAACGCATAACAGCGTGACGACCTGGTCAGCAATCTTCATTCGTCCGGCTCCCATGCTGCACAGGCAACCCCGCTCCGGCTCTGGCAACCCCAGGCCGTGCGCCACGTACAGTTTCCGCAGCGCTCAACGCTGGTCATGCCTTGCCACCTGCAAACGGGCATCTTCTTTGACAAAGTCCACATAGCAAGCCGCCATGCGTGGTCCGGTATGATTTGAGGCAGAAGTCAGGATGCCCGTGCTCGCCGCCCAAGAGAGTGTCACCATCGCGCCGCCTATTCCCATGAGCAACACCGCCACAAGCAGACCTATTCCGAGACTGTGCAGAAATTCCTTTGTGCATGCCATCATACCCCCACCTCAGTTTGCGTTGATTCCTGCCGTGCTGCCCGATATTGGGCTACCACCCGCAAAGCGCTCCTGGCTCCGTCAACCCGGCAAACCCGATGGACAACTTCACGTTCCATGTCGTTGGCCTCGATGGAGTCCAGGGCCAGATCAACCGTGGGCGGGGATGAAGAGGAAAAACCTGTCCACTGCCGATCGCCCATTGCCTTATCCTCAGCCGAATTCCTGCCGGATCATTTCGTCCAGATTCCGCAGCACTTTTATTGCGCAGCACCAGTCTCCAGATCCCTTGGCGCGCAATCCTTCGCCAATTGCCTGATTCGATGACCGCGAGGAGTCCAGCCCGTCAAGCTGGCCACGAAAGTAGGGACTAGGCTGTTCCGTAGCATCACCGGAGAGCATCAGGCCCTTGCCTCACGTTTGGACTTCTTTGCTTTCCCAAACAAAATACGGTGGTTATCCACGAAATATTGCCAATCGTCAGGACGCACAAACAGGTGCTTTCCCAGCTTGATCGTCTTGAACAAGCCCTGCTGCCTCCAGTAAATCAGGGTATTTGTAGGCACCTTGCCCTTGGTGATCTTGACGATATCCTCGGGGAATGCGTACAGCTCTGGCAGCGCCAACTGGTGTTGCACCACGTCGGTGATCTGCTTGGCCATTTCGCAAGCCAGGGCGGCGAGGTCGGCGCGGGTCATGGTGACGGTTTCGGGGCTCATGCCGCCTGCTCCATGTGGTTTACCCAAAGTGCAGTGATTCCCACGATGGCGGCCAGGTGCTCTCTGGTTTGTGAGCGGATATTTTCGGAGTTCGAGCCAGACCTAAGGGCGCGCACAAGTTGGTTGCGAGCTTCTGTAACGCGAAGCATGGTTCCTGGGGAAATTGTTTCGAGACGAAAGCTAAACTTGTCGTCAGCAGCAACCAGCATCAATGCCAGATATGCTTTCATTATTGACGCGGCGGCTATGGCTGGCAGATTTTCTGGGCGGCTGTTTTCGATATCGTTGATGGAGATACCGAGGTCGGTATTAATGTTTTTTGCTTTTTCCAGATTCATGCTGATGCCTTCTGGGACGATTGAAGTAATCCAGATTTCCCAGCAATCCTGCAGCTTGGCTCGCATTATTTTCCACACCTTGACCATGCTGTGGCGCTCCATCTCTGCAACCGGAAGCCCTGTTCCCAGATATGTCAGCTCTGGGCTGCTCAATATCCACCGCTCCACCTCCGGCCAGGGGGCAGTAATAAAAAAGATGCGGCGGCGGTCGAGATGGTCGTGGTGAAGATCGATCCCTGTTCTGTCCAGGAAATAGGAAACGAAATGCTTGTTGCTCAGGTCATAGGAGTAAGAGGAGACCGCCAAAAGCGCCGACGGTTCCTGGCAAATCTGCATGGGGTGGACCCGCCGCCAGCCGGTTTGCTCCTGGATGGTCGGGCACTCTCTCTTGGCTGCAAAAAGCGCTTGCTGGTTCATGCCGCCTGCTCCTCCGGTTTGTGGTGTCCGCAATCCTTTACATATTTCGCAAAGGTCCGCTCAATCTCTTCAATTGCCGCCTTTTTAAGCGCGTTTGCCTCTTCGTATGGCCTGCACCTTTCAATGGCGGACTGAAACTCAGCCAGGGCTATGTAGTCGGCAAGTTTTTCCTCTGCCAGTGTCGGCAGCAGCTCGCTGACCATTGGCAGCTTTTCTTCCTCAAGCGATGTTCCTGATCTGAGAAAATTAAGGCAGGCGCGGACAATTGGGGTGTGTCCCTGGTCATCCAAGGCGTCGAGCAGATCCTTGACTCCCTGGATAGGGTCAAAAGCTCGGTCTTCCTTTCCCGTGTACCTTGGGTCTTCACACCAATAGTCAACAGTCCTGGCGTTCTTTTTTCCGAAAATGGCATACAACACGCTGCGGCCAAGGTGTTTTCTTGCGAAATGCAGCACCTGCCAGGATTGCATTTTCTTGTCTCCGTTTGCCATTTACCCTCTTCTCCCTGCCTGATACGATGACGCCATGATGATTCAAGTAATTTTTAGGTATTGCACAAAGCCCCCCGGCCCTGATAGGATCGTCAGTGCCACCCAACAAGCCCGAATTGCGTCCAGGGCCAGGGGGATATTTCGTTTAAGCGGCCTGCTCCTCGGATTTTTGGACCGGCCATATCTCTTCCACCGGCTTGCCGATAGCCTCGGCGATGGCTGCGCGGATGCGCGGGTTGGGACGCTCGTTGTTGATCACCTGGTGGACAGCCGGCGGATGATGTCCGCACTGCTCAGCAATGTCCTTGATCTTGGTTTGGGCCAGCACCATGGCGGCCCGTATTTCATGCGGTTTCATTGGTGTTCAACCTCTTTTTTTGTAAGGAGACTTCATGGCAAAAAAACCTTGCTTCACCCTGAAACAGCACCGGAAAGCAGGCCAGCAGCTCCAACTGATGCAGAACAAACTCTCAACTCTGAGCAGCGAAATTTCAAAGGCCTACCCATTGTCCACCAAGGTTTTGCTCCTGACGAACAGGGCGGAGGATGCTATCAGGAAATTGCGCGATCTACTCTTAAACCTCAGCTACCAAGAGAGTCCCGGCCACAAGCACAACCTGTATCTTCTGGGAGGGGGTTATGGGCAACCAAAGAAGCGTCCCCGCGAAGAGTGAGCAAGGTGGAATCCTTGCAGTGCTTGCAGTGAATACAGAGAGAATCACCCATAAACAGGGCGACGATCTTGCGATGCGATTCTTTGATGGTGAGATCAGCCAGGCTGTTCGGTTGCCGACAGTTTGGGCAAGTCCAGCCACGGCGGTGGGCTCCGGAAAAGTAAAATGTCGAGGGGTCATTTGAAAACAGCGGTTCGCCATCCAAAAGACAGCACTCCTCGGGCGACACCTGATGACCGCTTTCCAAGACCAGTACTGGCTTCTGGTTAAACCTGAATACGGAGGAAACTTTGGAGGTCACGAACTCATTTGTATATAACGGCCTGACCCTGACCTCCAGGCCAACTAACTCGGTGTCTTTTTGCATGATTTTTTCCTCCTGATTTTATGGTTTGGCTAAAACACTAATTTGATCTTGGAGAATCTCAGATGCCCCAATCAATAAACTTCGAGAAACTGACTGCTGCGCTTGAAGAAGCGTTTGCGGCATTCCCTGCTGAACCTTCAGGGCTAGACCTTCAATCTCTTCGGTTGAAAAAACAGTTGGCCACTCTTCAGCTTGCCTGCGAAAAGATGCGGCTGAAACTTGCACGGAAAGCGTCACCGAAATCCCGTTGATGCTCAGGGTGGAGGTAGTGGAAAAGCTCATGTGCTTGTCATCCGAATTGGTGAATGTTTGAAAGCGTGTTCCTTTAGGACGATAGTAAGCGAAATTCCGAATGATAGTCAAGCAGATTTTTGGATGAACCAATAATTTTTTATAACATGTTGATATATTATGGAAAATAAATTTGCCGAGCGCTTAAATTCTTTGCTTAGTGGACTCTCTGGGAACGCTTTTGCCCGGAAATGTGGGATTAAGCAGACAACAATGAGCGGGTATCTGAACGGTTTAAGTGAGCCAAACAGAGAGAACCTCATCAAGATCGCCCGCGCCTGCAACGTCACCGTCGGGTGGCTGGCGGACGGAGAAGGGGAGGAGGCAACAGGACCGCAGGCGACCTTTGCGCACCTGCCCAACCGGGATGCAAACCCGAAGTTTGATGACTACATTGGCAAGACCGCACGGGTCATCACCTCAAAAACCATTTACCGCTCCGCCCTGGAGCGCAACATTGACGCCTTTCACAAGGCAGTGGAAACGGAGGATGAAATGCAGGGGGTAAGAGAAAAACTGGAGTTGATGCAGGTGAAACATGATCGGGATATGGAAGAACTGAAAAGGCTGATTCTCAACCAAGGGGCAAGCCAAAAAAGAGACTCGGCGGCCAATGCTTAGGCTTATACCTGGCCGCTTATCGGCACAACCACAGCTTGCACAATACTGAAAAAATACGGGGAAAATGACACACCATGAAAAGAAGCTTGTTTTTTATCCCAATTATTCTTTGGTTGGCAACTACCGCCGGGGCGGAAACCCTTATTAAGGGAGCCCCAGTTTGCACGACAAAAGAGTATTTCAAGGAATATGTCAAAAACAGAAAATCCCCGCAGGTATTATCCTGGATGCTGATTGACGGAAAATGTAAGTGCAATGTTATGGAGGGCATGAAAGCCGACGTGCTTGCATGGGATGGGTTCAGTCTTACCAAGGTTAAATTATTATGGGGAAATGAATATTTCATTGGATGGACAGATACTAATTTTGTCAAATAAGCTGATTAGCCTGGGGGGATCTACAATGTGGTTCTGGCTTTTTTGGGGTGGTATTTAATGAGCGGTAAACAGGGGGGCTGAAATGGCGTTAATACAATGCGAGGATTGCGGGAAAGATGTTTCGACCATGGCCCCGGCCTGCCCGCACTGCGGTCGCCCTGTTGATCTTGCGGTAGCCATGGACGAAACTATTGCGGCGGTGGCCGCAGGCAAGCGCATCGCTTGCCCTGACGGAAGCTGCACCGGAATTATCAAAGAAAACGGACGGTGCGGTACGTGCGGTAAATCACATGACTGGTTTGATCCTGATGAAGATGGATATTACGACTTATCAGAAAAGAAAGTACTTCAACCTGTTATTTCTTGCCCGACATGCGGTTCAACTTCCGTAAACAGAATAACAACTGGATCAAAGTTGAAGTATGTTGCAGTCGCGGGATTTTTAGCCCCCGTATTTAAAAAAGTGCGGAGCCAATTTATATGCCAACACTGTGGTTACAAGTGGTAGCCATTCTCCTCCTTGTCACCAACGCCAGCGCCGCGGGCAAGCAGACGGAAAAATACTACCAGGACAAGTGGTGCGCCGAGCATGGCGGGGTCACGGAATACGTGTTGCCGGGTGGTGGCCGGGTGGACTGCCTCACCGATACCCTGGCCGTTGAATTCGACTGGGCGAAAAAATGGGCTGAAGGATATGGCCAGGCCAAATACTACGCGGCAATGACCGGGCGGCGCGGGGCCGTGGTGTTGATCGTGGGCCCCCGCGATGGCCGCTTTGTCGACAGGCTCAAGGTGGTGGCGGCTGGGGGTGTCGAGGTCCTCACCATGGCTCGGGAGATGTAGTATGACCGCTTCCATCACAAAGCAAGGCCCCAAGTACCGTGTCCGCTGGCGTCTTTATCTGCCGGACGGAACGTGGTTGGATAAGAAGCTTTCCGCCGCCGACAAATCGCAGGCCAGAGAAATGAAGGCCCTCGCCGATCTCATCGAGATCAAGACCATGCACCAGGAACTCACGGCCGCGGATCTTGAACACTGGCATCGACACCGCATGATCAGCCGGAAAGATGCGGAGCGGCTCAACACCTATCAGGATGCCAGAAAGACTTTGGCACAGGCGGCCGAGGAGTACAAGCAATCGAATAGCTGTTATGACTGCTGCAAAGCAGAAGCAGAGGCCCGCAAGGTCCGTGTCGGCCGGGTGGTCGAGATCCTCGGGCCGGGAAAAGCCGTGGGCGATATCCGCCACTCGGACGGTGAGCGCATCAAGACCGCGCTGCGCGATGGGTGGCAGGGTAAAACATACAAGGCAGTGACCATCAACAAGCACCTCCAGGACATCAAGCGGATGTTCACCTTGCAGATGGCCGAGGGAGTGATCGAGCACAACCCGTTCGGGGTGTTGAAAGGGGCGAAGATCCCCAAGGAAGAGGTGATCTCCCACACCGTGCTTTCCTATGAGGAGATCGCCGCGGTGCTGGCCAAGGCAGAAATCAGCGACCAGCGGCGGGGTCCGGGAAACCCGGCCAGCCTTGGGGGGCGCCTCACCTTGTTCCTGCTCATGTTTTTCGGCTGCGGCATGCGGCTCAAGGAAGCCATGGCCGCGAGGATGGAGAACATCAACTGGCAAAGCCGCAGCCTGTTGCTCAATGTGACCAAAAACGACGAAGAGCGCTCGGTGGGCCTGGGTGAGCGCCTATACAACTTGCTGCTGCAACGGAAAGGTGAGGTCGGATATATCCTGCCAAGATTTTACGCAAACTCGGTAAGCAGGGCGGTCAGCAGACATTTTCGCAACTGCGGATTCAAAATGCGGTTGCATGACACCAGGCATACCTTCACCACCCGCCTACTCGACCTCGGGGTGCTGCGGCACGATGCCATGGGCCGAACCGGGCACAAAGACAGCAGGATGCTTGACCACTACACCCACCCGGAATTCGGTGAGGTATACGAGGACCAGTTCCCGTTCATGCGCCAGGAAGAAAAGCCGACGGCGGAACCACCCCAGCAACCCGCCAAAAAGGAGAAATGTCGGCTGCGAGTGGTAAAATAATGGAACACAGGCCGGAAATCCTTGCGACACTAACTGCGAGACACACCTCTCACGCCGGTAACACGGGTTCGAGTCCCGTAGAGGTCACCAAGTGAGAAATCAAGGAGTTACGTCACGCGACGTAACTCCTTTTTTTTTGTATGCCGGGCGTTCGTGGCGGCGTCCGGCCGCTTCGCCGTCAGGCCTTCAGTCTGAACACGACATCGGCGTAGATTTTGGCGCATTGGCCGAACATTTTCCTTCTTTCCTTCTCTCCGGGATTGACGCAATCCCTTGCCTCATCCCAGTCACCATCAGCAGTTGCACTGCCGTCTTTCAGATAAAAGCCGATCTCCTTTCCCGAGCCGTAGGCCCCTCGCTTCAGGCCAAGAACCAGGGAGTAGATGCCATTTTCCGGAATCAGGATTTTTTCCGGCTCATTGACGAGGTCGACGGCAAAGGCGGGGACGTCGAGCTTTATCTTCGCCATTACGTTTTGGTACGAGGCCTTGCCGGTGGCCTGGATGAATCCTTTTCCTGCGTATCGGTGGAAGTCGGCATTCATCAGCATCTCGTCGGTAATGATTCTCTTGGCCGGTTTTTCGGTGTTGACGATGGACGTCATTTCCGCAAACAAGGCCGCGGTTTGGGCCTTATCCTTGGCGATGTCGGTCCACTTGTCCGCCGAATCCTTTGCCGACATGGAAGTGGTGAGCAGGGTCTTGAGCTTGTCGAAGTTGGCATCGTCGATGTTTTTTCCCTTGGTAAAGGTTCTCTTGGCCGAGTCGGTTACCTTGAGGTAGTCGATGGCGGTCATCTGCGCGATCAGATAGTCGGAGAGCTGCGTCTGCCCATTGGCCACTTTCCCCGAGTTGTACGACTGTTTGCCCGCGGCGGAATAGTAGTACTGCGCCCACGTTTCCCGGTACTTGTACGTTGAGCAGTAGTCGTTCCCCTCCATGATCGGTTGGAAATGGGACTCGCCGTTGGCCGTGGCAAGGCAGTACGCTATGTGCTTCTTGTTGCCGACGGAGAATTTGATGCAGGTATGGATGATGCTCTTGGTGTTCTCCTTCACCTCGGCCGAGGTTGGGAAGGATTTCAGGATAAGATGATCTTCAGCCCCGGTTTTGGCGAAGGTGGTCTGGATCTCCGCCCGGTTGGCCTCCATCTGGTCGGTGAAAAACGCGGCCGCCTCCACCTTCTCCGTGTCGGTGAGGTCCGAGGGGATATTTTCGTCGTGGATTACCTTGAGGCGTTTCAGAACACCCTTGTCGTCGACCGCCTTGTAGGCTGCCTTTTCGTCCGCCACGGTCGTGCTTCGGTCCAGCAGATCCTCGATGGTCTTGAAGCCGGTCGCCGTCGTCGTCTCCACCCCCTTGGCATCCTTGGCGGTGGTCGTTATCCTGCTCAGGGTGTAGACGGACTTGAGGGCGTCGAGGAAGGACTTGCCCGCCAGCAGATCCAGGTATTCTTTCTTGGCGGCAAAGGTAAGTTTATTGTCCGTCTTGAGTTGGGCGATCTTCTCTTCGTCGCTCAAGGTGGGGGCTCCTCCCTCCGTGGCAGTCATCACCTTGTCCCTGAAGTGGACCACCTGGATGAAGGCGGCGTCGGGGTTTTCCAATATCATCTGCTCGAAACCCCTGATGAAGTCAGCGAAATGCTCCTGTTTTTCCGTGCCGGTGGCAGGGTCGTTGAAGATGAAATCCGTCCCCTTGCCGTCGGGCGTGCCTGTGCCGACGATCTTGGTCAAGATTCGGGCGTGAGGCGAAAAGACTTCGGCGCTGCCGGCGGCATCGGTGGTGATCCAGAGCGGGCCGTAGGTGTTCAGCCAGTTAATGTATTGTTGCAGGGAGAAGTTGGCGGCTGTAGCCTCGCCGGTCATGCCGAGCGCCGCGATGAATTCATCTTTTTCGCTTGCCTGGAGTCCTTCGCCGCTATTGAATTTGACAAGGTACTGGTCCCCGGCCTGGCTGAGAACCTCGGGCACAGAGAGGGACTTTCCTTTTTTCCAGCACATCATCATGGTGGCGGCGGTTGCCCAGCAGGCCAGCTTGTTCTTCTGCAGGAGCGTCGGAACGATGCCCGAGACCTGCGCCAGCACGGAACTCGTGTTGTTGCCGCTTATCTCCACGGTTTCGGTGTTTCCCTCGGGGTCGGTCTTCTGCGCCTTGACACCCTTCCCCTGGTCCGCAGCCTTGACGGCGGCGTCGGTGAGCGTCGGTTTGGCAGTTTTGGCCTTCTCGTCCTCCGCCTTCTTGCTTTCGCCTCCATCTATCTGTTGCTGGAGGTGCTCCTTGACCAGCGTCCCGTAATCCTCCTGCGAAATCGCCCCGGATTTTTTCGCATCGTTGAGAGAGCTCATGATCTTGTCAGAGTTTTCCGTATTGTGGCTCTGCATCGCCATGCCCTTGGCCATTTCGGCGAATGCCTTGGCGTTCTCCTGGTTGGACAGGTAGGTTTTTATGACGTTCTGCTGGTTGGCATCCAGCCCGGTGATGTCCTTGAAGACGCCGCTCTTGCCGAGCAGCTCCGACAGTCCTGTCAGACCTGCTCCCGGCGCCGGGGCGGCGGGGGCGTTCTGGATGCTGATGAGCGGCGAGACCAAATCCTTGAAGGCCGCCTTCCAGTCGGTAATGGTGGGGCTGGGCGGGGTGAGAGGCAGAATCTGGGTAGGCTCGTCGGTGTTGGGGAACCGGTTCCAATCCTGCAGACGGTCGGATTCGATCTCTTCGCACGAGTTGCAGACCCCCAGCACCGCCTCGGCGAACACGCCGCGGGTCGGGACGCTGATGCGGTATGGTTCCACCGGGGTCAGCGGCTGGTAGTGGTCGAAGAGGGTAACCGTCTCGTTTCCTTCCTCCGACCGGGCTATGATGTAGGACTGGCTCACCCGGTAGCCTGCCGCGACCGGGAACACCAGCGCATTGCCGGTTATGGTGATGAGTTCGTTCTTCACCACCGAGGCGAGGCTGCGGTATCCGGCGGGGAGGTTGAAGTCGTTGAAGATCTGGATGTTGAAGCCGTCCAGCAGCATGTAGCGCCGGTCCGGATCCAGGTTGTACCAGAGCACCTTGTTGTAGTGCTCCAGGTTGCTGTTCAGGTGCTCCAGCAGCTTGTCGACCAGATAGGCGTCCTCTTTTCTGGGGTTGCGCTTTTCGTCGCTGTTTTCCGGGATGAACAAGGAGGTGCCGTCCAGAAGGTCGTCGTTGACAAAGCCGCTGTAAAGCGTGCCGTTGTAATGGGGGGTGGAATAGTAGATGCGCACGTTTTCCACGGTGAGTGTCACCGACCCGTTCAGCTTTTTGATGAGTTCACTGCCTGAGAAAATCTTTAAATGCAGCGGGAATTCATTCCGCTTCAGGTTGGTGGTGCCGTTCAAGGCAATGCGCATCACCCGCTCGCCGCCGCGGTAGCGAACGGTGCTGGTCAGGTCCGTCGCGATGAATTCCATATTGATGCTGTCCACGATCTTCGCGAAGATGACCGGGGCCATGTCGTTGTGGAAGATCTGGTCCCACTCGGAGATCAGCCGGTTTTTGAAATAGTGGTCGAGCATCTTGAGCACGTCGTCGTACCCAAGGATCGAGGCGTAGGTGGTCCAGAGTTCCTTGTCGACGATGTCGTTGTCGAAGAAGTCCATCCCGGAAATCTGGATGGTGATGCCCATGATGGTCATGCTGGACGGCTGGAAGTTGGTCACCCGGATGCATTGCGCCGGCGGGACCGTTTCGTAGTTCGCATCGAGCTGCATGAAGGCGTCGAAGATCTGCTTCTTCACCAGGGTAACGGTGGTCTGGGTGTCGGCGCCGATTTCGGCGCCGACAGAGGTGCCCATTGCGCCGCCGACCAGGGCGCCGATAATCGTTCCGATCCCCGGAACCACCGAGCCGATCACCGAGCCGATGATGGAGCCCGCAAGGCCTCCCGCCGCGCTGCCTGCCGCGGCGCCGGCCATGCTGCTGGTAGTCGTGGTGCGTGTCACCACCGGCAGGGATAAAATCCTGTCGTACCTCGTCTTGGGTCTGGGCAAGTTGGTTCTCAGATAGATATCGCCCTTGACGAAGCTGATCCGTTCGTCGTCGTAGCTGCCGGCCGGGAAGTCGATATTGGCGTAGTTGGTCGTGATCCGCTCGTTGGCGTCGAAGGCCCTGAGCAGCGGGTGCTGGCGTCCGAATCCGATGAAGCTGAAGGGCTGCAGATAGGTGTTGGAGGGAAGGGGCAACAGGTGGCGTGCCAGCACATCACGCCATTTGTAGATGTTCTGCGTGGTGAAATTGGTCATCAAAAGCGGGACGAAGACGCACTCTTCCACGCTGGAGAGTTCCTGAAAGATGGCGTAATGGCGCAACACCTCGAAGTACATCATGGTGAGGGCGTGGCAGTGGTTATGGTTCGCCACCACCTCCGTCGTCGCCGTGTAGCGCTGTCCTTCCTGCACCGTGGTCACCACCGAGGCGTTCAGCTGCCGGTAGGATTCCGCGTTCTGCATGATGGACTGGCGCAGCTTCTCCCCGAAGAACTGCGAGACGGTGCGCGAGCTGTCCTGCGAGGCGGAGGAATTGGAATTCGCCACGCCGCCCGAGACCCCCAGCACCGCACCGACCGGTCCGATGATGGCGCCGATGCCCAACCCGGCGCTCACCCCGCTGGTGTTGGCGGAACTGCTTCCCGTCAACGATTCGCTGATATTGCCGCTCAGCTGGTCTGTTATCTCCCGGTCATCCACGATTCCGGCGGCCAGCCTCTCTCCCTGGGAGATGGTTTGGCTTTCCGCTCCCCGCAGGGAGTGGGAGGAGTCGAACACCACGATCTCCTTCTTTTGGCCCGGCGCCAGCGCCAGTGAATACAAGAGATCCCCCATCGAGTAGCCGTCCGCCTTGAACAGCGCCTTGTAGTGCAGGACATGCCCGGTGGCGACGGACACCGTCTGGTAGAAAGAGAGATTCTTTTTGTCGTCCGGGGCGTCCTGCCACTGGATCGGGTTGGTGAGGTCGACCGGGGCGCGTTTCCTCTTGCCTGTTCCTCCGGTGAGGGTGTAGGAACTTCCTTGATATACGCCCCCCTGGAGTTTGTCCGTCTTGGCGAGGGTGTAGTTGGCCACGTCGGGGTCGGAGGTGCGCACCACCGCCTTGTAGCTGTACTCATTCAGGGTGCGGTTCGGGGTCGAGAGGTTTACGCACGACCCGCCCAAGTCCTGCGAGTAGTCCGGGGAGCCGATCAGATCCGCCTGGTCGGGAAGCCGCGATGCCTTGCCGGACTCCTTGCCGTCGCACTCCTCGTCGCCGGCCACCGGAACGCAATCGGATTCCTTGACCAGCAGGTAGAGGAAGTCGTCCGAAATGGTCTCGTTTTCCTTGCCGGAGACGATCGGGATGTCCGCCGGGTTGTCCGGGGTGAGGCAAACGATCGCCTGGGCCTGCCGGTAATCCCCGTAGGGATAGGGCATGGTGAAGTTGCCGGAGCCATCGGTGGATGCCGATCCGACGATGCGCCAGATGTCATCCCCTTCTTTTTTCGCCTGAACCACCACCGTCAGATTTTTGAGCGGGGTCTTCTTGCTCAACCTGATAACCTGCCCCCTGAGCTTTTTGTGCTTGCCGACCGCCGGGATCCTGTCGGCCGGGTTCAGGGTGACGGGGCGCAGCAAGGGAACCTCGATCTTCAGGGCGCGCAGGGCAGGGTCTTCCGGGTGAAAATCCTTTGTATAGAGCAGCGAGCCGTCGTAGGCCTTGACATCGACGGAGATGAGGCCTGCAAGAGTATTCCGGATTACCGGCCGCAGTTCGGAGAAGGAAAACGGGACGGTGTTGCCGGTTATGGCGTTACTTTTGTCCCAGTCGAAGTGCAGCGTCCGGGTGTGCCCCTCGCCCTCTTGGCTTTTCTGAAGGTATTCGACCGAGAGGTCGTACAGGGAGAGATCCTTGGCGGCAATTGCCGAACCATCGGAGGTTGTGACGGTGAAGGAGCCGGCGATCTCGACCGTCTTCATCTCCGGGACGGCCACCGGGAATTCGAACAGGCTGCTGAACTGCTTCTTGATGGTCTTCAGGGCTTCGACCGGTTTGCGGACGCTGGAGAGCATTGACAGCGCCATCTCGTTCAATTCTTCGCTCTCTTTAGCCAGCAGCGGTTGTTTTTCTTGTACATCCGCCAACAGGGCAATGATCTGCAACAGGTATAACTCTTCAAACTCCGAGGATCGTTTTTTCACCTCCACCATGCCCGGCAGCGAGATCTGCCTGAAAAGTTCAAGATATGCCTTTTTGTTTATCAGGAACATCATCCGGGCCAGCTGTTCCTGATAAACATCCGGATGCTTCATTTTTTGTTTCAGGATCTTGGAGATCGACGGCGTCTCGGTGTGGTCCAGTTTCAGGAAGTAGAGGGCCTCGAAGCTTTCCTGTCCCAGAGGAGTGTCATTTGTCTGCGTCAGGTACCGGACATCAAAGGCCGTTGTCAGATGCTCCAACGTGATGTCCGGCTGCATCAGAAAGCTGGTGAACATCCTGATGTCCTGATTTTTTTCGCCGGTGATGGAGCTGGCCGGGAATTTCAGGTTGTATCCCGTGGATTTCAGCTCTTTTCTCAGGGAGAGCGTTTCCCGCGCCGAAACGATACGGCGCACCACGGCGCTGCCTTCGTCAACCTCCTGGTACTCATAGACCGGGAAGTCGAAAAGCAGGTTGATTTCGTCGACCGGCGTTTTTTTCAGGTCTCCCTGATAGTGAAATTTTCCTTGGATTGTGAGCATTTGGTTTCCCCCCCTTGGTAGAAATTTTCGTATGATGCTTCAAGGGGAACGCAGTCTATTTGTTCGTTATCTTTGCTTGTTTACGGAGATAATCCACAAAATCGACTGCGTCCTCCCATATGTACGCATGTTCGCATTGCCGCACGACGTTCTTCTCTCCCTGCGCTAAGATCTATTGCAGATATAATTTGTCAGGCCGGGCGGCAAGGCGGTTACCTTTGTCTGCACATCTTTTCCCTGTTTCCAGGTCAGGTAGCGACAGGATTTTTTGACCTAACTGGTTGAATTTAATCTAACTGTTAGTGTAGTGTTTCAGCGATTCCTGCTGGTGTAAAAAAATACAATATGACAATTGTCAGCATGTTATGCGTTAGGCATATGCAAAGTCAAATGAAAAAAAATCCTGCCGTAAGTCCGAATTTTGTCCTTGCTCAGGTGCATGAAAATATCCCTTGCCGGGTCGCTGTCCGCACCTTTATCCCCTTCCCCGGCAGTCCTGTTGGAAAATGTTTTGACAACAGCGGATTATTTCTCTACACCCATTGCATGCTCCATTCTCGGGTTTGGCGGGGATGTTGTCTTTAAGGCAACCTTAACCATTTTGATGGATTGAACATGAAACGATTCCTGGTCGCGGTGGTATTCACCCTGTGTCTGTGTTTTTCTCCTGCCGTATATGCCGCGCCGGATAAGCCTATGGCCGTTGTCGACGAGCAGATCGCGGCTCATGAGGGGCAAAGCGGCATATACGTATTGGACACGGGCATGGAGGCACTGGTGGCGCGTGCCTGGTTGGCCGACCATGCCCAACATTCGATTGAGGTGCAATACTTCATCTGGAGCACGGACAATATCGGCATTCTTGCCTCGGAGACGCTGTTACGTGCCGCGGATCGTGGGGTTCAGGTGCGCGTTATCGTGGATGATCTGCTCATTGATGCCCCGGACAAGGCCTTGCTGGCGCTGGCGAAGCATCCCAACATTGCTATCCGTATCTATAATCCCAAACATTCCGTCGGCACGCCGAGGCACAAGTGGGCCCTGAATGTGGTCACGGACTTTCGTGGCATGAATCAGCGCATGCACGACAAAACCTTTGTGGTGGACGGCAAGGTGGGTATCACTGGCGGGCGCAATATGGCCAATGAATATTTTGACTACAACCATGAGTATAATTTCCGCGATCGTGATGCCCTTGTGCTGGGCGCGGTGGTCAAGCCGATGCAAGAAAGTTTTGAGCGTTTTTGGGGCAGCGGGTTGAGCGTGAACGTTGAGGATCTCTACGATGGCCTCGGACTCATGCAAAAGAATGTACGTGTGGATGATGAAGAAATCAAACGGATTTACAAAGAGTTGCATGAATATGCCAACTCGCCGGACAATTTTGCGCCCGAGGTGCGCGCAGCCATCGAGGCTGTCCCTGCATCTTTCGCTCGGCTTACCGGAGAGTTGGTCTGGGATGACGTGAAATTCATCAGTGACAATCCCGGGAAAAACAAGAGCAGGATCAGTCTGGGGGGCGGGGGGATGAGCACCGCCGCCTTGGCGAAACTGGTCGAGGGCGCCCGCGATCATATTGTGATCCAGTCGCCGTATCTGGTGCTGTCCGGCAAGGCCATGGATCTGTTCGAAAAGGCCATTGCGCGCGGGGTGCGCGTGCGAATCAATACCAATTCGCTGGCCTCCACCGATAATCTTCAGGCTTTCAGCGGTTATCGCAAGCAGCGGGACACCTTGCTCAAGATGGGTTTGGAAATTTATGAATACAAGCCCGATCCCGAGGTGCAGCGCCACTTGATGCAGCAGGTGCTGACGAAGAATGCCGCACCTCCGGTCTTCGCCCTGCATGCCAAGAGCATGGTGGTGGATTCGGAAATTGTTTATATCGGCACATTCAATGTCGACCCGCGTTCGGAAAACCTCAATACCGAGGTGGGGGTGATCGTTAAGAATCCTGAATTGGCGCGCGCTGTAGAGGCGAAAATCGAAACCGACATGCTGCCGGGGAACAGTTGGAATGCGGCCAGCGACCAGCCTGATCAATACGTGCCTCTGGCCAAGCGGAGCAAGGTGCGGTTTTGGCAATCGATGCCTATCAAACCGTTATTGTGAGAGTCGTTGTACAGAAGATGAAATAGAGGGTGGAGACCGGTTTGCTGCATGAGATCCTATGTCAGGTTCCGTCCCCGGTTACGCATCCCGGCCTCCCAATCTACCCCACAACGGCAGGGAGGTAGATATCAAAGGTGGTTCCCTTGCCCGGTTCCGAATCCACGGTGATCGCGCCGCCGTGTTTCCTTATGATCGTATCGCATAGTGTAAGCCCAAGCCCCATGCCCTTCTGGGAGCCACGTTGTTTGGTGGAAAAATAGGGATCGAAGATCTGGGGCAGATTCTCCTTGCTGATTCCACATCCATGGTCCTCGATCGAAATCCTCACATAGTTGCCGGGGGCCAGGATGGGGTGTTTTTCGTGGTTCTCCAGCAACGACACATTGGCGGCTGTTATCCTGAGTTTGCCGTTTGCTCCCGGGGGCGTGGCCTCCCTGGCGTTCAGCACCATTTGTTTTATGACATTGCGGAATTGTGGAGGCTCAACCTTGATGGGATAAAGAGTATCCGCAAGGTCAAATTCGGCCACCAGTCCGGAACCTTCCAAGGCGGAAATCGTTTCTTCCTCTATGAAACTCGCCGGCTGAATATTTATCGGGAGGATGTCGCCGCCGGGGGAAAAGGCAATAAGCCGATTGGTGAGTTTAGTGGCCAATCCGTACGCTTGCTCGGCCGTTTCCAGAAACGGGAAGGCCTCGCTTGATTCCTTGGTGTGCATCTTGGCAAGCTGGATGTTGCCGATAAGCACCTGAAACAGATTGTTGAAATCATGCGCGATGCCGCCGGCCAGGATGGCAAGGGACTCAAGATTTCTGATTTTCACGACCTCGGCTTCCAAGCGTTTGCGTTCGGTGATGTCGCGGTTGCTGATCCGCCGTCCCTTGAATACTCCGTCGTTGCCCCAAACCGGGTGGCAGATATGCTCGATCCAGCGTATCCCTCCATCGCGCCGGATAACACGGAAATTCAGTATTCCATCCTCCTGATTGCTGATGTCGTGCCGGTGAACCTCCGCCTGTTGGCGGTCATCCGGGTGGATAACGCGCATGAGCAGGTTGGGATCGGCGATGAACTCGGCGCGGGAGTAGCCGGTGATGGCCTCACACGAGGGATTCATGTAGATGATTTCGCGTTGCAGTCCCTCCCAGTACTCCCATCCCGGGGTATAGTCGGCCACGGTGCGGAACTTCTCTTCATTCTCTTGCAAACTTTGCTGTTGCCGCAGCACAATTTGATGCTTTGCCGTCAGTCTCCGAAGCGTTGCCAGTAAAACCACCCCCAGGGTCAAGATCACCCCAAAGGCCAGCAAGCCCGCGATTACTTCCCCGCGATAGTGCGACCAGACGTCTTGCAGGGTAAATTGAGGCGCGATTTCGAAAGGGGGGACACGGAGTTCCCGCAACATGTCTTCCACTGAACTGTAATCGGCGGGCACGACAAAACCGTGGATGCCTATGGCGTGGATGGCAGCCTTGTCATCTTCCAGCAGGAAAAGCACGGCAGCGACGCGTCTGGCAAGGGTTTCCTCGATATGCGGCATGGCGGCAAACGGCCACTCCGGATAAAGCTGGGTGGAAATTTGCATCGGAAAATCGGGGAGATTCTGGCGATTGAGAATTTTGAGCTGTTTGATGTCAATCTTGCCTTCTCGCGCCAAGTTTTCCAGCACGCCGCTGCGCACGAAACCGACCTCGGCCCGACCGCTCAGCACTGCCTCGACAGCCGTGTCATGGGGCATGCCGGTGCTGAGCAGTTTGATATCCCGCGGCAGACGAAGCCCCGCCCGGCTGAGTTCATACGCCTGCATCTGATAACCACCCAGGGATTCGGGGTCAATGGCTGCAACGGACTTGCCCTTGATGTCGAGCAGCGTGTTGATGTTTTCCTGTCCCGCACGACAGAAAATGACGCCACCGAATGCCGTGACGGCCTGGTCTTTTTCATTGAGAGCCAGGGTGGCAAGTGGGGAAGACAATCCGTTACGCCTCGCCAACATCACGTAGTGGCCGGAATTGGTCAGTACGAAATCCAGCTGGCGGGTGGCTACAGCTTGATTCAACTCGGGATAGGTGAGTGCTTCCACCACGAAATCGTATTCCGGCAAGGCCTTTTTGAGTGCGACGGCCAAAGGTCGCCACTGTTTCATCGTTTGCGGTTTGGGGCGGAATGCCAGCACGCCAATCTTCACCGGTTCCGCGGCGTAACTTGCAGAGGGCAGGTGTGCTGCGCCGATCAGGCAAAACAGCATCATCAGCACGCGCATGAATGGGGGGTTGGGCATGAGTCGCTCCATGATCAGTTTTGCTGAAAATCAGTGGGCAGAAAATCGGCTCGTATCAGTGCGGTGAGTGGATCATCCTGTTTGAGCAATCCATTCTTGACCATGGCGGCTGACAGTTTCCGGGCACCGGGAAGCAACTCGGGGGAAGTCCCGGCAAGCAAACGATAGTTTTCGGCAGCGCCGGGTAACATCAATCCCTTGAAAACGGAAAGCACATGCGCCGCCGGCAGACCAAGGCGGGGAGCCATCCGGTAAGCGGTGTCCTGCGGGTTTCTCGTCAGATGATTGAGCGCGCGAAAATGCGCGGCTATCAGGTGACGGATCGCCCTTGCGTGGCTCCGGTCGAGGACATCGTTGCGTATCGCCAATACATCAACGATGAGGTTGGGGATTTGCCGGCTATCGAACAGCTTGCGTGCACCTTGCCCCAGCAGCTGACTGGCTACCGGTTCAAAGGTGACTGCGGCATCCAATTGATTGCTCGACCAGGCATCTAATTGCCGGCCAACGGGGAGTATGACCAGTGTGACCTCTTCTTTTGTCAAACCCGCGGCCCGCAAGGCTTCGGTCAACATCAATTCACCCGCGGCCCCTTGCTCGATGCCGATGCGTCGGCCCTTGAGGCCGGCGAGATTCTTGATGCCGGGCTGCGCAACCATCATGTCCGCACCGGCCGAGATATCAAAAATCATCACCACGGAAAGCGGCAGACCGTTCGCCCGTGCTTTCAACACCTCATCCAGGGTCAACGCGGCCCCATCCACCCTGCCTTCAGTGAGCGCTTTCAGGGAATCCGTGGTTGAGGCCGTCTCCACCAGGCGCACCTGTTGTGCGTCCAGCCAGCCTTGATTCCGCGCAAGAAACATCGGCTCGTATCCCGGCCAAACGTAAGCGCCGATGGAAACGGGTTTGTCGGCCAACCATCCACAACCGGGCAATGCCAGGGTGAGTGGTAATAACCCCAAAAACATCATGAGTTGCCGCCGAGAAACCATTTTTCGCTTCCTTTTCCACGGATGCTCCGGTTCGCGTGAACTCCGCCGGGGTACTTATTTATTTACGCATACAGGTTCTTATCGCGTCAATAGTTCTTTCGGGGAAAGGGGGAGTGATGCTGCGCAAATCCTGGCCAAGGGCAAAAGATGAAGAGAGGGAGGCGCGGCTTTCACAAAGCTCGCCATGGGGATTTGCCCTTTTTCGTTTTGGGAGCCCGTGGTGACAGTTTCCTTTAAGGTTGAGTCATTGTGGGTAGATGTATCTTTTTGAAAAAATGAGCAAAATTTTCTCCGTGGAATGCGGGCTCGGAAATGTGATACGCTGGTTACAGGTCGGCATGCCGTCCGAGTGGATAAACAAACAACACCGCAGGCTCTCCATGGCAACAGTGCTTTTGATCATCGCCCCAGATGGGTTCAGGGATGAGGAGTTGTTCCTTACCCGGGAGGAACTGGAAAAGGCTGGGCACCGGACCGTCATTGCCAGCCTGGTAAAGGGCGTTTGCCGTGGTTCGCGCGGCGGTTCCGCCACCGCGACCCTCACCCTTGCGGAGGTGGAGGAGAAGGACTACGCGGGGGTAGTCTTTGTGGGGGGCGGCGGTTCCAAGGTGTATTTTGCCAACCGTGATGCCTTGCGGATTGCCCAGGAGATGTCCGGGCAGGGGAAGGTTGTCGCGGCCATCTGCGTGGCTCCGGTAATCCTGGCAAATGCCGGACTGCTCAAGGGAAGGAACGTCACGGTCTTCGGCAGTGAAGTAAAGGCCATCGAGGGCAAGGGCGCGAAATATACCGGGGCTGGAGTCACGGTGGACACCAATATCGTTACCGGCGATGGCCCGAAGAGCGCCGGATTGTTTGGCCGGAAGATAAATGAACTTTTGCAAGGTCACGGCACCCCGGGAAAATAGCCAAGGAAAGTAGGAGGCTGCGCATCAACCTGTCGGGAGGAAAGACTATGCCCATTGGAGAGTTTTGCAACCGGGAAGTAGTGTTTGCCACCAGGAAAACCAGCATCATCGAAGCCGCGCAACTCATGCGCCGGTACCATGTGGGCGATCTGGTGGTCGTGGACGAGGCCGGGGGGAAGCGAGTGCCGGTGGGCATGGTGACCGACCGGGATATCGTGATCGAGATCATTGCCAAGTCCTTGCCCGTTACCGACTTCACCGTCGGCGATATCATGGGGCCGCAGCTCATCAGCGTGCAGGAGGCCGAGGGGGTGGTTGAAACCATTCGGCTCATGCGGGCCAACGGCATCCGGCGGATTCCGGTTGTCAAGCAAGATGGAGAGCTTGTCGGCATCATGTCGGTGGACGACATGATGGATCTGCTGGCCGAGGAGCTTGCCGAACTGGCCAAGGTCGCGCCGCGTGAACAGGCACGCGAGGCCCGAACCAGGGAGCAGTGATCCCTCGCGGGAAGAGTTTATGCGCCGGATTATGCCAAGGTGTTCTCTTCCGGTGGTCCGGTGTAGTTGTCCATGGCGGCGGAGATATCCGTGCCCTTGGTCATGGCGCCGATGGAGTTGGCAAACTCGGTAAAGGCGGTGGTGTCGGCTTCGCTTGCCTCGGCAGGCGTGCCAAGCTCGCTGAACTTGGCCATGAAATCGCTTAGATTGGTGAGCTTCTGGTCAATAACTTCCTGGCGATTGCCGCTGTACTCAGCCTCGACGATGGCGGCCGTGGCGTTCAGATAGCCGCGTCCCAGTTCCTGGTCGGCGCTAAAGGCCGTGGCTGCCTGGGAGGTGAATTTTGCAAAGATGGCGGGGTTGCCCAGGCTGCTGACCGACTCGGCTATTGAGCCGTAGCGTTGCAGATCCTCGCTGCCCATTTGCCCGGTGGCCATGGCGATATCGGCGATGGCTTTTCCTGAAATGTCGCTGCCGAAGCTCCGGACGATCTTGGAAAAGCCGCTTGTCGCTGCCTCGTTGCCGGTGGCCTTGAGACGCTGATAGGTTTTGCCGAGACTTTTGGATGCGGTGGAGACGAGCACCGAGTCCGCCTTGGCCTGGAGAATGTCCTCCAATTGGGGGGAGGAGCTGCTTTGGCTGTCGGCGGCAGACTGGATGTTGAGAATTGTTTTGAGGCCGGAGAGGCCGAGGTTGTTGATGGATATCATTTGCATGACCTCCTTCTGTTTATAATTATGGGTACTGAGGGGGCAAATGTCAATGTGAAAGGGGAATCCGTGCGACCGGGAGAGGAGACTTCCCTCCGTGTCCGCCGGTCGGCCGCGGTTACTGCTGTGGCAGGGGGGAAACGGGTTGTTGAAGAATTTCCTTGCGGAGTCTGGTGTGCAGGTAGAGGCTCTCCAGCTTCTTTCTGGCCCATGGGGTTTTGCGCAGGAATTTGAGGCTTGATTTGATGCTGGGGTCTTTGGTGAAGCAGTTGACCGTGATCTTCTCCCCCAGCTTTTCCCAGCCGTAGTGTTCCACCAGCCGGGTAAGGATCATCTCCAGGGTGATGCCGTGCAGCGGGCTGCTTGCCTGGGTTGTGCTCATGTCGCGTCCTTTGCTTTGTATTCCCTCAATGCAGCGCTCAAATATCTCGGGTTCCATAATACGCCGGTTTGTTTCTTTTTGCCATAGGGAGACGGAGAAACTGTTCCGTGATTCCTTGCCCGGTGAAAGCTTTCTGGAAAACCCGGCCAGGATTTTCCCATGGAAAGCAACGGTTGAAACGTGATAAGGTGGTCAGGAATCGGGGCGCCACAGGGAAGATGCCCATGAAGTCCCTTTTTTTGAGCCTCTTGCAAAAAGAGGGAACAACCCTTCGACAGGCTCATGGCGAACGGTAACCAGCTTGAAATCATTATAGTGTCTTCCGTTCATGCTGAGCCTGTCGAAGCACAATAAATCATTTTGCAAGAGCCTCTTTTGTTACGGAAAAACCAAGGAGTGAAGCGATGTATTTTGGCTACTGGCTGATTCTCGGCGTCGTCCTGATCGTTTTGGAAATAGTGATTCCCTCCTTTGTCGTGATCTGGTTCGGCATCGCCGCCCTGCTCACCGGCATCGCCTCCTACTGGGTGACTGACCTCACCGCCCAAACCGCCATCTTCGTTGCCCTCTCCGCGCTTTCCTTTACCATCGGCTGGTTCGGTTTTTTGAAAAACGCCAAAGCCCGCTCCCAGGCAGGGCAGGGCAAGGAGTCGGTGTTCGGCGAGTCCGGCATCGTCTCCGCTGTCAAACCGGGGGATTTTCCCGCGGGCACGGTCCGCTTCTCCGTGGCGGTGCTGGGCTCCGACGAGTGGGAGTTCACCGCCGAGGAACCCCTTGGGGTGGGCGACCGTTGCGTGATCGTGGATGTGCTGGGCTCGAAACTGAAGGTGCGCAAGGCATAGTTGTTTTACCGTCTCTCAAACAGAAAAAGGAGAAAGCATGCCTATCTTCACCGTTATCGTCTTTGTTCTGCTGGCGCTGGTCGTTATCACCATCGTGGCCGGGGTCAAGATGGTCCCCCAGGGCCATGAATTCGTGGTGCAGCGGTTGGGGAAATACCACCAGACCCTCAAGCCGGGGCTCAACATCATCGTCCCCTACATCGATCAGGTGGCCTACCGGGTGATGACCATGGACGAACCCCTGGACATCGAGCGTCAGGAGGCGATCACCGCCGACAACGCGGTGATCTGGTGCAATGCCATCGCCTTCATCAAGGTGCTTTCCCCGGAAAAGGCCATGTACGGCATCTCCGATTACAAGTACGCCATCCGCAACCTGGTCATGACCAACCTGCGCGCCATCATCGGCAACATGACCCTGAACGACGCGCTTTCTTCCCGGGACAAGATCAAGGCGTTACTCAAGACCCAGATCAGCGACGATGTGGTGGATTGGGGCTTGGTGGTCAAGTCCGTGGAGATCCAGGATATCCGCCCCTCGGACACCATGCAGGAAGCCATGGAGAAGCAGGCGGGCGCGGCCCGGCTCAAGGCGGCGGCGATTCTGGCGGCGGAAGGGGAAAAACAGGCCATGATCCAGCGGGCGGAAGGCACCCTGGAGGCGGCCCGCATGGAGGCCGAGGCCCAGATCATCCTGGCCGACGCCTCGGCCAAGGCCATCAAGGATATTGCCGACGCCGTGGGAGACAACGACCTGCCTGCCATGTTCCTCTTGGGCAACCGCTACATCGAAGGGATGCGCAAACTGGCCGAATCCTCCAACGCCAAGATGATGGTGCTGCCCGCGGATATCATGGCGGCGGTGGGCGGGCTTATTAATCGGAAACAGGGGTAGGGCGAAGCTCGGGAAGAGAGAGCTGAGGGCTCAATCTGCCCATTTTTTGTTCAGGGATTGATAGGGAAGAACTTATATTTCAAGACCTGACCCCGTATATTTTGCTCTGGGCGATATGGGCGGAGGTCTGGGAGCTGCAGTAGAAGGCTTAGGGGCGAATCCGATGGCCGGACAAGTTGCAGGGAGTTTATTCGCTGCGCCCATCGACTTTGGACTGTCCGTTTTTTTGTCTGATTAAAAATTTGTGGAGTTAATGATTGTGGAAACTAATAATAAAATTATTTGCAAATTGCCTTCATGGTATATTTGGTTTTTTAGAAATGCGATAAAGATAGCGCTAGTATGTATATTATCTTTAGAGTCTTTTCTTTTCATAAGCTACGGAGAAATTAATACTGTTATAACAATGCTCCTACTATTATGGTTTGTAATTATATTAATAATAAACCATTTCAATAAAAATATAGTGTTTTCTATTGAAATAGACTTTTTTCTAAAAAAGATAGAGTTTGTTACTCTTGGTGAAAAAGATAAATTGATATATAATTTTGAAGATATCGAATCTGTGGTTTTAATGTGGGCGTTTATTTTTAAATTTAAGGATAGAGAATTAAAATATCCTGATTATCAAAACAAAGAACTACTAGCGTCCCTTGAAGGAATAATTAAAGTTGACAATAAACGTGTACAGAGATGACGCAAAGGGGGGGAGGGGACGCACTGGAGGAGATGGGGAAGGGAACGGAGTGAGTTCCCCTAGTTTTACGGACACCAAGATAAGGGTTGATTTTGCCACAATTTGGGGGAACCGTCGGGGCAGGTCTTGAAAAGTGAGTTTTGCCAGAACCCTCCAATGAAAAGGGCTTTACAGCAGACATACTATTACCTATACTGCTAATAGTGTGATTGTGAGTGTTGTAAAGAATACTAAGGAGGCAAGGCATGTCGAATCTATCTGCCAATGATCTGAAAATAAAAGGCGTTTCCGCCATTGAGGCCGTACTTGCCCATCGTCAGGAGGCAGTCATTTCTGTTCGGGGCAAGGAGCGATTCGTGGTGATGGGTATGGAGCATTACCATTACCTGAGGGAGTGTGAGCTGGAAGCCGCCCTTGCGCAGACCCGTGCAGACATCGCCGAAGGGCGTTTTGTCAAGGAAAGCGCCGAAGACCATCTGGCCCGGTTGAAGGCTGCTCAAGGATGAGTTGGTCGCTGGTTTTTACCGAGCAGTATGAAAAGCGTGCCCTGCGATTTTTGAAATGTCATCCCGATCTGGAAAAACAGTATCTGAAAACACTGCAACTGCTGGAGGCCAATCCGTTTCATCCCTCACTCCGCCTGCATCAGTTGTCCGGGCGGCTCTCGGGTTTGCATTCAGTTTCAATCAATCTTGCCTATCGAATCACCCTTGAGTTTCTGATTCAGGAACAAGAGATCATCCCGGTAAACGTGGGCGATCACGATGCGGTATATTGAGGAACTGTCGGGATCAGATCTTAAAAAGTGAGTTTTGCCAGTAAAAACCGGGTCAAATCTATTCTCCTGCCGAGGACAAACTTGGCTCATCGCCCTTCCTTCCGCTGCACCGCTCTGTAAACCGAACAGGGTCAGATTCTGTAGTCCTGATTTTCGTCGAAATCCAGAAAAAATGTTTGGCAGTTGCCTGGTGCGCTATGCATAATGAACCCAGGCACAAGTTAGGCTGGTAAGGTTGTGTTTGAACCCAAACTCCAGGTTGTTCGGCGCTGTCGTCAAGGAGAAAGACTTTACCGTCACCATTCAAATGGCGAAGAATGGATAGCCCTCTTGCCTGATACCAATAATTGGTATATATAATGCAGTGGACAGTTGAGTTTACAGGCAGGGCCAGAAAGCAAAAAGACAAGCTCCCCGTCAAGGTACAAGAAATTTTGTACCAGTTGGTGCGTGAGATTGAGGCAGCCGGGCCCGTGCGGGGCGACTGGCCAAATTACTCCAAACTGTCCGATTGCGAGCATCATTGCCACCTGAAAAAGGGCAAGCCTACCTATGTGGCAGTGTGGCGGGAAAGCAAAGGTGGAATTCGATTTATAGAGGTGATATATGCCGGTAGCCACGAAAAAGCCCCATATTGACGAAGACATGATAACCCTGCGCTTGCGTGTCCATCGCAGCAATGCGCCAAGGATTAAGGAGTATGTCCAAGCGGTCGAGGCCGGGGATGAGCGGACTTACACCATCGCCGAGGTGTTTCCCGAATATGTTGGGAAAGAGCAAGTCGCCATCCGCGCTTACCGTTATCGTGAAAACCTCACGCAACGGCAATTAGCCGAATTGACCGGGATTCCCCAGCGTCACATCTCCGAGATGGAAAACGGCAAGCGCACCATCGGCAAGGAGTTGGCCAAGAGGCTGGGCAAGGCGTTGAACGCCGATTACAAGGTGTTTCTGTAAACAGTTTTCCGAGAAGAAAAAGGGGGCAGGCTACTTGTGAAAAGCGGCCAAGGCTGAGGACTGAATCATGAATAAAAAGCTCATCATAGCCCTTATCGTTCTGCTGGCCGGAGTCATCGGCTGGGCCCTGTTCTACTTCAGCGACCAGCAGGTGATCAAGCGCAAGTTTACCGCCATTGCGGTCTCGCTTTCCAAGGAGGGGGAGGAAACCCCGGTGATGATCGCCCTCAAGATGAGGCCGGTGAAGGATTTCATCGCCCCGGCCTGCGAGGTTACGGTGGTGGAGCGCGACTACCATGAGATTCTGGAGCCTGGGCTGGTCACCCACTACCTTATCCTGTACCGCTCCCGCCAGGCCAACCTGCACGTGGCCCTGGAGGAAATCACGGTCGAGATCCCGAGCGAGGGCAGGGCTGAGGTCAGCGCCCTGGTCCATGTGATTGCAAACTACAACCAGCCGGACTTCTTTGACGAAACCCATCGGGTGACGTTTTCCCTGCAAAAGCAGGAAAAGAACTGGCTCGTCCGCAAGGCTACCTTGCCCGACGCCCTGGTGCGCAGATAATCGCCTGCCCGCCCAAGCGGGATCTTGATTGTTTTCCGATTCTCCCCACCCGATACACAAACCAGCAATTGGCGGACTCCCGCCAGCTCCGGGCCTTTCCGCAATGTATTGTAAGCGAAGGGGGGGAGCGGCGTCTTGCGTGAGAATGGCAGGTGGGGCGTAAACAGATATTTTTCATATTGTATGGTTGGTTATGGGCAACTATATATAAAAATATATGACTTAATATTGGAAATATGCTACCTTAAATAAAAAAGGTGGCGATATGACAAGCGAAGAATTTTTCCATCAACTCGGGCTCCTGTATCGCAAGCGGCGAATCGAGCTGAAAATCAAGCTGCTGACTTTGGCGACCAGATGCGCCATTTCCGTTGACACCATGCGGGCAATAGAGCGCGGGAGCGAGAAGGTGAAAATCGGCTCCTGGCTCGCGGTGGCCGAGGCCATTGGTCTTGCGGAAGCATGGAAGAACCTGCTTGCGGAACCGGTTGACCCGTTTGCCGAATACGACCGCAAACACGATCTTGAAGAAAGAGTCCTGAAAAGCGGGTCCGGTCATGAAAAGCACTGACGCGATATCCCTGCACGTTTCCGCTATCATGCCTGATGGGGAGGTCGTGTATGTGGGGCGGCTTTTATCGCGCAACCTCTCTTCTCCTGACAAAAAAGAAGGATTCTTCAAGTACGACGACGCCTACCTCCTGCGACACAACGCCTATCCGCTCGACCCGATTCATCTCCCGCTTCTTCCTGAAACTTTTGATGCCCACCGGGGGGAATCGGGGGTCCACGCTGTTTTTGAAGACTCCCTGCCCGATGCCTGGGGCCGAACCATCCTTGCAAAGCGGGCGGGCCTTGATAAGTCCCGTTTCACAGCGGCGCACCTTCTGGCCGCCATGAAGGGAGCGGGGTTGGGCCGTTTGCTCTATGCGGGAAAGCATCCTGCAAAGGTCCGGGGTGAAGAGCATAGTATCGACTTCACCCGGATCAGTAAGGCGATGCAAGAGGCCGCGGTTTTTGAAGGGAACATCGACGCGGAGAACAAGGCGTTGAAGCATCTGCTCGCCTGCGGCAGTTCCGCCGGGGGAGCGCGGCCCAAGGTGCTGGTGCGCATGGACGATCACCTCTGGCTCGCTAAATTCTCCAGCATCCGGGATATCTCCCCCTCTCTTTGGGTTTCCCTGGAGCACGCGGGAATGCTGTTGGCGCGGCATGCCGGGCTCGATATCCCTGAGTTGAAGCGCCTCACGGTGGGGGATCGGGAAATTTTGCTCGTAAAACGGTTTGATGTTACAGCGGCAGGCGGGCGGAATGCCATTGTGAGCATGCGCACCATGACCGGCGAGGAAAATCCGTACCTCGCGTCGTATTCGGCCATGGCGGATGTTGTCCGGCGCATTTCCTGGCGGCCGGAGGTGGATCTGGGCAGCCTCTTTCGGTGGATGACAATCAATGTCCTTCTCCAAAACACGGACGATCATCTGCAAAATTTTTCAATGCTCCACACGCACGCAGGCTGGGAACTGTCGCCGGGATACGATATCACCCCCAATATTTATCAGGAGCGCCATATCCTGCAAATCAACGGTACGGATGGCCCTTTCTCCCGCGAGGATATACTGCATGAGGGGCGGCGATTCGGCTTGTCGGCTCAAAGGTGTCGCCGCTTGCTTGAGGAAACCTGCGCTGGCCTTTCGGGATGGGAGGAGATTTTTGAAGAATGCGGAGTCCCCTGGGGGCATACCCAGGGATTGCGGGAAAGTCTTAAGCAGAAACGGAAATTGGTAGGCGGGGCGAGTTAATCTTCTGTTCCGGCGAGGTTTTGGATTAGAATTTTTCTGCGTTTATTTGCAAAATTTTCTTATTTTACGTGTGCGCTTACAGTGCTATTGCAACCATCTGCAACTCAGGCGCAACCAGAATAAAAAAAAGGGTTTCCATGATTCATGGAAACCCTTGGTATATCTTGGCTGGGGGACAGGGATTCGAACCCCGATAGGCAGAGTCAGAGTCTGCAGTCCTACCATTAGACGATCCCCCAAGATGTGCCGGGCAAAGAACGGTCGAAAAATAGAGGAACAGGCCGATTATGTCAAGCAGAATTGTGGCCTGCCCCTAGGTTTTTCAGGAAATCACCAAGCCTGCGTACCCGACCACCTGATTGGTGTCGCCGCTGGCCTCGCCGGAGTCGGTATAGCGGATGAGCCGGGCCTGGGTCGCGCCCAACCGGAGGGCGGCGACAAGGGCGATGGTGGCGGGCATGATCCCGCACATGGTGATGCCCTTGCCCAGCACCGTGTTGTACAACCCCTCGGGGTTCAGGGCTTCGAGCTGCTGGATGGCCAGGGAATCCTTTGCCGTGGCGGACTCCCGGGATTCGTAATGGGTCATGTCCGAGCTGGCCACGATGAGGACGGGCTTGTCGTACTGTCGGATCGCAGCTGCCAGCGCCTCGCCCACTGCCTGGCAGGTCTTGAAGGAAAGATGGGAGATCACCATGGGGGTCAGGGTCATGTCCGGCCGGAAATATTGCAAAAACGGCACCTGAACCTCCAGGGAATGTTCAAACCGGTGGGCCAGGGTGTCCGCTTCGATGAGATCTGTCTGAGAGAGGAGGTTTTGGGCAAGGACGGTGTTGATCTTTACCTCGCCCAGGGGCATGTTCCAGGCGCCTTTGTTCATTAGGGATACCGGTGCGCCATAGCCGTGATGATTGGGGCCCATCACCACGATATCCTGGGGAATCTCCACCGCGGCGAAGGTTTCTCCGGCTACACCGCCGGAGTAAATATAGCCGGCATGGGGTGAAACAACGGCCAGGGCTTTTTGTTTGGTAGTGGTGGGAGGAATGAGGCGTTCGAGGGTGTGTCTGAGGGTGGCGGGGTCTCCGGGGTAAAACTGATGGGCAACCGCAGGCTCTCGTTTCATGGCGGATCTCCAGGCGCAAACCGAGGGAAACAGGCAAAAAGGCGTTTCACTCATTATAGCCCAGAAAGCGCGGCTGAATCAAAGAGATATGCGAAAAAAACAGTTTACGGGAGTTTGACCTGCCAGGAGGTCCCGGTGGGGCCATCCTTCAGTTCGATGCCCTGGGACAAGAGCCGGTCGCGGATCTCGTCGGCCCGTGCCCAGTTTTTTGTTGCCCTGGCCTCGGTTCTGTCCGCGATACCCTTTTCGATCTCCTCCGGGGTAATAGCGAGGGTCTTGAGGATCTTCTCCTGCTCTTTGTGCATGAATTGCACCGGCTCTTCGCTGAGCAATCCCAGGGTGTTGGCCATTTCCCTGGTGGTTCTGGCTCCTTGCTTGAGCAGTTGCAGGTCGAGGCTGGCCGGTTTGCCCGGCAGATGCTGGCGGATCTTGTTGAGGAGTTTTACTCCTTCAAAAAGATGTCCCAGGGCTTGGGCTGAGTTGAAGTCGTTGTCCATGGCCTTGAGGAAACGCTCGGCCAACGTTTCGATCTTCTCCCGGTCCGCCTTGGAGACGGCGGAGGCAGCCTGATCGTTGCCGCCAGCGGGAAGTTGCTCGATCTCGGCCAGGCAGGTGTACAAGCGATTGAGACCGGCCACCGCATCGAGCATGGCCGCTTCCGAATAGTCAAGCGGGTTGCGGTAGTGGGTGGAAAAGATGAAGAGCCGCAGGGCCTCCGGGGCGAACCTGTCGAGCACCTCGCGGATGGTGAGGAAGTTGCCCAGCGACTTGGACATCTTCTCGTCCTTGATCGTGACAAAGCCGTGGTGCACCCAATATTTAACGAACTCTTCCCCGGTGACGCCTTCGCTCTGGGCCATCTCGTTTTCATGATGGGGGAAGACGAGATCCTTGCCGCCGCCGTGGATATCGAGGGAGTCGCCCAGGTATTTGCGGCTCATGGCCGAGCATTCGATGTGCCAACCGGGACGGCCCGGGCCCCAAGGGCTTTCCCAGGTGGGTTCCCCGGGTTTGCTCCCTTTCCAGAGGGCGAAATCCATGGGATGTTCTTTTTTCTCGTTCACCGAGATGCGGGCGCCTGCCTGCATATCTTCCAGGTTGCGGCCGGAAAGGGAGCCGTAGCCGCCGAACCCGGTTACCCGGAAGTAGACATCGGTGTCCACCTGATAGGCGAGCCCCTTGCGGATGAGATCTTCGATCAGCTCGATGATCTCCGTCACATGTTCCGTGGCCTTTGGTTCGATGGTGGGGGGGAGAACGTTGAGAGAAGCCATGTCTTCGTGGAACATGGCGATGAAGCGGCTGGAAAGCTCTTCGCAGGTAGTGTTCTGTTCCTGGGCCCGCTTGATGATCTTGTCGTCGATGTCGGTGAAGTTACGGACAAAGGTGACCTCGTAGCCCCGGTGGCGGAGGTAGCGGACGATCATGTCGAAAACCAGGGCCGACCTGGCATGGCCTATATGGCAGTAGTCGTAGGCGGTGATGCCGCAGACATAGAGTTTGACCTTGCCCTCTTCCAGGGGAATAAAAGGGGATTTCCGGCCGGTTTTGGTGTTGTAGATCTCGATACCCATGGTCTGTTCCATCGAGTTGCCATGCAAGAAAGGAAAGCCGGGACAGTTTGCCGCTGTCGTATCCTGGGCATTTCCCGGCGCTGATTCTGAATTTATGATAAAGGAGTTGTCCCCTTTGTGAAAAGATATGTTATATACCCGTTTTCAGGAAAGAGGGCAAGCCTTGTTGTGTGCATATGCAAATATCAAAACAGGTTTTTTTGCCCCTGGCTGATAGCTACCGAGGAGTTTTATTGATGGATATAATCGAGCAACGCAGACTTGAAAACAATATGACCCTGACCGTCCATGACCAGTCAAAAACGATGGCCGGAGACCGTTGGCTGATCAAGATCGTTTGCGAGGCAAAGATTCCGGTTGATGAAGGTTTCTTCGCCCGGGTGCCGGAGGATGATCCGGACTTGCAGGCGGAGATTCGTGAGGCCCTCGGAGGGTCGCTAACGTTTTCGGTCATCAAGGAGAGAACCTTTGTGGCCGACACCGAACGGGCTGCGCTGGTGGAGCGCATGGTAGCGGAGATCATGGGCAACATGGTGACCTACCTGAACAAGCCGGAATTTCCCGACAGGCTCTTTGCCCGTAAATACGCGGAGCTTCGCGAAGGTTGCGTCACGGCCCGGCATTACCGGGGGTTGCGGGATGAAGACCCTGATGGGGACGGTGACGAGGGGCCGGCTGATTTTTCCGCCTGCTTCAAAGAGTAGGAGAAGCGCGGCAAGACGGGGCTGCCGCTCTTGTTTTATTCTTGACAAACTTCCCTGATCACATAATATTCGGCATTTTAGGTGCCGGGAATCCGGGTATTTTGGGTTTTTCGAGTCTGTATTATCCGCGCTCTATCCATTTGCCAAGGTTTGCAAAAGACTTTGGCCGCTTTCCATATACAAAGGAGAAACAATGAAAGTTCTGATCAGTGACAACCTGTCGCCCATTGGTGTTAAGATTCTCGAGGATGCCGGGCTTGAGGTTGATGTGAAAACAGGCCTTTCCCCGGAGGAGCTTAAAGCCATAATCCCTGAGTACGACGGCCTGGTTATCCGCAGCGCCTCCAAGGTTACCGAGGAGATCATCGAAGCGGCCGAGAAGCTGAAGGTTGTCGGCCGCGCCGGTATCGGCCTTGATAATGTCAATATCCCCGCTGCGAGCAAGAAGGGGATCATCGTCATGAACGCCCCGGACGGCAACGCCACCACTGCGGCGGAACACGCCATCGCCATGATGATGTCGCTGACCAGAAACATTCCCCAGGCCACGGCCTCCATGAAAGACGGCAAGTGGGAGAAGAAGAAGTTCGGTGGCCGTGAGGTAACCGGCAAAACCGTGGGCATCGTCGGCATCGGCCGGATCGGCAGCATCTTTGCCGAGCGGGCCCAGGGTTTGAAGATGAAGGTTATCGCCTTTGATCCCCATATGCCCAAGGAGCTGGTCGAGAAGATCGGCGTGGAGCTGGTGAGTCTGGATGAGCTGTGCAAGCGGGCCGATTTCATCTCCGTGCATGTGCCGCTCACCAAGGAGACCAAGCATCTGCTCTCCACCAATCAATTCAAGATGATGAAGAAAGAGTGCGTATTCCTCGATTGCGCCCGCGGCGGCGTGGTTGACGAGGAGGCGTTGTACAATGCCCTGAAGGATGGCGAGATTCGCGGGGCAGGGCTCGATGTTTTCGAGGTGGAGCCCACCACCAAGGAAAACTGCAAGTTGCTGAGCATGGACAACTTCATCTGCACCCCGCATCTGGGCGCATCCACGGCGGAGGCCCAGGAGAACGTCGCCGTGGCCATCGCCGAGCAGGTTGCGGCCTATCTGCTTCGCGGCACCATTACCAACGCGGTCAACGTTCCGTCCGTGAGCGCCGAGGTTCTTTCCCAGGTCGGCCCCTATATCACCTTGGCCGAGATGCTGGGCTCCTTCCACATGCAGATCGCCAAGGGCGGAGTGGAGGAGATCACCATCGAGTACTGCGGCGATCTCTCCGAGATGATCACCAGCCCGATCACCGTTGCCTTTCTGAAAGGTCTGTTTACCCCGATCCTGAAAGACGCGGTCAATTACGTCAACGCGCCGATCATTGCCCAGGAGCGCGGCATCCGGGTGGTGGAAGCCAAAACCAGCAAGAGCGACGACTTCCTCAATCTGGTGAACATCCGGGTGAAAACCACCGAGGGCGAAAACGTCCTGGCCGGAACGGTATTCGGCAAGAATGAGCCGCGTCTGGTGCGCCTCAACGGTTTCCGCATGGAAGCCCTGCCCGCCGGTCCCATGCTCTTTGTCCAGAACAACGATGTGCCCGGGGTCATCGGGCTGCTCGGCACCACCCTCGGCAACGACGGGGTGAACATCGCGCGGATGACCGTCGGCAAGCAGCGGGAGGGGGACAAAAATCTCAACGTGATCCTGCTCAACACCGATGGCTTGGTTCCCCAGGCCTTGCTTGACAAGGTTCGCGCCTTGCCGAACATTCATGCCGCCATGGTTCTTGAACTGCCGGAGTTGGTGGGCGCGTAACAGCCTAGTTTTCTCCTTCTTCCCAGTGGAGACCGCCCATGACTGAAAACGAGAAAAAAGAGAAAGGGTGTTGCCCGGAGGGATATGTCCGGCAAGGCGGCAATTGCGTCCTGCCGGAGGTTACCTTTACCACCCTGATCATGTCGCTGAATACCTCGGCGCTCTTTCATCTGGGTGATCTTCAGGATCCGGAGACCGGCCGGACCGGCAAGGATCTTGTTTTGGCCAAGCATACCATCGACACGTTGCAGTTGCTCAAGGACAGGACCAAGGGGAATTTGACCGACAAGGAAGAGGAACTTCTCGGGCATGTGCTTGCCGATTTAAAACTGCGGTATGTGAAAGACAATAGCTGACTTTTTCCACGCATTTGAAATAATTTTGATCGCCTGGTTTTCAATCCGCTGAAATCAGGCGATCTTTTTTTATGACCACGGAGAACAGGGGCCAGGAAGTTGCCGAAGATGGAAAACGAGAGCGCAATGGAGCTTGTCCGCGAGGCTCCGGCAAAAATAAATCTCTATCTTGCCATTAAGGGCAAGCGGGCGGACGGGTTCCACGACCTGGAAACCAGGATGCTCAAAATCACCCTGGCCGATCGTTTGCGTTTTGTCAGGCGGGATTCCGGCATTTCGGTGGAATGCCCGGAAAGCGACCTGCCCACGGGCGAAGGCAATCTTGTCCATCGGGCCGCGAAGGCTTTTTTTGCCGCCTTGGGCAGAGGCGGGGGCGTGCATGTCGTGCTTGAGAAAAAAGTGCCGATTGCCGCCGGGCTGGGAGGGGGGAGCAGCGACGCCGCCGCTGTATTGCAGGGGCTGAACACCCTCTACGATTTGCCGTTTTCTTCGGAACAGCTTGTCGATCTGGCCCGGCCGTTGGGCGCCGACGTGCCTTTTTTCGTTGATGACTGCGTCGCCGCTTGGGCTACCGGGATTGGCGATGAGATCCATGCCGAGGATCTCCCTCTCTTCGACTGGATCGTTTTGGTAAACCCTGGATTTGCCGTGTCCACCAAGTGGGTGTATGAGAATTTTACATTGACAACGGGTGGCAATCCATATATCTTAGGCCGCGACTTCGTGCATGGTAACGATGCATGTGCCGGGCCGGGGAATCTTCCTTTATATAACGATTTAGAGGCCGTGACCATCGGGAAATATCCGGAGCTCGGCCGCATCAAAGACGAGCTTCTGGCTGATGGTGCCCACGGGGCATTGATGTCCGGCAGCGGCCCCACAGTGTTTGGTCTTTTTGCGAACGAGGCGCAAGCGCAAAAGAGCGTTGCTCGATTTGCCCAGCGTTTCGGCCGGAATGTCTTTCTTGCACGACCACTGAACACACAAGAAAAGCGTTAGGCGTTGGGGCGTCGTCAAGCGGTAAGACACAAGACTTTGACTCTTGCACTCGCAGGTTCGAATCCTGCCGCCCCAGCCATTTTTCTCCTTTGGCGCGCTGTCGGTTGAGGCGATTCGAAGCGGCGGAAATACGATAACCCGAACTTCAGGCAACAGCATGAAAGATATGAAGGTCTTTGCCGGTAACGCCAACCCAGCCTTGGCTGGAGATATATGCAACTATCTCGGGGTACCCCTGTCCAAGGCGGAAGTCCGCCGGTTCAGCGATGGGGAGATCTTTGTCGAGATCGGCGAAAACGTTCGCGGCCGCGATGTCTTTATCATCCAGCCGACCTGCCCGCCCGTGAATGACCATCTCATGGAGCTGGTCATCATGGTGGATGCCATGCGGCGCGCCTCTGCCCGGCGGATCACCGCGGTGCTCCCCTATTATGGCTATGCCAGGCAGGATCGCAAGGTTGCCCCCAGAGTGCCCATCACCGCCAAGGTGGTGGCCGAGATGATGATGGTGGTCGGGGTGCGGCGGGTTCTGACCATGGACCTCCATGCCGGGCAGATTCAGGGCTTTTTCAACATCCCGGTGGACAACCTCTTTGCCGCGCCGGTTCTGCTTGATTACATCTCGCAGAAATTGAGCAACGACGTGGTCATGGTTTCCCCGGATGCAGGCGGGGTGGAGCGGACCCGCGCATTCGCCAAGCGGTTGAATGCCAGCCTGGCGATTGTCGACAAACGTCGGGAGCGGGCCAACGAATGCACGGCGATGAACGTCATCGGCGATGTTTCCGGGAAAACCGCGATTCTGCTGGACGACATGGTCGATACCGCCGGAACCCTGTGCGCCGGGGCTGATGCCCTCATCGCCGCGGGCGCCAAGGATGTGTATGCCTGTTGCTCCCACGGGGTGCTTTCCGGTCCGGCCATTGAGCGGTTGGAAAAGTCGAAGATCAAAACCCTGATCATCACCGACAGTATTCCCCTCAGCGAGGCTGCCAGGAATTGTACGAAAATCAAGGTGCTTTCCGTCTGCAAGCTGCTGGGCGAGGCGGTGAAGCGAATTCATAGTGAGGATTCTGTCAGTTCATTATTCGTGTAGTGAGTAAGACAGAGATATCTATACAACCGGAGGCCACTGCATTGTGGCCGTTGCTGGTTTTTTGTTATGAGAATCGGTACATGAGGAGGTCAGTTCAATGTTACAAATCGATATGACGGCGCGGGTCCGGAAAACTGTTGGTAAGGGTGCGGCAAGGACAATGCGCAGGGCGGGGAACACCCCTGCTGTTATTTATGGTCCGCTGGGAGCGCCTGTTGCATTGGAATGCAACACCAAGGATCTCACCAAGGGATTGCTCTCGATCCATAGAAAAAATGCCTTCATCAATCTGGAGATTGATGAAGACGGCAAGAAATCGGTGCGCCACGTCATTACCCGTGAGATCCAGACGGATCCGATACAGGACAACGTTCTGCATGCCGATTTCTACGAGGTTTCCCTGGATAAGCCCATGGTATTTCAGGTGCCCCTCAAGTATGTCGGTAAGGCCAAGGGCGTTGACATGGGCGGCGACATGACCATCCTCAAGAACAAGGTCACGGTATCGGGCAAATTGCTTGATATCCCCGATGTTATAGAGGTTGATGTTGCTCCCTTGGATCGGGGCGATTCCCTGACCTGCAAGGATCTGGGGCTTTCCGCTGGAGTGAATCTCGTCACGGCCGCGGATGCTGTGTGTGTTTCTGTTTCCGGCGCCGCGGAGTAAATCGTCTGGAATACGTTTTTTTCCAATACAGCGTGGTTAAAGCCGAAGAAAGGAGCTTCCTTTTTTCGGCTTTTCTTTTTTCTGGTCAGGCAGGGCCGGGAACCGTTGTCCGAATAGTTTGACGGCAGAGAGGGAAATATCGTGTACGTCGTGGTCGGTTTGGGAAATCCCGGCAAAGAGTATGCTGCTACCCGGCATAATATCGGCTTTATTTTTCTTGATTATCTGGCGGAGAAGTACCGCTTTGCCTTCAAGGGCACAAAATGGCAGGCGGAAACGGCAAAGGATCTCTCCTGGGGGTATCCCGTCCTGTTTGTCAAGCCGCAGACCTTTATGAACAGAAGCGGCACGGCGGTAAGGGCGATTGCCGATTTTTATCAGGTTGATCCCGGCAAGATCATCGTGATCCACGACGATCTCGATCTTCCCCTGGGGCGCACCAAGATCATGACAAAGCGGGGGGCGGGCGGCCATAACGGGATCCGTTCCCTGATCGAGCATCTCGGCACCAATGACTTCGTGCGGGTGCGGGTCGGCATTGGGCGTCCGCTGAACGCGGAGCGGGTGAGTGATTTCGTGCTTTCCCGTTTCGGGCAAGAGGAAGCGTCCATGGTGCTTGAGGAACTCAACCAAATTGAGACAGGGGTTCGCCTGGTCATGGAAGAAGGGCTTTCCGTTGCCATGAACCGGATCAATGCGGAATGAGTGTTTCCTAATGTGTTGTAATATCATGTTTTTTTAAGTTTGATTTGATAATCCTGTGATCTGTGGTATAGTGCCCCCTAATCTTCATTTCTTCGTCGGTATTGGAGTGCTTCCTTGTAGAAAAAGGAACAGGGTGTTCCATAATTGGCGAAAGGGAGGCACGTGTGTTTAACGTTGGTGATATGGCAGTATATCCGGCCCATGGCGTTGGCAAAATAGAATCCATCGAGCAGCGGCAGGTCGGGGACAAGCAGCAATCCTTTTATGTGATGAAGATTCTTGATTCAAGCATGGTTATCATGATCCCGACGACCAGTTGCAAGAATGTGGGGTTGAGGAGTATCATCAGCCCCAAGGATGTGAGCAAAATCTACGATATCCTGAATGAAAAGGATGTGGAAATCGTCTCCCAGCCGTGGAATCAGCGGTATCGGGAGTATATGGAAAAGATCAAGACCGGTTCTGTTTACGAGATTGCCCAGGTGCTTCGCGATCTTTTTCTCTTGCGGGTGGACAAGGATCTTTCTTTTGGCGAACGTAAGATGATGGACACCGCCAAAAGCCTTCTTGTCAAAGAGATTGCCCTTGCCAACGAAGCCAAGGAAACCGAAACCCAGGTGGAGAAGAACATCGAGCAGATTTTTTCCTGATCCTGTTTAGCTGTGCCATGTATCTGTAAATTTTCGCCTGTGCTATCATCCGGTAGCACAGGCGTTTTCTTTGGGGGCGCCGCATTCCTTTCCATGACGGATCCACACTTTTTTCGTGCCGTGAGCCTATGAGCCAAAATCGGTTTTTTGTCGTTGAGAGAGCAGGGCAGCGTCTTGATCTCTATCTGGCGAGCCAGCTTGAGGGTGAGGGGTTGACGCGTTCACGGATTCAGCAGCTCATCCGGGCCGAAACGGTTCTGGTGAACGGGATTGCCCGGAAGGCCAAGTATCTTCTTCAGGCCGGGGACAACCTTTCCCTTGTCATCCCTTCCGAAACTTCTCCTTCAGAGCTGATCGGCGAGCCGGTCGCCTTTGTCACCCTGCACGAGGATGATGATCTCATCGTGGTCGCCAAGCCCCCCGGTGTTGTCGTGCATCCGGCGGCCGGCCACAGCAGGGCGACCTTGGTGCATGGGGTTCTCCATCAATGCGGGGGGTTATCCGCGATAAATGGGGAGCTGCGCCCCGGGATCGTCCATCGGCTTGACAAAGACACCTCCGGGGTCATGGTGGTTGCCAAAACGGATTTTGCCCACCAGGCCCTTGCCGATCAGTTCAAGCGGCGCGAGGTGAAAAAGATCTATCAGGCCCTTGTCGACGGCAAGCCCATCGGCCAAGCCGGCAGGGTTGATCTGCCCATTGGCCGTCATCCCGTGCATCGTAAAAAAATGGCGGTTCGAGAAGATGGCCGCGAGGCCGTGACCAACTGGCGGGTGTTGGAACGTTTTGTCCAGGGGTTTGCCCTTCTGGAGCTTGGGCTGGAAACCGGGCGCACCCATCAGATCCGGGTGCACATGGCCGCACTGTCTCACCCCGTGGCCGGTGATCCGGTCTATGGCCGGAAAAATTCCCGTTATCCGGAGCTGGGCATAACCCGCCAATGCCTGCACGCGCACACCTTGTCCTTCTCGCATCCCCGGACCGGGGAGAATTTGCGGTTTACCGCGCCGCTCTGGCCGGATATGCTGTATACACTTGAGTTGTTGCGGCAGACGGACGGTGTTTAGGCCTTCGTGAGGTGGGATGGTGGTTCAGCAGGAGCTCGGATCGGTGGTTGCCGTTACCGGAGGCATGGGGTCGGGCAAGAGTTCCGTGGCGGCCTATCTCTGTGAAATCGGCGGGGCCAATGGGCTCAGTGCCGATGCCATCTGCCGTCGGCTCCTTGAGCCGGGGGCTGCCGGTTGGCTGGCTGTCCGCACCGCGTTTGGCGAGCGATTCTTTTTGGCGGACCAGCACCTCGACCGCCCCCTGTTGCGCAAGATCCTTTTCGAGGAGCACGAATTCCGCCATGAACTCAACGCCCTTCTCCATCCCCTGGTGCGAAACGAAATAGCCGGCTGTATCGAGCGAGAGATGGGCCAGTCTTCCGATACCCGGACTTCAAAGCGGTTCGTGGTCGAGGTGCCCCTTCTCTATGAGGCGCGCTGGGAGCATGATTTTTCGCAGGTTGTGGTGGCGTATGCCGATGAAGCAACCTGTCTGCGCAGACTCATGCTCCGTGATGGAGTGAGCGAGGCCGAGGCCAAACAATCGATCGGGGTACAGATGGACCTAGCGCACAAGGCGCGCCTCGCGGATCACGTTATCGATAACAGTGGTTCCTGGTCTGACACCTGTTTGCAGATTGTGCATCTGTGCAATCTCCTTTGGCAGGGCCTCGGCTCCGGCAGGGGATAATTCCGCTGGGAAATGGGTGTTTGGCCCAATCTTCATGCCTTAAGAAACGCGTGGCATGGAAAAGAGCAGGAGCTTGTTTGCCGGAAATCTCCAAGGGGTGAAAGCATCATCGTTTTTAGGCGCGAGGAAAAGACTTGGGTAAGTCCGTGGCTGAAAAAATGGAAGCGGTTTCACGAAATCCGACCGAGGGAATGCCTGCGGTTTGGAGGCTTATCGTTGCCGTTGAGCCTGTAGGAAAACTCAACTCATTGTAATTTCGACTTTATTTATGTGCACAAGCACTGTACAATGACTGCAATATCCCGGAACAAAACCGCTTAACTACAGCACAAGGATATTGCAT
>Ga0172380_10000874_pt1 | contig 54493 bp, 47 predicted proteins | sample Leawe162metaG_FD_119747 | JGI IMG/M metagenome (GOLD analysis project Ga0172380, IMG submission 119747) | Leachate microbial communities from a municipal landfill in Southern Ontario, Canada - Leachate well 162 metaG | ecosystem: Engineered > Solid waste > Landfill > Unclassified | place... | reverse complement strand
GCTTGCGCTCCCTTGTGCTCATCTCGATTGTCTCCATCTGGCCTCCTTCCCTTTCGGGTAAGAACCAGTCATGGGGACATTTCTAACGAGTTACAAGGGGACATTTTCAAAGAGTCGCGACAGCGAATTGTCCACGCCGCAGGTTTCGAACAGCGCTTTTTCTGCAGTGTCGTTCATAGCTTTCGACCCTCAGCCCGGCATCAGGCCGGATTCCTGAAAACTGGTGAAGCCTTTGCGGCTCACGATCACATGATCCAGGACGCGGAGGCCGAGAATTTTGGCGGCTTCGGTAAGTTGGCGGTGGGTGGCGATGTCGGCCTCGCTGGGTTTGAGCTCGCCCGAGGGATGATTATGGGCGAAGATCACGGCGGCGGCGCGATCGGCAATGACATCGGCAAACACTTCGCGCGGATGCACCTGGCTCTGATCCAGGAGCCCGATGGTGACGATGCGCCGGGCAATGAGCTCATTTGCGCCGTTGAGCGAGAGACAGACAAAGTGTTCCTGCGGTTTGCCGGCGATATCGGCCATTTGCGCCAGGACATCCTTCGGCCCGGAAATCTTCACCGTGTCTTTGAGCAGATGACGCCGAGCCAGTTCGAAGGCCGAAAGAATCTGGGCCGCCTTGGCGAGCCCCACGCCGGGAACGGCCTGTAAATGATCAAGCGTCAACCCGGTCTTGTGCTCGCGGATCAGGAGCGCCACGGCCTTGGCGATCGCGCGCACGTCCATGCCGGCCGTGCCCATGCCCAGGATGGCCGCCACCAGCTCCTCATCCGTCAGCGCCGCCGCGCCCTTCTCGCGCAGTTTCTCCCGCGGCCGATTATATTCCGGCATGTCTTTGATGGTTTGCATACGGATTCCGTTGGCCACTGGCGGCATATTAACCCATTCGCCGCCGATTATTCAACACATTCCCGCGATTCGTGTTTGACCGGCAGACGGGGAACGGGTATCAATAGGCCGATGGATTGTTGGCAAGAAGTCCAGGCGAACAAAGGAACCTGCATGAAAATCGCGGTTTTAATCGGCGACGGCATGGGCGACTATCCCCTGCCGGAACTGGGCGGCAAAACGCCCCTGCAGGCGGCGGCCATTCCCAACATGCGCGCCATCGCCGGCGCCGGCGCCGTGCGGTTGGTCAACACCGTGCCGGCGGGCATGTCGCCGGGCAGTGACGTGGCCAACCTGAGTATCATGGGTTTCGATCCCCGTCAATACTACACCGGCCGGGCGCCGATCGAGGCCGCCGGAGCGGGGATCGCCATGGGCCCCAACGATGTCGCCTTCCGATGCAACTTAATCGCCGTGGAGCAGGAACTGATCAAGGATCATTCCTCCGGCCATATTACCACCGAGGAAGCCCGCCCGCTGATTGCGGCGCTGAACGAACGCCTGGGCCGGCCCGGGCTCGCTTTCCATGTCAGCGCGGGTTACCGGCATTTATTGATCTGGGAAAACGGACCCAGCGAGCTTGTGACCATCCCGCCCCACGACGTCCTGGGCCAACCGGCGGCCCGGAACCTGCCGACCGGCGCGCGCCAGGACGAGGTCCGGCGCCTGATGGAAGCATCCAAGCCGATCATAACCACGCACCCCGCGAACGTGGCGCGCCGGCAGGCCGGCAAAACGGTTCCCACCCAAATCTGGCTGTGGGGCCAGGGCCTGCGGACAACCCTGCCGGCCTATCGTGACCTGTTCGGCCTGACCGGCAGCGTCATTTCGGCCGTGGACCTGGTGCGCGGCATCGGCAAATTGACGGGCTTGAACGCCGTAATCGTGCCGGGCGCCACCGGGTTCCTGGATACGAACTATGCGGGCAAAGTCCAGGCCGCGCTGGACGCGCTGGATCGCGACGATTTTGTGTTCGTGCATGTGGAAGCGCCGGACGAATGCGGGCACATGGGCGACCTGAAACTAAAGCTCAAGGCCATCGAGGCGTTCGATCGCGAGGTCGTCGGCCCAGTTTGGCGGGGGTTGGAGGCCATGCGCCGGCCGTATCGCCTCATTCTCGCCACCGATCACCGCACTCCAGTGGCCGTGCGCAATCACACGGCGGAACCGGTGCCGGTGGCCGTGCTGAGCGGACCGGTATCGAATACCGGACGGGAAGCGCCCTTCGACGAATTTGTGAACGGCGGCCAGGCCGGCGGCATGGCCTTCGAATGGCTGAAGACGCAAATCGGGGGTCGGCAATCGTAGTATAGGAGTATGGGGGCATGGGAGTTATGAGGAATAATATCGCGCGGAAATACCTTGCAATTATCGGCATCGTAGCGGGGCTTGCAGTCCTGTCCGGCTGTGTCAGCATGCAGGATTCCAGCGAGGCGACGCAACAGCAGGAGGACATGTTGCTGCTCAAGGAAGACCTTACCCGCGCGAAGGGCAAACTGGAAACTCTGGAGATGGAATACCAGCGTCTTGTGCGCGAGCTGGACGCCATGCAGGGAACGGCCGAAAGCTCCAAGGGCGCAACGAGTTCCACACAGGCCCGCATGGACGAGTTGGAGCGCCGGTTGAACATGCTGGAAAGCGCGCGCGCCAAGGACCGGCAGGCGATTGTGGACCAATTGAGCGGCAAGATGGCCGACATCATGGGCGAAAAACCCGCCGCCAAATCCAACCCAAAAGGCAAATCCACGGCAATCAAGGCCGGCGCCGCCGGCACGACCGGTTACGAGCATGTTGTCAAGACAGGCGACACGCTGTCAGCGATTGCATCGGCCTACAAGGTCAAGCCCGGCGCCATTGTCGAAGCCAATAACCTGCAAAGCCCTTACCTATTGCAAATAGGCCGGAAGCTGTTTATCCCGCAGCCGTAAAATAAATGCAAAATGTAGAATGCAGAATGAAAACCAGCAATCCGATTTTGGAAATCCGAATTTAGCGTTTTCTCCGATCCCAATTCTGCATTCTTCATTCTGCATTCTGCATTTTTTTATCTTCTCCCATTAGGCGCCTTGCGGCAGGGATGGGGGGAGACCGCCACGTAAACGCCTTCCTCGCCCAGCAGGCGCTGGAGTTCCCGGACGAGAGCGTCGGATGGGTTCACATTGTAAGCGCTTTCGGTGTTCACGAACACTTCTTCGCCTTTCTGAAACTGCAAACAAAAGACGACCGGCACAGGACCAGGGTTGGCTTTCAGCAGGTTCTTGATGGTCGCCAGCATTTCCGACTGAACGTGGGCGGCGGGCAAATGCAGGCCGATGCGCTCGGTAAACCAGCGGGGCGCCTGATCGAGCGCATAAATTTCATGGATCTTCATCGTGACGGTGTCTTCTTTTTTGTCAACCTGGCCGCAGACCAGCACGGGCGTTCCTTCCACCAGTAACGCCTGGTATTCCTGATAGGGCCCCGGAAAGACGACCGCCTCCAGGGCGCCCTCGACATCCTCGATCTGGATCACGGCCATGGGCTCTTTTTTGGCCCTGGTAAATTTTTTATCCACCCTGGCCACCAGCCCGCCCACACGCGTGACGGTCCCATTTTCCAGCGCCGCCAATTCCGCCACAGTCGCCAAGCGATAACGCCGCAGGAGCGGCTCATACTGCGTCAGCGGATGCCCGCTCATATAAACCCCCAGCAGTTCCTTTTCCGCGGCCAGCAGTTCGTTCTCATGCCAGGGCGGGCAGTCCGGCACAGTCTCCGATTCGCCGCCGCGCCCGGGCGCTTCCGCCTGCGCGAAGAGATTGCCCTGTCCCGTCTGGCGATCGCTTTGGATGGCCGCCGCGCGCGCCAGGCCCAGGTCGATGCCGGCAAACAGCCGGGCGCGGTGCGCCCCGGAAAAATCGAAGGCGCCGCAGCGAATCAGGGTTTCCAGCACCTTGCGATTGACCACGCGGGCATCCATGCGCACGCAGAAATCGATCAATCCGTGGAACGGGCCGTTGGCCTGCCGTTCCTGGACGATGGCGGCGGCGGCCTGTTCGCCGATGTTCTTGATGCCGGCCAGCCCGTAGCGGATGGCGAGCTTTTGCGGCGCGAAACGCGCGGCGCTGACATTGACATCGGGCGCGAGGATTTCGAGGCCCATGGCGCGGACTTCATTCATGAAAACCGGCATTTTCTCCGGCTTGCCGATTTCGCTGGAAATCAGGGCCGCCATGAATTCCTCGGGGTAATTGGCTTTCAGGTACGCCGTCTGGTACGCAATGACGGCATACCCGGCGCTATGGGACTTGTTGAATCCGTACCCGGCGAACTTGGCGATATTGTCGAATATTTTTTCGGCCTTGCGGGCCGGCATTTTACAGGTTTTGTGACAACCGCTGACGAAGGTGGCGCGTTGTTTCTCCATTTCCTCCGGTTTTTTCTTGGCCATTGCGCGGCGCAGAATATCGCCCTGTCCCATGGAATAACCCGCCAATTTATGCGCCGCCTGCTGGACCTGCTCCTGATAAAGCATGATCCCGTAGGTTTCCGCCAGGATGGGCTCCAGGAGCGGATCGTCATAAACGATTTTGGAAGGGTCGGCTTTGCACTCCACGTACTTCTCGAGCATATTCATGGGTCCCGGCCGGTAGAGGGCGATCATGGCGATCAGGTCTTCGATTTTATCCAGGCCGATCCGCCGCACCAGGTCGCGCATTCCGCCGCTTTCCAGCTGGAAAACGCCGATCGTGTCGCCGCGCTGGAGCAGTTCGTAAGTTTTATGGTCGTCTATGGGCAAATGTTCGAGGTCCACGGCCACGCACTGGGTTTCCAGCACCAGCTTGACGGTTTCGGCGATGACCGTGAGCGTCTTGAGTCCCAGGAAATCCGCCTTGAGCAGGCCCAGGGCCTCGACGTGGTCCTTGCTGAACTGGGTGATGATCTCGCCATCCTTGTCGCGCGAAAGCGGCACCAGCTCGACCAGCGGGCGCTGGCCGATGACGACCCCCGCGGCATGCACGCCGGCGTTGCGCAGGAGCCCTTCCAGAACATAGCCGTAGTCCAGAATCTTTTTGGCGTTCGGATCGGTCGCCGCGATTTTCTTCAGATCCGGGTTCCGCTCCATGGCGTCTTTAAGCGTCAGGTCGGGTATTTCCGGGATCATTTTGGCCAGGCGGTCGCACTCCGGCAAAGGGATTTGCAGGGCGCGGCCGACATCGCGGATCACGGTCTTGGGGCCCAGCGAGCCGAAGGTAATGATTTGGGCCACGTTTTCCCGCCCGTACTTGCGCTTCACATACTCGATCACTTCCCCCCGCCGGAACTGGCAGAAGTCAATGTCGAAATCCGGCGGACTGACGCGCTCCGGGTTGAGAAAGCGCTCGAAAACCAGGTTGTAGCGCAGCGGATCGACATTGGTAATGCCCATGGCATACGACACCAGACTGCCGGCGGCCGAGCCGCGCCCCGGTCCCACCGGAATTTTCTGCTCGCGCGCAAAGCGCACGAAATCCCACACCACCAGGAAATATCCGATGAACCCGGTTTTTTCAATCACCCCGATCTCGTAACGCAGGCGCGCGACGATCCCGCGCTCGCGCTCGTCCTTGGGCTGTTCGGGATCGGCGATTCCATAACGCCGGTGGATGCCTTCGCGGCAGAGCTGAACAAGGTAGCTCTTGGGGTCAAAGCCCTCCGGCACGGCGAACGCGGGGTAATGCGGCTCCTGGTTCAGGCTGAGTTCCACGTTGCAACGGCCGGCAATTTCCACCGTGTTGCTCAGCGCCTCCGGCGCATAGCCGAAGAGCTGCGCCATGGCCGCGCCGTTTTTCAGGTAAAACTCCGGGGAGCCGTATTGCATCCGCTTGGGATCGCTCATCACCGTGCCGGTCTGGATGCAAAGCAGAACCTCATGGGCCGCGGCATGGGATTTTTCCAGGTAATGCGCGTCGTTGGTGGCAACCAAGGGCAGGTTGACGCGCTTCGCCAGGGCCAGCATGCCTTTGTTGACGATCGCCTGGTCGGGCAAACCGTGGTCCTGGATTTCCAGATAGAAATTATCCTTGCCGAGGATCTCGGCATATTCGCCGGCCGTGCGCGCGGCGCGCGCCTCGTCGCCCGCCAAGAGGCACTCCGCCACGCGGCCTTTCAGGCAGGCCGAAAGACCGATCAAGCCCTTGTTGTAGCGCGCCAAAATTTCCCGGTCGATGCGGGGCTTGTAATAATAGCCCTCCAAGTGCGCCGCCGTGACCAGGCGAATCAAGTTGGCATAGCCGGTCGCATCGGCGGCCAGGAGGACCAGGTGCGCCGGCGTCGTCCGGGGCCCGTCCGTCTTGCGGTCCTTGCGGCTGCCGGGCGCCTCGTACACTTCGCAGCCGATTATCGGCTTGATGCCCTTGGCGCGGGCGGCCTTGTAAAACTCCACCGTCCCGTACATGTTGCCGTGGTCGGTCATGGCCACGGCCGTCTGGCCGTGTTTCTGAACGGCCTCCATGAGCGGCTCGATACGGCAGGCGCCATCCAGCAGACTGTAGCTGGTGTGCAGATGCAGATGAACGAAAGGTGTAGTCATATGAAATGCAGAATTAAGAATGCAGAATGCAGAATTTATCCAGAATTCGTTTTTTCATTCTGCATTCTTAATTCTGCATTTTTTCGATCAGCGCGGCTCGATTTCTTTCAAGACCAGGTTATCCAGCATAAACCTGACCTCGCCTTCCGGCATTTGGAAAGACAGGCCATAGTTAAGATTGGACTGCACCGTGTTGAGCGCTTTGAAGCGATAGGTCCGTTTTTGCCAGGCGCCGGAGGGCGGAATCGTATCGTGAATATGGCGCGCTTCCATCGCGTAGGGGGCGTTATCCGTCGCCTCTCTAACGGTTTCTTTCGCATGCAAGCTCCATATCACGGGCTTGCCTTCCAGGATGGCGGAGAACGACAATTCGTATTGGCCTCTGATCTTAAGGGGCAACGAGCCGCCGGACATGGAAATCAGACGCGCCCCGGGCACATGGGCGGCGCTTGAACCGAGCATAGATACCCAACCAAAGCCGTTCCTCATCCAGCCCGGGTAATTGTGGACATACCGAAAATACAGAAAATAGTCGCCATCCACCGGCCGGATCGGCTGGGCGCCGGGTTTTAAGATCACTTCCTTGTCGGCGCTTAACAGCAGGGCCGCATTGCAGTAGCGGCCAACTTGTCCCTGTTGGCCGATGCCGGTGGCCCATCCGGCCGGAGCCAGCATGTCCTTCTCCGTGTCCGTGCCCTTGACCGGCTCGGCCTTGGGGAACTTGGGCTCGGTCTTGGATCCCTGGTTAAGGGCGATATACACTTTGCCCTTCGTGGAACCCAAGAGCAGGTCGAAGAGCCCGTCCTCGTTCCAGTCGCAGGGATAGACGAAAGACATCGTGTCAAAGACATTCGGGCCGCCGATGTTCACATTGCCGGAAAATTCCAGGACGGCCGGCGCCAGGGTGCCGCGAATGGCGGCCACCATGTCTTTGCCTTCGATGGCTTTCTTGGTGCCCTTGTACAGCCGGATTTGTCCCGTACGCGTGCCGACGATCAGGTCGGAGAGGCCATCGCCGTTGTAATCCACCACCGCGGGGGTCAATTGTTCGTAGCCTTCCCCATAGGCCAGATAGAACATGCGGTCTTCAAGGAACACCGGCTTGTTGCGCGAGCCGGTATTCAAGAGCAGACGCACACTGTTGGCCGAATAGGTGCCTTCGCCGACAATCAGGTCGGGCTTGCCGTCCTGGTTCCAGTCCGTCACCCAGGGGCTCATATAGTTGCCCAGGATCATGGGTTGCTTGCCCATCATCAACGTAGGCACACGGTCCTTGGGATCGTCGATGCCAAAGGCCGGGTCCACGTAGCGCGGGATACCCATGCGCCGGATAAATTGCCATTGTTTGCGCGAGCCCTTGTTCTCCAGGACCCCGATATCGCCGTAATACGTCCCGAACAGCACGTCGTTGTCGCCGTCCCCGTCCCAGTCGCAGACATTGATCTTGGCGCCCCAACCGATAAATGTGGGAACAAACGCGCCGGTCGTGAACTTGGGTTTGCCTTTTTCCCCGGAATTCAGGTAAATCCAGACAAAACCCTGCGTGTCGCTGACCACCAGGTCGTTCAGGCCGTCGCCATTCATATCCACGAAGTTAGGGCAGGACGACATGGGCGTGGACATCATCCGGCCGGCATCGTTCAGCACAAGCGAATTGGCCACATAAACGTGCAGATCGTTGTCGGCATCCACGCCATCCCAGTAATTGCCCAGCGGCATCGTTTTTTCGCCGTTACACGCCGCCGGAAACAGATTGCCGCCCTTGCCGGACGGCAGTCCGACACCACCGGCCGCCACCACAGGCGGCGGGTTGGATGCCGGCGCGCTCGCCGTGGGCGCATTGGTTTGCGCGGACGCCAGCCACGGCAAGGCCAATGCGGCCAAAAGCGATATTACCATATGTGTCTTCATGGTTATTTAAAATTACGATCGCTCTTTTTTGTGCCAATATGTTTAACACCCGGTTTGGCGGCCGGCGCGCCGGTTTTTTCCTCTGCCGGCGCATTCGTGACAGTATCATCGGCGCTCGTCGGCGAACTCGATGCCCGGTTTTTAACGTCCGGACCGAGCGGCAATTCCTTGGGCAACAACAGGAAATCGCGCTGATAGCGGACCAGCAGGTGCACCACGACATTGATGCCGAATTTATACGCGTTGCGCGTGGTCTCGTCGGAAATACCACGGTAGATGATGTCGGCCTCGCTGTAAGCGAGATGGGGTCCGTGGACATAGGCCCACTGCGGCTTTTTCCCGCGCTCCGCTATGTTGACGAGCCCGTAATTGATCTTGCCGTCCTTGGTGAGGCGCGCCTCCCAGAAATGGCCGTAACCGTTCAGCGTATAAAGCACCGCCAGTTTGCCGCCGATATTGATCATCTCGATCGGCTCATGATAATTATTCATGCCCGTGGGCAAGCCGATATTGTCGAAGAAAATATTGAACATTTCATGACTTTCCGGGACAATTTCAAAATCCCGGTCCGGCAGGACGCGCTTCATTTCGCGCCGGAAGGCGATATCGAAGCGGGAGCGGCGCCCGGCCAGGGCGCTGTCGGCCCAGATGGCGCCGCCCAGGGTCAGGTAATCGCGCAGGTTCTTGACCTCGCTATCCAGCAGATGAAAATCCTTGTGGCCGGTCAGATAGATGAACGGCGGCTTGAGCGTAAAAATCTTGTCCGTGCCGATATCGAGCACTTCCGGCACGATTTGGGCGTCGATCCGATCCTTGGACCAGGCCCGGATTTGGAGCATCAAGTTATAGAGCGCGCCCGGATTGCAGTTCCAGTCGCCATCCTGATACTTGGCCTGGAAGATGGTGAATTTGGCGCGGACACTTTTGCCGCCGCCAGGTCCATACACGCCGGCAACGCCCCCGCCGCTGGCATAGCTCCTGCCCGGGCCGCCGCCACTGCCGCTCACCAGCCATCCTTCCTGAAAATCCCGGACGCGCGCCAGACGCTGGCGCTCGGCCTTGTCGATCGTGGCGCCCATGTCCGTTCCGACCTTGATATCGGTGGCGTCGATCATGGGCGCGACAACCGGTATGGCGGGTTGCATATAGGCGCTGGGCGTGCTGACCGTCAACCGCGCGGAGGCATTGGCCTTGGCGCCCGCCATGGTCGAATCGACGGTGGCGCTCTTCACCGCGTGTTCAACATTTCCCTGGGCCGCGGACGATTTTCCGGAGATGCTTTTTGTCGGCATGGGCGGCGGCGGCGGACCTGGCGGGGGCAGAACCAACAATTGATCGCCCTGCTCGAAAGTGCCCCGCACCGCCTGATAATGCGAAACGGCTATTGGCGCCAGAATCAGTCCCAGGATCAGATAGAACGAGGCCGCGATAATAAAATAGCGCGACTGCAGGAGCGAAACGACAAAACGCGCGACAATGCCCTTGGTCGCCGCCACCCGCTCCAGCAGTTCGAAATTCCGCAATAATCGGAAAATATTATGGGCCATGAGGCTGACCTGACCATTATTGTGGATTAGCGTTAAACGACAGGTTCTTTACGCCCGCCGCGGCGCAGGCGCTCAACACGTCGGCAATCCGCTGTTGGCGGACTTTGGGTTCGGGATGGATGACCACCGGCTGTTTGTCGCCGAACAACTTAAGGGCTTGGTCCAATTTGGACCGGACCATCGCCAAGTCCGTGTCGTCGGGATTGCCGAGCGGCTGATTGTTGCAAAACACCTGGCCGGCCTCGTTGATGGAGACGACAATTTCCGTGATCAACGCCTCTTTTTTTTCCATGGTCGCCCCGCCCGGAAGCATCAAGCCCAGGTATTTTTCCTCCACATCGATTCGGCCGGCGATGATGAAATACATGAGCAAAATCATCATGCAATCGATCATGGGCCCCAACTGGATGGAGTTTTCGAGCTCTTTTTCCTGTTTCAGGCGCATGGTAATCTCTCCGGCTATCGTCCGGCTTCTTTGAGCGCCGCCTGTTCCTGGCCGCCGCGGTCCTTGGTGGATATCATCATATTCGGCACGTCGGCCTCGGCAACCGCCGCCATCACCTGCTGGGTGAATTCGAACGGGGTCTGCCGATCGGCCCGGATCACCACCCGGAAATTTCTGGGACTCAGCCGGGCGGCTTTTTTAATCAAATTCACCAATTCCCCGGGACTTGCCAGCTTGTCGCTTCCGGCCTTGAACGTGGCCTCGTTGAGGTTTTCGTTCCACTCGATATCGACAAGAAAGCGGCCGACGGCGTTTTCCTCCTTGATGCCCTGCCCCAGACGCGGCACCGGCAGGACCACGTCCTTGCTGAACCGAATCTGCTCCAGCTTGCTGCAGCTGATGTAATACAGCAACAGCAACATAAAGCAGTCAATCATGGGACCCAAGGCGATCTCGCATCGTTCCCCGTCGGCGCTGACACCTCCACCGGCCATGGCAGTTTACTCCCATTCTATTTCGTTCTGGCAATTCGGACACTTCTTGGCGCCCATGGCTATGTTCTTGCCGCAATTCGGGCAAGCGACCTTTTCCGTGTCCGCCTTGGCGACCGACTTCGAGACCGTCGAAATTGGCCCCGTTTTGACGCCCCGCGCAGGTGCGCCGGCGGCCGCGCCGCCGCCCTTGCCGCCGGCTTCATACGCCGCCCGCATCGCCGCCGGCACGACAACCATATCGGGTTCGACTCCGGCGAAATCGATGTACTCGATCAGGGAATTAATGACCTGCTGAACGCTGGCCGTGACGGCTTTCAGCCGGTTGGTCAGAATATAAAACAGGTACATGGCGACAATGGCGATCGCCAAACCGGTCCAGGTCACGATCAAGGCTTCGCCGATATCCCCGGCCAGCTTGGCGGGATCGCCCGTGGCGCCGGCATAGGCCATTTTATTGAACGCGCCAATCATGCCTGAAATTGTGCCGAACAACCCCAGGAGCGTATTGACCGTGGCGTTCAAGTTCAGATAGGAGTTTTTCACTTTGAACTTATCGAACTCGATATTGGAGGCGTCCAGAATCGCCTCCTTGACGGCGGCCTCGCCCTTGGGGATTTTATCGAGGCCGGGCACCATCATACGCGAGAGGGGCGACGGGGTATCCATGCATAATTGCCAGGCCTTGGTATAATCCTTGACCAGCATGACCTGCGTCAACTGGTGGGTAAGATCGACGGGGCAAAAGACCTTGACCCGCACCCGCAGGAGAATTTCGATCAGGAGCGCCGTGCACCAGACGGCGGAGCCCACCAAAGCCCATTTCGTCGGCCCGGCCAACGCCCAATAATCCATGAAAGTTGTGGGCGGCCCCTTGGCTTGGCCCGCTTCCTGCGCCAGGGCCGGCGATCCTGTCGCGCTCAGCATCCAGATTGCGATTGCGACGACCGGTATGATCTTAATCCACGAACGCCAGCCCGCGCCTTTTCGATTCGACATGCAACACCTCATTGATTGTAGTTCTCCCGCTCCGGTTCGATGTTTCAAATTAGGCCCCGCAAAGCGGGGCGGCTTTTTATGTAGAGCCGACTTTACGTCGGCTATCTTCGGACAGAATAGCCGGTATTCCGCCGTAGGCGGATCCGCCTCTGGCGGAAAAACCGGCTCTACATCGGATTTTCCGTCATAGACAGATCCGCCTCCCGCCGTCGCATAAAACTATGGCGGGCAGGCGGGCGTAAAATTCCTCCGCGGCCCAACTTCACGGCTTCGCGCCGGTTGCGGCGCTCTCTGCGCGCGGCAAGGCGGCTTTTTCCTCGACGGCTTTTTTAACCAGCGCGTTATCCGGATAATCCTCGATCAATTCGGCGTAAAGCGCCGCCGCCTTTTGGGGATGTCCCAATTTGCGATATAAGCCGGCGGCCCGATAGAGAGCCTCCGGACAATAGGCTTTCGCCGGATAAAGCGCCGTCACCTTCAAGTAAGCGCTCAAAGCCTCGGTGTCGCGCGTTTGGTTTTCCAGACACTGGCCGATGGCGCAGTAAATTTCCGCGGCCCATTCCAGTTCTTCGTTCGAGGGCTTCAACTGCTTGTCATAGGCTTGCGCCAGCTCGCGCAATCCGGCCAGGGCCTCCTCGTAATTCTTCTCGAACAACTTTATTTTGGCCTTGCCGATCCGGGCGGCAATCGCCAGGGGGGCGTCCTCGTAAGCATCCAGAAAGGCGTCGAAGGCCTGGCCGGCTTTATCGCCCTCGCCGTTGGCCAGACAGGCGCGCGCATAATAGACGAGACCGGTCGTGGCCCACCCCACATCCAGCCCGCGATACTGCATGGCCACTTTGCTCAAGTTGCGCTGGGCTTCCTTGAGATTGCCTTTTTCGTAAGCCTCAATGCCGCGCAGGACGCTGGGCGGCGGCGCGACTTTCGGCACACCCACCACCAATGCGCGTGGAATCACAGTTTCCCCGCCGGTGGTAAGCGCGATCCGAATCCCCTGGGGATCGACCGCAAGAACCTGCCCGCGGAACACCTTGGCCTGCGTCGCGACCTCATCTTCGGCCAGCGCCGCCGAGAGCATGCCGCTTGACATGAGGATCGCCATGCCGCCGGCAACCGCATAATGGCGCAGATACACACACATACGCATGACTCCCAAACCGGGCAATTCGCGAATGACCGCCGGTTAGATGCTTAGCAGATGAAAGATACCCGCACCCACGCAAAAATGTCAACGGCAAAAATAAAAAAATAACCTCGCGTTATTAAAAATAATGGCATATAAATATCGGGCATGGTTCAACGGTTCGCCAGGGAGGAATTATTATGTCAACTCGCAGCCGGATCTGCGCCCGCGGGGCGGCAACGCTATTGTGCCTGGTCGGATTTTCCGTCGCCCGGGCGGACAACAACGACCTGGCCAAAATAGGCGAAGAACGCCTGAACGCCGGCCAATACGCCGAAGCCATTAAAGCGTTCGAAAAAATCACCGAAACCTACGAGAACATTATCGCCGTCAATTTCAACCTGGCCTGGTGTTATTACCTCACCGAGAACTACCCCAAAGCCATCCCGAAACTCATCGACCTTTCCGGACCCCGTTCGCCCAGCGAGGCCAGCCGCCTGCAATCCCTGTTTCTCCTGGCGGATTCTTACGCCCGCCTGGCCGCCCAGAAGGAACCCGGCAGCGCCGACCGTAAGACCAATATCGACAAAGCCATCGATTTAAACACCGAGTTCATCGCCAAATATCCGGCCAACGAAAACACCCCCGGCGCCATCTACAGCCGGGCTTACAGCTATTATTTGGACGACCGTTTTGACAAGGCCGAAACCGACTTGAAAACGGCGATGCAAAAAGCCCCCAACAAGCCGGTGGCCAAGGACGCCCAGTACCTGCTCGCCAACGTGTACAGCCGGCAAGGCATGAATATGATGAAGGCGGGTAAACCGGAGGAGGCCAAGGTCTTTATGGAGAAAGCCCGCCGGCTTTTCGACGAGCTCGCCAAAAACGAGGGCAACCTGGCCATGGCCAATAACAGCGTCTTTTCGCTGGCGCAAACCTGGTTCAACGCCGAGATGTACCGCGGCGCCATCCGTTATTTTCGGGAAGTGCGTACCAAACAGGATGTGTTGAAAAACCTGGATTTCCGTCTGGACCAGACTGTGGCGCAACAGGCCGACGATATCGGACACGGACGCGGCGCGGCCCTGTTAAAAAAAGACATCGATAAGTTGAAGGCCCAGCGCGCGGCGGTGGCGGAATCTCCCGACCTGATGATTTCCGCGTATCTGCAAATCGCCGTGTCATATTACAAACTGCATCGCTACGACGAAGCGCGCATTGTCTGCCGCCATTTGATCGACCTGGCGCTCGACAGCGCCAAAAACGAAAAGGAACAAGCTTATTACCTGGTGGTCGGCTCCTACCTCGAGGAAAAGAACCCGGAGGCGGCCGCCAACGAATTGGACGGATTTCAGGCGACTTTTGGGGCCAGCCCGATCGCGGACTCGGCCAGTCTCTCGATCGGTCAATTGTTCATGATGCAGGGGGATGTCGTCAAGGCGGCGGAACAATTCGCCCGGAGCGCGGAGCAATACCCCGACAGTAAAAGCGCCGAGGAAGCCCTTTATTTGCGATTTTCCGCGGAATTCCTGCTGAACCAAGCCTCCAACACCGTCACGGCGGTGCAAGCCTATCTGGATAAATTCCCCAAGGGCCGTTACGTGCCCAATGCGCTTTACCTCAAGGGCATGAGCCTGGCGGCTTTGAACGAATGGGACGAGGCCTTGTCCAATTTGAATGAAATTCTCGAAAAATTCCCGAAAAAGACCGGCAATTTCCAGGCGCAGGACGAGGTGATCTACCAAAAAGGTTATATTTTATGGCAGAAAGCGGAGAGCCTGGACCCCAATGCGGCCGCAACGGCGCAGGACCGCGAAAAAATCATGGCGGACAAAAAAGCCGCGGTGCGCAACGCCATCAAGGAGTTTGAAACCTTCACCCAGCGTTGCAAGACCAGCCCGGCGCGCCCGGCCGGCCTGTATTATCTGGGGCTGGCGCTGAATGCCGCCGGCGAGTTCGACAAGGCCAAGGCCGCCTTGTACGGCATCCACAACGAATATCCGACCAACAGCATCGCGCCGGCGGCCCTTTACCAGATCGGCGCAATGTATTACGCCCGCACCAACCTGACCCAAATGGCCAAAGTGCTGGACGAGCTGGTGCAGGCCTATCCCGACAATCCGATCGACGTGGACGCCTACTTTTTCCTCGGCTATATCGCCAACAAGGAGGCGCGTTATAGCGACGCCGTCAGTTATCTCTATGCCAGCATTGAAGCCGCCCCCGATAATCCGCGCGCGCCGGAATGCCTGAACCAAATCGCCCAGGCTTATCTCGATACGGCCAAGGCCATGGGCGCGCCCAGCATCCTGTCGGACGCTAAAAAAGGCGCGTATCGCCAGAATCTGCTGGACGCGGCCAATGCTTATGAGGAAATGCTTTTGAATTATCCGGCCAGCGATCAGGCCCAGCAGGCCATTCCCGGCATCGCCGAAAATATCGGCGCGCTGGTGCGCTACAAGTTGCTGACGGAAGAGGAAGCCGCCGCCTATTATAACAAGGCCATCGCGCGCCGCCCGGAGGATTCCAACCTGAAAGCGCGCCTGCTCTTCAGCATGGGCGGCTACCTGTTGAAGAACGATCGCAAGGAAAAAGCCCTGAAAATTTTCAACGACGCTTTTGCCGCCAACCCCGACGTCGTCCTCTCGGCCGCGATGCTGACGGACTACGCCGAGGCCCTCAAGGACGCCAAAGACCTGGAAAAAGCCGCAACGATCTACAACAAAATCGTCAAAGATTATGCGGCCGATCCGCGGGCGCCGGCGCCGGCCTGGTTCGGGCTGGCCGAAATCGAATTCCAGCAAGGCAAATTCCCCGAGGCCCGGCAATACTACGAAAAAGTCCTGAAGGAATACGGCTGGTATGAGCCGGGCAAACAAGCCAAGGTCCGGCTGGCCATGATCTACGAAAAACAAGGGCAATTCGAGCAGGCCGAAAAGATGTTTACCGCCGTTTGGAAAGACGAGCAAGGCGAGGCCAAGCTCGGCGCGATGCTTGGCGTGGCCCGCTGTCAACTGGCGCGCGCCAAAGAACTCAAACAGAGCAACCGCATGCAGGAATATAAAGACCTGCTCAAGACCACGGACGTGAACCTGACCAAGCTCATTGTGCTCTACGAAACCTTTGACGAGTACGTCGCGGAAGCGCTCTGGCTGAAAGGCCAGGCTTATGAACTCGCGGGCGATCAGGCCAAGGCCCGCGAAACTTACGACCGGCTCGTCAAGCAATACCCCAAATCGCCCTGGGCCAAACCGGGCAACGAACGCTTGGCGCAACTGGGCGGACCGTTGCCGGCGCCGGCCGGCAAATAATTCCGGCGTCTATCCGCACATGAGGCCTGCCGACATTTCAATTTCATACCGGCAAATGCCGATGCTGATGGTCATCTGCGCCGCCGTGGTGGCCTTTGTCACGATTCTCAATAAATGCGCGCAGACCACCGACGCGGAAAAAGCCATTCAGGCGAAGTCGCTGACCGCCCTGACTGAAGTCATCCGCCGCCATCCCGAACTCATCGACAAGCCGGACAAGGATAACGGCTTCACGCCGCTGCACTGGGCCGTCATAACTCATCAGACCAATATGGCGGCCTTCCTGCTTGCCCAAGGCGCCCGGGTCAATGCCGCCGACTTTTACGGCATGACGCCCCTGCACAAAGCCGCCGCATTCGACGAAAAAACGATCGCCGAAATGCTGCTGGCGCACGACGCCGATCCCCTGGCCTTCGGCGCCAAGTACGGCGTAATCAAGATGGCCCCCATTCATCTGGCGGCTGAATCGGGCTATGCCGACATCGTCGCGTTGTTCCTGGACTATGGCGTTGACGTTAATCTCGCCACCCAGGGTAAAAACCGGGTTACGCCCCTGCACATCGCCGCCGCCAAGGGCCGGGCCGAAGTTGTGGAACTCCTGCTGAAATCCGGCGCGAATGTGAATATCCGGGATACGAAAGGCGAAACACCCCTGCATTGGGCCATCGCGGCGGACCAGAAAGAAGTGGCCGATATGCTCAGGATTTATGGCGGAACGGAATAATTTTTCCGTTCTTCGTTCTTGGTTCCTCGTTCTTAGTTTAGGCAAATCGGCATTTCCGGCAGAAACACCGCCTACAACCGATTCATCGAATTTCCTGTTGTTGCCCTTTATCAATATGCAGAAAACGAAGAACAAAGAACGAAGAACAAAGAACAAAGAACCAAGAACCTCATGATTCCGCATTCTGCATTCTGCATTTCCGCACCATGGCGACTTCCGGGCAGGTAAAGGGCGAATCGTATTTGGTGCAGTTGATACAGCCCATATAGAGCTTGTGCATCAGCGTTTCCTTGGCCACCTCGTGGAAGCCGAACTGGCGGAAGAATTCCGGGGTGAAGGTCAGCACCACGATCTGCGCGGGATGAAACCGCTCGATCCGCTTGATCACCGCCTTCACCAGGGCCGAGCCGATCCCCCGATGCTGGTAATGGCCGCCGATCGAGACGGACTTGATTTCGACGGATGGATTGAGCGCCTTCCCGATTTCCGGCAGAATCTGCCAGGCGGCGGTCCCGATGATCCGGCCCCGCTCCTCACACACCAGGAACCGGTCGATATTCTGCACGATATCGCTGATGGCGCGCGGCACCACTTCACGGGGATGCTCCTTGATTAACGTGTAAATGGCGCCGGCATCTTCAAACCCGGCGTTCCGAATTGTCGTTGCAAGGGCCTTTTTCATGGTTTGCGATTTACCCTCCTCGGCCGGCATTGATCTGTGTGCGGAGCTTGCCTTCCAAACCGCGTTTCTTTTCCTGATGGATAGCACGCGCACATCGTCTTGGCGAGCAAAAATCGCAAAAGTTTGTGGCCGGTCAGTCATTTTGGGGGGCAGGTTCTCGCATCCCCGTGGCCTTGTGTCACGGAGCGCGGAAATTTACGGCGCCTGCCGGACAAGCCGGCAGGAAGCCCCGGAATCATCGCCTAAGGATGCGCCATCTTGCCAAGAACCCAGCGTGAACCACGCGCCCGCACGGCGACGGGGCCCGTCGCCGTCCATTAACCATTATCGAGATTCACGCGATGATCCTTCTGGAGGGCGGGCGGCCTCGACCGCCGTGCGGGCACAGGGCGAAAAGCGTGGTCGTAAAACAGTCCGCCGGTCTTAGGCGAGGATTTGGGAAGCCCCCAATAACTGACTCGCAATTAGCTCTTCCAGCGCCTTTAACACGGTGTCCGGCTCGATGGCGGCCAGGGCCGCGCTTGTCGGGGCACGGCCCTGGAGAACCACGACATGCGCGCCGCGCGGGCCCCACACGGCCGCATCTGTGGGACCAAAGAGCGCCACGACGGGGACCCCCAGCGCCGCAGCCAGATGGGTAATCCCGGAATCGTTGCCTGCATAGCCCCGGCTGACCGCAAGGACCGAGGCCGCCTCTTTCAAGGATCGGTTGGTCAGCATGGGCGCGTCCGGCGCCAAGCGCGCCAAGGCCCGCGCCGCGGCCGCTTCCGCTTCACCCAAAACAAACAGGGGTTGGGCGGACATGGAACGCCGCACACGCTCGGCCAGCAGGGCGAACCGTTCGACCGGCCAGTTTTTCCGGGCACTGCCGCTGCCCGGATGCAAGCAGACAACATCGCCCGCCAATCCCAATTCCTCGAGCCAATGCCGCCCCTGCTCCCGTAGTGCGGCCGGCCAAGGAAGGAGGGGCTCGGCGGCGCGGTTTTGTCGAACCGCCACTACACCATGCGTTGTAGTTGCCGTTCGAGAGAACGGCATGGTCGCGGTTTTGCGGCCCAATTCCATGACCGGACGCAGAAAATGATCGGCCGCATGGCCCGCCGCGACGACGGGCGGACAAGTAATCACCTGTTTGGCGCCGGCCGCCCGGAGATTGGCCTGCAACACGCCGTCAACATCGCCGAGATAAGACAGGACCAGGTCGAAGGAAGCCAGATCGGCCCGCTCGCGCTCCGGCCAAACACGGTGCGAAACGAACCATGCGGCCATGCCGGAGGCATCCAGCGACCGGACGCGGTCAACCAAGCCGGCGGTCAAGGCCAATTCGGCCGGGCCGGGATGCCCGATCAGCTCGATTACGGCTGAAGGCCAATGCCGGCGCAAAGCCCGGATGGCCGGCAGGGTCAGGATAAAATCGCCCAGTGCGCCGCCGCGCAGGATCAGGATGCGCGGGGCGGCAAGTGAGGGAGTGTGGGTGTGTGGGCGTGTGGGTGTGCGGAGAAAACTCTTTACGCCCATACATCCAAACCCCCATACACCCATACTCGGTATTGACTTACAGACCTGCCTGTCCCGACCTCGGGCTGTGCTAATACACGCGCCAGCCCAACAACAGCATGCCGGCGCCCGTAACGATTCCGGCGATGCCCGCGGCGCGGGCGATCGGCGGGCGGTTAATCCAGCGCTCGGTCCATTGCCGCCATTTAAAGGGGCTCCAGACCAGCACGATGCCGAAGATCACGAGCAGGTAAGCGAAACTTGTCATGATCAAACGGCTTGCGGCGGGATGCACAAACGCGCTTTCAAGAATCGGGAGCGGCGCCAACAACAAAAATCCGCCCAGCGCGCGCGCCGCCAATAAATCGTCCACGAACAGGATCGCCAGGATATAGGCCGCCGGCGCGGCCGCATAAACCAGCGCGAGGTGCGCATCCACCCAAGCAAACCGCATCTGCACGAGAAGCCAGGCCGACCAGAGGATATCCACGGCGGCCAAAATGCGGCCGGCCCATACGTGCCTGGGAAATGCGCCAACCCCGGCGGCCATGCCCCGCGGCCACAGCGCCAGCCCGGCGCTCCCGATAAAAACAACCGCGCCACAGATCAAGGTTATAAAGGCCAAGTCCGACATAGTTAGAATCCCCCCTTATTCAAATGCAGAATGAAGAATGAAGAATGAAGAATGCAGAATGAAAAATTGCACTGACATTCTTGGTTCTTCATTCTGCATTTTTCATTCTTCATTCTGCATTTTTTTCGATCTTTCCGTACAACGCCTGCGCGGTCGCCTGGACGACACGCAGCGTAACAAGGTCGCCGGCTTTCAGGCCCGGTTCCGCCTCGAAAATGGCCAGGATATTATGGCGCGTGCGCCCGGCCCAACGCGCTTCGTTCCGCAGACTGGACCCTTCCACCAGCACCTCGCAGGTTTGACCCGTAAACGTCCGGTGGAACGCCTGACTGCGCCGGCCCTGGTCCTCCAGGAGCGCGTGATTGCGCCGCAGTTTTTCCCTGGCGCTCACGTCGTCGCTCCACTGGGCCGCAAGGGTGCCCGGGCGGGGATTGTATTTGAAGATATAAACATTATCAAAGCCTATTTCCTCCAGGAAGGCGCGGGTCACATCGAATTCCTCCGCCGTTTCCGTGGGAAACCCGACGATGACATCGGTCGAAAGCACGATGCTCGGCGCGGCGGCCCGCAGGCGCCGCACCGCCGCGCGATAATCTTCCGCTGTGTACCCCCGGTGCATGAGTTTCAGGATCCGGTCGGAAGCGGACTGCAGGGGCAGGTGCAGATGCCCACACACGGCGGGCAATTCGGCAAAGGCGCGCGCCACTTCCGCGGTACAGCCGCAGGGATGCCCCGACGTGAAGCGCAGGCGGGCCAAACCCGGGATAGCGTCGAGCGCCTCCAGGAGGCGCGGCAAGGGTTCCGTGAAACCGCGCGGCGAACGCGCATCCGCCTCCCAGACAGGCGTCTGGATGCCATAGGCCATGATGCTCTGGCCCAGCAGTGTGACTTCCTTGACGCCGCGCGCGATTAGTTGGCGCACTTCTTCAATAACGTCCCGGGCCGGCCGGCTCCATTCCGCGCCGCGCACTTCGGGAACCACGCAATACGCGCAATGCCGGTTGCAGCCGAAGAGGATATTGACAAAGGCGGATGTCGCGCCGGGCAAATGCGTGCGGCCGTCATAAGAGTCTTCGGCCGGCGCAACATCAAGGACCGCGCGGCGGCCCGGCTTCGTCCCGACGCTCCGAGAGGTCGGGACTACGCCGGGCAGGTCCGCCAACCTTGAAGCGCCCGGTTTTCGGGCGCGCACAGCGGTGAGGACCGCGGGGACTTGCGCCAGAGCGTGTGTGCCCACGGCGAAATCCAAACCGGGGACCTTGCGGAAGAGATCGTCCTTCAGGCGCTGGACCATGCAGCCGACGACCCCGACGATTCGATCCGGATGCTCCCGGCGGGCGTCGATCAACATCCGCAGTTTGCCGATGGCCTTGTCTTCCGCCTTGGCGCGCACACTGCAGGTGTTCACAATCACGGCATCGGCCTGGCTTTCGTGCTCCGCCAGGGCATAGCCGTGGCGTTGCAGCAGGACGGCGATCATTTCGCTGTCCCGCTCATTCATCTGACAGCCATAAGTCTTGATATGGACTTTAAATGAGTGTGGGATGGACACGGATTTCATACTCGCAATTTCGCAGTTGTAGCCGCGAGACGACCCGCCTGCAGCGCTTCGCGTAGCGATGCGGGCAGGTAGGCTCGCGCGGACGCGAACGTCGGCCCGCCGTCCGACGGCCTGCCCGCAGTGCTACAGCGTTGCAGGCGGGCTACAGAAAAAGTTGCCCCTTATCCGAACGTCTATACAACGGCGCGGGGGGGCCGAAGCAACGCAGTTCGGCGATCGTCCAGCAAAAACGCGGGTCCGAACCGGTCTGAGTGACGCGCACATAGCGCGCATTCAGCGGAGCGAACGCGCAAGTAAAAAAATCGCCGTGGACCAGGAAGCGCGGCTGGTCGTTGTTCCAGAACAGACCGCAGGCAACGTCGCCATACTCGAAGGCTGTTTGCCATTGGCGGTTGTCCGTGGAGACTTCGATTTTTGAGCCGCGCTGGTAATCGCACCAGACCGTGCCCAGGTCGAACCTGATCTTGGCTAAGGGATAAACTGCGCCCATATCCACGTTAATCGTCATCCCGGGTGTCTGCGGCATATCGCTGGACCAGATGGTGTCGGTTTTACCGTCCGTCATCAGGGGCGCCTTGGCCGGGTTGAGCGAGGCGGTCACCTGCCAATGGTCGCGCGGGATTTCCCGGAGCGCGCGTTCGGCGCCGCAGGGCGGCTTAAAATCGTAGAAGACGGTGAAACAGGTGATATTGGTTTTCTGCCAGGCGCCGCCGATGCCGCGCAGGAGCGTTTCGAAGGTGTCGGCCTTGATGCCAAGGGTCGGGTGCGTAATGAAGGCGACCTTTTCCGCCGCGCTGACGACATCTAAAAATTTCACCGGCTTGCTGGAGAAGCGCTCGTTATACGGCTCGGATACAATGATGTTTTCCTGCGTTTCATAGGTCATCCGGTAGGAAAGCCAGTAGTGGGCATAGGCATGGCGGATGCCGGTATTCTTCAGGAAATCAATCAGCGGACGCGTATCGGGCAGTTCCAGCGGCCCGGCGACAAAGGCGGGATCGTTCCAGGCCTTGGCCAGCAGGACATTGCCCCAGACCTGGGCGACCAGCACGATGGCGATGAGCGCGTAAAACACCGGCCGGGCCCATTGTCGCAAGCGCCATAGGCCATACGCAAACAGGATGGGCAGGACGGAAATAATCGGCAGAAGATAGCGCGCCTCGTTCGCGCCCGAACGCCGGCTTTTGGCGAAAACCGCCAGGCTCACGGCCGCCGTCGCCAGCAACAGCGCCGTGCCGTCCGTATTCTTCAGCGACAGGTAACAGAGCCGCCACAGCCGTTTCCAACTAACGATGAGCGCCAGCGCCAGCACCCCGCCCCAGATTGCGGCCAGCAGGTAATACAACGCCGGCGGAAGGGCCGCGATGTTGCTGTTGTCGCCGTACAGCATGACGCGCATGCCGATGAAAAATTGAACGGTGTACGTCAGGGCGGTCTGTAGCATTACGAATGTCTGCGCCCAACTTACCTGCCCGCCCACGTCTTTGAACGTGGCAAAATCGTGCGTCTGGTTAAACCACCAGAGCGGCAGACTGGCGACGCCAAAGGCCAGCGCCAGTCCCCAGAATTCCTTGCGGATGAGCAGGAGCTTGTCCTTGAGAAACAAAAACAGAACCGCCACCACGATATAGCTGACGATCAACAAGTGCAGCCAAAACGCGTACCCCAGCACGGCGCCCAGCAGGACGAAAGTCGAAAAATTACGCCGCTCCGCCGCAACGATCCGGCTGGTCAGCAGGAGCGCGATACTGCCCAGGGTGGTGACAGCCAGGTAATTATCGGGCGGAATGGCCGCGCCGCACATCGCCAGGTAAGGAACGGGTATCGCCAGCAGGACGAGCGTAATCAGGCCGACTTCGCGGTTATAACTGCTGCGCGCCAGCCGGTAACTGACCGCCAGGAACAGGAAGGCAAAGACCAGCGGATAGATGCGGATCGTAAGCGTGTGGGCGCCGAACAGGAAAATAAGCGCGGCGTCAATGAAGGATTCCTGGGTGCCCATGTAGGATTGGCCCCAATAGACCACCGGGAATTCGCCCTTGAGCATGTGCATGGCCATCAGGCCCGGCCAGGCTTCATCGGACGACAGCGGCAGTTTCTGATAAGCGAAGGCAAAAAGGAGCAGGCGAAAGACGACCCCGACCGCGAGCACGCCCAGCATGAGCATGATAAATTTTTTGTTCATCGGCGCCAAGCTGCGATTTTACAACCGCTAATGGTTGCTAACGAGCGATATTAATGTTGAAATATGCCGGGAAACAAGGAAAATATCGGTTTAATCCTGATGAATTTTGTGGTAATTCATTTTCGTTATGAATAATATGCCCAGTATTGTCGCGGCCGATGGCCATGTGCACTTCTATCCCGCCTACGATACCAAGGCCGTGTTCCGCCACCTGATTCAAAACCTGGACCGGTTGGCCGGCTGGCCGGCCAATTCGGCAGGGCCGGAAACGACCGGCAACGGCGTTCATAAGCTGGCGTTCCTGGCGGAAAGCCGCGAACACGATTTTTTCAGCCGCCTCCAAGATCGTGACAAGGCCATTGTTGGACTTGGCCTCGCGATAACGAGCGGACCGGATCCGGTTTGCGTGACGGTTAGTCTTTCCGAAGTCGGCCGGGTGTGTATAGTGGCGGGGCGCCAGATTGTGACCCGCGAACGGCTGGAAATTCTCGGCATGGCCATGCGCGCAAAAATCCCGGATGGCTTGCCGGCCCGCGACGCGATTCAAAAAGTGGCCGAAGCCGGCGGAATCCCGGTGCTGGCCTGGGCGCCCGGCAAGTGGCTGTTTGCGCGCGGGCGGCTGGTGCGGGAATTGATCGCCGGCGATCAAGACCGGGTCTTGCGCATAGGCGACACCGCCTTAAGGCCGGCGTTGTGGCCCGAACCACGCCCGATGCGCATAGCCCGCGCCCGCGGCATGACGGTGATCCCCGGCTCCGATCCGTTGCCCTTTGCCGGCGAAGAGCGTTTTGCGGGAACCTATGGGTTCATTTATCAGGGCGCGTTCGACGCCGCACATCCCGCGGTCTCCATCGCTCGCATGCTGGCTGGACACCCCGCCGCCATTACACCGGCCGGCGCGCGCGGCGGCGCCCGGACCGTGGCGCGGCGGCTGACGCGCCTGTGGGTAAGGCGCATCGAAAATCGAAAATTCCACCATGCCTTCCCCCATTGCCCATAGTCTGATCGGTCTCGCCCTTGGCCTGGCTCGGTTCCTGCCGCGTTATCGGCGCTGGGACGAACTGGCCGGGCGGTTCCGCGCGGTGTGGCGTCCCCTGCTGTTTTGCGTGTTCCTGGCCAATGCGCCGGACCTGGATTATTTTTTCGGCATCTTGCGGGGTAATGCGAATTATTATCACCAGACGGTGACGCATACACTGGTTTGGATTGGCGTAACGGCCCTGGCAATATGGATTTACGGCCGATTACGAACGCGGCGGACGGGGTATTGGCCGCTGGGTCTTTTGCTGGCGCTCCTGGGCAGTCATCTACTGGCCGATTGGCTCACGGTGGATCGTTCGCCGCCCATTGGGCTCATGCTGGCCTGGCCGTTCTCGGAGCGCTTCCATCACGCCGCCTGCGCCTTTTTCCCGCCGGCGGCCAAGCAGACCTGGGCCGCGGTATGGTCGCTGCCGAACCTGCGCCTGATCCTGGTGGAACTGGCCATAACGTTGCCTCCCGTGATTCTCGTGCTGTGGTTCAAATATAGAGGGGCAAAACGATGAATTCGCTCTCGACACCCACGCAGGGCCGGATACAATGCTCATAAATCCGTTGTCCGTTCAGGAAGAGATTAACTACGAAACACGCGAAAGGCGCGAAAATGGCAGAGAAGATTATTTTGTTGGCAGACGAGCACCGGGCACAGGTCATAAATTATTTAAGGCGGGCTAAGCGCCCGCAACCCAAGGGAGGGCGGGCATGTTGCCCGCCACGGACAGCGACACGCTGTCTCTCCCAAAAACATACAAGTACAAACGTGTATCTTTACGGGAAAGCGTCTAAAATCGACCGCCAAGCAACTGGGACTGCTGATTAATTTTGGACATTATCCTAAAATTGAACACGAGCGCTTCGTAAATCGATCTCCTTTCGCGTAATTCGCGTGTTTCGTAGTTAATTTTCCGCCCATGAAAACTGAAAGCGTCATCATTCAGCGCGAAATGGCCGCCGAGTCCAAATCCCGGTTGGCGCGCTATAGCGACCTGATTGTCGGCCGGCGCGGATTCTGGCCGCTGTTGAAATACGAGCTGATCGTCCTGTTTTGCGCCCGCCTGCCGGGCCTGTTGGGTCTCTTTCTGCGCGCCAAGCTCTATCCCGGCCTGCTCGGCAAATGCGGACGGAACGTTGTGTTCGGCACCAACATCGTGCTGCGGCATCCGCACAAAATCGAAATCGGGGATAATGTCATCGTTGACGACAACTGCCTGCTGGATGCCAAGGGCCGGGACAATACGGGCATCCGCATCGGGTCCGGCGTCTTCCTCGGCCGGAATTCCATCCTGAGCTGTAAAAACGGCGACATCGTTCTGGGCGAGCGGGTGAACATCGGGTTTAACTGCGAAGTGTTTTCCGGCAGCCGCGTCGCGTTGGGGGACGACACCCTTGTGGCGGCCTATTGCTATTTTATTGGTGGCGATCACGATCCCCGGGATGTCGAAGCTTCCGTAACCCAGCAGGGCTCGCGCTCCCACGGTATCGAAATTGGCGCAAAATGCTGGTTTGGCGCCGGTGTCAAAGTGCTGGATGGGATCACGGTCGGCAGTAACGCCATCGTCGGCGCGGGCGCCGTCCTGACCCGCTCGATCCCGGCCTATGCGATCGCCGTCGGTGTCCCGGCTCGTGTTGTGCGCGACCGGCGGGAACAGACGTAATGCGGCCGCCTTTTTTGCCTAATTTCAGTTCGCCCACGGCCCGTTGGGCCGCAATCAGGCGATCCTCCCAATCCTCCCGGGGAATAAGGGGTCAGTCCGAGATTTTGGGGGAATAAGGGGTCAGTCCGAGATTTTTGGTGTTTCCAGTTTTTTTCGCAGGGGAATAAGGGGTCAGTCCGAGATTTTTGGTGTTTCCAGTTTTTTTCGCAGGCGATTAATGCCGTCATCGCGACTTCTTTCAACTATTCCGCATGCCTTTGAAACCGATGTCCGATGTCCCATCACTAAATGATTGCTAATCCATTCGGATCCAACACAGGCCTGGCGATTCAGCCACCAACCCAATACCTGTTTGCGTTTATCATTTTTCTTTAACGCAGACAGACTTTCAACGGTCAACCCTATCCTGTCCAGCCCTTTTGCCAGTAAAGCAGACGCCGCCCGTTCATCATGCTCGCATTTCTCCTCGCCGCCGTATGTCTCGATTTTCTTGCCTTTCAGTTGCTCCCCGACTGATTTCAAAAGCCTTTCATGAAAGGTGTCTCCCCCAAGGAACCATCCGCGCCGAATCGTTTTCCATTCCCTCGTCAATGCTTTACGTCCTTGTTCATCGGCCCATTCTTCGCAACATTTCTCGATATACTCACTATACGCGCGCCCCCATCTCCCGCGCCGCTCATCAACACCAACACAATCCAACACCCTCATGACCTCCAACCAGCTCGGCTTCTTTGCCTGCTCCATATACACCAGGCAACTGCTCCAGCGATAGAGGTTCAGCCGCTCTTCCGGCCAATGCACCAACTGTGCCCGCAGGGGATTTAGGTGGATATAGGTGCTCACGCGTTCGATAAAACCACGCTCCTCCGGCTCGATCATGACCGTCTTGTACCGTCCTTGAAACACGTGCCCCCGTTGTCGATATCGTGCGTTATAACGCAATGTATACGTGCTCAGAAACCATTTCATTCCCATCACTAAATTCGCCTCGGGCGTCTCCAACAAGAGATGATAATGATTGCTCATCAGGACATAGGCATGAACTTTCCAACCAGTTCGCGCGCAAACTTCGCTTAAAGTTTTAAAGAACAGATCGCGATCCGCATCGTCCCGGCAAATAGCCTCGCCACGATCTCCACGGCTCATCACATGATAAAACGCCCCTGCATATTCTACCCTGGGTTTCCTTGGCATAATTTTCTTCTACATCTCATTCCCGCCAAAGTCAATGAAATACCAAGATTCTCGGACTGACCCCTATCATCTCATTCCCGCCAAAGTCAATGAAATACCAAGATTCTCGGACTGACCCCTATCACCCCTATCCCATCGGACTGACCCCTATCCCAACGTATCCCCTATATCCCGGCCGCAAACCACCCGTGGCGACGCCGCATCCTAAGTCGCCGCTCGGATTCCGCCCCCCTCCGACGAGCTATATAAGCCCATTCTCGGGGCGGAACCCGAGCTAACCCAATAACATGCCAACAGCAAAAAGGGGACATTTCTAATAAGCTTTGACATTCCTAAAAAAGTGCTTGCATTCACGGCAACGCTATGGTTAGCTACCTCGCTTTTGGCAATCGTTGCGCCTAAAGCAAGCACCGGAGAGGATCAGGGAATGAAAGAAAAAATCCATCCAAAATATCAAGACTCCACGATTACATGTATTTGCGGGCATGTGGTTCATACCCGTTCGACCGTGAAGGACATGCAAGTCAACACCTGTTCCGCCTGCCATCCTTTTTATACGGGCACGGCCAAATACGTGGATGCGGCCGGACGCGTGGAGCAGTTCAAGAAGCGCTACGGCAAGAAATAGCGCCGCCGTTTAACAGGGCCAGGACAAGGTGTTTTCACCGCCTGGCCTTTTTCGCCCCCCCCCCGGCATTCTGAATCTCTCGGTTCAATCCGCAATCGGCAATCGAAAATTACGCCATGGACCTCGCCCCCGCATTCCTCGAAGCCCTGAGCGCCCGGCTTGCCGAGCGCGAGGCGCAATTGGCCTCGGCCGCCGCCGAGAACCCGCGGAAATTACGCGATCTGCTTAAATCCCACGCCCGCCTGAAAAAAATACTGGCGCGCGCCAACGCCTTGGCGCGCCTGCAGAAGGATATCCGTGAACATCAGGAACTGACCGCCTCGGACAGCGCCGACTCCGAACTCAAGGCCTTGGCGCAAGAGGAACTCGCCAAGGCCGAAACAGCCCGGCCGGAAGCCGAACGGCTTCTGCTGATCGAACTCCAGCGCCCCAATCCCAATGACGAGCGCAACGCGATCATGGAAATCCGCGCCGGCACGGGTGGCGACGAAGCGGCGCTCTTTGCCGGGGATCTGGCGCGCATGTATATGCGCTACGCCGAAAATAACGGCTGGAAGACCGAACTTATCGACGCCAGCCCCTCCGGGAGCGGCGGATACAAGGAAATTGTATTTTCAATCCAGGGTGAAAACGTATTCCGCGCCATGCAGTTTGAGGGCGGCGCCCATCGCGTCCAGCGTGTCCCCATCACGGAAGGGTCTGGGCGCATTCACACCTCCACCGCCACGGTGGCCGTCCTGCCCGAGGCCGAGGACATGGATGAGATCGAGATCAAGCCCGAAGATCTGCGCATTGACGTGTATCGCGCCTCCGGCGCCGGCGGCCAGCACGTCAACAAAACCGATTCCGCCGTGCGCATCACCCACCTGCCCACCGGCCTGGTCGTGGCCAGCCAGGAGGAACGCTCCCAGCACAAGAACCGGGCGAAGGTCATGCGCGTTTTACGCTCGCACCTGCTGGAGCTGAAGCGGCGGGAAGCGGACAACCAGGCGGGCGAATCGCGCCGCTCCCAGATCGGCAGCGGGGACCGCAGCGAGCGCATCCGCACCTACAATTTCCCGCAAAACCGCCTGACCGATCACCGCATTCATTTCACCTCGCACAACCTGGAAAAGGTCATGGAAGGCGATCTGGCCGATCTCTTGCGGGCGCTTTACGAAAACAACCACGCCGCTCAAACCACCCTTTCGTTGGATCAGCTGCTGGAAATGTGAAAGCCAAGGCGCCAAGCAAATTAGGTTCCGTGCTTGCCGCCGGCGTCGCCCGCGTTCAGGCGGCCACGCCGGGCGAAGCGCGCTTAAAATGCGAGTGGCTGGCGAGTCGCATTTTAGGTTGCGCCCGCCTGGAACTATCGGCGCGGAAAGACCAAATCCTCTCCGAACCCCAGGTTCGGCAGATCGCAGCGGGCGTCGCGCGCCTGGCCGCAGGCGAACCGCTGCAATACATCCAGGGCGAGGCGGAGTTCATGGGCCGTGTTTTTATCTGCGACCGCCGGGCTTTGATACCGCGGCCGGAAACGGAACAACTCACGGCCTGGATGCTGGAGGACGCGGCCTTATGGCAACCCCCAGCGCCGCTCATCGCGGATGTGGGCGCCGGCAGCGGATGTATCGTCATTTCGCTGGCGCTGGAACGGCCACAGGGCCGTTATGTAGCCACCGACACCAGCGCCGCGGCCCTGGCGCTGGCGCGGGCAAACGCGGCGCGGCACGGAACCGCCGCCCGCATCCGTTTTATCGCCTGCGACCTCTTGTCGGCTGTCGCGCCCAAAACGACATTACAACATTCTGCAGAATGTTGGAATGTTGTAACGGCGGGGGCCGCGTCCTTTGCGGGCTTGGATGCGGTGGTGTCCAATCCGCCCTATGTGCGCACGGCGGACTGGGCAAGCCTGGACCGAGGCGTGCGCGATTTCGAGCCGCGCGCCGCGCTGGACGGCGGCGCCGGCGGCTTGACGATCGTCCGGCGGCTCATGGCGCAGGCCGTCCAGGCGCTCAAGCCTGGCGGGGTGTTCTTCCTGGAAATCGGCGAAGACCAGGGTGCCGCCGTCATGGAGCTGGCATCCGCGGCCGGATTCCGCGAAACCCAATTACGACAGGATCTGGCCGGCAAAGACCGAATGATGCGGGCCGTGAAATGAAGCGAAAAATAACTGCTTGAACCGGCCGGACGAATCGTGTAAGAAGAACGCGTTTATTAACCGAAGTGAGTGGGAGGACAATAATGTCAGTTAAAATCAGATGCCGAAAGACCGGGGCCAATAACGACCCTTGTTTCCGGATTGTGGCCACCGACAGCCGCTCTCCTCGCGATGGAAAGTACCTGGAAATCCTGGGATGGTACGACCCCAAAAAGTCCAAGGCCAACTTCCACCTCAAACTGGAACGTATTGCGGCCTGGAAAAACAAGGGCGCCATCCTTTCGGAAACGGTCCGTAGTCTGGTCAAAAAAGCCAAAACGGCACCCATGGCCGCTTCCGCCTCCAAGAAAGAGAAAGCCGTTGAGCCCGCCAACCCGTCTGCGACCTGACAAGCATGAAAGCGTTTATCGAACATACCTTGCGGGCGCTGGTTAATCATCCCGATCAAGTCACCGTGACTGAAATTCCTGGCCGCCAGACGATAATCATGGAAGTCCGCTGTCATCCCGAAGATATGGGACGTATTATCGGCAAGAACGGCAAGACCATCAGCGCCCTCCGGGTCCTGCTGACCAGCCTGGCTGCCAAGCAAAAACGCAAGGCCGTCCTCGAAGTCGCCGAGTGAAGCCCATGGGGGAACTGCTCCACGTTGACATCGTCACGATCTTCCCGCGCATGGCGCGGGGGTTCCTCGATGAAAGCATCATGAAACGCGCGGCCCAACAAGCCGCTGTCGCCTTTCGGGTCATCAACCTGCGCGATTTCACCAGCGACCGCCATCAGACCGTGGATGACCGCCCCTATGGCGGCGGACCGGGTATGATCTTAAAGGCGGAACCGTTCTTCAAAGCGGTGGAATCGGCCCGCACGCCCGGCGCGCGGGTTATTCTCATGTCGCCCCAAGGGCGCCCTTTTCGCCAAGGCCTGGCCGCCGAACTCGCCCTTGAACGGCACCTGATCTTTCTCTGCGGCCATTATGAGGGCGTGGATGAGCGTGTCAGCCAGGGCCTGGCGACCGACGAAATTTCGATCGGCGACTACGTTTTGACCAATGGAACGCTGGCCGCCACGGTGGTGATCGACGCCGTCGTGCGGCTCTTGCCGAACGTGCTGGGCGCCGCGGACGCCACCGCGGACGAATCGTTCAACGACGACCGCTTGGAATATCCGCAATACACGCGCCCGGAAATCTTCCGGGACCTGCGCGTGCCGGACATCCTGTTGACCGGCGACCATGCCGCCATCGCCCGCTGGCGGGCGGAACAGTCCCATCTGCGGACGGTCGCGCGCCGCCCGGACCTCTTGAAAATGGATAATGGTTGATGGTCAATGGTTAGCGAGCGGCTTTGCCAAAGAGCCATAAGACCTCTGTCGGCAAACTAAACCACAAGCGCGGCTTTATGATTCACGCCTCTCGCTTCGCACAAAATGGAGCGGATCGTCAAAAAAGCTTGACGGGGCGGCGTAAATCCATAGAATCCCATTCATAACAGCGGAGCAAAAAAGCCGGGACAAACTATGAGCTCAACCATGCTAAAAACACTCGACATGGAAAATCGCCAGAAAACACCGTTGACTTCCTTTTCGGTAGGCGACAGCATCAAAGTGCTGGTAAAAATCAAGGAAGGCGACAAGGAGCGTGTGCAGGCTTTTTCCGGCACCGTGATTGCCCGCAAGGGCTCCGGCGCCACCGAGACCTTTACCATTCGCCGCATTTCATTCGGCGAAGGCGTGGAGCGTATCTTCCCGGTGAATTCTCCGAGTATCGCCGGCATCGAGGTGGAATCCGTCGGTAAGAAGCGGCGCGCCAAATTGTATTATTTACGGGAACGATCCGGCAAGATGGCGCGCACGGCAACGCAACAGTCGTAGTTTCGACGCGGGGGCGGCATGGAGGGAACCGCAGGTTTGCTTCAATTTGAGCGCCAGGTTTGGGACCGCGGATGCAAGCGTGTCGCCGGTGTGGATGAAGCCGGCCGGGGTCCCCTGGCCGGCCCGGTCGTGACGGCGGCCGTTATTTTCCCTAAAACCTTTATCGAGCGGGAAGAGCATCGTCTCTTCGATACGCTCACCGATTCCAAGCAACTCACGCCAAACCAGCGCGATCGTTTTTTCGAACTGCTGCTCGATTCGCCGGGGGTGGAAATCGGCATCGGTTTCGGGGACGTGCCCGAAATCGACGAAATCAATATTTTGTGTTCCACGCACCGGAGTATGAGCCGTTGCTTGCATCGCCTGGCGACGCTTCCCGAGTACGCTCTGGTTGACGGCCTGCCGGTTCCAAATCTGCCCTGCCCTTCCCTGGCCATTATCAAAGGCGACGCGCGCAGTCTTTCGATTGCCGCCGCCAGCGTCATCGCCAAGGTCACACGCGATCGCTGGATGACCGATCTCGACCGCCGGCATCCCGAATACGGGTTTGTGCGGCACAAAGGTTATGGCACCGCCGCCCACATCCAGGCCCTGTTGAAATACGGCGCCATTGCCCAACATCGCCGTTCCTTCCGGCCGGTGCGCGATATCGAGGCCATCCGCGGCCGTATGCGGCAGGGCGACAATCGGGACGGTTCGACGGTTCACGGTTAGGAGGTTCACGGTTGGAAAATTTGCCGGAGAAATCGACACCCGTTGAACAGTGAACCGCTGAACCTCGAACCATGCCAAATCATCTATCCCATGTGGAAAACAGTCAAACGCCTGCTGGGCACTGCGCCCGACACCACGAAACAGCTTTCCTCCGGCGCGTGGGGCGAGGCCCAGGCCGAACGTACGCTCCGTCAAAAAGGTTATGCCATCCTCGGCCGGCGGGTTCGCGTGGGACGGCGCGACGAACTGGATCTGGTGGCCCGCGACGGCGCGGTCTTTGTGTTCGTGGAGGTCAAGACCCGCAAGACCGAGGCGTTCGGGCGGCCGGGCGCGGCTGTGGACCGCGCCAAGCGTCATTATCTTTCGCGCGCCGCCGTGCGCTATCTTAAGCGCCTGCGCCATCCGCCGGAAGCCTTTCGCTTCGACGTCGTTGAAATTATCGGAGCGCCGGGCACGCCCGCGCCCCTGATCCGCCACATTGAAAACGCATTCCCCCTGGATCGTTGCTACCGCGTCCCGTAAAAGCAGAAGAAGATGATCAATGGATGCATGCGTTGCGGGGCCGGGACCTTTACATTGACTTGGAGCCGTGTGTATGCCATATTTTGCAGTGCTACACATCGTGTTGCAAGCAACCATTAACCATTAACCATTGACCATTGACCATCGGGTCTTTGAACCATGCCCAGAATGGGATACTATGCAATTCAATGACACCCAGAAAGAAGCCGTGCGCAAGTGGATTGCCGAAGGATGCGGGTTGACTGAAATCCAGAAACGGCTGAATGACGAATTCAAACTGTCCGTGACATTCCTCGATCTGCGGTTTCTGGTGCTGGATCTTGGCCTGGCCATTAAGGAGCAAAATAAAAACACCAACGCCGGGTTGGATCTGGCCAAGGCCGCGCCGGCCAGTCCGGGCCCGGAAGCCGACATGGAGCCGGATGGCGCCGGCGGCGTGGCGGTCACCCTCGACCGCATCGTCAAACCAGGCGCGGTCGTCAGCGGAACGGTGCGTTTCAGCGACGGGGTTTCCGCCTCCTGGATGCTCGACCAGCTCGGCCGCCTGGCGCTTGACGCGGGCAAGCCGAATTACCGGCCCAGTCAGGAAGACGTGCAAGCCTTCCAAATGGAACTTCGCGACCTCCTGCAAAGCCGCGGGATATGATTGCTTAAGGCCCCCCATCCCAAGGATTGCAACAGGCCCCGGAGGGCGGGGCGACTTTTCCCGCTTGCGACCGGACGGGCGATATAATCAAGGCAAGGGAAACTTGTCGGTCAGGGCGACGACTTGCTTCTTGACGGCGGCGAGCGCGTCGGCGTTGTTCAAGTTGTGCAAGACCTGCACGATCCAACCGGCGATGAGTTTCATTTCCGGCGCCTGCATGCCCCGCGTGGTAACGGCCGGCGTGCCGATGCGAATCCCCGAGGTGACGAAGGGGCTCTTGGTATCGAACGGAATCATATTCTTATTGACGGTGATGCCGGCCAGATCCAGCGCGCCGGCGGCATCCTTGCCGGTCGCATTCATTGAGCTGAGGTCCACCAGCATCAGGTGATTGTCGGTGCCGCCGGATACGATGCGCAGGCCTTCCGCTTTCAGATTTTCGCAAAGCGCCTGGGCATTGCGCACAACTTGCTCCTGGTAGGCCTTGAACGCGGGTTGCAGGGCCTCGTGAAAACAAACCGCCTTGGCCGCGACAACGTGCATGAGCGGACCGCCCTGCAGGCCCGGGAAAATCTGGCGGTCAATGTCCTGCGCAAAGCGCGCCTGGCAGAGAATGACCCCGCCGCGCGGCCCGCGCAAAGTTTTATGGGTTGTGGTGGTCACAAATTCAGCCTGCGGCACGGGACTGGGATGATGACCGGCCGCCACTAATCCGGCGATATGCGCCATATCCACCATCAGGTAAGCGGAGACGCTGTCGGCAATTTTGCGGAATTGCTTGAAATCGATGATCCGCGAATAGGCGCTGGCGCCGGCAACGATCAGCTTGGGCTTGTGCTTCCTGGCCAGGGCGGCAATGGCGTCATAATCCAATTGCTCCGTCTCGCGGCTGACGCCGTAGTGCGCCACGTCGAATAACCGGCCGGACACGTTGGTTTTCATGCCGTGGGTCAGGTGCCCCCCCGCGCCGGGATCCATGGCCAGGATGCGATCGCCCGGCTGGAGTGCCGCCAGGTACACAGCCAGGTTGGCGGAAGACCCGCAGTGCGGCTGGACATTGACATGGTCGGCGCCAAACAACTGTTTGGCGCGGTCGATGGCCAGGCGCTCGGCTTCGTCCACGCATTGACAGCCGTTATACCAGCGTTTGCCGGGATAACCTTCCGCATATTTGTTGGTCAGCAACGAGCCGGTGGCCTCCTGGATGGACTGGCTGACGTAATTTTCGGAGGCGATGAGCTCCAGGTTTTCGCTCTGGCGCACGGCCTCGTTGCGCAGGACGGCGTAAATTTCAGGGTCGGTCTCATAGACATCCACCGGGTCCACGGTGTTGCAGGAATATTTATTTATTTTGCGCACGCGCCGGTGATGGCGTTCGCCGGAATCGAAATCCTCGCGCAACCAGGCGGTCACGATGGCCTGGGCCTCGGCGATGGTGGTCAGTTCGCCGCCGAGAGCCAGAACGTTGGCGTTGTTATGGGCGCGGGCCATCGTGGCCATGCGGGGATTCAGGCACAGCGCCGCGCGCACGCGCGGAAATTTGTTGGCCACAATGCTTACGCCGATGCCGGTGGTGCAAATAACGACGCCCTGATCCACCAGGCCCTGGGACACATTGGCCGCGACGAGCGCGGCCACGTCCGGGTAATCCACCGGGTCCTTGCTGAAACAGCCGACGTCCTCGACCTGGACCGCTTGCCCCGCCAGGAATTCCTTGAGGGCCTCCTTCATTTCGAAACCGCCGTGATCGGAACCGATGGCAATTTTCATGGGTTTATCCTGTCTTGATGCCAAGGAATTGCGATCTTGCGGTTCTACCGAACCGCAACCACCCCCGTTCGGTGTAGGGGCCGCTCGATCGAACGGCATTGTTCCCTGGCCTTCTAATTCAATCCTGCGCGCCGGCATAAGACTTCAGGTATAAGACCAAGTCCGGCAGGGTCGCCTCGATCTCGTCGCGGATTATCCGATACTGGGAATTCGTTCCGCCAAGCGGGTCGGGGATGTCGCCGCCGCCACGCCCGGGGTCGAAAGATTTCAGCAGGTAAATCCGGTCCTGAGCTTCCGGGAACCGACGCTTCAGCTCCGCCGCATGTGCTGACGTCATTACCACAATCAGGGTCGCGGCGTCAACGATATCTTTGGTTACAACCCGGCTGCGATGCGGCGTTAAATCAATGGCTTGTTCCTGCAGGACCGCAATGGCCGGCGGGCTGGCCGCCATTCCGTTGCCGGTGAAAAGGCCCGCTGAGCCGACTTGCCAGCCGGCTTGCTTTCCCAAGCGGCGCCGCAGGAGATATTCCGCCATGGGGCTTCGGCACACGTTGCCGGTGCAAATGAACAGGATATTGAGTTTATGACGCGGCATGGCAATGTAGTTCAGTTTGGATTTGTGCGCCGAGTTAGGCGGCCAAAGGCCGCGACTTTGCCGTTCTCTCGAACGGCGCTACAACGAGCCGGTGTAGTTGCGGTTCGATAGAACCGCTTGCCGCCGTGTGGATTGAAATTCCTTAACATTTAATTAGGCCCCGCAGCGGGGCGACTTTTTTCCGTGTAGAGCCGGCTTCACGTCGGCTATCTTCGGCACAGAATAGCCGGTATTCCGCCGGAGGCGGATCCGCCTATGGTGGAAAAACCGGTTCTACCTGGATTAAAATTCCCTAACATTAAACCTATCGGCTGGGCAACGTTAGCAACCGCGCAGTGACGCCACAATCCCGGCAATCTCCGCGGCGGGAATGGCGCCTTCCCGCAGGACGTCGCACCGGCCGAGCCCGATTTTGACCACAGTGCTTGGCACACCGCCCGGCGCGGGACCCGCATCCACCGCCAATTCGATCGCCGACCCCAGCGCCGCGACAGCCGCAACCGCCGTCAGCGCCGGCGCTTCGCCGCTCAGGTTGGCGCTGGTTACGCGCAACACGCCTCCCGTCGCCTTGAGGATGGCCAGCGTGACCGGATGATCGGGAACGCGAAAGCCTTCCCAGGCAATGCCGGTCTTGAGAACCATGGTCAACGCGCCAGGCCAATAACGCTTGGCCAGTGCGCGGCCGATCGCGCCCAGTTCCGCCCGGAACGCCTCCACTTGGCGGATATCGGCGGCCAGCAGGGCAATTGGTTTGTTATCCGGCCGGTGTTTGATCCGGAATAGCCGCTTTTCCGCTCCGGGCGCGCCCGGAGCGGCGGCCACGCCATACACGGTGTCGGTGGGCAGAACAACCAAGGCGCCCCGGCGCAACGCGGCGCCCACTTTGTCCACCATGCGCGCATCGGGAGGATTGCCGACCGGCCATGAGATTATACGGGGCGATTTCAACTTGGCGCCTTAACAGGAGCCAGAATTCAGAATGAGGAAAGCCCGCATGGGCCCTGATCGCCGCACTGAATTCTGTCTTCTGACGACTGTCTTCTGACGACTGATTTATTACCGCACCTTGAAGTCCAGCGCCTTGAGGCCCAGCAGGATATCGACGGCGCGCCGCAGAATCGCATCGCCGCCAACACGCTTGATGAGCGCCCGATCCTGGCGTTCCTGCTCGGCGATACCCGAGAAGATGTCGGGCTCTTCATCCGCAAAATCGCCCTCCGAGACTGCCGCGGTATTTGTGGACACCGCGCGCACTTGGGGCAGGACGCCTTTCCGATAATAGGCCGGGCCCTTGCTCAGCTCGATTCTTTGCGTGGCGATATAAAGCACGCGGTCGTTGGAAAGCGGAATGATATTGCGCACCCGGTCATCGCCGCGCGTCGGCGTGCCGATCAGCATGGCGCCTTTGCAGCCGCTTAGCAGTCCGGCCAGCGCTTCCGCGGCGCCGGAGGTGTCGTGGTCGATCAACACCACGACCGGCTTATCCATCGGCTGGCCGGTCTTGGCCTTGTAGGCGGCCACGACGGTGTTATGGCCGTCCCGCAAATTGAACAGCGTGTCGCCGGTGTGCGCGAACAGACTGCCGATTTCAGCGACCGACTCCAGATCCATCCCGTCGGCGCCGCGGATATCGAGGATGGCGCCAAAGCAATTGGCGCCGCGCCATGCATTCAATTGATCGACAATGACGGCGCCCGAATTCGTGTAGAGCCCGTTCACTTTCAGGTAGCCGATGCCCTGGGGCCAGGTTTCCGTCGTGCCCGTGACGGGGATTTGGATGGCCGCACGCCTCAACTTAACCACGCGCGTTTCCGCGGTTTTTTCGTCGGCGCGGATCGTAAGCTCCAGCGCCTCGCCCTGGCCGCCGCGCAGAAGCTGGGCGGCCGCGTCGAGAGGCATGCCTTCCGTGCTGTGTTCGCCGATTTTGACAATCAGATTGGCGGCGCCCAAACCCGCCGCCGCCGCGGGACTATTGCTGGAGACCTCCACAATCTGGGGCCATTTATCCTTGATCCGGAATTTGCATCCGATCCCATAAAAAAGTCCTTTTTCCCCGTCTTGCCGCCGCGCGGCCTGCTCCTTGGTTAGGATGGCGCCGCCTTCCGGATCGATGGCCGCGACGACCGCATCCAGAACGTTGCTTTTCAGGGTCTCAGCCTCATAAACCAAGCGCCGATCTTCCAGGATGGCGCCGATTTCGGAGACGCCGCGAATCGTCTCGCCGATAACATTCGATTGCGTTGCGGAGGCGGATTTATCAGCCGCGCCCGATTTCTGTTCCGCGTGGAGCCCTAATACAAATACCATCAAACATGTGGCGGCAAGCAATAAGGCAGGGACCAGCCTCCGGCTGGCCCATCTTCTTGTAACACGGCCCGCCCGGAGGCCGAGCCCTGCTTTTTTGAAATTCATTAACATAAATTTAGTCATGGATTTTTCCCGTAAATTTCTTTTGAACTCGATTGAACCCGGGCATTGCTCTTTTTAACTTTTACTTTCAAATCCCGCTTGTGCCGCCGCAGTTTGAGCGTCAGCTCCGGGCGCCGCAGGGCCAGGATCTGGACAGCCAGGATGGCGGCGTTGACCGCGCCGGCGGAACCCAGCGCCACAGTGGCCACGGGCACACCGCTGGGCATCTGCACGGTCGCAAGCAAGGCATCCAGCCCGTCAAGCGCGCCGCTTTTAACGGGCACGCCGATTACCGGCAGGATGGTATGCGCGGCCAGCACGCCCGCCAGGTGCGCCGCGCCGCCGGCGGCGGCGATGATAACCTGGAGACCGCGCCGGGATGCGCCCGCCGCATAGGCCGCCGCCAGGCGCGGAGTCCGGTGGGCGGAAATAACGCGCGCCTCGGATCGCACGCCGAAGCGCTCCAGGGTTTTGGCCGCGGTTTCCATCAGGGGCCAGTCCGAATCGGAGCCCATGACTATGCCGACTTGCGGTTTGGCTAAATTGGTTTTCATAGGGACAAGGTCATTCACAAGGTGTTCGGTGTTCAGTGTTAGGCATTTCATCAAAGTATGGGCGTGTGGGGGTAAGGGGGTATCGGTGTATTAAAAATCATTTACGTCCAAACGCCCATACTCCATTACCGGCCCGGCTTTTCCCGAGATATTCCCCGGGCGGCGATATCGCGGCGGTAATGGGCATCCTGGAACGCGATTTTGGCCGCGGCCCGATAAGCTTTTTCGGCCGCCTCGCAGAGTGTCAGGCCCAGCGCCGTGACGCCCAACACCCGGCCGCCCGCCGTCACAACCCGGCCGCCCTCCAGTTTCGTTCCCGCATGAAACACCATGGTCTCGTTCAGGGCGGCGGCTTCTTTCAAGCCGGCAATGGCGTCGCCTTTACGGTAGGCGCCGGGATATCCGCCCGCCGCCATAACCACGCACACGCACGTCTCCGGCCGGCAAGCCGCATGTTCCGGCAATAAATTTCCATTTATACAGGCGTCCATGGCCGGAATCAAGTCTCCCGTGAGCCGCGGCAGGATGGCCTGGGTTTCCGGATCGCCAAACCGGCAATTGAATTCCAGGACCTTGGGCCCTGCGGCCGTCATCATAAGGCCCGCATATAGTACGCCTTGATATGTAATATCCCGCCGGCGCAGTTCTTTCAGCGTCGGATTGAAAATCGTGTCCAAAACCATTTTACGGAAGGCCGCCGTTTCCATCGGGGCGGGAGAATAGGCCCCCATTCCGCCCGTGTTCAGGCCCAAGTCGCCATCCAGAGCCCGTTTATGGTCCTGCGCGGATGGGAGCAGGACGGCCCGCTTGCCATCCACAAGGGCCAGGACCGAGACCTCCCCGCCTTCCAGAAATTCTTCCACGAGAATCTGCCGGCCAGCCTTGCCGAACGACTGATGAATCATGGCGCCGGCGACGGCGGCTTCGGCCTCGCGGGAATTGGCGCAGATGATCACACCCTTGCCGGCCGCCAGCCCGTCGGCCTTGACCACCAGCGGTGTCCGCGCCGCGCGCACATAAGCCAGGGCTTTTTCCGCGTCGGTGAACGTTTCGGATTGCGCGGTCGGCACTCCGGCGGAGCGCAGGACGGATTTTGCGAAAACTTTACTGCCTTCCAATTGGGCCGCGGCGCGGCAGGGACCGAAGGCGCGCAGTCCCTCGGCTTGCAATCGATCGGCGAGTCCCGCGCACAGCGGTGCCTCGGGGCCGATGACCGTCAGGGCCGGTTGCTCCCGGCGGGCCCAGGCCGCCAAGCCGTCTATGTCTTCGGCCGCAATGGGCACATTAACGCCGAGTTCCGCCGTGCCGGCGTTGCCGGGCGCACAGAACAAGGTTGGGCTTCGCCGGTCGCGCGCCAGTTTCCAAGCCAAGGCGTGTTCGCGCCCGCCGCCGCCAATAATCAGGATTTTCATAGCCATGTTTATACCGTACCGAAACGGCCATACGCCGTCCAGCGCGAATGTGTCCCCGCCGCCAGCCGGCCCAGGATGAAAGGGACAACGGTTTCGACGCGCAAGATACGCGCGCCGATCTGGACCGGCCGACAGCCGGCCGCGACCAACTGCGCCAGTTCGTAAGGGATAAACCCGCCTTCCGGCCCGATCACGAGCGTCACCGGCTGGGCCACGGCATGCGGACACCACTCGCCGGCGCCGGGATGCGCCACGAGCGGCAACACGCCGCGGATCAGCGCCGGCAGTTCGTCCTCGACAAACGGTTTGAAAAGCGGGCGCAGGGCCACTTCCGGCAAGACGGTATCGCGCGCTTGTTCCAGTCCAAGGACCAAAGCTTCACGGATACTTGCCGGGCTCAAGACCGGGCTTTGCCAATAGCTTTTTTCGACCTGGAACCCGTTGATGAGATACAGGCGTTTAACGCCCAGGCTGGCGATCGACAGCAGAACCCGCTTGACGACCTTGGGTCGCGGCAGGGCCAGAATCAGGGTGACCGCCGGCGGCTTTGGCGGCGCCTCGTCCAAGGCCGCCTCCATCTCCACCGCAGCGGCGGTCACAGAGGTGATACGCCCTTTGCCGACCAGCCCGCCGAGCCGGCCCACTGTCAGCGTATCGCCGATGGCCGGGCGATGGACCTCGCGAATATGTTTCAGCCGCCGCCCCGTCAGCCGCACGGCGTTGTCGGAAATAAAGTCGTCGTCATATAGAAGAATCAGGTTCATGCGCATCCCACAAGATGTTCTGCTTTTATTCTCGCCGGCTCTCTCGAATCGAAGCCGCTATTGTCTCGGCCAGCTTTCTGTATCCTGCTGCGTTTGGGTGTGCGTAGTCGCTCTTGAGCGACGGTGACGAAAGAATCTTTGCGATGGTTTTAGAATGCGAATTTCCTCCCCGAAGACGCCAAGCTCGAACAGGGCAATCAGATCGGCTTCGATGAACTGGGCGGATATGGCGCGGCATAGAAGTTGCGGGAACTTCTCCGCGCAACAGGCCATGTCCTGTCTGGTTTGTACCGTGGAAAGGCGATCGCTCCCGCCCTTCGCCTGAACGGGCAGGACGTATTGCCGCCCCCGCTTGTCGATAGCGACATAGATTTCGTCGATCGCGGCCTGCCCCAGTCCGGCAACGGTTGTCCGCAAGTGGTTCCGAACGTTTTATTGTAACAACTCAGAACGTGTGAAAAAATCGCCCGGTGAGGGCGCCGGGCCTACAACAACCCTCAAAAATATGGGGAAATTGCAGGCCGTGTGCCCTCACACGGCGTCCGGATTAATTTTTTCACACGTTCTCAGGTAGTCAGGAGTCAGAATTCAGGATACAGAATAAAATACGTAAGAATCGGAAAAACGCGACAGACATTCCGCCAAGGCCCTGCGCTTGCGTTATAACCGCCAATATCCAATGCCGGCGCGGCGCAAGGCGGCGGCATCATAAACGCCTTTTACATCGACAAGCACCGGCCGCTTGCCCATCAGGGCCAGAAACCGATCCGGCGTCATGGTCAGATAGTCGCGATGCGAGACCGCCACCACGACTGCATCCGCTTTTTTCAGCTTGTTAAACGGAATCACTCCCAAGCCATATTCATGCCGGGCCGCCTTGGGGTCGGCCAGGGGATCGTGGATCTGAACATGAATGCCGTAATCCTGCAGTTCGCGGACGATATCGACAACTTTTGAATTGCGGATATCGCCGCAATTCTCCTTGAACGTCAAGCCCAGCACCGTCACCGTACTGCCCAGGACATGGTGTCCGGCGTGAACCATTTCCTTGACCGTCCGCTGGGCAATGAATTTACCCATGCCGTCGTTAATCCGCCGGCCGGCCAGGATCACTTGCGGAATATAGCCCAATTGTTCGGCCTTGTGCGTCAGGTAGTACGGATCGACGCCGATACAGTGGCCGCCCACCAGTCCCGGCGTGAATTTCAAAAAGTTCCACTTCGTTCCCGCCGCTTCCAGGACGGCCTGGGTGTCGATCCCCATGATGTCGAAAATCAAGGCCAACTCGTTCATCAGGGCGATATTCAGGTCGCGCTGGGTGTTCTCGATCACCTTTGCGGCTTCCGCCACCTTGATGCTGGCCGCCCGATGGACGCCGGCCGTCACCACCGAGGCGTAAACCTCCGCAACGATTGCGAGGGTCTCGGCATCCTGGCCCGCAACGATCTTCTTGATTTTGGTGAAGGTATGTTCCCGGTCGCCGGGATTGATGCGTTCGGGGCTGTACCCCACCTTGAAATCTTTGCCGCACTTGAGTTTGGAAGCCCGCTCCAAAACCGGCGCGCACTGCTCTTCGACAACGCCGGGATACACTGTGGATTCATATACGACGATGGCGCCGCGTTTGAGCGCGCGCCCCACGATTTCCGAGGCCGACAACATCAACGACAAATCCGGGCGTTTCGCCGAATCGACCGGCGTGGGGACGGCCACAATATGAAAATCCGCTTTTTTCAGGTCCGTCGCGCGGGATGTGAATAAAATGTCGGCTTTTTTCAATTCAGCCGCAGAAATTTCATTGGTTCGATCCAACCCGCGGCGGAGTTCGCGGATGCGGCGAGGATTGATATCGAATCCAACGGTCCTCTGTTTTTGCCCAAAAGCAACCGCGACCGGCAGGCCGACGTATCCCAAGCCGATGACCGACACGGTTCTTGGCGCACTCATGAATTCTTCCCCATAATTACACCCGATAAAACTCCCGATACCAATCCACGAATTTTTCAATGCCCGCCTCTATGGGAGTGTCCGGCTGAAAGCCTGTGTCCCGCGCCAAATCCGCGACATCCGCGCAGGTGATTTCCATGTCGCCGGCCTGCATGGGCAGAAGCTCCTTCTTCGCCTGTTTTCCCAGGCGGGACTCCAGTATTTCGATAAGCCGCAGGAGGTGTTCCGGTTTATGATTTCCGATGTTATAGACCCGGTAAGGAGCGCTGCTGGTCCCGGGGTCCGCATTGACCTGGTCCCAGCCGGCGTTGGCCTGGGGGGGCCGATCCAGCACCCGGATAATGCCTTCGACAATGTCGTCGATATAGGTAAAATCGCGTTGCATTTTTCCGTAATTGAACACTTGGATGGGCCGGCCCTCCAGGATGGCGCGCGTAAAGAGAAACAGGGCCATATCCGGCCGGCCCCAGGGCCCATAGACGGTGAAAAGCCGCAAGCCGGTTGTCGGCAGGCCGTATAGATGGCTATACGAATGCGCCATCAACTCGTTGGCTTTCTTGGTGGCCGCATATAAGCTGATGGGGTGATCCACGTTGTGGTGAATGGAAAAAGGGGCGACCTTGTTCATCCCATAAACGGAACCGGAGGACGCATAGACCAGGTGCCGGATCTGCCGATAGCGGCAGGCTTCCAGAATATTCAAAAAACCGTTGATATTACTGTCGATATAAACGTGTGGATTTTTTAACGAATACCGGACGCCCGCCTGCGCCGCCATGTGGACCACCTGTTCCGGAGCGGCGTCCTCGAAAGCCGCCGCCACCGATTCCGTCTGCGCCAGCTCTATTTTCCGAAACGTGAATTTGGCGTCGCCGCTCAGCAGTTTCAAACGCGCCGCTTTAAGGTTCACGTCGTAATAAGCGTTGATGTTGTCCCAGCCGACAACCTGGTCGCCGCGTTCGAGTAACCGCCGCGCCACATGAAACCCGATAAAGCCCGCCGCCCCGGTGACTAATATCTTCATACTCGAACAACCCCATGTATTTGACGGCAACTCTAATTTTACCAAGCGTGGCTGTCAACTATAGTTTCAGGCCGGTTCAAGCCCGGCATTTTGGGGGCGGTTGAGCGATCAGGCCCGTTGAATTTGCCGTTAACCTTGCCAGATAGACGGGGGGGGCGAGGCGCTTTTCTAAATTATGGCGGCGGGACGGTCGCACATGACCCATGGCGATCTGCGGGATTTTGACGAACGACTCGGCTTCCGGTTCTTCGGGTTGCCCGACAGCCGGCCCGGCGATCTTCTCTTTTTGTTCGAGCGATCGCTCGGATTGCGCCCAGGACGGTCTCCAACGGCGCCGTGTTTAATCCCCGTAGTATTTGCGCACCCAGGGGGTAATGCGGTCTTCATCCACCTTGACGATGCCGATTTCGCGCTCGGCGTTTTCCACGGAATCGGAGGCGTGCGCGGCGTTAACCATGACGTCGAGCCCAAATTCACGCCGCACTGAGCCGGGTTGTGCTTTGTTCGGGTCGGTGGCACCCAGCAGGCGGCGAATTTTTTCCACAGCGCCCACGCCGCCATATATCAGGGCCAGGCATTTGCTGGGGCCATCCTTGTTTTTGTCCTGCGGCGCGCAGGTTGGCGGATAACAGCCGGTCATAAATTTGACGATCTGGTTGAATTGTTCGTCGCCAAAAAGCGGTCCCAGTTGTTCTTCGAGCAAATGCCGGACGGTGTCCGGGATGGCGATGCCCAACTCCGCCTCCAGGGCTTTGGCGGCCCTTTCGGAAACCGCGCGCTTCATTTTCTCGCGCAACACCTGGCGCACCGGCCGATAAAATTCCTCGGCTTGCGCCACGCTCATGCGGTGGACTTTGGCGGCAACGATCCGCAGGCCGGACCGCGACAAAAGGTCGATGATATTGCCCGGCTTGGCGCTCGGGAAGCGGAAGTTGTCCGGCTTGATCAGCACCAGCGTGCGTTGCCAGCCCGTGTCGTCGGGGCTATTATCCACCGTGTTTTGCAGGAACCCGCCGTCGGAGAGCGCATGAGCGCTCCAGAGTTTGAGCGTTGCGGCGGTTTCCTCCCGGTCCGAACCGATCAGCACCGCCGGCTCGAAATAACTGACCTGTTTATTGCCGTTCACCACGTAGTCGCCAAATGTGTCGCGGATGGTTTCGCCGCCGCCCATGGTCACCGGTCCGGCCATATCCCTGACTTTCTGGATGGCCGCTTCGCCTTCCAACAGGATCATCATGACCCGCCGCCGGCGACCGGTGACGGCGTCGGGAGCATAGGAGCCAAACACGTAGTCAGCCAGAAGCCGGCGGACGTCGGGTTTCAAGTTCTTATCTTTGCCCACCATGGCCGCATAAGTTTCGACCAATTCCTTCCCCGGTGAAAACATTCGGGCCGCCACCAAGTCCAACCCGGTGCGGCTCATGAACCGGCCGATGACGCCGCCCGTCCGCGACTTTGCGATGGTGTATGGATTGATCAGGACAAACGCAAGTTCAGAAGCCATAATGAATCCCCTTGTTGTTCCGGCAACCGGCGGCCGACACCGCCAACGCCTCGTAGTTGAAAGCTACCATATTGGCTTCCGGTCCGGCAAGGATGAAAACAACCGGATTGCCGCCAGCGGCCGCCGGGTGTAGATTGCAGGCCATGACTTTGCCACCCAAAGCCGCCCGTAAACAAGCCGAACTGGCCGAGCCCTTGATCCGGCAACTGGAAGAGGCGGTGGGCCGGGGCCATCCCGCCGACCAGACCCTGCGCCGTTATTATCGGGAGCATCCGGAATTTGGCTCGCGCGACCGGCGGTTTTTTTCCGCGCTGGTTTTTTCATGGTTTCGCTGGCGGGGCTGGCTGGCGCCGTTGGAACCGGCGCGTTGCGCCATGGCTTATATGTTGGATGCCATGGAAACCCATCCGGCGGCGACGCTCCTGGCCGAACAGAGCCGATCGATCCGCTTGAGCCCGCAGCCTGCCGGCGGCATGACTGTAGAGGAGAAAGCGAAGCAGGCCGGTCATTGGCTCGGGACGCCGCCGCCCGCCATCGAGCAGTTGACGCCGGCCTGGCTGTCCGCCCGGTTGTATGCGCCTCACGATACGGAACAAGGCGCGCATCTTCGGCAATGTATCCAGGCGTTCCAGGTTCGGCCGCCAACCTGGGTCCGGGTGGAACGCGATGCTCAGGAACGGATGTCCGCCGCGCTGGCGCGGCATGCGATCCCGGCGTCCGCTCATCCGCAAATTGCCGGCGCAATCCGTTTGCAGGGCGCGCCCGACCTGGAACGTCTCTCCGCGGAAGTCCCTTTCGAAATCCAGGACTTGGCCTCCCAATGTGTCGGTTGGATCTGCGCGCCCGCGCGCGGGGAACATTGGTGGGACGTCTGCGCCGGCGCCGGAGGCAAGAGCCTGCACTTGGCCGACCTTATGAAAAACACCGGCGCGATTCTTGCCACGGATGTGCGCTCTGGAAGCTTGGACGCACTGCGACAGCGCGCCCGCAGCCGACGCCGGAACATAATCGAGTGTCTCGCCTGGGATGGGACCAGGGATCCCGCGCCGGGCCAATGCTTTGACGGCGTCTTGATCGATGCGCCCTGTTCGGGCATCGGCACCTGGGCGCGCAATCCCGATGCCCGCTGGCGCACCACGGAGTGCGGCATCGCCCAGCTGCGGATCATCCAGGAACAGCTCCTGTTGGCCGGCACCGATAAAGTGCGCCCTGGCGGCCGCCTGGTTTATGCCGTATGCACCTTGACGCAGGCGGAGACCAAGGCGATGATTACCGCCTTCCTCGGCGCGCGCCCTGATTTTCAACTGGAGCCGGCGCCGCATCCCCTGGACGGGCAACCGACGCCGGGGCAAGTCTGGATCTGGCCCTGGAAGGCCGACAGCAACGGCATGTTCATTGCCCGGATGAAACGCGCCGTTAATCCCGCCCCGCGACCACATCGTTGACTACGCGATTGAGCGCGTCCATCCCGTTTTTGCGGGCGAAGCGATTGACCACCAGTTCCCGGGCTTTGGCGGCCATGTTCGCGCCCATTTCGGCGTCCATAAGCAACAGGCGCACACATCTCAACATTTGTGCGGGCGTATCCGCCAGCAGAAGCGTTTCGCCGCCCCCGGAGGGAATGCCTTCCGCGCCCAGCGAGGTTGAAACCACCGGCACGCCGCTGGCCATCGCTTCCAAAATCTTGGCGCGAAATCCGGAGCCCATGCGGATTGGACAAATAAAGACCCTGGCCCTGGCCAGGTACGGCCGGATATCCTGGACTTCCCCCGTGACCACAATTTGCGGGTCGTGCCGCGCCAGGTCCCGGATCGATGACGTGGCGCCCCGTCCGACGATATAAAACCTGAGTTGCGGGCGCGTTTTTTTCAGCTGTGGCCAGACTGTGCGCACAAACCAATGGACGGCATCCCGGTTGGATTCGTTAAAATAGTAGCCGACAAAAATCAGGCTTTCTTCCCGTCCGGCCATTGGTGACAGCGAATAATAATTCACATCCACGCCGTGCGGCACCACGGTGACGCGGAGATTAGGCGCGTAGTTCAAGAGAACATGGCGTTCCTGGGACGTGAGCACCAGGATATGATCCGCATTGTGGTACATGGCAAATTCGTACCGTTGCACCTGGCTGAATCCGGCCTGTTTCATCAGACCCGCGGGCGACCAACGATGGAAGCGGATGGCCATCGCAAGGGCTTTTGTGCAGCACTCGTGACAGGAAATGATGCGGCGCACTGCGGGCAGATACGGGTTGCGATACAGATATTGCCCCATGGCGGAAAACTCGGCAATGACCACGTGAACGTGGGCGCGCTCTACCATCTCGCCCACGCGGTGACGCATGGTCCAGGCGCGCATCTCGCGAAACGGCGAGGGTATGGTGGAAAACAATTGATAGGCGAAACGTTTGAGCGGCGATTCCGCCTGCGGCGCCGGAAGCAGTTCGAGCTCCGCCACCAGCGGACGGATCGCCGCCACATAGGGCTCATCTTCCGGGCGAACGAATGAAAGCAAGCTCACCTGATGACCGCATTCCACCAGGTAACGGATGCGATTATAAATAATGATGGATCCGCTGATCCCCAGGGGGTTCGGCAGTAGTTTTGTCAGAAAAAGAATTTTCATTTATCTTCTGTTGTCCGCCCTCGGCCGTCCGTTTATTTTCCGATCGAAACTACTCGGCGAATACACCGCCGGCCGCCGGCGGTTAAAACATTTAAGTAACTTCCGGTCCATGATTGCAAAACCAACGAAATTTGCAAGAATCTCTCTTCGATGAATGACCAGTCCCATACCATCGCAGCCATCGCTACGGCGCCGGGTGAGGCCGGAATCGCCATTATTCGTATTTCAGGAGATAGAAGCCTGGCGGTAGCCGACCGCATTTTTTCCAATACCGGGGCGCCGCCATCGCGCCGGGCCCCCGGCGTTTTTCTGCGCGGCCTTGTCAAATCCGGCGCGCGCGCCCTTGATGAAGCCGTTTTGCTCGTTATGCGCGCCCCGCACAGTTACACGCGCGAAGATGTGGTGGAAATTCAGTGCCATGGAGGCTTTGTTTCCGCGCGGCGCATTCTGCAGACAATATTAACTTTGGGTGTACGCATAGCCGAGCCGGGCGAATTTACAAGACGGGCGTTTTTAAACGGCCGCATTGACCTGGTTCAGGCCGAAGCGGTTCTCGACCTGATTCGATCACAATCGGATCGAAGCGCCGCGGCGGCTGTCGAACAGCTCGAAGGGGGCCTAAGTGATTCTTTTAACGCTATTTACGACAATGTAGTCCGCGTGTGCTCCGATCTTGAAGCGGCGCTGGATTTTTCGGAGGATGATGCCCCCCCCGCGCTTATTCCCGAGACAACCGCGCATGTGAATAGGATTCTGGAACAAATCGACAGTCTGCTGAAAACCTGGGAAGAAGGGCATTTGTTGCGTGAGGGCGCGTTAGTCGTCATATCCGGGCGGCCGAATGTCGGAAAATCCACCTTGCTGAATGCGTTGCTTGGTAAGAACCGGGCCATTGTTTCACCAGTTCCGGGAACGACCCGCGATACCATTGAGGAGACGATTATCTTGGAAGGGGTTCCTATCCGGCTTGTCGACACCGCCGGCTTACGAACCGCAACCTGCGCGATCGAACAAGAAGGGATCAAGCGCGCCAGGAATCACATGCAGAAAGCAGACCTTCATTTATACATAATAGATGCTTCTATGCCGCTGGATAATGAAGACGTTTCCAATCTAAAATCATTAAAGACTGAAAAAGCTATCGTCATTATAAATAAGATTGATTTAGGCGCGCTAATTCAAGAAAGATACATATCAGGATTTATTAATATACAATCCCAACTCAATGCAGGAAAAGGACTTAAAGAAATAAAGGAAAAAATAATAGAACAATTAGGGGTTACCTATTCAGGTCAGCCACATGCAATAATTTCCGAGCGTCATAAAAAGGTTCTTCAAAAATCTTATACTGATATTGAAAAAGCATTAAAAATTATGGTCTCAGGGCAAGATGAATCCATTATTCTGGCGGTTTCCCATTTAAGATTTGCAGTTGAATCTTTAGGACAGATAACTGGTAAAATTTATCACTCCGAATTATTAAATTCTATTTTTTCTCGATTTTGCATTGGTAAATAGTTGCTAATCAGGTATAAAATGGCAGAGGCACAGAGGCGCAAAGTTTCCGTGATAACATCCAAATATTGTAATTGAATGTCCGTCGCATATCATTTTCGAGGTGCTTTATGCCAAGCAAAAAGTCGTTTTTCTTGAGATTATTTCACTTTGTGCCTTTGGTGCTCTGTGCCTGTGTGCCTATCTGAACAGTTACGGTAAATAGATGACTACATTCCGAACAGTTAATTCTCCATTCGATGTTATTGTAATTGGCGCTGGACATGCCGGGTGTGAGGCGGCTCTTGTTTCCGCCAGGATGGGAGCAAAAACAGCGTTGGTTACAATTGATCGAAAAGCTATCGCCCGCATGTCCTGTAATCCATCTATTGGCGGAATAGGAAAATCACACCTTGTTTGTGAAGTTGATGCGCTTGGAGGAGAAATCGCTGTCAATACTGATTATACAGGTATTCAATTCAGGATTTTGAATACCAGGAAAGGTCCTGCTGTTCAATCGTATCGTGCTCAATGCGATAAATCCATATTTTCATTACGGATGCAGGCTATATTAATTGCCACTCAAAATCTTGTTATTATCGAGGATTTGGTTATTGGAATATTGGTTGAAAATGGTCGATTACGAGGAGTCGAGTTAAAAAATAGCGGTAAGATAGAGGGAAAGACAATAATATTGGCGGCAGGAACTTTTTTAAATGGCACAATTCATATTGGAAATAGAAGTTTTCCTGGTGGCAGATATGGCGAACAAGCGACTTCTCAATTAAGTGAATCATTAAGAAATATGGGGTTTTCACTGGCGCGCTTTAAAACAGGCACTCCTCCGAGATTAGATAAAAGAACAATTAATTATACAAAAATGGCCATTCAGCCTGGAGTAGAGCCGCCGGCATTGTTTTCAAAGTCGGCAAAAGAAGATCTGAAAATGTTCCACGTGGAACATCGCGAGCCTGATATCGAGTGGATGAAAAAAATGTTCCACGTAGAACATTTTGATGTTTCTATGCGACCATGGTTGCCGGGAAGCAACCAATTGCCTTGTTTTTTGACGCATACTACTCAAAAAACACATGATATTATTAATGACAATTTAACACAAAGCTCACTTTACGGAGGATATATAAAAAGTATAGGAGTTCGTTATTGCCCTTCAATTGAGGATAAAATTGTTAAATTTCCGGGACGTTCACAGCATCATGTTTTCATTGAGCCGGAAGGACGTCATTCCATGGAAATATACCCTAACGGGGTTTCCAATAGTTTTCCGGAAAAAATTCAAAAAGAACTAATCAAGTCAATACCAGGGCTCGAACAGGCGGAATTTATTCATTATGCATATGCGATTGAGTACGATTATTCCGACCCAACGCAATTGAATCATTCACTTGAATCTAAACTTGTCGAAAACATCTTTTTTGCCGGTCAAATTAATGGAACAACGGGGTATGAGGAAGCGGCGGCACAAGGATTTGTGGCCGGTATAAATGCTGTCATGAAAGTTCGTGGAGAAAAACCGATTCATTTCAGTCGGAATGAGTCTTATATTGGTGTGCTGATAGATGATCTCGTTACAAAAGGCATCGATGAACCCTATCGTATGTTCACTTCGCGTGCAGAGCACAGATTATTGCTCAGACAAGATAATGCCATTTTCAGAATGTTTAATATTGCCAAAAGGATTGGTGTTGTGCCAAAAGTGGTTATAGATGAGATTGCCGGTTATACTGTCGAAATCAATAATGAATTGAATAGGCTCGATAAAATATTTTCTGATGACCACACACTAATTCAAATTCTATGCCGACCGGAAATGAAATACAATGATTTGCCAGGCGCCAAAAAACTACCTGACGAAGTTATTCGACAAATCGAGATTCGCGCAAAATATCAAGGTTATATTGCGCGCGAAGAAAATCAAATCGCCCGTTTGGACAAAAACGAAACCACCATTATACCTTCATGGATCGACTATAATGAAATTAAAACTTTAAAATATGAATCGCGACAAAAACTTATTAAAATCAGGCCCGATAATCTTGGGCAAGCATCCAGAATTCCAGGAGTCAACCCCGCCGATATTGCCATTTTGTCAGTATGGATAAAATATAAAAACAAATAATAATATCATAACTTGTTTTTATGCAACGTGTTGCTATTATAGTGATGAATGCGCTTGGCACCCCAAAAGTGGGGCGCACTCTTGTAGTTATGGCGGGCTTGTCTCGGTGAAAATCTTGCTGAAGTCTGAATAATACTGTGGCCTGTCTGCAGTCGCTCCAGCGTTACGGGCGCGGGTCACCAAAGAATCCATGCCCTTACGGGCCGGCTACGTACACATTCATGGGAAACGAGTTAGGCGGCCAAAGGCCGCGACTTTGCCGTTCTCTCGAACGGCGCTACAACGAGCCGGTGTAGTTGCGGTTCGATAGAACCGCTTGCCGCCGTGTGGATTGAAATTCCTTAACATCAAGTTAAGAATTTCAGGCTTTTCCCCGGTAAAATTCACTCTCCGATGATTTTAATGAGCACTCGCTTGCGGCGACTGCCGTCGAACTCGCCGTAGAAGATCTGCTCCCAAGGCCCGAAGTCCAGTTTGCCCGCTGTCACGGCTATGACCACTTCCCGGCCCATGACGGAACGTTTGAGATGGGCATCGGCGTTGTCCTCGGCGCCATTGTGACGATATTGGGAATGCGGCTTTTCCGGCGCCAATTTTTCCAGCCAATGCTCCATGTCCTCATGCAGGCCGCTTTCATCGTCGTTAATGAACACGCTGGCCGTGATGTGCATGGCGTTCACCAGTACCAGGCCTTCGCGAATCCCGCTGGCCGCCAGGGCCCGCTCCACCTCCGGCGTGATATTGACAAACCCGCGCCGCGCCGGCACTTCCATCCAGAGTTCCTTGCGATAGGATTTCATGTCACTCCCTCTTTTCCGTAAATGAACTTCATTTACGTTGTATCATAGAAGGGAAGGACAGTAATGGAAATACAAAAAGGCAGGAATTGGCAGAGAGAGACGTTGCCAAAAAGCGCGTAGAGCCAAAACGGATGGATCTGCCGCCGGTCAGGCCTTGTCGCTCACATGTGCCGAACTGAAGGTCGCCATTTCATTGTAGAGCTTGAGCGCGGCTTCGATCACCGGGAACGCCAGCGCGGCGCCGGTGCCCTCGCCCAGGCGCAAGTCCAAATCGAGGATCGGTTTGAGGCCGAACTGTTTGAAAAACACGCGGTGCCCCTTTTCCTGGGACATGTGGCTGAAAAAGAGATAATCCAATACCGCTTTGTTCATGCCGATCGCCGCCAGGGCGCCGGCCGAGGAGATAAACCCGTCCACCACCACCGGAATCTGCTTGGCGGCGGCTCCCAGAATGAGCCCGCAGATTGCGGCAATTTCAAAACCGCCCAAAGCCGCCAGCGTATTGACCGGATCCGTAAGTCTGTGCTTGTTGACTGCCAATGCCTTTTGAATCACGGCCATTTTTTTACCGAGGCCGGCGTCGTCAATGCCCGTGCCCCGTCCGGTGACATCCGCCACCGGACAACCCAGGAAGGCGGCAAGCAAGGCCGAGGATGGGGTCGTGTTCGCAATGCCCATCTCGCCGGTGCCGATCAGGGCGACACCTTCCGCCTGCGCGGCCTGCGCCAGCTCGATGCCGATTTCGATGGCTTGCCAGGCCTCGTCCACCGTCATGGCCGGCCCGCAGGCGATGTTGCCGGTGCCGCGCCGGATTTTTTTCCGGCACAGTCCCCGCGCCTGCGCCAACGGATCGTCAACCCCCATATCGACCACAAGCAGTTCGGCGCCGACATGCCGGGCCAGCACATTAACCGCGGCGCCGCCGGAGAGCATGTTCATGACCATCTGGGGCGTGACCTCCTTGGGATAAGCCGAAACGCCTTCAGCCGCCACGCCGTGATCGCAGGCAAAACAGAAAATTTTCTTCTTGCCGAGGACCGGCTTGACGGTTCCGGTCGCCAGGCAATATTGCAGGGCGATTTCCTCAAGCCGGCCGAGACTGCCGCGGGGCTTGGTCAGATCGTCAAGGTGTGCCTGGACGCTCTGCTTCAGGGCCTGGTCGGCGGGCATAATCGAATCAATCGCTTTATTCCTTTTCTGCATTGGGTTTCTCCTCCTGTGTGCATGTTAAGTTAAATTCAAGACACAGCGGTTCTGTCGAACCGCAATTACACCCCTGACGCCGCTCGGTGTAGAGGCCGTTCGATAGAACGGCATAGTTGCCGGCGGCCTAATTCAATGCTAAGGAAATTCAATCCACACGGCGTTAAGCGGTTCTATCGAACCGCAACTACACCGGCTCGTTGTAGCGCCGTTCGAGAGAACGGCAAAGTCGCGGCCTTTGGCCGCCTAACTCGATGTATAGGAAATCCAAACCCGCCGGGTCAGGGG
>Ga0172380_10000873_pt1 | contig 54518 bp, 61 predicted proteins | sample Leawe162metaG_FD_119747 | JGI IMG/M metagenome (GOLD analysis project Ga0172380, IMG submission 119747) | Leachate microbial communities from a municipal landfill in Southern Ontario, Canada - Leachate well 162 metaG | ecosystem: Engineered > Solid waste > Landfill > Unclassified | place... | reverse complement strand
ACCAGCGAGAGCAGCGCACCGACGCCGAAGGCCCAGTCGTAGTCGAGCAGGTCGACCAGGGCGCCGGCGGCCAGCGGCCCCAGAATCATGCCGAGGTCCGAGGTCATCTGGAAGGTGGCGATCACGATGCCGCCGCGCTTGCCGCCGACGATGTCACCGACAACGGCCGCCGGGGCTGAGCCCAGGAACGCTGCGGACACGCCCTGGACGGCCATCGACAGGAAGAACAGGGCAGGGCCGATGAGCGAGGAAGTGCCGAAGCCGTTATTGAGGATGTCGGACACGGTGAGGATGACCATGCCGATCGTGAGGCCGACGCTGCCGATGCGCAGGGCCTTGCGACGGCCCTGGGTGTCAGCGATACGGCCAGCAGGCATGAGCAGGACTGCCTGGACGACGGCCGCGAGCAGGAAGCCGAAGCCGGCCAGTGAGGCTCCGCGCTCCAGACCTTCGGTGATGAACAGCGGAACGATCGAGATGCGCATGCCGAATGAGACGAATCCGGTGACCATGTTGACGATGAGGGCAGCACGGTAGGCGCCATCGCCCATAGCCCCGCGCAGGGTCTGCTCACTTTTCGCCTGACCGTGCGACACGAGTTCCTCACGCTCATTCAGGTGAGCCTTGGACAGGAACACCATGCTGACGACTGAGGCGATGGCCAGACTGCCTGCATAGATGAAGAACGGCGCGCGAATCGACCAGGCGACGATCAGGCCGCCGAAGGCCGGGCCCGCCACTCCACCGAGCAGGAAGCCGCCCTGGAAGGCGCTGGCCGCGCGGCCTCGCTGATCGGGCTGCGACACGCGCAGCAGGAGGGCCATTGCCGACACGGTGAACATGGACGAGCCCACGCCGGTCAGGCCGCGCCAGAAGAGCAACTGCCAGTAGGTCTGGCTCATGCCGGCGGCAAAGCTCGTGATCGCCACGAGGATCAGGCCGGTCGAGAGGACCAGGCGTTCGCCCCATCGATTGGCGAGCACGCCGGACAACGGCGACATGACGAAGCGCGTCAGGGCCATGCCTGAGATGACCGCACTGGCCTCGAGTGCCGAGACTCCGAAGGACCTGGCGAATACCGGAATTGCCGGGGCCAGGATGCCGAAGCCGATCGCAACGAAGAATGAGATGACCGAGAGCACGGCAACCTCGGTCGGCAGGTCTTTGAACAGCGGTGAACGCTGCACGATGTGATGTGGACGCCAGGAAGTCATTGCTGGTGACCCTATCCTCGGGATATGGCTGGCCGTGGGCGTTCGAAGATGATTGATGCTGATCGAGCGGCCGTGTATTCGGTCGAGGATTCCTGGTCACGCGCGCTGGATCGCGGTGGGTTCGTGGATTTCTTCGGCTCGTCGTTCACGCTGCCGACCCAGCGCATTCTCGGGAGTCTCCAGGCGATGCAGGACCTGGCTGCCCTGTGGTTGACCAGTGCTGCCGTCTGCGCGGCATATCCGAGAGTCGGTCCCGTCCAGGTGCGTGCGCGCCGTGGCCACAGCCGTGCCCACTATGAGCCGGACGGAGTGATTGCGATACCGGTCGAGCAGCCATGGGCCTGCCGCGAGGCCGTGCTCATGCACGAACTGGCGCACCACTGCTCGTGGCATGAGTGCGATGCGGTCCATGATCAGCATTTCCGGCTCGCCATGGTGCGACTCGCTGAGACTGCATTCGGGGCTGAGGCGGCACTGCTCCTGAGAGCCTCGTATGACGGTGCCGGCCTGGCGGTGTTCCATGCCGCTTGAGCGCATCAGTGCCCTGCTGGCCAAGGCGGAGCGCACCGACAATGAGCACGAGGCAGAGGCCTACTTGTTGAAGGCTCAGTCCCTGGCGACTGCAGCCAGCATCGATCTGGCGCTCGCGCAGGCGCATATCGCCAAGCGGGAGGAGCGAACTCGACCAGAGATGCGCACCATTTCCATCGGCGAGAAGGGCAGGCGAGCCAATCAGCATCTGATCGCCTTGTTCGTTGCCACTGCGCACGCCAATGACGTCAACGTCGACATAGCGGCGAACTCCACTTTCGTCGTCGCCTATGGCATGCCGACTGATCTCGAAGTCGTCGCAGCCCTGTTCACCTCGCTTGCGGTGCAGATGATCAATGCGGGACACCGATGGGTCAAGCAGGGCAGTTGGCGGGGAGACACCTATGTCTCTGTTATGCGAGTGCGGGGACGCGCTGTGCGCACTGTGCGAGAGCACACCGCGCACACCGTGCGTGTTGCGTTCTACAGGGCCTATGTCGATCGAATAGGCGAGCGACTGCAGGAGACTCGGGAGGCCGTGGTGCAGGCTCCATCGCCTCGACATTCCGAGCAGGCTCTCGTACTGCGCCAGAAGTCGCAGGAGATCGCCGACTTCCATCGGAGCCAGAGCACGGCTCGCGGAAGCTGGCGCGGCTACTCGGGCCAGATGCGCAGTGATCGCGGGAGCGCGACCCAGGCCGGCCGCAATGCGGCCGATGCCGCTCGGCTGTCGCGACAGGGCGAACTGCCGACAACGCAAGCCATCACTCGTTAGTGCGCGTACGACTCCACGTTGCGGATCTCGACGGACATCTCCTTGCCGTTGGCCAGTGCGTAGGTGGCAGTGTCGCCGATGCGCTTGCCCAGAACGGCTGATCCCAGTGGCGAGGTCGGCGAGTACACCTCGATCGAGGCATGTGCAGCCTCCTCGCGGGAACCCAGCAGGAAGGTCTCCTCGTCACCGAAGGCGGTGAACAGGATGGTGATGACCTTGCCGGGCGCAACCTCGTCAGCCTCGGACTCGGGCGCACCGATCTGCGAGTTCTCGAGCAGCTGCTTCAACTGGCGAACACGGGCCTCGTTCTTGCCCTGCTCCTCTCGAGCAGCGTGGTAGCCGCCGTTCTCCTTGAGATCGCCCTCCTCGCGTGCCAACTCGATGCGCTTGGTGATCTCGGCGCGCCTGGGACCAGTGCGGTCTGCCAGCTCACTTTGCAAGCGGTCATAGGCCTCTTGGGTCAGCCACGTCGTGGGGATGCTGCTCATAGCCGACAAGGCTAGTCGTTCACCGGGAGCGAAGGCACGGGTCAGGGACTCCACGGCTGGCTCGGGGGAACGACTCCGATCGGAAACTGCGGTGCCGGAATGCCATCTGATCCACAGCCGAGGACCTCGGCCGTGTAGGCGCCAATGGCAGTGCGAAGGGGGTAGGTGACCGTCGCTGCTCCGTCAACGGGATTGACCACGACGCTCGCATAGCCGACATCGGCTCGAGTCTGGTCCTGGGCCCGCACGACGCACGTGACTGGGTCGGCACCGCCGGTGTGCACGCGGAAGGTGACATCCACGTGATCAGGTGAGATGACCTTCCACGAGATCAGATTGACCTCTACTGAAGGCCGGGTCACCTGATAGGCGACGAACCCGAGGACCAGGGCAAAGCCGATCGCCAGCGTGTAGGTGACGATCCGTCCCGTGAGCGAGCGGTGGTTCAGGCCGTAGCGCTCGACCATCTCCGGTGAGAGCTGGGCTGGGCGAAATGGTGTCGTCATGGTGATCCCATTCTGATGGTTGGGTGGCCGACCTCTGCGCCCGGTGCTGCACTTGCGAGACTTAGGGGGTGACCTCCTCGCTCCGCCTCATGGCTGTCCACGCGCATCCCGATGACGAGGCCAGCAAGGGAGCGGCCACCACGGCCAAGTATGTGGCCGAGGGTGTTGACGTGATGGTCGTGACATGCACCGGCGGTGAGCGTGGCGATGTGCTGCACAGTGCTGCGGACGCCGAGGTCCAGGAGCTCGGCATCGCCGAGGTTCGTCGCCGGGAGATGGCGATGGCTGCGCAGATCCTGGGAGTGCAGCACGCCTGGCTGGGCTTCGAGGATTCCGGCTTCCCTGACCCCGACCTGCCCCCGCAGCTTCCAGCCGGGTGCTTCGCAGACCTCCCCCTTGAGGTGGTGACGCTGCCGCTGGTGCGCCTCATGAGGCAGTTCCAGCCGCAGGTGGTGACCACGTATGACGAGCAGGGCGGATATCCGCATCCTGATCACATCCGGGTTCACGAAGCCACGATGGCCGCAATCGAGGCCGCAGCTGATCCTGCTTACGATCCGACGACCGAGCCTTGGCAGGTTCAGAAGATCTACTACAACATGCAGTTCACGCGCGCACGCGTGTATGCCTTGCACGAGGCGATGCTCGCCATTGGTGCCGAGTCGCCTTATGTCGACTGGATCACCCGCATGGAGCAGCGTCCCGACGACTCGCATCGCATCACCACCAGTGTCGAGGCTTCCACCCACTTCGCCACGCGCGACGCAGCGCTGCTGGCTCATCGCACCCAGGTTGACCCTGCTGGCACCTGGTTCGCAGTGCCGCTCGAGATGCAGGCAAGGCTCTGGCCCACCGAGGAGTTCGAGCTGGTGCGCTCACTCGTGCCGACGACGATTCCGGAGAATGACCTATTCGCAGGATTGAGGGATGATGTTCACAGCAGCTGAAGACGATGCAATGAAGTCGGTCATTGACCAGGCCGGCCCGATTGCGCTCATGTTCATCGTCATCCTTGGCATTGCGCTCTACCTGCTCTGGAAGTCGATGAACCGCCAATTGAAGAAGGTTGACGAGAACCTTCCGATCGATCCTCCGCGAGTTGATGGCCCGACCGACAGCGAATGAGCTCTGGCGGCTAGCACGCACGCCGGCCTACATCCTGCGGGCGCTGCTGGGCCTTCTCCTCATTGCACTCTTCATCTTCCTCGGCCATTGGCAGTGGGAGCGAACGCAGGATGCCCTTGCGAGTGAGCGTGCTTCAGCAGCTGTGCCCGTTGCCGTTGATGACCTGAATCAGGTGGGCCAGCCGATCACGAACGAGACGGTCGGCCGTCCAGTCATCGCGGTCGGCGTCTATCAGCCAGCACTCCAACGTGTAGTGGTCCAGCGCGAATTGCATGACAGTCCCGGTGTCTGGGTCGTGACCCCGCTGCGGCTCGCTGATGGAAGCCTGATCGCGGTGATGCGGGGCTGGCTGCCCGCGGTGGATGCCCCAGGCATCGATCCGCCTTCCGGCGAAGTGCGCATCCAGGGCGTGCTGCAGGCCGATGAGTCGTTCTACAAGGGCGCTGAGCAGGCGGCAGGGTCGACAGTTGCCGCCATCTCCCAGCAGAGCCTGAATTGGGGTCCCGCTGCGCGGGCCGGGTACGTCACCCTGCAATCACAGGTGCCGGATGCCAAGCCCTCGCCACAGCCAGTGCCGGTGAACGCCCAGGCCAATGACGTCGCGTTCCCGTTGCAGAACTTCTTCTACGCCTTTCAATGGTGGGTGTTCGCGTTGTTCGTCGTCGGCGTGTACTTCCGCTGGCTGTGGCTGGATGCCCAGGCGCCGACGCGGGATGAGGCGCTCGACTAGGTTTTCATGATGATCACCGTGATGGGTGAGGCTCTCATCGACATCATCGTGTCTCCCGAAGGCGAAGTGACGTCAGTCGTCGGCGGTGCGCCGCTCAACACGGCGCGCACCCTGGCCCGGCTCGGGCATGCGGTCACATTTCTCGGTGGCGTCTCCAGCGATGCATTCGGCCGACGCATCAGGCGACTCCTCGACCAGGACGGTGTCGGCCTCGCACTGGGTGATCTGCTAGCCGAGCCGACCTCGCTGGCGATCGCGCAGTTGGATCCGGCAGGCGCGGCGACCTACCGCTTCATGGTCGAGGGCACGGCTGCTGCGTCGGTGCGGCCTGCGCAGGCTGTGCGCGCGCTGGACCCTGACACCAGAGTGCTGCACGTGGGCACCCTCGGGTTGATGCTCGAGCCATTGGCCCACGCGACTCGAGCGGTCGTGGACTCGGTCGCAAGCGAATGCCTGGTGATGATCGACCCGAACTGCCGGCCATCGGCCATGCGGGACTCTGCGGTATTCCACCCGACGTTGCAGGCGGTTCTCGCCAGGGCCGATGTGATCAAGGTGAGCGGCGATGATCTGCACTTCCTCAGCCCCGAACTCGACCTGGTCGCTGCAGCGCGCCGCCTGCAGCATGAATCGCGTGCATTGGTGCTGGTCACCGATGGGGCGCAGGCCGTGCGAGTCATCGGACCACGAGCTGAGGTGGTGATTGCGGTGCCGCCCATAGACGTCGTCGACACTGTCGGTGCAGGTGACGCATTCAGCGGCGGCTTTCTCTCGTACTGGCAGTCGCATGACTGCCTGCGAAGGGATCTGCAGGATATGGATCATGTCGTGGCGGCGGTGAGCTTCGGCATTCGCGTCGCGGGACTGACCTGCCAGAAGGCAGGGGCACAGCCGCCATTCGCTGCCGATGTCGCCAGTCGTTAGCCTGAGCCCTGTGAAGGGAATACCTGGCGCTGCATTGCGCTATCGCGTCATGGCCTATGTCACGGGTGTCGTGCTCGCAACGGCATTCACCTGGATGGTCGTGCTGATCATCATGTGGATGGCCGATGGGCAGAGCCCGTCGAGCTTCTTCAGTGCTGATGCGCAGAAGCCCACGGTCTATGGAGTGCTGTGGCTGGTGCATGGCTGGGCCTATTTCCTCTACCTCATCACTGGCGTCGACCTTGCCTTCCGGCTGCGCTACAACATCGGACGCACCGTGCTGATCCTGTTGGCCGGAACGATCCCGTTCATGTCGTTTGTAGCCGAACGATCGGTGCACAAGGACCTGGCGCGCAGGTCGGAGCCGACCCAGATCAGCTAGGCAGTTCCCAGTCGATCGCAGCCTGACCGGCTGCCTGCAGCATCGTGTTCGCTCGGCTGAAGGGCCGCGATCCGAAGAATCCGCGGTCTGCTGACATCGGGCTGGGATGGGCCGAGGCGATGACCGGGACATCCGGCAGCATGGAAGCGATCGATTGCGCATCCCTGCCCCACAGGATCGCGACGAGGGGAGCAGGCCGCGCTGCCAATCCGCGAATGGCAACCTCGGTGAATCGCTCCCAGCCCTTGCCTCGATGGCTGCCGGGCTCGCCCGACCTGACTGTCAGCACCCGGTTGAGCAGCAGCACGCCCTGGTCGGTCCACGGCGTCAGGTCTCCGTTGACCGGCATGGGCACACCGAGATCGCTGATGAGCTCCTTGTAGATATTGGCCAGACTGCGTGGGATCGGGCGCACTTCCGGTGCGACGCTGAAGGACAGGCCGACGGCGTGACCGGGAGTCGGGTATGGGTCCTGGCCCATGATCAGCACCCGCACGTCGGGCAGTGGCTGGGAGAACGCCCGAAGGATGCTGCCTCCGGCGGGAAACCACGCATGGCCTGCCTGGGTCTCGGCCCGAAGGAACTCGCCGAGGTCGGCCAGCCTCTCTCGCTCGCTGTCGAGAATCGGCACCCACGTGGGATGCACGAGCTCCTCGAGGGGTAATGGCATGGGCCAACCATAGGTCGCAGCCCATTGGCTAACGTGCAGCCTGTGATGCAATCCCAGACGCTGCCAAGCGACTATGAAGCCTATGTCGATGCCGATGCGGTCCTGGCCTATGCCCTGGCCACTGACGACCCCAATGAACTGTGCCGGACAGGGGCGGTGGCCTCGCCGCTGTACACGTCGACCCTGGTCGTCAAGGCCTTCACCGACACCATGAGCTCGGCAGTGCCCGAGGGTGCGATCACCGGCACCCGTGCATCCGTTCACGGCATGCACGATGTGCATTACTTCGCCCCTGTTCGTCCAGGGTCGAAGGTGCGCATCACCGGGCAGCACCATGGGGTCAAGCAGACTCCCGCAGGAGTGGTGATCTCAAATGAGCTGAGCGTTCTGGACCTCGACGGGCAGTTGCTGCTGCGTCACTACTGGACTGGCATGCATGTGGGCGGCAAGGTGGACCACGAGCGGGGCAGTGACCTGCCCGATCACCTCTTCCCGGATGCAGCGCGTGACAAGCCCGTCGGCACCTATGTCTTCGACATCTCGCCGGATCAGGGATTTCGCTACGGCGGTGCGTCGGGCGACCGCAATGCGCACGCCATCAGTGACGAGGCTGCACGGGCCGAGGGATTCCCGAGCAAGATCATCCAGGGCCTGTGCACCTTCGCCATGTGCAGCGGCGCAGTCGTGAAGCTCGTCGGCGAGGGTGATCCTGCCAGGCTTGCGCGACTTGCCGGGCGTTTCTCGGCCCCGGTGTTTCCTCGACAGCAGCTGGAAGTCGCCCTGTTCGATGCTGGCATCTCGGCGGAAGGAAAGCGGATGTACGCATTCGAGGCCTCGTCCAACGGAGTGACAGTGGTGAAACACGGTCGTGCTGAGCTGCACGACTAGCGAGCACGATCACCATGAACAGGGACGATGCCGTCGTCGATGCATTCGGCGATGAGTGGTCCCGCTACGACCAGTCGAGGATGGGTGCAGCGGAGCGACGCGAGCTCTTCGAGCAGTACTTCGCGATCTTTCCCTGGGATGTCCTCCCCGAAGATGCGGCCGGGATCGATATCGGCTGCGGAAGCGGCAGGTGGGCCATTGAGGTCGCACCCCGGGTCGGGCGCCTCTTGTGCATCGATGCGAGCAGTGCCGCAGCCGATGTGGCCCGCGGCAATCTCGCCGAACTGGCCAATTGCGAGGTGCTGGTCGCGAGTGTCGATGCGCTTCCTGTGGAAGCCGGTTCCCTCGACTTCGCATATTCATTGGGCGTTCTGCACCATGTGCCGGACACGCAGGCCGCGATCGCGAGCTGTGCAGACGTCTTGAAACCTGGTGCGCCGCTGCTGCTGTACCTGTACTACTCGTTCGAGAACCGGCCCTGGTGGTTTCGGGGGCTGTGGAAGGTCAGCGATGTCTTCCGTCGTGGGGTGAGCCGGTCGCCTTATCCGGTGAGGAACGCTGTCTCCACTGCCATCGCCATCGTTGTGTACTGGCCACTGGCCCGACTCAGCGCACTGCTCGAACGGCTGGGCATGCAGGTGTCGGTTCTGCCGCTGTCGTACTACCGGCACCGCAGTTTCTACGTCATGCGCACCGATGCCCGAGACAGGTTCGGAACGCAGTTGGAACAGCGATTCTCCCGCGCCCAGATCACCGCGATGATGACTGCTGCCGGCCTGGAGGACATCCGCTTCTCCGACGAGGTCTTCTGGGCTGCTGTCGGCACCAGGAAGTCCCCGGAGACAGGGTCTGCACAGGTCTGAGCCCAGCAGGCCGATGGCGATCAGCAGCATCACGTAGCCTGCGGTCATGAGCGACCTGAATGAGGTTGGCGAGCGTGATGGCTGGCGCTGCTGGCTGTGCGACGAGCCCGTCGACCCCGAGGCATCCGTCAACGCCGATCGTGGCCCGAGCGTCGACGGCGGTGCCGCGCCAAAGGGCAAGAAGGGATCCGCAGGAGTGGAGCGCCTCGCGCACCGGGCCTGCAACACTCGCAAGGGCAAGATCCCGCCCGTCGTGCCCTGGTCCTCGGAGTTGTTCGTCGTGGACCCGGCCCCGATCGTGTTGACGGTCGATCGGATGACCCGCAAGGGCGGTCAGGAAGTGGTGGCCCGTTGCCCGAGTCGAGCCGACGCCGACCAGGCGGCCCAATGGCTGGTGGACCGCCTGTCCCGGTTCGCTCCGGACCTGGCGGTGACGACGCATGTCGAGCCAGGGGGCGGGCAGTTCCTGCTGGTGCTGCGCGCCGGCTGACCTGAGGCAGGATTGCCGAATGACCAACCGTCTCGTCCATTCCACCAGCCCGTATCTGCTGCAGCATGCCGAGAATCCCGTGGACTGGCAGGAGTGGTCGGACGAGGCCTTCGCGGAGGCGCGACGCCGTGACGTGCCGATCTTCCTGTCGGTGGGCTACTCGGCCTGCCATTGGTGCCATGTCATGGCGCACGAGTCGTTCGAGGACGACGAGGTGGCTGCACTCATCAATCAGAACTTCGTCGCCATCAAGCTCGATCGGGAGGAGCGACCGGACATCGACGCGGTGTACATGCAGGCGACCATTGCGCTGACAGGCAGCGGCGGCTGGCCGATGAGCGTGTTCCTTGATCACGATGGCCAGCCCTTCTACGCCGGCACGTACTTTCCGAAACAGGCCAGCAGTGGCCTGCCGGGCTTCATGGATGTGCTGACAGCGTTGAGCGATACCTGGGTGCAGCGGCGCTCGGACGTCCTGGGGGTCGCGGGCCGCGTCGTCGAAGCCTTGCAGAAGCGTGCCCTGCCCGCAGGCAGCGAGTTCCCGACGTCAGCGGTGCTCGAGCAGTCGGTCGCTCGCCTGCTCACCGACTTCGACGAGGTCAATGCAGGCTTCGGCTACGCCCCGAAATTCCCACCGTCGATGGTGCTCGAGTTCCTCCTGCGTGAGGCTGCTCGCACCAAGGACTCCAACGCCTTGCACATGGCCGAGCGCACGCTGGAGGCCATGGCCCGTGGCGGTATATACGATCAACTGGGCGGCGGTTTCGCGCGCTACTCGGTCGACCCATCGTGGACGGTGCCGCATTTCGAGAAGATGCTGTACGACAACGCCTTGCTGCTTCGGGCCTATGCGCACTGGTATCGACTCACCGGCTCGCGTACTGCGGCTCGCGTCGTGCGTGAGACCGCTGAGTTCATGATTCGCGAGCTCATGACTCCGCAAGGGGGGTTCGCGGCGGCGCTCGATGCCGATACCGAGGGAGTCGAGGGAAGGTTCTATGCCTGGAAGCCTCAGGAGATCATCGACGTCCTCGGTGAGACTGATGGCCCGTGGGCTGTCGAGCTGCTGAGCGTGACTGATACCGGGACCTTCGAGCACGGGTTCTCCACCTTGCAGCTGCTGCATGAACCGAGTGATGGATTTCGCTGGTCACGCCTTCGCGGACGACTCTTCCAGCATCGCGCATCGACCCGGGTCCACCCGGGCCGGGACGACAAGATCGTCGCGGCCTGGAACGGTCTGGCAATCGCAGCCCTGGCTGAGGCCGGTGCACTGCTCGATGAGGTCGAATGGATCGAGGCGGCCGCCGGTGCCGCGGACCTCCTGCTTGCGGTGCATCTGGGTGCACACGGTGACGATCGTCTCTGCCGCACCTCTCGCGACGGCAGGCCCGGCACCAACTACGGAGTGCTCGACGACTACGGCAGCGTTGCCGAGGGCTTCCTTGCGCTCTACCAAGTCACCGGTGATGACAGCTGGCTGGCCCTGGCCGGTGTTCTGCTCGATGTGGCGATCCAGCATTTCCGCGACGGCCAGGGAGGCTTCTTCAACACCTCGGATGACGCACCCGCATTGGTGCAGCGTCCTCAGGATCCTTCGGACAATGCCGAGCCTTCCGGATGGTTCGCAGTGGCGAACGCCTGTGTGACCTACGCCGCGATCACGGGGGTATCGGAGTACCGCGTGGTCGCCGAGCAGGCGCTCGCTGTCGTGACCGATCTGGCCCAGCGCTCCCCGCGTTCCTGCGGCTGGGGGCTGGCGGCCGTGGCAGCCCTGATCGATGGGCCGATCGAGATCGCAGTGATCGGCCAGTCCGACGATGCGGCGACCTCAGTCCTGAGGTCGGTGGCCCTGGCCGCAACGGCCCCGGGAGCCGTTGTCGCAGTGGGCGAGGCCGGCAGTTCCGTGCCGCTCCTGCGCGACCGGTCGCTCGTAGGCGGTCTGGCGGCTGCATATGTGTGCCGGGGATTCACCTGCGAACTGCCCACCACCGATCCCTTGGCACTGGCAGAACAGGTGGGAATGCGCCTCGGGGAGTAGCCTGCGCCTGTGGGGCTCGCCGACATCATCTATGGGATCTACGAGCGAAGACTCGCGTCCCAGATCACCAGCGATCAGGTGCCCCGGCACGTCGGCGTGATTCTCGATGGCAACCGCCGCTGGGCCGAGGCGCAGGGATCAAGCTCTTCCGCCGGTCATCGAGCAGGTGCTGCGAAGATCGAGGAGTTCCTCGGATGGTGTGATGACGCCGGTGTCGAGCTGGTCACGTTGTGGCTGCTGTCGACGGATAACCTGAACCGTCCGGCCGATGAGCTCACCGCGCTCATGGGCATCATCGAAGAGACGGTCACCGACCTGAAGCAGCAGGCCAAGTGGCGACTGCATCCAGTGGGTGCTCTCGACCTGCTTCCCGATCAGACCGCGCGACTGCTGAAGGAGGCCGAGGAGGCCACGACAACCGCCCCCGGCGCGCTCGTCAACATCGCAGTGGGCTACGGAGGACGGCGCGAGGTCGTCGATGCCGTTCGCTCGCTGATGCAGGAGCATGCAGATCAGGGGACCTCGCTGGATGAGCTCGCCCAGTTCATCGACGCGGAGCACATTGCCGAGCACCTGTACACCAAGGGTCAGCCCGATCCCGATCTCGTGATTCGCACCTCCGGGGAACAGCGACTCTCCGGATTCCTGCTCTGGCAGAGCGCTCACTCCGAGTTCTATTTCTGCGAGGCCTACTGGCCGGACTTCCGTCATGTCGACTTCCTACGCGCTCTGCGGTCATACGGTGATCGCCATCGTCGATACGGCTCCTGACGTTAACCTGATGGCAATAAAGCGCCCGGCGTGGCGCCACTTCAACGGGTCCGTTCAGTTCTAGCGTCTTGATAACGCGCCCGCAGCCGCGGGTGCGAATCCGCACCGGGGCCCGGTCGTGGCCCCAATAGGAGGCCGAGCGCCCGTGTCGTCATTTCGAGCCGGTAAGGCTGATACTCGTACCTACGTCCTGGATACATCGGTGTTGCTGTCAGACCCCACCGCATTGCGCTCATTCGCTGAGCATGCGGTGGTGCTGCCACTCGTGGTGATCAAGGAACTCGAGGACAAGCGGCATGACCCCGTGCTCGGCTACAACGCCCGAACCGTGCTGCGTTCGCTTGAGGCCCTGCGCCAGGAACCGCATTCGGATCTGCGCAAGGGCATCGTGGTCAATCCCCAAGGCGGCACCGTTCGCATCGAGATCAACCATGTTGACACCTCGCATCTACCTGAGGCCATTCGGTCAGAGCGCAGCAATGACACACGCATCCTGTCGGTCGCGGAAGGACTGCGTCGAGACGGACATGATGTTGTCGTCGTGTCCAAGGACCTCCCCATGCGCCTGCTCGCCCATGGTGCTCTGGGGATTCCTGCCGAGGAGTATCGGCGTGAGCAGGTTGCGGATTCGGGATACACGGGTCTGGTCGAGATCGAGGCCTCGCGAGAGGATGTCGACGACCTCTACACCCACGGCTCGATCGAGCTCTTCGATCATGACCTGCCGGTGAATACCGGCGTCGTGCTGCTGTCGCCTTCATCGTCAGGTCTGGCGCGTGTCACCGTTGACAAGCGACTCGAGCAGGTGCGCGGTGATCTGGACGCCTTCGGTGTCCACGGTCGATCGGCCGAGCAGCGCATCGCACTGTCCCATCTGCTGGACCCGGAGATCGGCGTGGTGTCACTGGGCGGTGCGGCAGGAACCGGCAAGTCGGTCCTTGCACTGGCGGCTGGGCTGGAGCTGGTGCTGGAGCGTCGCGAGGCCAAGCGCATCGTGGTATTCCGACCGGTGTTCGCCGTGGGCGGCCAGGAGATCGGCTTCCTTCCCGGAACCGAGGCGGAGAAGATGTCGCCGTTCTCGGCGGCCACCAAGGACGCGCTCGAGTCCATTGCAAGCGACAACACCATCGAGGAGATCACGGATCGAGGGATCCTCGAGGTACTGCCCTTGACCTATGTGCGCGGTCGCACCCTGACCGACACCATCGTCATCCTGGACGAGGCGCAGAACCTCGAGCGCTCGACAATCCTCACTGCCATCTCGCGACTGGGCAGGAACAGTCGGGTGTTCCTGACACATGACGTCGCCCAGCGGGACAACCTTCGCGTCGGCCGTCACGACGGCATCGCGGCGGTGGTCGAGCGGCTCAAGGGCGAGGCGTTGTTCGCCCATGTCACCCTGACCAAGTCCGAGCGCAGCCCGATCGCCGCCCTGGCCACGCGGCTCATCGACGACGGAATCCTGTAGCCAGGGAGCACCCCCTGTGGAAAAGCATGTGATCCCCATCACATTTAAGGTGTGGTGTGGGTCACCTTCCGCGCGGATTCACGGGGAATTCCGGCATATTTCCCGTGCGGCGTGAGATGTGCCACGCCATTCCTAGGTGACAGACAGGCGTTCGCAAGGCACCGTATTCCGAGGCAATCAGCCATCGGAGGAGGTGCAGGACGTGCGCAGAGCCGGCTTTGCACTGCTCATCGCGTCTGCACTGATCGCCATTGCCACGCCTGCATATGCAGCAGGGGACCCGGCACCTGCCGTTCACGGACTGGCCACCGGGCCGGCGCCTGCGCCTGCTTCGGCTGCTCCGACGACGGCACCCGCCCCAGTGGTCACGCCCGTTCCCGCAGTATCGACCTCAGCCTCTCCGGCCGCATCTGAACCGGTGGTCAGCCCCGTCGATGAGGCGACGCAGCGCGCACTGGAACTCACCTACGCCAAGGGTGAGTCAAAGGCCAGCGACCTTCACGGAGTGATGGAGAGCCTGTACAAGGGCAAGTGGTTCAACGCCAAGGACGAGGACACCCGTCGTTGCATCGTCAGGAAGGAGACCGGCGGCAACTACGAGTCGGTCAGCTCAGGCGGCGACTATCGCGGCGCCTATCAGATGAGCCGACCGCTGGCAGTGGGTGCGAGCTGGATGATGCAGAGCGAAGTGCGCAAGGAACTCGGTGCCGACACCGCTGCAGCTGTCGAGCAGTTGCGCGATCTGCCGCTGCAACGATGGAATCGCTATTGGCAGGACCGCGCGTTCTGGACGATCTGGCGCAACGGCGCCGGAAGCGACCATTGGCATGTTCGCGGCTGCTGACGCCTGCGGCTGATCACGACTTGGGCTGGCCGACCGGGATCCGCGAGATCAGCGGCTTCATCGTCTCCGCGAAGAAGTCATTGCCCTTGTCATCGACCACGACGAATGCCGGGAAGTCGACCACGTCGATCTTCCAGACTGCTTCCATGCCGAGTTCTGGGAAGTCGAGCACCTCGACCTTGGTGATGTTGTCCTGCGCAAGGCGGGCAGCTGGCCCTCCGATTGAGCCGAGGTAGAAGCCGCCGTTGTCCTGGCAGGCAGCTGTCACGGCATTGCTGCGGTTTCCCTTGGCCAGCATCACGAATGACCCGCCTGCCTTCTGGAACAGGTCGACGTAGCCGTCCATGCGCCCAGCGGTCGTCGGGCCGAAGGAGCCGGATGCGTAGCCCACGGGAGTCTTGGCCGGTCCGGCGTAATAGACGGCGTGATCGCGGAAGTACTCCGGCATGGGCTCGCCCCGATCGAGCATCGTCTTGATGCGTGCGTGGGCCAGATCGCGGGCGACGATGAGCGACCCGGTCAGCGAAACGCGAGTCTTGACCGGAAGCTTCGAGAGCTGCTCGCGGATATCGGACATCGGCTGGTTGAGGTCGATGGCGACGACGTCATCGTCAAGGTGGTCGTCAGTGATCTCGGGCAGGTAATGCGCGGGCTCGCGTTCGAGCTGCTCGAGGAAGACACCCTCGGGTGTGATCTTCGCCAGTGCCTGGCGATCGGCCGAGCATGACACCGCGATGGCCACAGGGCATGAGGCGCCATGGCGAGGCAGGCGGATGACGCGGACGTCGTGACAGAAGTACTTGCCGCCGAACTGGGCGCCGATGCCGAACTCCTGGGTCTGCTTCCAGATCTCGGCCTCCATCTCCAGATCGCGGAAGGCGTTGCCGTCGGCCGAACCGTGAACTGGCAGTGAGTCGAGGTAGCGGGCACTTGCGTACTTGGCGGTCTTCAAGGCGTACTCGGCACTGGTTCCACCCACGACGACTGCCAGGTGGTACGGCGGGCAGGCAGCCGTACCCAGGCTCCGCAGGCTCTCGTCGAGGAAGGCGCTGAAGGATGCAGGATTGAGCAGGGCGGCTGTCTGCTGGTAGAGGTAGCTCTTATTGGCGCTGCCCCCACCCTTGGCCATGAACAGGAACTCGTACTCGGCCTCATGGCCTTCATGGGTATTCGCATACAGCTCGATCTGCGCGGGCAGGTTGGTGCCGGTGTTGCGCTCCTCCCACATGGTCAGGGGAGCCATCTGCGAATAGCGCAGGTTCAGCTTCTGGTAGGCGTCGAAGACTCCGTGCGAGAGGTGCTCCTCATCTGAGCCCGTGGTCCAGACGTGCTGGCCCTTCTTGCCGCTGATGATCGCCGTGCCCGTGTCCTGGCACATCGGCAGGACCCCACCCGCGGAGATATTCGCGTTCTTCAGCAGGTCAAGGGCGACGAAACGATCATTCGAGCTTGCCTCTGGATCCTCGAGAATGCGAGCAAGCTGCGCGAGGTGCCCTGGACGCAGCAGGTGCGAGATATCGCGCAGGGCCTCGAAGGCGAGGGTACGCAGGGCTGAGGGCTCGACCTGCAGGATCGTGCGACCGGCAATGGTCGTCGTGCTGACGCCCTCGGTGGTGACAAGCCGATACGGCGTCGTGTCAGCGCCAAGGGGAAGCAGTTCCTGGTAACGAAAATCAGCCATGACTCCAGCGTACGGCCCGCCCGGCTGCGCGCCGTTGCTGTTTGGCTGTGAGCATCCCCACGACTCCCGTGCCGGCGGCGCTCGTCAGGGCCACCGGCGATCAGGTCATTCCATGTCGGGCTGGCCGGCTCCAGGACTGTGGAAGTCGATCGCCGAGTATTGACTCAACTTGGCCAAAGAGTGCTCGCTGGCAACCTCGCGAATGGTTCCGCTCTTGCCCCGCATGACGATCGAATGCGTTGACGGACCCTCGGGGCGGTAGCGGACTCCTCGCAGCAGTTCGCCATCAGTGATGCCAGTGGCGCAGAAGAAGATGTTCTCGCCATGCACGAGGTCATTGGTGTGCAGCACCCGGGTCAGGTCGTGCCCGGCGTCGAGGGCCTTGCGGCGCTCGGCTTCATCCTGCGGCCACAGTCGCGCCTGGATGGCACCTCCCATGCACACCATGGCGCAGGCGGCGATGATGCCTTCGGGCGTGCCGCCGATGCCGGCGAGCAGATCGACTCCGGTGCTCGACCGTGCGGCCATGATCGCGCCGGCCACATCTCCGTCAGTGATGAACTTGATGCGCGCTCCTGCGTCGCGGACCTCCTGCACCAGCGCCTTGTGGCGGGGCCGGTCGAGAATGCAGACAGTGAGATCAGCGACTTGCTCGCCCTTCGCGCGAGCAAGCTGCTCGAGGTTCCAGGCCATCGGCGCGCTGATGTCGATGACATCAGCCCCCACGGGTCCGACCACGAGCTTCTCCATGTAGAAGACCGCGCTTGGGTCGTACATCGCGCCCCGTTCGGCGACGGCGATGACTGCGATGGCGTTGGGCATGCCCTTGGCCGCCAGCGTCGTGCCGTCGATGGGGTCCACAGCGACATCCGCCTCGGCTCCGCTGCCGTCGCCGACGCGTTCGCCGTTGAAGAGCATGGGGGCGTCGTCCTTCTCGCCTTCACCGATCACGACGATGCCGTTCATGCTCACAGTGCCGATGAGCGAGCGCATGGCATTGACTGCCGCGCCATCGGCGCCGTTCTTGTCACCGCGTCCAACCCACCGAGCAGCAGCCATTGCCGCTCCCTCGGTCACGCGCACCAGCTCAAGAGCAAGATTGCGGTCGGGTACTTCGTTTCTGCTGGCCGATGTCATGACGTGCCTCCTGCGCAGAGCCTAATGACCGATCACCCCTCTTGTTCATGGCACGCGCAGGTATACGCAATCATGACCATGTGAGTACTACCACGCCTACGCCCACAGGGCGTCCCAATGCTCGACTGTCGCAGACGGTAGGCGACATGGTCCGCTCACTGGCAGTGGTGATTGCCGCAGTCGTCGTGATCTTGCTGCTCACGCACCGCGCCAGCCCGGATCCCGTTCGCGAGGTTGACATCACCTCTCCGCTGACGGTGGCGACGATGAGCGCCTCATTCCCCGTGCTTGTTCCGCAGGGGCAGGAGGGCTACCGCCTCACGAGTGCTCGCTGGCAGACGAGCAAGCCACCGGTCTGGCATCTTGGCTATGTGACGCCCGACACGAAGTACGTGCAGTTGGAGCAGTCGGCGACAACCAACCTGAAGTTCGTCCAGGATCAGCTGACGGGTACGACGCCTTTGCAGGCGACGCAGATCAAAGGCATGAGCTGGCAGGCCTACGCGGGTACTGGGAAGAATGCATTGGTGCGCACAGCTGATGGCGTGACCACCGCTGTCACGGGGACTGTTCCCATGCCGGAGCTGATCGAGGTTGCAGGATCACTCGCTACTCAGATGAAGAAGCCTCAGCTTCGGTGAGACGCGTTCGCGCAGATTCAAGCCATTGCTCGCAATGAGCTGCCAGGAGCTCACCGCGCTCCCACAGGGCCAGCGAGGCCTCGAGCGTGTGGCCTCCGGATTCCAGGGTCTGCACGACTCCGGCCAGCTCATCGCGAGCCTCCTCGAAGGTCAGCTTCGACACATCTGTCTGCTTGCTCATGATTCCTCCGTTGTGCGTGCAACCGATTGAGCATCGAACGAGCCTTCGGCGACGCGTACATGCACAAGCTCACCGGACTTCACCGAGTTCGCTGTCCTGACGATGGTGCCCTGAGCATTGGTGACGATGGCGTAGCCGCGATCCAGGGTTGCCGCGGGCGAGAGGGCGCGAACACGCGCGGTGAGATGCTCGATGTCGCGCTGGCCGGCATCGACGAGGTGCTTGAGATGCAGTCGAAGGCGACGACGACTGTCCTCGGCAAAGCCCGATTCTCGGTCAAGTCGACTGCGGAGCACCGTCACGGATCGAGTGCGCAGGGAATCGATGATGCTGCGCTGCTCGTGCCATGAGGGCACGATGCGCTTTGCGGCATCCGTCGGGGTTGAGGCACGCAGATCAGCGACGAGATCCAGGAGCGGTGCGTCCTGCTCGTGGCCGATGGCAGAGACGATGGGAGTCGAGCAGGCGGCAGCGGCGCGAACCAGGGTCTCATTGCTGAATGGCAGGAGATCCTCGACGCTGCCTCCGCCGCGTGCGATGACGATGACGTCGACATCGTCGATGGCATCGAGATCAACGATGGCATCTGTGACTGCCGCGACTGCCTGCACCCCCTGGACGGCGACCTCGCGCACCTCGAAGGGGATGCCCGGCCAGCGATCCTCGACATTGACGAGCACATCGTGCATCGCGGCACTGTTGCGCCCGCAGATCAGGCCGATGCGTCGGGGGAGGAACGGCAGGGTCCTCTTGCGCTCAGGTGCGAACAGGCCTTCGGCCAGCAGCAGCTGCTTGAGGCGTTCAAGCTGCTCGAGCAGGGTGCCCAGGCCGACCGGGCGGATCTCCCTGGCCCTGAACTGCAGGCTGCCGCGACCAGTCCAGTACTCGGGCCTGGCATGCACGACGATGCGCTGGCCCTGCGCCAAAGGGGGAGTCACTCCACCGATCAGCGAGGCGTCGGCAACGACGGTCAGCGACATGTCGACATCAGGGTCGCGCAGGACCAGATAGATGTTCCGGGCACCTGGCCGAGGCCGGAATTCGGCCACCTGGCCGTCCATCCAGATGGGTCCCAAGCGACCGATCCACTCGGATACCAGCCGGGAGACCGTGCGTACCGGTGCCGGATGCTCCGCTGACGAGTCCAAGGCCACGGGTGCAGCGTATGTGCTCGAGGTTGGCCGCCACTTACGATGATCGCTATGTCGAACACAAAGCGCGTGCTCCTGGCCGCTCCTCGGGGGTACTGCGCAGGAGTCGACCGAGCGGTGACCACTGTCGAGAACGCTCTCGACACCTATGGGGCGCCTGTCTATGTGCGCAAGCAGATCGTGCACAACAAGTTCGTCGTGAAGACGCTTGAGGATCGGGGCGCGGTCTTCGTCGATGAGCTCGATGAGGTGCCTGCTGGAGCGACCGTGGTCTTCTCGGCTCATGGTGTCTCCCCGACCGTGCATGTGGATGCCAGGGAACGAGGCTTGAAGGCCATCGATGCCACCTGCCCCCTGGTCACCAAAGTGCATGCCGAGGCGCGCAGATTCGCCTCCGAGGGCTATCAGATCCTCCTGATCGGTCACGAAGGACATGAAGAGGTCGTCGGCACGACCGGCGAGGCGCCCGAGGTCATCACCTTGGTCCAGGATCCGGCCGATGCGCAGGCTGTGGTGATCGAGGATCCCGAGAAGCTGATCTGGCTCTCGCAGACAACCCTGTCGGTTGACGAGACCATTGCCACCGTTGACGTGCTGCAGTCCCGCTTCCCCAATCTGGTCAGCCCGCCCAGTGACGACATCTGTTACGCCACCCAGAATCGACAGGCCGCAGTCAAGGCGATTTCGCCTGAGTGCGATGTGGTGATCGTCGTTGGCTCGGGCAATTCCTCGAACTCAGTGCGCCTGACGGAGGTCGCCGTTGAGGCGGGGGCTCGTGCTTCGTATCGGGTTGATGGTGCTCATGAGCTGCAGAGCGAGTGGTTTGCCCAGGCTCAGGTTGTCGGACTCACCAGTGGTGCCTCGGTGCCCGAGATCCTCGTCAATGATGTGCTGGCCTGGTTGGCGGAGCAGGGATTCGGAGACGTCGATGAAGTCACGACGACCGTTGAGAAGCTGACCTTCGCGCTGCCGCCGGAACTGCGCCGTGACATGAAGGCCCAGGACAGCTAGCGCCTGGTGCGCACGACCACGATGGCCAATGCGACCAAAGTGGTGCCGATCACCCAGAACCAGTTGTCGGCGAGGGTGAAGAAGCCATTGTTGAGTGCGGAGATGAGTGCGCCGCCGGCCCGACTCTGACCCAGTTGACCAACGGTGATGGCGGCAACACCATAGGCGAGTGGCGGGGCGATGACTGCCACGCTGGCATCGCTCACCCGAACTCGAAGAGCGCAGAACACTGACGCGATGAGCACCGCGATCCCGGTGAGCCATCCCAGGCCTGCGCCGCCGATGAATGAGTCGAGGAACCCGACGACCAGCACGGTTCCGATCACGATCAGGTAGACACCAAGTGGGCTCACCCCTGCGTCAGTTCGTCGACGTTGCACCATCTCGGGCATCTCCTTGCTTGCGACGGATGGCTCAGGATCCACCAGAGGTGGTGCCGATGGTGCTGATTCGTGCGGCGCCACAGCAACTGGAGCCGGTGGAGCGGACGAGGATTGCGTCGGCTCGGCCAGTGAGGCAGGTGCATCGGCGCTCATGGTGCGCAGGCGGGCGGCCTCGTCAGAGCTGAGCGCGGGAAGGGCTCCCGGAGCCGCTTCGGCCCCACGACTGCGGAAAAGACGACCCGTATCGGCACTGGGACTCTTGAAGACCGGGGGAGCAGGTTCCTCGACGATGGGCTCGGCGACAGGAAGAGCCTCGGGAGCCTCATCGGGTCGAAAGAATGAGCGATACGGGTCCTCCTGCGGAGTGTCACTCATCCCTGGCCCATCGGTCACATGGCTAACGGTACTCAACCAGCGTCGGCAATCAGTTCAGGCGCGGTCAGCGGACGGCTGGTGGTGTGCAGCATCGTGGGTGGCTCAAGCACGGTGTCACCGGTGCCCAGGTCGCCGAACTGCCGCGCAGTGACCAGCACGCGTGTCTCGAGGGAGCCAACAGCCTTGTTGTAATTGCCCACCGCTGTGTCGAGGGCGGTGCCGACCCTGGAGAAGTGCGTGGCCATGGTTGCCAGGCGATGGTGGAGCTCGATGCCCAGGGTGCGGATCTCCTCAGCGTGGGTGGCCAGTCGCTCCTGGCGCCAGGTGAGCGAGACCGTGCGCAGCAGGGCGAAGAGCGTGGTCGGTGTCGCTGGCACGACATTGCGCTCGAAGGCGTAGTCGAGAAGATCAGGCCGCACCTGCAGTGCGGTCTCGAGCAGGGCCTCGGATGGCAGGAACATGACGACGAATTCGGCGTTGTTGGGCATGAGTCGTTGATAGTCACGTGATCTCAAGGCATCGATGTGTCGCACTACGGCATCGGCGTGCTGTTGCAGGCGCGCCTGCACGTTGGCCTCGTCGGCTGCCTGCTCCGCTTCAAGGAAGGCGGCCAGCGGGACCTTGGCATCGATGACCACCGATCGGTCGCCAGCCAGTCGAATGATCATGTCGGGTCGGCCGGTGGCCTCGATGGAACCCACCGTTGCCTGCTCGACGAAGTCCACGCGATCCAGGAGCCCGGAGGCCTCGACGAGTCGACGCAGCTGCATCTCGCCCCAGCGGCCTCGGGCGCCTGAGCGGCTGAGCACTTCGGCAAGTCGGGAGGCCTCGCGGCGCACATCGTCAGTCGAGCGCTGCAGCACCTGGACCTGGCTCTCCCAGGTGGTCGTGAGGGTGGTGCGCAGCTCGGTCTGGGCCTGCACATTGGTGCGCTCATGGCGCTCCACCTGGGCGGCGAGCGCCTGCAGCGACTCGGTAATCGGTGCCAGTATCCCTGAGGTAGCGAGGCCATCGGCCTGCAGCCTGCGTCGGGTGACGCGGAAGAACGCGGCGCAGGCACTGGCACCCACGAGCGCTCCGATGGCGAGGAGGAGCAGCACGGATTCGAGGGGAAGGTTGCTCTGAGACATGCCCCGACCATGGCACGGGGCTCTGACACTCACCGGTAATGCCGATGCACGCTCAGGCGTGGCGTGTGTTCTGCACCTGCCCTGCAACCTATGGGGGAGCGACCGGTCGTTGCCATGCACTCAGAAGGGCACGGGCGTCGCCATGAGGCCGTCGCCTCCGGCCCTGCCCGCAAGGATCCTGCAGAACTCAATGGCATCCAGCGTCATGGGCGCGCCACCGCCTTGGCTGACGTAGGTGCCGCCGGCAGTTCCGGTGAGTTTGAGGGACACCGGCTGTCCGTGCCTTCTGGCCCATTCGGCGACGATGTCCGCGACGATGCGGCCGTCATGCGCCGCCGTCAGGATCATCGTTCGGCCAGTGGCTCGCGACGCATCGACCCGGTGCATCCACAAGTCACGCAGATAGATCGTGTCGTTCAGGTAGCCCAGTGACCAGCGATCGAAGTCGGGGTCGGCGTTGATGCGGACCGCGCGCATGAGTGCAGGCATGCGCCTGCGACTGCGTGCGGCAGCCATTCCGGCGCGCTCGAGGCGAGGGAGCAGCTCGGGTGTGGTGATGTGCTCGCGCTCACGCACCTGGATGGCAGAAAGTGCGGCATGCGGGGGACCGCCATGCGTGCGCCGATAGCGGGCCCCAGCGCGAAGCTGATGCATCAGCTCGCGCATAGACGCGCCCGATTCGTGTGCTCCGAGCACGTGCAGGTACATCCGTCGGACATCCCAGGCCGGGCAGTCCGTCTGCTTGCTCCAGTCGGGTGCGGTGAGCGCGCGTAGGAGCTCTCCGGTTCGCGTGATCTCGACCATGAACAGATCCTGCGCTTCGTCGTGGGCGAGCGGCGCGATGCCGGTGGTGTCGAGTGAACCGGTGGCCATTTGGGTCATGTCTCGCTCCTCCTCGTTGGCTTGGATGCCCTGCGCTGATTGAAATCAGGAGCCAGTTCGGTGAGCAGCATCGAAACGGCCCGATCTACGAGATCGCTCCAGCGCCGACCCCCCGGATCATTGGCAAGTTGCTGACTGGCCAGGCCCGTCATTACTGCAGTGGCCAGGTCCGGCGCTGCTGGATCGGTGATCCCTGCGCGGTTGAATGCCAACTGAAGTTGACCGACAGCTTCGATGGCGATGGCATAACTACTGGGTGAAGGGGCGAATCCGGGGACGGTGCGCAGGAAGAGCAACTGGAAGCGCACGGGCTCGGCGACGCAGAAGTCGAAGTAGTGGTGCGCGAGCGTGCCCAGGAATGCAGCGGCAGGCGCGGTGTCCTGGTGATCGAGGTCAGTCAGGCTCTCCAGGTACTCCTGATATCCCTGCCGAAACATCGCGTCGAGGATCTCCTCCTTGGAGGCGAAGTGCGAGTACACCGACTGGGCGCGCATCCCGACGCGCGAGCCCAGTTCGCGCATTGACAGCCGGGCGAGCCCGGACTCCCGCACCAACTGCCACGCGGCCTCGACGATCTCGGCGCGCACCTGTGCCCGGCGAATCGAGCGTCGGTCGCCCGGTGCCGGAGCAGCTGCCTCGACAAGTTGGCTGACATCGTTCGGAATACCTGACATAGTCAGGAATTCTGGTGCATCGATGGCAAGACGTCAAGGGATGAGGGGACCACGGCGACTTGCAGAGCACCGCATCCGTCTACCCTTGGGCGCGTGGCTCCCGTGGCCAGCTCGCGGCGACTGTTCCGTGCACTCGAAACCATTTACTGAAGGATCGGAACCGTGGCCCTCACCATCGGAATCGTCGGACTCCCCAACGTCGGCAAGTCGACGCTCTTCAATGCCCTGACCAAGAACAACGTGCTCGCTGCGAACTACCCGTTCGCCACGATCGAGCCGAACACGGGCGTGGTGGGTGTTCCCGACCCCCGACTCGACGACCTGTGCCGAATCTTCGGATCCGAGCGCATCCTCCCGGCAACTGTCATGTTCGTCGACATCGCCGGCATCGTGAAGGGCGCGAGCGAGGGTGCGGGGCTGGGCAACAAGTTCCTCGCGAACATCCGCGAGTCGGATGCCATCTGCCAGGTGCTTCGGGCCTTCATCGATGAGGATGTCGTGCACGTCGAGGGACGAGTGTCGCCTGAGGAGGACATGGCCACGATCAACACCGAATTGATCCTGGCCGACATGCAGACTCTCGAGAAGGCGATCCCGCGCCTGCAGAAGGAGTCGCGAACCGACAAGACCAAGCTCGCCGTGCTCGAGGCAGCCGAAGCCGCGCAGGTGATCCTCGACCAGGGCGAGACGCTGTTCCAGGCCAAGGTCGATGTCGAGCCGCTGCGCGAGCTGTTCCTGCTCACGGCCAAGCCCTTCGTCTACGTCATCAACGTGGACGAGGACGAGCTCGGCGACGAGGAGTTCAAGGAGCGCATGCGGCGCCTCGTTGCCCCGGCGGAGGCGGTTTTCCTCGACGCCAAGCTCGAAGCCGAGCTCGTCGAGCTCGACGATGAGGAGGCGATGGAGCTGCTCCAGTCGGTCGGACAGGAGGAATCGGGCCTGAAGGCATTGGCTCGCGTGGGCTTCGCAGCCCTCGGCCTGCAGACCTACCTCACCGCCGGCCCGAAGGAGGCAAGGGCCTGGACCATTCCGGTCGGGGCCACCGCACCGGAGGCTGCCGGAGTCATCCACACCGACTTCCAGAAGGGCTTCATCAAGGCCGAGGTCGTGTCCTTCGAGGACCTGGTCGAGGCCGGATCAATGGCCGAGGCCAAGGCCAAGGGCCGGGTGCGCATGGAGGGCAAGGACTACGTCATGGTCGATGGTGATGTGGTGGAGTTTAGGTTTAACGTTTGACACTCAACTTTTCAAGGTTTAAGGTTAAATTTACTTAAACCAAGGAGAGGGGCTGGCGTGGCGACGTGGGTGCCGTTGCGCGAACTCTTGAGCAAGGTCGATGACTCCATGACCTTGACGTGGAAGCAGCTGGACGAATTGGTCGGTGGCTTGCCGCCTTCCGCGAATCAGTACCCGGCCTTCTTCGCAGGCGATCGGCCCGCGTGGGCGGGATTTCGCACCAGGAACGTCCAGTTGGGCAGGCAAGTGACGTTCGAACGCGTCGTCGAAGCTCGCCCCGCAACAGCGAGGCAGGCAACGCCGACTGACGACTCCGCCAAATCCGGCGAGGTTGACGCGAGCGTGGACGATGATCTCGTCCTGCGGGCCGCGGCTGCGACGGGCATCGGCGATCGGGACAGCCTCGTACGCGAAGCTCTTGAGACGCTGATCAGACTGGCGAGTGCGCGCAAGCTTGCAGCAGTCGGGGGAACCGATCCGAACGCCTCCGCTGCTCCGCGTCGCCGAGGTGAGGCGGAGTGATCCTGGTCGATACCTCGGTGTGGATCGACCACCTGCACACGTCTGACCAGATTCTCATCGAACTGCTGCTGAGCGACAGCGTCGTCACGCACCCGCTGGTGATCGAGGAGCTGGCACTCGGCTCGCTCGCCCGTCGAGACGAACTGCTGCAGATGATGGCGGGACTGTCGACTGTCGGAGTACTGGAGCATGGCGAGCTGCTTGCCCTGGTCGCTGAACGCAGGCTGTGGGGCAAAGGACTCAGCCCCACTGATGCGCATCTGCTCGGAAGCGCCTTGTCGTCTGAGGCCACCCGGATTTGGACTCGCGACAAGCGGCTGCGATCTGCTGCGGACGATCTCGCCTTGTCGTATGCGCCGTGATGCCTATCCAGCGTGTGATCCGGTGGAGTTCCGCTCCAACGGGTGAGTAGGACGTGGAGAGGAATACGCTGAAAACGTCAGGGAGGTTCGTCATGAACATGCCGAGTACCTACACGGACATCAATGAGACCGGCTGCTGCGCGGTGCCGAATATCGACGCATGGGATCGCCAGGTCATCCGGATGGATGAACGCCGATTCATCAGGATGCACACGCGCAGCCTGTTCTTCGTTCCCCTCAACATGGGAAGGGTCATGCGCGACATCGCCGCCGCTGCGGTGAGCGCCGGTGCCGAGGTTCCGGAGACCGAGGCGATGATCCTCAGCCGCGACCTCTCGCCATGGCGCGCAGAGCAGTTGTACGCGGTGAGCAAGCAGGTCGACGGGGCGGACAATGTCATCCTCACCGGTGACTTCGCATCGCGCGTCTTCGAAGGCCCGTACAGCAAGGCCAAGACCTGGGTCGATGAGATCCAGGGCTATGCGAAGGAGCTCGGGCGAACACCGGGCGACATCTACTTCTTCTATACGACCTGTCCGAAGTGCGCCAAGCACTACGGCAAGAACTACGTGATCGCTCTCGCAAGCCTTGAGCAGGCTCCTGCCAGCGCCTAGATTCCCTTACATGGCGAAGAGTGAGATCGACGAATACCTGTCGGCGGTGCCCGAGCCGCAGCGCTCGACCCTGGAGACCATGCGAACCCGCATCCTCGAGATCGTTCCCGATGCCGAGCAGTGCCTGTCCTATGGAATGCCTGGGTTCAGGGTTCGCGGCAAGGTCCTCGCCGGATTCGCCGCGAACAAGAACGACTTGTCGTACTACCCGCACAGCGGCGCCGTGCTCGCGCAGTTCGCCGATGAGCTGGCGGGATACCCCCAGACCAAGGGCGCCCTGCACTTTCCGAACACCAAGCCGCTGGCCAAGACGCTGCTCAGGAAGTTGATTGCTGCCAAGAAGGCGATCGCCTTCGGCGAGGAGGGGCTCGTTGCGATATGGCCTGAATCGCGTGACCTTGATCTCGATTATTACGCTGAGCGCGATGGCATCTGGCGCGAACTGGGCCTGTCTGCCCCTGCTCGACGGGCACTGGTGAACGCCGGAATCCTCACGATCGAGGACCTCAAGGCCCGCAATCTGGCCGAGATCCGGCACCTGCACGGGATCGGGCCGTCAGCGCTCAAGTTGCTCGGGGAGTTGTAGGTCCTGCGCTCGCGGATTAGTCGGTGAGTGCTCCGACCGCGTAAGGTCTGCGGGTGCAGAGCAGAGAAAACCTTCGTAACGTCGCCATCATCGCCCACGTCGACCACGGCAAGACCACCCTCGTTGACGCGATGCTGTGGCAGTCCGGCGCCTTCCGTGAGAACCAGGATGTCAATGACCGCGTCATGGACTCCATGGACCTCGAGCGCGAAAAGGGCATCACGATCCTCGCGAAGAACACCTCCGTGCACTACACCGGAGCTGGCGCCCCGGAGGGTGGCGTCACCTTCAACATCATCGACACCCCGGGCCACGCTGACTTCGGTGGCGAGGTCGAGCGCGGCCTGGAGATGGTCGACGGAGTCGTGCTCCTGGTCGATGCGTCCGAGGGCCCACTGCCGCAGACCCGTTTCGTGCTGCGCAAGGCGCTGCAGAAGCACCTGCCGGTAGTGCTGGTCATCAACAAGGTCGACCGTCCTGACGCGCGCATCGCCGCTGTCGTCGACGAGGCCTATGAGCTCTTCCTCGATCTCGATGCGACTGAGGAGCAGATCGACTTCCCCATCATCTACACCAGCGCGAAGGCAGGCCGCGCCTCATTGAAGCGCCCGGAAGACGGCGGCATGCCCGAGGAGGAGAACCTCGAGCCGCTGTTCAAGCTGCTGCTTGAAACGGTTCCTGCTCCGCAGTTCGATCCGGAGCGCCCGCTGCAGGCCCACGTGACCAACCTCGATGCCTCGCCTTATCTGGGTCGTCTCGCACTGTGCCGCGTGCATCAGGGCACGATCAAGAAGGGCCAGCAAGTGGCCTGGATGAAGACCGATGGCACGGTCGAGCGAGCCAAGGTCGTCGAGCTGCTCATGACCGAGAACCTCTCGCGCGTCTCGGTTGAGAGCGCCGGCCCCGGCGACATTATCGCTGTCGCTGGCATCCCGGAGATCACCATCGGCGAGACCCTTGCCGATCCGGAGAACCCGATCGCACTGCCGGTCATCACCGTCGACGAGCCGTCGATCTCGATGACCATCGGCATCAACACCTCGCCACTCGCAGGCAAGAGCGGCAAGAAGGTCACCGCGAGCATGGTCAAGGCTCGCCTCGAGCAGGAGCTCATCGGCAATGTGTCGATCCGCATGAACACCACCGAGCGTCCCGACACCTGGGAGATCCAGGGCCGTGGCGAGCTGCAGCTGGCGATCCTGGTCGAGATGATGCGCCGCGAGGACTTCGAGCTCACCGTCGGCAAGCCACAGGTCGTCACCCGCATCATCGACGGCAAGAAGTGCGAGCCGATGGAGAAGCTGTCCATCGATATTCCCGAGGAGTACCTCGGCGTGGTCACCCAGTTGATGGCACTGCGCAAGGGCCGCATGGAGCAGATGGTCAACCACGGCACCGGCTGGGTCCGCATGGACTACATCGTTCCTGCTCGTGGCCTGATCGGCTTCCGCACGGAGTTCCTGACCGAGACCCGCGGCACTGGACTGCTGCACCACGTCTTCGATCGCTATGAGCCGTGGCACGGCGAGCTGCGCACTCGACCGACAGGCTCTTTGGTCGCCGACCGCAGCGGCCCCACCACCGGCTTCGCCCTGGCCAACCTGCAGGAGCGCGGCACCATGTTCGTCGGCCCGGGGACCGAGGTGTACGAGGGCATGATCGTGGGCGAGAACTCGCGCTCGGATGACATGGACGTCAACCCCACCAAGGAGAAGAAGCTGACCAATATGCGTCAGTCCTCAAGCGATGTCCTGGTGCCGCTGATCCCCTTCAAGGCCCTCTCCCTCGAGCAGGCCCTGGAGTTCTGCCGCGAGGACGAGTGCGTCGAGATCACCCCATCCTCAGTGCGCATCCGCAAGGTGCTGCTCACTGCTGTCGAGCGATCACGCGCAGGGCGCAAGCCGAAGGACTAGCCCTGACCGGGTGAGTCGTGGTCGCCGAGATGCTCGCGAAAGAAGTCGACCTCCAGGCGCAGCAGGTTCTCGGCGACGACCTCCTGCGGAGTCATGTGCGTGACCCCGCTGAGCGGAACGACGGCATGCGGTTTGCCTGCCGCGAGCAGGGCACCTGAGAACTGCAGGGTGTGGGCAACGAAGACATTGTCATCCGCGATTCCATGAATGAGCAGCAGCGGAGTGCGGAGTTTGTCTGCCTTGCTCAGCAGCGAGGTGCGGGCGTATGCATCGGGATTGGCATTCGGGTCGCCGAGATAGCGCTCGGTATATGCCGTGTCGTACAGCTGCCAGTCAGTCACAGGCGCTCCTGCGACAGCCGCATGGAATACGTCGGGGCGCTCAAGGACGGCAAGGGCGGCCAGGTAGCCGCCGAAGGACCAGCCCCGGATGCCGACACGTGAGGTATCCAGATCGGGATGCACGGTAGCCAGTGCGTGCAGTGCCTCGACCTGGTCTGCCACCGGGTGGGTGGCAAGGTCATCGAGGACGGACCGCTCCCAGCCCGGACCGCGTCCCGGAGTGCCTCGGCCATCGGCGACGATCACGGCAAACCCTTGATCGGCGAACCACTGCTCGGTCGTGAAGGCAGCCGCATTGCGCATCACCCGCTGCCCGTGCGGACCGCCATAAGGGGAGAGCACCACGGGCAGCCTTCGGCTGCCCGGCACGTGCCCTGTCGGCCACAGGATGCACGATTCGAGGTCGTGGCTACCCACTTGCGCATAGGTCGGCCGCACCTCGACATGGGGAGTCTCGGCGAGATTGGCGACCTCGAATCGCTGGTTCTCATGCACCACGGTGAATGTCGAGTGGGCAGTGTCGGCCTGGGCAGCCACGGTGACGGATGTCGAGCCTGTGCAGGTGCCACCCGACCACGAGCCTTCGTCGGTGAGCGGCACGGTTGAGCCGTCAGCGAAGCTCACCCGATAGAGCGCCTGAGCAGTCGGCGAGGCAGAGGCGGCAACCACCGCACTCGTCTCGTCGTGCGCGAGCAGGGCCCGCACTTGAAGCCCCGCTGGAGTGAGCATGCGGTCAGCACGTGCAAGCCGGTAGGTGTCCGTCTCGTGATCGGCAAGGATCTCCAGGAGCTGGCCTGCTTCATCAAGGCAGGGAACGCCAGGCATGACATCGATCCATGCTGCGTCTGTCCGCGACTGGATCTCGACAAGGACCTGTTGCTCGAGGTCGACGCGACAGATGCTGACCGTGCGCTGGTCTCGGGTGAGCAGTTCGACAATCGCCGCAGAGTCGTCCATATGGATTGAGGCGACATACGGATAGATACCGCTGTTCCAGGTGATCTGCTGTTTGTCTCCTCCAACCCCCACATGCCAGAGCTCGAGTGCCGCATTCGCGGTTCCCGCACCGGGATAGCGCACGGCATGAGGCTCTTGCGTGGGATTGGCCGGGTCCGCGATCCACCACTGGGCAACTGGTGAGGTGTCAGTGCGCTCCACGAGCAGGGACTCGCCGTCGGCAAGCCACCAGTGGCCGCGAAAGCGGGAGAGCTCCTCGGCCGCGATGAAGTCCGCAAGGCCCCAGGACTCGTCCTCGCCTTGAGATTGCGCAAGACAGACGGCGCCCTGGGCGAGGTTGCGAAGGTTGACGACGTACAGCGACTGCTCGCACACGAATGAGACGCGGGTGCCCGAGGCATTCATCCGCGGATCCACCGCTGGCCCAGGTGATGGGAGGGCAGTGATCGTGCGACTGTCGAGTTCCACGGCATAGAGCGAGCCACCAACGGCGAACGCGGCCCGGACTCCAACGTCATCAACGCTGAAGGCCGTGATCCCGCCGGTGACCTCGCGCATGCGCTCCCGTCGGGCTCGTTCGGCGGCAGGGAGGTCCTCGTCACTGGCAGACGGAATATCGCTGCGCACATCGACGATGCACTCCTCGGCCCCGCCATTGACGAGGTCGAGACTCCACAGGGAGCCGGCACTGTCAGAGCCGGATGTGCTGCGGATGAAGAGCACGCGTGAATCGGTGATGTGGAAGCTGCGGGGGCGTCCGAGCTGGAATCCACGGGTGCGAGCCCGCTGCCGGGGATACGACTCGGGAGCAGGTGCCGTTGCTGGGTTCTTCACATGGGTCATGCTGCCGCACTGGGCAAGGTACCTTCTGCATGTGACCCGCCGACTCCTACTCGTTCATGCCCATCCCGATGATGAATCCATCGCCACGGGCGTGACCATGGCGAAATACGCGGCAGAGGGCGCACAAGTCACGCTCGTGACCTGCACATTGGGCGAGGAGGGCGAGATCCTGCTCCCCGAGGTCGCACATCTGGCAGCCCACTCGGACGACAAGCTCGGGGAGCATCGCCAACAGGAGCTGGCCGCTGCCATGGCGGCCCTGGGTATCACTGACTGGCGTCTGCTTGGCGGCCCTGGCCGCTTCCGGGACTCCGGGATGATTGACACGCCTCCCAATGACAACCCGGCCTCGTTCTGGCGCACCGATCTCCTGGAGGCCTCGCTGGAACTGGTCAAGGTCATCCGCGAGACCCGTCCGCAGGTGGCCGTGACCTATGACGACTTCGGCTCCTATGGGCATCCGGATCACCTGCAGGCGCACCGGGTGACGCACTACGCCGCGGTGCTTGCGGCCATGACTGGTTTCAGGCCAGAGCTCGGCGAGCCGTGGCAGATCTCCAAGGTCTACTGGACGACCATGTCGCGCAGTGTCATCCGCGCCGGGATCCTCGCGCTGCGCGAGGCAGGCCAGACCGAAGGATTCGCCGCAATCGATCCCGACAACTTGCCGTTTGCCACCGACGACGCCTTGATCACCACCGAGATAGACGGGCATGAATTCGTCGAGGCCAAGCTCGCCGCCCTGCGTGCGCACGCTACTCAGGTGAGCCCGGACCAGGGATTCCTCGCAATGACCTCATCCATCGGCGCGCGCAGTCTGGGCGTCGAGTACTACCGACTTGCCGTGGGCACGCCAGGTCCGATGACTGACGGGCGCGAGCGCGATCTCTTCGCAGGGATTGATGCGTGATTCGGGTTGCTGAGTATGCGGGTCTGGCGGTTCTCGGAATTGTCATTGGCCTGATTGGCGCATTCGTCCAGGCAGATCGCGCGATCATCAACGCTCCGTGGGGCCTGCTCGTCATCCCCTGGGGCATGGTGGTGGTCATCGCAGTGCTGGTCATGGTGATTCGCGGTGCAAGCTGGCTGGTCGGCAGTCGCTGGGGCGGCGCGACGCTGCTGACCGGGTGGATCGTGGCAACTATCGTCATGTCTGCAGAGAGTCCGTCGGGCGACCTCGCGATCTCCGGTGGTGGAAGGCAGTGGGTGTACCTGCTCGGAGGCGTGATCCTTGGCGCAGCGGCTACGACCTTTCCAGTGATGCTCGATCACGCGGAGCATCGCCATGGGGCCGCACATGCGTGAACTCCTCGTGAATGCCGAGGCATTCCGCAGCACCACGGGTCGATATGCGACGGGTGTCGCAATCGTCACCGCGACAGTCGACGGTGTCGATCACGCGATGACCACCAACTCGTTCACGTCGCTGTCGCTGGACCCGTTGCTGGTGCTGTTCTGCGTCGAGCGTGACTCTCGATTCCACGAGGCGATCACGGCGGCGTCCAGCTTCTCGGTCTCAGTGCTGCCTCAAGGCGCAGAGCGCATCGCCAAGTGGTTTGCCGTTCGTGGTCGTCCGCTCATTGAGCAATTCGTGGATGTCCCTCATGCGCGAGGCGAGCAGGGGTCTCCTTTGATCAGCGATGCCCTGTGCTGGATCGAGTGCCAGATCAGCCAGATCATCATCGCTGGCGACCATGACATCGTCATCGGCTCGGTGAACCGGCTGTTCATCGCCGAAGAGGACGAAGCCCCGTTGATCTTCTGGAAAGGCCGGTTCCGCAGCCTCCCGAGTTCTTGACCGAGTGTCGCTTACCATCAAGGCATTCCGTGTTGAATTTCTGGGGGTTCGTTCGTGAGTGAGAAGCGCCACTGGCAGTGGCCGGTGGGGGTTTCCCAGCGCATCCTCCTGGTCTCAGCGGTGGGAATCGTCGCGCTCGTCGCGCTCTATCTGCTGGCGGCCTTGGTGGCCGGACCGGGCATCGCTCGGGGGACGTCTGTGCGCGGGGTCGAGATCGGCGGAATGACAGAGCAGGAGGCCGTGGCAGCGGTCGACTCGTCGTTCTTGGATGCCGGCAGCGCCACGATAACGGTGCACAGCGCCCACAAGGAGTTTCCCGTCAAGCCGTCGGACGCCGGCCTGTCGATCAACCCTGAGGCAACCGTCGCCCAAGCCTCGGCCCGTACCTGGAATCCGTTCGCGCTCATCGCGAATTTCTTCACCAAGCGCACCCTCGACCCGGTGATTGATGTCGATCAGGACTCGCTCGGCGCGCAGGTTGACGCCATTGCAACGGTGATGGACCGCCCAGCGGTTGAACCGACGATCGATATGAAGGGCCTGGATCCCGTTCGTATCGCGGGCCAGGCAGGCCGTGAGATCGATCGCGAGACTGCGTCCAGTGCACTTGTGGGGGCTTTTGCCGCAGGTGACAGCGAGGTCACGATCGACCCGGTCGACACAGAGCCCAAGGTCTCTGATGCGGCGTTGACGGCTGCTCAGGAGCGGGCCAGGCAGGCTGTCAGCGCGCCAGTGGCAGTGCATGCGCAGGAGATCACGGCCCGGCTCACCCGCCGGGCGATCGCTCGCTCACTGAGCTTCAGTGAGCAGGATGGCGAGTTGCTGCCCGTCCTCAACGGAGCGGTACTGCATCGTGCGTTGGCGAAGCAGCTTGCACCCGTGGAGGTTCCGGGCCGCGATGCGACATTCGTCATCAGCAATGGCTCGCCAGTGATCGTGCCGAGCAAGGTCGGCAAGGGCGTGGCCGATGCAGAGCTCTCCGGGGCGGTAGCGGGTGTCATCGACAAGAACCCGCCTGATCGCTCGGTTACCGTCAGTGTCGGGGTGCGCGAGCCCGCTCTGACGACGGCACAGGCTCAGGCTCTCGGAGTCAAGAGCCGCCTGTCGACCTTCACCCAGAACTTCCCGTATGCCGCGTATCGCAAGCAGAACATCGGACAGGCCGCTCGACGGGTCAATGGGTCGATCGTGATGCCGGGTGCGACCTTCTCCATGAACGATGCGATGAAGGAGCGCACCATCGCCAACGGGTACACGGTTGGATTTGTCATCGGTCAGGGCGGGATCTTCGCCGAGGAGCTGGGTGGCGGGGTGTCGACCGCCACGACAGCGACCTGGACGGCGGCGTTCTACGCGGGCATGGAGCCCGAGCAGGTCATCGCCCACTCGATCTACATCTCGCGCTACAAGGCAGGGCTCGAGGCAACGGTCGCATGGGGCATCTTCGACATGAAGTTCAAGAATCCCTATTCCGATGCCGTGTACATCCAGGCCTCGGCCACGAGCACCTCGATCACGGTGTCGTTCTGGGGCACGCCCGTCTACAGCGAGATCAAGGCAGAGTTCGGGCCTCGCACCGACGTCAAGCCCTTCAAGACCATCTATGACGAGTCATCGACCTGCCTGGGCCAGGGTGGGATGGAGGGCTTCACCATCGATGTCGACCGGGTCTTCTACAAGGATGGCGTCGAGGTCAAGCGGCAGACCATCACCTCGAAGTACAAGCCCTCGCCGGAGGTGATCTGCGGCAAGGAGAAGAAGAAGGTCAAGCCGGGCAGTGTCTTCAAGCCGACCCCGTCGCCATCAGCCTCAGGCCGCGCAACCACTGCGACGAGATCGCCTTCGGCCACGCCTGCCGCGGGTGACGGAGCACCCACAATTCCAGGCTCGGTGACGAGTACCAAGCGTCCGAGGTAGGTGGTCTCATCAGGCCGAAGTCGGCCTTGTGTAAGTTTGGGGTTGCTCATCCCCGTGACCGCTGGAGGACAAGGTGACCTACGTCATCGCATTGCCGTGTGTAGACCTCAAGGACAAGGCCTGTATTGAGGAATGCCCAGTCGACTGCATTTACGAAGGCGACCGGATGCTCTACATCCAGCCCGACGAGTGCGTTGACTGTGGTGCCTGTGAACCGGTTTGCCCGGTTGAGGCGATCTACTACGAGGACGACGTTCCCGAGGAGTGGAGCGCCTACACCGCAGCCAATGCGGAGTTCTTCGCGGAGCTCGGTTCCCCCGGCGGAGCAGCGAAGCTCGGTGCGCAGACCTTCGACGCGGAGATCGTCAAGAGCCTGCCGCCTCAGGAGCACGACCACTAGCAATGGGCAAGGCCCATGAGCTGCCTGACTTCCCCTGGGACCTGCTCGCGCCCTACTCGCAACGAGCAGCGGCGCACCCCAGTGGCATCGTCGACCTATCAGTAGGAACGCCAGTCGATCCAACTCCGGTAATCGTGCAGCAGGCCCTGATCGCAGCGGCGAATTCGCCGGGCTACCCCACGACCCTTGGCACTGCGGAGCTGCGCGAGTCGTGCGCGGCGTGGATGAAGCGGATTCTCGGTACCTCGGTGAATCCGATGTCGATCCTGCCGACCATCGGCTCCAAGGAGTTCGTGGCCTGGTTGCCCACTCTCCTGGGACTGGGCCCGGATGACCACATCGTCATCCCACGGGTCGCCTATCCGACCTACGCCGTCGGTGCCGCACTGTGCGGGGCGCGGGTCACGGCAACAGACGAGCCGGAGCAGGTCGCAGATGCGGCCCTGATCTGGCTGAACACCCCTGGCAATCCCACGGGCAATGTGCTCACTGCCGATCGCATGCGCGGCATCGTCGAGCACGCTCGGTCGACCAGCGCGATCGTCGCCAGCGACGAGTGCTACTACGAGCTGGCCTGGGATGCCGAGCCCGTCTCCGTGCTCCATCCAGTTGTCTGCGGCGCTGACCACCAGGGACTCCTGGCCGTTCACTCGCTCTCCAAGCGATCCAACTTCGCTGGGTACCGTTTCGGTTTCGCGGCCGGCGATCCGGTGCTCATCAAGCAGCTGCTCGAAGTGCGCAAGCACGGTGGGCTGATGGTTCCGGGGCCGGTGCAGCACGCAGCGGCAGTTGCCTACAGCGATGATGTGCATGTTGCCGAGCAGCGCGAGCGCTACCGCCGTCGGCGCGAGCTCCTGAGAACGTGCTTGCAGGCAGCAGGGTTCACGATCGATGACAGTGCGGCCGGACTGTATCTGTGGACCACGCGTGAAGAGCCCTGCTGGGACACCGTTGCCTGGTTCTCCGAGCGAGGGGTACTCGTGACGCCCGGAGATTTCTACGGCGAGGCCGGTGCGCATCATGTGCGCATAGCCCTCACTGCGACCGACGAGGCCATCGGTCAGGTTCCAGCCAGATTGGCCCTGTGATTCGCCCGCCCAGCACCGGATGGCGAAGCACGAGGGGCAGTCTGTAGTGTCGGTCCGCTGAGAAGGAGAAGACGACGTGTCTGAATACGCAGTGAAGTACCCAGGTGGCGAGCTTGACCTCCCCGAGGTGCCGTCAACCGTTGGCGAACCCGGACTGAACATCGCGCCATTCATGAAGACGACCGGGCATGTCACGCTCGACATCGGATTCATGAACACCGCCGCCTGCTCATCGGCCATCACCTATATCGATGGTGATGCGGGCATCCTCCGATACCGCGGATACCCCATCGAGCAGCTGGCCGAGCAGTCCTCATTCCTTGAGACCGCCTACCTCCTGATCGACGGAAACCTGCCCACGGAAGCGGGCCTAGCCGCCTTCGAGGGTGAGATCGGCAAGCATCTGTCGATCCCCGAGGGGCTCAAGGCCCTGTACAACGGCTTCCCACGTGACGCGCATCCGATGCCGATCCTGTCGGCAGCAGTCTCAGCCCTGTCGACCTACTACCAGGACGAGCTCGATCCCGACGACAAGGCCCAGGTCGAGATCTCCACCTTCCGCCTCCTCGGCGCGCTCCCGACTCTCGCCGCATACGCGTACAAGCACTCCCAGGGCCAGCAGTTCGTCGAGCCCGATCCCTCACTCGGCTATGTCGCCAACTTCCTTCGGATGACCTTCGGCACGGCTGGCCAGGAGTACGCACTCAATCCCGCAGTCGTCAGCGCAGTCGACACCCTGCTCCTCCTGCACGCCGACCACGAGCAGAACTGCTCCACTTCGACCGTGCGCATGGTGGGCTCGGCTGATGCCAATATCTACGCCTCGGTCTCAGCGGGCATCAACGCGCTCTTCGGCCCCCTTCACGGTGGCGCCAACCAGGCGGTCATGGAGATGCTGCAGGAGATCAAGGATGCCGGCGGTGACGTCGCCGAGTTCGTGCGCAAGGTCAAGAACCGCGAGGACGGCGTCAAGCTCATGGGCTTCGGTCACCGCGTGTACAAGAGCTACGACCCGCGGGCAGCCATCGTCAAGGGCCACGTGGACAGCGTGCTGGAGGCACTCGGAGTTCATGATCCGCTGCTGGACATCGCCCGCCAGCTCGAGGAGACAGCGCTTGCCGACGACTTCTTCGTCTCGCGCAAGCTCTACCCGAATGTCGACTTCTACACCGGCATCCTCTACAAGGCCATGGGCTTCCCAACCGACATGTTCACCGTGCTGTTCGCCCTTGGGCGCCTGCCCGGCTGGGTCGCCCAGTGGCGCGAGATGACCGAGGATTCCGACACCAAGATCGGTCGTCCGCGTCAGGTCTACATCGGATCGGACAAGCGTGACTATGCGCCGGTGTCAGCGCGCTAGAGACTGCTGCGCAAGCACCCTGGAATGTGCAAGTGGGGGCCGACCTGATGGGTCGGCCCCCACTGCTGTTCTGGCACGCGTATGGATGCGCTGCTAGTCGTTGGCATGCAAGGCGGCATTGAGCCCGCCCCAGGTGCCCCTGCGCGACACCACCTCGATTGCGCCGGTCTGCGAGTTGCGGCGGAAGAGCAGGTTGTCGTCACCTGACACCTCCTTGGCCTTGGCAACTGTCCCGTCGGGCATGGTGACCTTGGAACCGGCGGTCACGTAGAGCCCGGCTTCGACGACGCAGTTGTCGCCGAGACTGAGGCCAACCCCGGCATTGGCGCCGATGAGCGAACCGGCTCCGATGGTGACCACCTCCTTGCCGCCGCCCGAGAGCGTGCCCATGATCGAGGCGCCACCGCCGATGTCAGAGCCATCGCCGACGAGGACTCCAGCAGAGATGCGGCCTTCGACCATTGAGGTGCCAAGGGTGCCTGCGTTGAAGTTGATGAAGCCCTCATGCATGACGGTCGTGCCGCTTGCCACATGTGCGCCCAGCCGCACCCGGTCGGCATCAGCGATGCGCACGCCTGTCGGCACCACGTAATCGACCATGCGCGGAAACTTGTCGACGCTGTAGACCGTCACGTGATGACCCTTGGTGCGGGCGCGAACGCGCGTGTCTGCCAGCTGGTCGATCGGGACTGGGCCAAGGCTGGTCCAGGCGACATTCGCAAGCAGGCCGAAGATGCCGTCGAGATTGATGGTCCGCGGCCGCACCAGTCGGTGTGAGAGCAGGTGCAGCCGCAGATAGGCATCGGCCGCATCCTTGGGTGCCTGTGCCAGGTCATCGATGCTCGTCACAACGGTCACGACATTGACACCACGGATCGCGTCGTTGTCGATGGCGCTGCTCAGGCCGCTGACATCGGTCGGTGAGGACGTCAGTGCGGGCTCGGGGTACCAGACATCCAGCACCTGATCACCCACGATGGTGGCGAGCCCGATTGCGGCTGCGGGGCCGGATACAGCGGACAGTTCAACAGATGAGGGGGACATGGCGACTACCGTAGCCATGTGCCCAGCCTGGATCTTTCAACAGATGTCGCGTCTCTTGCCGCTGCCCTCATCGACGTGCCCTCGGAGTCGCATCACGAGGGCCACCTTGCCGACCTCGTCGAGTCCGCCCTGCAGGCCTATGGGCACCTGCGCCTCGTTCGACACGGCAACACGATCGTGGCCCGCACGGATGCAGGGCGTCCGGAACGCGTATTGATCGGTGGACACCTGGACACTGTTCCGGGGGCAGGCAACCTCCCGCATCGCCTCGATGGGGATCGGCTCTACGGGCTGGGTGCCTGCGACATGAAGGGCGGCCTGGCGGTCGCGCTGTCGTTGGCTGCATCCGTGACGCGGCCGGTGCGCGATGTCACCTATGTCTTCTACGAATGCGAGGAAGTCGCCTCCCAGTTCAATGGCCTGCAGCACATCGTCACCAAGGAGCCGGAACTGCTGGAGGCCTCGCTGGCCATCCTGATGGAGCCCTCGAACGCTGGTATCGAAGCCGGATGCCAGGGCACCCTGCGCGCTGAAATACGCCTTGCGGGCGTGCGTTCGCACAGCGCGCGATCATGGATGGGCGTGAACGCCGTGCATGCTGCTGCGCAAGTGCTGACCCGCCTGCAGCAGTACGAGCCGCGACTGCCCGTGGTCGACGGACTGACCTATCACGAGGGCCTGAGCGCTGTCGGCATCCAAGGCGGCATTGCGGGCAATGTCATTCCTGATGCCTGTGTCGTGACGGTGAACTACCGCTTCGCGCCGGACCGCACCCTTGACGAGGCCAAGGCGCATGTCGAGCAGGTGTTCACGGGATTCGACGTGGTCTTCGTCGATGAGGCAGCGGCGGCCCGACCAGGTCTTGATCGAGCCGCTGCCGCTGCGTTTGTCGAGGCCATCGGTGTTGCCCCGCAACCGAAATTCGGTTGGACGGATGTTGCGCGCTTCACCGAGCTGGGAACCCCTGCCCTGAATTTCGGGCCAGGGGACCCGAGTATCGCCCATCAGGTCGATGAGTGGGTCTCGGTGGAGCAGGTGCGCAGTTGCCACGAACGGTTGCTGAAGTGGCTCACCACCGCGAATTGACTACTGCTTGACCGCTGACACGTCGAGGTTGATCTTGACGGTGTCGCTGACCAGCACGCCGCCGGTCTCGAGCGCCACGTTCCAGACGAGGCCGAAGTCCTTTCGGCTGAATTCAGCCTGACCTTCGAAGCCAATGCGTGAACCGCCCCATGGGTCGGTGCTGGTGCCCAGCAGTTCGAAGATGACGTCGATAGACCTGGTGATCTGGCCCAGGGTCAGGTCGCCGGTCACCACGAAGGTGTCCTCGCTCTTGGCTGCAACGGAGGTCGACTTGAAGCTGAGGGTCGGGTTGACCTCGACGTTCAGGAAGTCCGTGCCCTTGAGGTGCGCATCGCGGTCATCGTTCTTGGTGTCGATGCTCGCGGTCTGGATGACGAGCTCGGCCGACGAGTTCTCCGGGTTGGCGCCGTCGAGGGTGAAGGAGCCGGTGAATTCGGCGAAGCGGCCACGGACCTTGGCCACCATCGCGTGTCGCGCGGAGAAGCCGATGGTGCTGTGGCTGTTATCGATGGCGTAGGCGCCGGTCAGGGTGCTCAGGCCTGCGGTGGTGGCGGTGCTCATGTCGTTGCCCTTTCAATAGTTGAAGAATCAATCAGTTAGTTGAAGGTACAACCAATTTGGAGGGAGTGCAAATCCAGGTGTCTAGGCTTGCGGGATGTCGACCGTGTGCGTGTACTGCGCCTCCAGCCCCTACATCCCCGAGCGTTACCTCGAACTGGCAACGCAGGTCGGCAGCCTTATTGCACAGCGTCACTGGACGCTGGTCTCGGGCGGCGGATCGCAGTCGATGATGGGGGCCGTGGCCAGGGCGGTTCGGGCAGGCGGGGCGAGCACGATCGGGGTGATTCCCCGGTCGCTGCTGGAGTGGGAGGTCGCTGACCGCGATGCCGACGAGTTGGTGATCACCGACAATATGCGTGAGCGCAAGGGCATCATGGATGAGCGAGCCGAGGCCTTCCTGTGCCTTCCAGGCGGCATTGGAACCCTGGAGGAGCTCATGGAGGTGTGGACCTCCCGGCATCTGCGCATGCACGACAAGCCCATCGTCGTGCTCGACCCCTGGGGTGACTTCGATCTCCTGCGTCAGCAGGTGCAGCACTGGCGAGACATGGGCTTTGTCCATGAGCACGCAGTGGCCCAAGTGGTCTGGACGACGACAGCGCAGGAGGCGGGCGACGCGATCCAGTCCGCATGGGCCACTGGCGCGTGACTGCTCCTACTTCGCAGGCTTGGCGCCCGGCGTGCCCGCATGCACCTCGTCGGCGGTGATGGTGCTCCCTGACTTGGTGCCATCGACATGCACGGAGTCGCCCACCTTGATGTCACTGATCGTCCCACCCGATGAGGTGGTGCGCACGTCGGTGCTGCTGTTGATGACGAAGGTTGCGCTGTAATCGTCAGCAGCCTTGACTGAGATCGAGGTTGCGCTCACCGATGTCACTGTTCCGGAAACCATGACATGCGTAACGAATGAGCCGTCGGTTGCCTTGGTCACCGTCTCTCCATGCACGGGCAGGCTGCGATCTGCGTGGGCTCGATTGCCCGGGCCACCATGATCGCGCATTCCATGGGGCAGAGCCTGCTGCGATGTCGTGCTCTGATCGGACCTCGTTGCGGCCTGGGCCGAAGTCGCGATTCCGGTCACGCCCACGGCGAGCAATGCGCCAGCGGCGACGCCTGTGGCGATGCGATTGACCTTCTTGTTCCGTTTCATGCGCTCTCCTTGTCGTCATGCAGTGCGGGATTACTGCAGTGACAGCAGGAGACCATCGTGCTGTTCGGTGGAGATCGTGAACGCGTTAGCGCTAGGTAAGAGCCGTGAAGTCAGGCAAGTCCACGACGTGCGACCTTGGGGCGGGTGACACCTGCAATTGCGCGTTCCATCTCAAGGGTCTGTCGTGTAGCGCTGACATCGTGCACGCGATACATCCGGGCTCCCAGGTGCGAGGAGACGGATGTCGCGGCAAGGGTGCCGAGCAGTCGATCGTTCGGGTCAGCGAGCCCTAGGGTCTCACCGACGAAATCCTTGCGTGACAGCGAGACCAGCACAGGCCAACCGGTGTCGACCATCTCCTTCAGCCTTCGGGTTGCCTCCAGGGAATGAGCGGTGTTCTTGCCGAAGTCATGGCCAGGATCAATGATGATCTTGTCCAGTGCGACACCGAGGTCAACGGCGCGCTGGGCAAGAGCACAGGTGTAGTCCACGATTGCTGCCATGACATCGTCGTAGTGAACGCGGTGTGGGCGGGTGCGTGGCTCCTGGCCGCCCGCATGCGTGCAGACGATTCCGACGCCGAATTCTGCTGCTACCTCCGCAAGTCCGGGGTCCACACCGCCCCATGCGTCGTTCAGCAGATCGGCTCCCTCCTTGCATACCGCGCGCCCGACCTCGGCTCGCCAGGTGTCGACACTGATCACGACGTCAGGGAAGCGTTCTCGGACCTTTGCGACGAACGACGCAGTCCGACTGATCTCCTCCTGCGGATCGATCTCGGCTCCAGGTCCGGCCTTGACCCCGCCGATATCGATGACGTGGGCGCCGGCTTCGACAGCAGCGCTCACGGCTGCCATCGCATCGGCATCCTCGAATGTCGAACCGCCCTTGAAGAAGGAGTCCTGGGTGCGATTGACGATGGCCATGATGGTGCGGTCGTCGATCTCGAATCGTTGTCGGCCAAGGATCAATGGCCCAGCAATCGGCATGGGGAGCAGCCTGACATGAATCCATGGCTGCCGCTTCAAGGGGTGGTCGCAGCATGATCCAATACACGCATGACTTTCGTCTTTATCGCGATCGCGGTAGTGGCAGGGCTCACGCTCGTCGTGGTGGGCCGGCAAGGTGGTCTGCCGGACCCTGTTGTCGACCTGCGCCCGGAGGCCGATCCAGAGCATCCGCGATTCGATGTGGTCTTCCGTGGATACCGGATGGACGAGGTTGACGAGGTGATCACCCGATTGCAGCACGAGATCAGCCGACTGCGCGATGGGCGGATGACGCGTGACTGAAGTGCGGCCGTAATCGAGCGCAGAGTCGAGTCAAACGCCTAAAACCGTGACCGGTGGTTCATAGGCCGTGGGGATCCGGAATAATGGGCGGCAAGACGAAAGGGGACGCGATGGCCGCGATGAAGCCACGAACGGGTGATGGCCCGCTCGAGGTCACCAAGGAGGGGCGTGGCTATGTCATGCGCGTACCACTTGAGGGCGGTGGACGGCTCGTAGTTGAGCTCAATGCCGAGGAAGCCAAGAATCTCGGTGACAGCCTGCTGGCAGTCTTTGCCTGAACACACGTGAAAAAGGGCTGAGGGAAATCCCTCAGCCCTTTTTGTTTGTCCAGTTCCAGCCGGGTTCGAGTGCTACCCGTCGATCTTGATCGCCACGAGCAGGCCTGCGCCGACGGTGAGCATGGCGGGGATCCAGTGGTCATCGTCGCGAAGTGCGTGCGCGACATCGCGCAAGGCCACTGACTCGGGATTGCGACTGGTGGCATCTGCGATTCCGCCATCGGTGAGCATGTTGTCAAAGGCCACCACTCCGCCCTTGCGCAGCAGACGCTTGGCCAGGGTCAAAGCCGCCGGGTACTCAGTACGGTCACCGTCGATGAAGACGAGGTCGTAGGCGCCTTCAGTGAGGCGTGGCAGGACATCGAGTGCGCGGCCGGTGATGAGGCGAGCACGGATGTGGTCAAAGCCAAGAGCCGTGAGGGTCTCCCTGGCCAGTCGCTGGACCTCGGCCTCATTGTCGATCGACGTGAGCACGCCCTCGTCTGACATGCCAGACAGCAGCGCTGCTCCGGACACCCCCGCACCGGTGCCGACCTCGACGACCGTCTCGGCATTGATCGCGCGGGCGAGCACGCGCAGGGCATGCGCGGTGGACGGCGCTACCGGGATGCAGCCCAGTTCCGTGGCCTTGGTTCGTGCAGCACGAATCTGCTCGGATTCGTCGAGCCACTCGTCAGCATAGTTCCAGGCCGCCTTTGAAGGTAAAGGGGACGTTGAAATAGCGCACCTCCGCGGGTGTGAGAATTGAGTCCAGCCTAATGGGTCTACGCTCAAGGCGGCTTGCAGATCCACGAGTGAGGAGCTTCATGACGACCGAGACCGGCCCACAGCCAGTTCCCGAAGCAACCTCTGAGCAACCGACATTCGTGCCGATCGTGACCAAGCGCGGCCCTGGCGTCGGCACGACCATGCTCATTGCGGCTGCGACTGCAGCAATTGTCGGACTGGGCGCTGGATACGGGGGCTACCTGATCGGCAGTCAGAGCCAGAGCTCGAGTTCGTCTGCCCCTGCGGTGATCGCGCAGGCACCTGCCGATGTCGCGCCTGCGAGTCCGGGCTCGATCTCGGCCATCGTCGATGCGGTGCTGCCATCTGTCGTGTCGATCGTCGCCGAAGGCCCGACCGAGGCAGGTAGCGGCTCAGGATTCGTGCTGCGCAGCGATGGCTACATCCTGACCAACAACCATGTCGTCGATCTCGTCAAGAGCGGCGGCAAGCTCGGCGTGGTGCTCACTGACGGCACCGAGCTCAAGGCAACTGTGGTCGGCACCAATCCGGCCTATGACCTTGCCGTGGTCAAGGTCGACCGCGCGGACCTGGCTCCGGTGATCCTCGGCAATTCTGATGCTGTCCGGGTCGGCGACGCAGTGATCGCCATCGGTGCCCCCCTCGGCCTCGCCGGCACGGTGACCTCGGGCATCATCAGCGCTCTCGACCGGCCTGTCACGGCAGGGGGCAGCGGCGACACCTCATTCATCAATGCGATCCAGACCGATGCTGCAATCAACCCGGGCAATTCCGGCGGGCCGCTGCTGGATGCGACGGGTCATGTCATCGCCATCAACTCCGCGATCGCAACCCTGGTGTCCGGTGGCGAGAGCGGCAGCATCGGACTCGGCTTCGCCATTCCGGTCAATTCAGCCAAGCGCATCGCTGAGGAGATCATCGCTACTGGCGACTCTCGCACGCCGATCATCGGAGTCTCGCTCGACATGAACTTCGCTGGCCCTGGTGCCAAGCTCATCAAGGTCACTGGCGGCGGCGCAGCCGAGGCTGCTGGATTGCAGGTCGACGACATCATCACCCAGATCAATGGTCGTGTCATTGATGATGCGACCGAGCTGGTTGTCGCAATTCGCACCAACGCTCCTGGTGACCAGATCAAGGTGACCTATGAGCGCAATGGCAACCCTCGTACGGCCACGATCACGCTGGGCTCGTCCTCGGGCAAGGGCTGAGCGGGCGTAGGCTGCGACTGTGTTCGACATCGGGATCGGAGAGATCTTCGCCCTTGCCGCCATTGGCCTGCTGATCTTCGGACCTGACAAGCTGCCCAAGGCAGCCGCTGATGGAGCCAGGTTCCTCAAGCAGATCCGATCCATGGCTGCAGGAGCCAAGCAGGATCTCGCGGATTCGGCAGGCTTGGACCTCAATGAAGCGGTCGACACCGTGAAGGGCTTGGCCGATCTGCATCCCAAGCGCATCGCCAGCAGCCTGCTCAAGGACGACCCTTCGCCCAAGCCAGCGCAGCCGGCTCCTGGGACCCCGACCTTCGATCCGGATGCGACGTAGCCTGCGGCTCGTTTCGTGCAGCAGTCAGCGTCCGGCCGGGGTGATGCCCAGTGAGAGCCCGGCGAGTCCACGTGGGCGCTTGCCGAGCTTCTCAGCGATCTCGCGCAAGGCAACCGATGCAGGCGCAGTGGGGTTGCTGATGACGAGCGGTTGACCGTTGTCACCACCCTCGCGCAGTGCGACATCGAAGGGAATCTGGCCCAGGACGGGAACATCCGTGCCCAACACCTTGGAGATCGCACCGGCGACGAGTGCTCCGCCACCGACGCCGAACAGGTCCATCGGCTCGCCGCAATGCGGGCAGGGGAAGCTGCTCATGTTCTCGATGACGCCGGCGACCTTCTGGTGCGTCTGCTCTGCGAGCGTTCCGGCACGGACTGAGACATCCGCAGCAGCGATCTGAGGCGTCGTCACGATGACGAGCTCAGCACCCGGCAGCAGTTGCGCCGTCGAGATGGCGATGTCGCCAGTGCCCGGTGGCAGGTCCAGCAGCAGCACGTCCAAGTCGCCCCACCACACGTCGGTGAGGAACTGCTCGAGGGCGCGATGCAGCATCGGTCCGCGGAAGGCGACTGGCTGCGTGACTCCGCCCGGCTTGAATGACAGCATCGAGATCACCCGAACGCCATGGCCAGTCGGCGGCATGATCATGCCTTCGACCATGGTCGGGGCATCGAGTGCGTCGAGCATGCGTGGGATCGAGTGGCCGTAGATATCGGCGTCCAGGAGCCCGACCGACAGGCCCTGCTGGGCCATGGCGGCCGCGAGGTTCGCGGTGACCGAGGACTTGCCCACGCCGCCCTTGCCGGAGGCGATCGCATAGATGCGCGTGGTGCTGCCCGGTCGGTTGAATGGGTTCTCCTTGTCGGCCCCGCCCCGCAGCGTGGCCTTCATCGCAGCGCGCTGCTCGTCGCTCATCACATCGAGCTCGACCTGGACGCTGACAACTCCTGGGACCGCCATGACGGCCGTGGTCACGCGGTCGGTGATGGTGTCGCGCATCGGACAGCCGGCAACCGTGAGGTAGACACCGACCTTGACCAGGCCATTGGCTTGGATATCGACAGACTTCAGCATGCCGAGCTCTGTGATGGGCCGGTGGATTTCAGGGTCTTTCACCGTTGCCAAGGCAACGTTGATCGCATCGAGATTGGGTTGCATGGACACGATGCTAGGCGTTGGAGCTAGCGGTCCCGCTTGCGGTCCCGATCCTTGGGCTTGGGCGGATCATCGAGATTGAGCGTGTCGATGTGGTCTCGCAGGTCAGCGACCATGTCACGCAGTTCACCGCGAATGTAGTCGCGCGTGGCCACTTCTCCCAGTGCCAGGCGCAGGGCGGCGATCTCGCGAGCCAGGTAGTCGCTATCGGCCAGGAGCCGCTCGGTGCGGAGTCGATCCTCCTGGTACTGCACCCGATCCCGGTCCGACTGCCGGTTCTGCGCCAACAGGATCAGTGGCGCGGCGTACGAGGCCTGGAGCGAGAGCAGCAGCGTCAGGAAGATGAAGGGGAAGGGATCCACGTGCCAGTCGGTCGGGCCGATGGTGTTGAGCAGTACCCACGCGGTGATGACCACGGACATCCAAGCGATGAAGGCCCAGGAGCCGATATAGCGCGCCACTCGCTCCGACACTCGGCCGAAGCGCTCGGGGTCGTAGGTGCCGCGAAGGGATCGACTGCGCTGATACGGCTGGTCCAGGCCCGCCGAGCGCCGAGTAGGTCGGCTAACCACGATCTTCCCCGTCGTTCTCGCGCCAGTCCTCAGGCAGCATGTGGTCGATGAGGTCGTCAACGGTCACGGCACCCAGCAGATGGCCGTTCTGGTCGACCACGGGCAGGGCTGCCAGGTTGTAGGCGGCGAACGTGCGCGTGATCTGGCTCAAGGGTGCATCAGGGCGAACAGGAACCAGGTCTGAGTCGACGAGTGCGGAGACAAGGGTGGCGGGAGGCTCGCGCAGCAGTCGCTGGAAGTGGCAGGTGCCCAGGTACCTGCCGGTCGGAGTCTCCGTCGGGCTGCGTGTGACGTACACCTGCGAGGCCAGTGCTGGCGAAAGATCGGGATTGCGGATCTGGGCCAGGGCATCGGCAACCGTGGAGTCCGGACTCAACACGACAGGCTCGGTGGTCATCATTCCGCCGGCGCTGAAGTCGTCATAGGACAGCAGTCGCCGGATGTCGTCGGCCTCGTCAGGCTCCATGCGCTCGAGCAGGTCCGCAGCGCGATCCGGTGGCAGCTCGGAGATCAGGTCGGCTGCGTCGTCGGGATCCATCTCCTCGATGACGTCGGCAGCGCGCTCGACCTCGAGCATCTGCACGATCTCCACCCGGTCGTCCTCGGGCAGTTCTTCCAGCACATCGGCGAGACGATCGTCATTGAGCTGACGGGCGATCTCCAGTCGACGCTTCGCGGGCAATTCGTGGAGCAGCGCCGCGATATCGGCGGCACGCAGGTTGTCGATCGAGGCGAGCATCGTCGATGCGCTCTGGTCGGTCGTGCTCGGCATCGACAGGCCGCGCACCTCCTCCCAGTCGACCACCAGGCGCTCGCCACGGCGACGGAAGCCACTGGTGCCCTTCTGGATGAACAGCTGGGTGACGATCCAGTCCTTGGTGCGATCCAGTTCCACGCCCACGTCGACAACCGACACGAGTTCGCCCGTCTCGATGAGATCAACCGTGCGATCCAGCAGTTCGGCTGTCAGCAGGGTCTCGTTCTGACGCTTCTCGAAGCGGCGCAGGTTCACCACTCCGGTCACGATGATCTGGTTGGAGTCGATCGAGGTGACCTTGGACATCGGCACGAAGATGCGACGGTGGGCCTGGACCTCGACGACAAGCCCGGTCAGGCGAGGGGCGCCGGTGCGCAGCACGATGATGCTGTCTCGCACCTTGCCCAGCTGCTCGCCACTGGGATCGAACACGCGCACTCCGGCGAGCCGGGCAAGGAAGACCCGAGTGGCGCTTGTTGTCATTGTGAAAGGTTACCGTCGTCGGGCGGATTCAGGCGTGCGGCTGCATGCCTACGCCCGCGAGTCATCGATTGCCGCCCAGGCCTCGGTCCACGTGCCGCTCGCTCGCCATCCCCACTCATCCGACAGCCGATCCACGATGAGCAGTCCGCGACCACCGCTCTCATCGGGGCCTGTGGTCATGAGCCTGGGCCAGCTGCTTACGGGACGATTGCGCTGGCGAACGCAAAGGCCCACTCCCGAGGACGTGCGTGACGCAGTGACCTGGATCGGTGCCTGGCCATGGCGGATCGCATTGGAGCACAGCTCGCCGGCGATGATCACCAGGTCATCGACCAGTCCGGGAAGATCGGCAGCCCAGGCTGCCAGGGCAGTGCGGGTGGCGAGGAGCTGTGCGGAGTCACCGGAGAGCTCGACCTTGAACCGCATATCGAGTAAGGGTAGATCCAGCACGGCACAATGCGGGTATGGCCCGCATCCTCGCATTTGCGAATCAGAAGGGTGGGGTGGGGAAGACCACCTCAGTGGTCAGCGTGGGTGCAGCCCTTGCCGAGTTCGGGTTGCGGGTGGTCGTGGTCGACCTTGACGCGCAGGCATGTGCGACCTTCAGCCTTGGGATCGATCCGGAGGATGTGCGGATCGGTGCACGAGAGATCCTCATCGACGGGACTGCGGTGGGCCGCGCCATCATCCGCACGTCCGACGGCGTTGATCTCGTGCCGGCGACAATCCGCCTTGCGGATGCGGACTCGGCGCTGAGCTCGACCAAGGGCAGGGAGTTCGCCGTGCGTCAGGCCATCGAGCCCCTTCGCCATTCGTATGACTGGGTGCTGCTGGACTGTGCGCCTTCGCTTGGCATCGTCACAGTCGGCGCCCTGATTGCCGCGCAGTCAGTAGCGATTCCCCTGCAGTGCGAGACGCTCTCGCATCGCGGTGTAGGCCAGCTGCTGCAGACCATTGACGACGTGCGTGCCTATGCCAATCCGGCACTGACGATCGCTGGCATCATTCCCACGCAATTCGATGGACGCACCACCCACGCCCGGGCAGTGCTCGCAGATCTCCCGGGCACCTATGGCGTCACGGTGCTGCCCGCTATTCACCGATCGATTCGCTTCGCTGAAGCACCGGCAGCGGGCAGGACAGTGCTGTCGACGGCACCCACGAGCATCGGCGCACGCGACTATCGCGAACTGGCCCGGGTGCTGGTCGAACGACTCGCCTGAGTCACTCGGCCTTCGGCGCCGCTGCATTGCCGCTCCGGGTGCGACGGCGTTGACGGGCCTTGTCAGTGCTCAGGGTTGCCTCATCGCCCTTGGACTGCTCGGATGCAGCAGGACGCTCTCCGCGCGGCTTGTCGTTGCGAGGCCTGTCGCTGCGCGGACGGTCATTGCGAGGCTTGTCTCCACGCGGCTTGTCACCGTGATGAGAGCCCTTGCCATGTGATCCCGACGACTTCGGCTTCTTGCCGGTCTCTCCGAGATCCTCCACGGATTCGGCACTGAGTCCCTTGCGGGTCTGACCAGACTTGGGCAGGCTGCCGGTGGTGCCGGCGGGGATGTTCAACCCGGTGTAGATGTGATCGCTTGTCGAGTAGGTCTCGATCGGATCCTTGAACGGCAGCTTGAGCGCACGATCGATCATCTGCCAGCGGGCGATGTCCTCCCAGTCGACGAGGGTCACGGCAACGCCTGATGCACCGGCGCGACCGGTGCGACCGATGCGGTGCAGGTAGGTCTTCTCATCATCAGGGCATTCGTAGTTGATCACGTGCGTGACGTTGTCGACGTCGATGCCGCGGGCGGCAACGTCGGTGGCAACGAGGATGTCGACCTTGCCGTTGCGGAAGGCACGCAGTGCCTGCTCGCGGGCTCCCTGGCCCAGATCGCCATGAACACTGCCCACGGCGAAGCCGCGTTCGGTGAGCTCATCGGCGATCTTCTGCGCCTTGCGCTTGGTGCGGGTGAAGATCATCGCCAACTGGCGGCTCTCGGCCTGCAGGATGCGCGCGAGAATCTCGATCTTGTCCATCGGATGCGCGCGCCACACATGCTGCTCGATCGCATCGACCGTGGCGTTGTCGTCACCCGGTTCGCTGGCGCGGATGTGGGTCGGCTGGGTCATGTAGCGACGTGCGAGATTGACGATCTGCCCGGGCATCGTCGCCGAGAACAGCATGGTCTGGCGCTTGTCCGGAATGGCCGACACGATGCGCTCGACATCGGGCAGGAAGCCCATGTCGAGCATCTCGTCGGCTTCGTCGAGGACCAGGCAGCGCACCTCCGAAAGGTCGAGATCGCGACGGTTGGACAGGTCGATGATGCGGCCCGGCGTGCCGACCACGACATCAACTCCGTTCCTCAGTGCCTCGATCTGCGGCTCATAGGCGCGCCCGCCATAGACGGCGAGCACCCGGATGCCACGCAGGCGACCAGCGCGTTCCAGGTCCGTTGCGACCTGCAGTCCCAGTTCGCGGGTCGGGCAGATGACCAGTGCCTGCGGACGGTCGCGGTTGCCCTCGAGATCAATGCGCTGCAGGAGAGGAATGCCGAATCCGAGGGTCTTGCCGGTTCCGGTCTTGGCCTGTCCGATGATGTCGCGGCCTTCGAGCGCCATCGAGAGGCACATCTCCTGGATAGGGAATGCGCGTTCGATGCCATCTTCGAGAAGGGCGGCAACAATGGTTGGATCGGTGCCCAGCTCAGCAAACGTCGGTGCTTGCGTCGGGTCAACGGTGGATGAAGTGCTCAGGGTGACTCCCCAGTGTCTGCTCGTGGGGCGGCAGGCCAAAGGCCCGTGCCAGCACGATGAATCCCCAGTGTACCCAGAGGGCGACTACTAGCCTTGGCGCATCATGACGACGCCTTCCGCAGAAACCCTGGAGAACGACCCCGAGTACCGATCGGCCATCGTGGACCTGCTCGGCCTGTTGGCCATGGGAGAGCTCATGGCCTTCGAGCGCCTGGCCACTGACGCCGCCCTGGCCCCCTTGATCGAGGACAAGATCGCCCTCGCGCGCCTTGCCACCAGCGAGTTCCAGCATTTCGAGGATCTGCGCCAGCGCATCGAGGTGCTCGGCGCCGATCCCGACCAGGTCATGCTGGAGTTTCGCAAGCCCCTCGACGAGTTCCACGCGCATACGGCCCCGAGCGACTGGCTTGAGGGCATGGTCAAGGCCTACGTAGGTGAGGGCATCGCCTCGGATTTCTATCGCGAGATCGCCAACCTGCTGGACGGTGAGACCCGCACGCTCGTCCTGCGGGTATGCGACGACTTCGAGCACCAGGAGTTCATCGTCGATCGCGTCCGACTTGCGATCCAGGAGGATCCGAAAGTGGCGGGACGACTTGCCCTGTGGGGCCGCAGACTCGTGGGCGAGGCGCTTTCGCAATCGCAGCGAGTGGCGGCCGAGCACGACTCGCTGTCAGTCCTGATCGTCGGCGGGGTCGATCGTCCTGGAGCGGATCTCGCTGAGATCGGGCGCATGCTGGCCCGACTCACCGAGAACCATGCACGGCGAATGACCGCGCTGGGACTTGCTGCTTAGTGACCGAAGCCGACCTTGCGGCTCGTGACAGGCCCGATTTCGACATACGTGATCTTGTCCGCAGGCACGATCACCGTGCGACCGCGGTCATCAGTGAGCGTCAGCACCCCACCGCTTGCGATCGCGGTGTCAATGGCCGCCTTCACGTCCTCGGCCTTGTCCTCGCTGTCGAGGCTGATCTCGCGTGCTGAGTACTGGACGCCGATCTTGATTTCCATGTCATAACCCTTTACTCGGTGCGTAGGCGGTCATCGTGTCAGTTGACTCCGGCTCGGTAGCCTTGCGGGGTGTCAGAACTCATCCCCCCTTGGCCGCGAACTGAGTTCTCCTTAGTGTCGCGCACACTCGCCGTGCGACATGCTCCATCCACTAAGCCGGGAGCGGAATCAGCGCTCTACCTGCATGGGCTGGGGGGATCCTCACTCAACTGGACCGACCTCATGGGGCTGCTCCAGCCGCATGTCGAGGGCTGGGCACTCGATCTCAACGGCTTTGGCATCTCGCCCCCGCCACGCGATGGCGACTACACGCCCCTGGGTCATGCGCGGGCTGCAGTCGACTTCATCGAGCAGAGGCTCGACGGAACGCCGGTGCACCTCTTCGGCAACTCCATGGGTGGTGCCGTTGCAGTGCAAGTGGCAGCCCGGCGCCCTGACCTGGTCCGCACCCTGACGCTGATCTCGCCAGCCCTGCCTGACATCCATCCCAATAAGTCGAACTTCACCCTGCCGGTCATGGCTGTTCCCGGACTTGGCGAGTCAGTGGTCTCGCGCTACGGCAAGCTGCCCACGGAAGTCCGCGTGCAGTCGACCATCAACACCGTCTTCGCCGATCCCTCACGGGTTGCCGAGCAGCGCTTCGAGGAGGCCGTTGAAGAGGCGACGATCCGAAACGGCTTCACCTACGCCGACGACGCCTTCCTGCAGTCGCTGCGTGGACTGCTCGGCTCCTATTTCGATCGCGGCCGACGCCGACCGTGGAAGCTGGCGGAGCTCATTCAGAGCAGGACCCTGCTCATCTACGGGCGAAAGGATCCACTCGTCGACTCGCGCAGTGCCTATCGCAGCACCAAGCACTTCAAGGATGCCGAGGTGATGGTGCTCGCCGACTCGGCGCATGTGTCGCAGATGGAGTTCCCGGACGTTGTCGCTGAAGCATGGATCAAGCGGTTCTGCTGAATCGGTTATCCCCAAGACCGCAGTTATGCACAGCTCGTGTTGTTGGTCTTTCTGAGACCGGCGCGCTCGGCTTACCGTGGCCGAAGTCGGCGACGGGGGAGCAATGTTCACAGCAGCGCAGGTGCGCGAGAACGTCGAACAGCGCGTTCGTTCGGCCATTCGTCATGAAGGGCTGGATCCGCTGACTCAGCCGGAGCACTTCAAGGCTCTCGTCACCCAGTTCGCAACTGAAGCGTGGATCACTCATGGGGGAGAAGCAGGCCAGGGTGATGCGAATGAAATCGCCAAGGATGTTCATCAGGCGATTGCGGGGTTCGGCGCGCTGCAGCCGTTCTTCGATGATCCGACCGTCGAAGAGATCTGGATCAACGAGCCGGGTCGTATCTTCATCGCCCGCCGCGGCAGGCCTGAGCTCACCACCGTTGTGCTCACGGATCGCGAGGTCCGCGATCTGGTCGAGCGAATGCTGCGCATCTCGGGTCGGCGTCTGGATGTCTCGAGCCCATTCGTCGACGCGATCCTGCCTGACGGCAGTCGACTTCATGTGGTGATCCCTGACATCACTCGACGTCACTGGGCCGTCAATATCCGCAGATTCGTGGTTCGACCGCGTCACATCGCGGATCTGGTCCCATTGGGCATGCTGTCATCTCAGGCGGCGACCTTCCTGCATGCCGCTGTTGCCAGCGGCCTCAATATCGTGATTGCAGGAGGTACTCAGGCTGGCAAGACAACGCTCCTGAACGCGCTCCTGGGCTCGATCGATTCGTCTGAGCGGATCGTGAGCTGCGAGGAGGTCTTTGAGATCCACCTTGCTCACCCTGACTGGGTCGCGATGCAGACGCGCGATGCCGGACTGGAGGGGACGGGCGAGATTCCCCTGCGCCGGCTGATTCGCGAGGCCCTGCGAATGCGTCCCACGCGACTCATCGTCGGCGAGGTGCGGCAAGCCGAGGCCCTCGATCTGCTGGTTGCGATGAATAGCGGCCTGCCATCGATGGCCACCCTTCATGCCAACAGTGCTCGTGAGGCTGTGACGAAACTCTGCACCCTGCCGCTCCTTGCCGGGCAGAACATTCCGGGCGATTTCGTGGTGCCGACTGTTGCTGGTTGCGTCGATCTGGTCATTCATGCGGTCACTGATGCCGGTGGGGCGCGACTCATCCGGGAGGTCACCGCCCTGCCTGGTCGCGTCGAGGGTGGGGTCATCGAGATGGCCCAGATCTT
>Ga0172380_10000872_pt1 | contig 54533 bp, 88 predicted proteins | sample Leawe162metaG_FD_119747 | JGI IMG/M metagenome (GOLD analysis project Ga0172380, IMG submission 119747) | Leachate microbial communities from a municipal landfill in Southern Ontario, Canada - Leachate well 162 metaG | ecosystem: Engineered > Solid waste > Landfill > Unclassified | place... | reverse complement strand
TTTATGGGTGTACAATCTCCTGAAGTAGAAAAAAATATCGAATACGGTCTCCTCATCCTCGGACTCTTTTTCATCGGACGAGGTCTCATCACTGCCTGTGTCGTGAAGCACAAATTACTGAGATGGAAGCAGGCTCTCCACGGTTTCGCACTCATCATCGTCGGTGGCCCCATGATGGATCCATTTGTGAGAAATGTCATCACTCCTGAGACGACCACTACAGGTGGTTTTCAGATAGATACGACCATCGCACCAGTCGTCGAGATGAGCTGGCATCCTGGTATTTTCCTCGTCTTACTCGGGATATTCTGGATTTTTGTAGGAATCACTGGGAAAGGAACAACGAGTAAATGTATCCGCTACGGTGAGGTGGTAAAGAAAATAAGAGTATAATTCACTCATGAAAAAACTCCGTGCTATCTACTTCTGAACACCAGGTCTCTCTGCAGAAATATTGAAATACATCCTCGAACAAGACGGAGTAGTAGATATTGTGTGAGTCGTCACCAATCCAGATAAAATCGGTGGAAGAGGACATCAAGTCATGTCATCGAGTGTGGCACAGCTCGCTCGTGAGAAAAATCTCACTCTCCTCCAACCAGAAAAAATCCGAGATGAAGTATTTCTCGAACAAATTCGTGCGCTTAAACCAGATATCTGTCTGGTCGTCGCCTATGGGAAGATACTGCCTCAGGTTCTCCTCGATATTCCTCCGATGGGCTTTTTGAATGTCCACACTTCCCTCTTGCCAAAGTACCGAGGGGCCGCACCGATACAGCATGCGCTCCTCGCTGGGGAGAAAAAAACAGGTCTCACGGTCCAGCAAATGGCGCTCGGGATGGACGAAGGTGATATCCTCGTGCAGGAATCGTGGGATATCACGCCTGAGGATACGACGGGAAGGCTCTTTGCACGAACGGGAGAACGAGGTGGACCACTCCTGATAGAGGCGATGAAGTGACTAATCGATAATACAATCACACTAATTCCTCAGAATCATAGTGAAGCCACATATACGAAGATGATTGAGAAAAAAGACGGAGAACTCAATTCTGAGTGGACTCTTGATAAAGCGTACCATGCTTGGCAAGCGTACACTCCGTGGCCAGGACTCTTTATTTTGTATGGTGACACAAAGCTCACTCTTCTGAAAATAAAGAAAATGAATAATGACGAATGACGAATGACGAATGAAGGATTCTTTATCCGAGATAAACTTCCTGCTATTCAGCTCAAAGATGGATATATCCTCCTCACACAAGTACACCCCGCTGGGAAAAAACCCATGTCTGGAGAGGAATTTGTGAGAGGATTTATGAAAAAATAGATAAATCTATTTTAGAATATAAGATATCCTGCAAAACAGAGAAGGGGTTTCGGGACAACAACTGTCTGAGCGGGATGAAGACTTTTTCGAGATGAATACAGTTTATAGCGAGTTTTGTTGTCCTGAATGGTTTTGGGTACTTTTGCCACCAAAAGTGCCAAACGAATCGTGAGACCGGAAAATAGAGGCTATACTACTGAGTCGGAGTTGGCATAAAAACACCCGTTTCTGTATCGAGCGTATAGGTAACCGTTGCTTTGCCACCTTCATCAGTGAGGACATCACTCGCGGCTGTTGTTGCGATATTGTAGAACGCGCCTGTTTTTCATTCAATCGTCTGCTGTACTGTGTCAGCGTCAGACATAGTTCACCATTCACCCCGGCACATCTCCCATTCGCTATTGGTGCAGAGACTGTAGAATTTTTCTGAGAGAAGTGGCCACGCTATAAATCCTATAAAAGCTATGCAGGCTATCACAACGAGCCACCAAAAGATGAACCGAAAAGCCTTGCGTAGAAAAGCAATCATAGATTATTCTTGTTCTCCGAAGAGGTCGGAAATAGTGGTGTTGATTTTGAGCGCTTGCCGGACCTGCGTGACATCATGATCATTGATTTGTCCATTGACTGCGGGCATACCCTCGCCTCCTGCAATAGAGAAATTGGTCGGAAGTGGTCCGTTCATGAAATTCACTTCAGCACGAACATTGACTTCTTTTCATGTATGTGGACAACGAATGAGAAGGTCTACTCCAGTATTATTGAGCGATACAATAGAGACATGATTTTCAGAGATTTTTGCCTGTTGATTCTGATGATTGTAGTTCTGGATAGTCGATTCGATGATGGTTTTGAGGATGAGAAAATTCATATTTTTGTGGGTAGAAACTAGATTCAGTATACGCCTTTTGCGAGCAAAAAGCAACTCTTTTGGTATCAATAAGTATAGTGATTATAGGATTTTTGCAATGACCTTCTCGATTCGAGCTATTGCCTTTTCGAGGCCGAGAATCTCTGTCATCTCAAACGCTCCAGGTGAAAATTCTTTTCCAGTGAGGGCGACGCGGAGAGGCCAGAGGATTTGGCCATTTTTCTTCCCTGCTTCTGCGATTTTGGGGATTATGGCGTCTTTGAAAGCGTCCCGTGATGGAGTGGAAGTGAAGGATTTGATTGTATCCAGGCCGAATTGAAGGGCTTCGCGTGCCTGCGCGAGGTCAGAAACACCCATTTTCTCTGAGAGAAGGAGAGCCGTGTCGACTTCTGGCTCCTGGTAGAAACATTCTGACAGTGTTGGGAAATCAGCGAGTGTCTCGCACCTCTTCTGCACTTCCGTGATTACTGCCTGGTTAAAGGCTTCATCGTGGGTGATAAATGTATTTTCGTAGAAATCAGGATTGAATTGTTTGAGGTAGTCTGCGAGCGTCTTTGTGAGTTCCTCCACAGGCATGGCTGCGATATATTTACTATTCATCCATTTGAGCTTCTCTAGATCAAATATCCCGTTGGCAATCTGGAGACCCTCGAGAGAAAAAGCTTCAATAAGCTCTGGAAGTGAGAATATCTCCTGTGTCGTCTTGGAATTCCAGCCAATAAGTGCGATATAGTTGAGAAGCGCTTCCTTGAGGTAGCCCTTTTCGAGAAACTGGCTCACATGCGTATCACCATTTCTCTTTGAAAGTTTTTTCCTATCAGCTCCGAGGATAACGGAGAGATGGTAAAATTCTGGTGCTTCCCAGCCAAACATACGGTAGAGGAGGACATGTTTCGGAGTACTCGGGAGCCATTCATCACCACGGAGGACATGCGTGATTTTCATCAGATGATCGTCGACTGCCATAGCGAGATGATAAGTCGGGAATCCGTCAGTTTTGAGCAATACTTGGTCGTCGACATCTGCTGACGGAACAGAGATTTTCCCTTTCAGACCATCGATAAATGTTATCGTCTCCCCTTTTGGGATTTTCATTCGCACGACATAATTCTCTCCTGCTGCTATTTTGGCTTTTGCTTCATCAATCGTGATGTCTCGGTATGGGCTACGGAAGGGTATCATGATGCCTGCTTCTTCTGCTTTTTTCTTGTGTGCTTCGAGCTCTGCTTCGGTTGTGAAGCAATAATACGCATCGCCTTGTTCGATGAGCTTCTCCAGGTGCTCACGATAGATCAGAAGTCGCTCTGACTGGATATAGGGGCCGCACTCCCCTCCCCCGCGGATACTCTCATCAGGATGAATACCGAAGAGTTCGAGCGTATCGAGAAGTGCATCAGTCGCACCATCTACTTCACGAGTTTTATCAGTATCCTCGATGCGCACGAGAAATTGCCCGTGATTCTTTTTCGCCCAGATATAGGCAAAGAGAGCAGTTCGGAGACCTCCGATATGGAGCTGTCCTGTGGGTGATGGAGCAAAGCGGGTACGGGTCATAAAAATTCAAAACTTAATGTATTGTTTGAAGTATATGAAAAGACGGGGAATTTCAAAAAACTCCTCTCTAGAAAGTAAACACGCCAATTTATTTGGTTTCTTGGGCTTTTCTTTTTTCCTGAAGAGTCCTCGCAAATTGTCGTCAGAAAACTCGTACATCTTCGATTTTTTCCTCATATGTTTCCTTTGTAGCCCCTACAGACTGCAGAATCATGTGGAAATTTCCGATACTTCATTCTCAGATATTTGCGACATCCTCAGCCGTGATACCGCCTGGGAGATTTTTCTGTGCGGAAATCAGCATCTCGTAGGTCAGATCATTAATTTGTTCTATTTTTATAGGAAAATGCTTGGGCATATGCTCGAGATTACCATAACTCGATATCACCCGAAATGCATCATCAATCTGAGTAGAGGGCATATCTCGCTTCTCATACGACTGAATCCGGAGGGCTATGAGGTCAGTATGTGTTTTTCTATGAACATCTGCTACTTGCGAAGTATTTTTATCTTCTGCGAGTTTTTTGACCCCTTTTTCATAGTTTTTCTTATCTATCACACCACCCGCGAGGATGACAGCTTCTTTATTGGATATTTCTGATTTTTCAGAAGTTGGTAAGTTTGTTTCAGTCATAAGAATTTAATTACAAGGAGTCGGCATGAAATATTCTCGTGGGTAATCTATGAGAGTACCTTTAGTTGAGCCATTTTTTCCACCACGGTATCCGTAATAATCGTTCCCATAGGTCATAGCATTGAATCCAGCAGCTATCTCATAGTTTGTAATTCTCTCTCGAAAATCTTCACCAGCATTTTCAATGATGTTCCATTTTATTTGTGGATTATTATTTCCATCTAATAGACCAAGTTCAGCAGCAGCTGCATATGTCAAATCCAGTATGGCTGAACATTTCCTTGCCCATGTAAATTCATGTGGCCCCTCATCCACTACAGGGTAACGGAAACATCAATTAGGCCCTGTCACTTCGACTCTTACTTTACGATAATTAACATCTGTGCTAAATATTTCTCTCAACATCTCTTTTGGCACCGCCACTCAGCGTATTATCTTGTTCCTAGTCATGACACTTCCATTTGGTCCAGTAGTTATATTTGTGGGATTATTTTTATCTGCTGTTGGTAGATTATTAAAGAAAGAATTGAGATTAGCGACAGCACATCACCAGCATAGGTTCCCATAATCTGGTGAACCGAGTCAGTTATCTCCTTGGTCAATAGAGCCATCTACATTGAGGCCCCAAACTGTGCGATATCCAGTATAGGAAACGAATTTTTTTTCTTTATTACGTATGCAGGTAGCTCCAAATGTTGCAAAATCTCTGTCTTTTGTCTTTACGACATCGACATGATGATTGTTCCATTCGGGTCTCTTTGATGCGGGCTTATCTTTTAATCAACTACTAAGTTTGGAACTGAGACTGCCTTCCTCTTCTCGTCCAGTAAATTTATACTCTCGACAGAGTGCCAATTCATCTCCACAGGTTTCGAGGCGACACTGATAACATCCATCGTATTGTTTGTCATCTTTACCATCTTCACACTCCTCGGCAACCTGGATTGTAGTACCAGTATCACCAGTGAGTGTTTCTGGCTGAGTAGTGCCATCAGCGAGAACAACACCTTCTCTGGTCTCATTCCCACAAAAATTACAAGCACCTGCATTAGCTTGATACGCGGGATCATCTTTGCTATGGGACTCGTAGTTTAGTGCTCACGGCACATCACAATATGGGAGGGGTGTTAGAGGCTCAATATTACTAGTCTCATCGTTGTAGAGACAGGTATTGTTATCTACTTCCTTTGTCGGATCGGCATCATAGTTATTCGCTGTCTGGTCATCACAGCGCAGACCGCAGGTCCCACATTTACCTCAACAATCTTTTTTTGCTTCATCACCATTCTGTGTTCCATCACTACATGTCTCGCAGGTCCTCGTAGCCGGATTGTAGCCATGGTCGCCTTTTCAATTACAGGCAGGTATAGGATCATAGGTACATGATCCATTATCAACTACAGCAGCCGGATCACGATTGTTGGCAGTCGGATCGGTACATCCCTCGGTTCATGCAGATGGCTGACAAGGTCCTGTCTGTCGATAACTCGGGGAGTTCGGATCTTCACATACGAGTCAAGTAAGATAAGTGCACATTGCTGGGTTCGGATTACCAAGAGGAGCTACACATGCCGCGTCTCAGTTTGATGCACTTGGATCAGGACAACAGTCAACCATGGCCGGAATGGGAGCTGGAGTTACAGGAGTGATAGGGACAACTGGAATAAGTATGACTGGGGCAGGAGTGGGTATAATGCTTGGCTTGGTGGGCGTAACAGGTGAAGGAACTACTGGAACAACTGGAATCACAGGAGTGGGACTCGTCGGCGTAGCTACAGACGCTCCTGCTACTTTTTTGAAAGCATTTATCGCATTTATGTGAGCTGTTTGTTTTGTTGATTGTGTTTTTCTGAGGACGATCAGTTGCTGATTACATGTTGTAGCCTGAGTCGTTTTATTTTGTGCTCGAAGAGTATTACATTCTGACACTTTTACTGTTGCTTGAGCTTTGATAGCATCGAGTTCTTTTTGCAAAGTCAGAACTTTTACCTGAAGAGGAGCTTCACTGACGAGTTTTGATATTGCGAGGTCAATTGGCTTCATGGTAGCGACTTGCTTTACCTGATCTCGTTCGAGAACTTTTAACTGTGCTCGACACGTACTGAGTTGTGTACTTCTGTTTGGTACTCCAATCAGCTTTATACACTCTGTCTTCTTTGCAGCTATCTTCTTGTCTAGGGCAGTTATTTCTTTCTGAATACGAGTTTTCTCTGTTGTGAGTGGAGTTTTACATCGTTCGCTTGAGGTGATAGCGGAGGTCTTGCAGGTCTGGAGTGATGCGAGAATGCTCGATTGGAGTCATCCATTATGCGATATCTGGGTCGCAGCGAGTACGAGACTGAGACATATCACGACTGAGAGGAGTATTTTCCTGTTTTTTTGCATAAAAATTTGTTTACAAAAATATACTACACGAGTTTTTATATAGAAGCAAATATTTCACATTTTGAGCTCACGAACATTCGACCATATGATAAATAAGTGGAAATACAGGTTGACTCTTCTATATATTTTATAAAATATAATTATGAATAGTCCAATTACTGAAAAAAATCTTCCCGAAAGCCATGAAATGCAACAGTTTATAGACGATCTTATAGCTATACTGGGTACAGCTGACCCTTCAACAATTTCAGTACCAGAATCTGCTCGGCGTCTATTGAGAGTAAAAGATATAAAATCATACATATTCAAAAAACAAAGGAAAAGCCAGAATCATACTCCTGATAGAAAGGATTCATTTATTATTGGTGTACCCGTAGGTAGCGATATATTGGGTATTAAGATACATCCGGATACATGGCCCCATTGTAAAAAAATATACGAAACATCTGAATTGTTGACAAAGCTTACAGCAGAAAATGATATTCCGAATATCCTTCGCACAATACATATAGAAGGATTTCGTATTGTATTCTATATTTGGGAAAAATCGTCTATCCTACCCTATCACACAAAAAAATATCCAGAAAGAATCCCCGAAATACAAACAGCTCTTCGTTCTAGAATAGAGTCTCTCGTACATAAAGGAATTTCATTGATTCATACCGAACCATGAGACTTCATATATTCGCCCAGCAGATGAACTGCGACACTACTCGACGCAAATAAACTATGGGTATGGAGTCAACCAAAAACTATTAATACTCCAAGTGATGGGAAATTAGAGTATAATGGTAGCTTACGATGCAACTCCTGGCTACGAATGTTTCTTGAAGAGAAATAGTTGGGAAAAGATGGTTTTTACTATAATACAACAAATTATCTATGCACGGCGTCCTCTACTACTCTACTATTTCAGGCAATACACGACTTGTGGGAGAAGCACTCCAGGGACTTTTTCAAAAAGCTGGAATTTCTCTCGTCCTTCAAGATGTCGCAGAAGACAGAACCTGGCAGGACGAAGTCGATTTTGCACTCTTCGGATGTGGTACCTACGGACACGGACAACTCCAGAATACTATGCGTCAGTCTGTAGAGAGAGAATGGGCAGAGAAAAAGATACGCATACCCTGCGCCGCTATAGGTCTAGGAGATCATCGCTACGACCTCGAATACAATATGTACGCTGGTGATATATTAGAAAACTGGCTCCGTGAACATGGTGGAAATGTCATTTCATCAGCACTTCGCATCAATCGTAGCCCCCTGAAACCAAATAATCAAAAAATCATCGAAAATTGGGCACAGAATTTTATCATCTCGCTTCGTAAATAATGAACATCATCCTCACATGATCCTCTGGTTCTGGCCTTCTCTCCGCAGGAGATATCGTGATTGAAGCACTTCAAAATGCTGGATATTTCGTCGTGGCTGAACGAGAGTATCCGAGTCTCATCAAGGGTGGATGTTCATATTCCCGAATAGAGGTCTGAACAAGTCCGATTCATAGCATCTCAGAATTTGCAGATATCATCGTCGCATTTGACCGTGTGGGGTCCAAAAATGCCCTTCCTCATGTGAGAAATGGCGGACTCATGATATACGGTGATGAGATGCATGATAAAATCCCTAGCTACACTGCGACTATCCAAGAGAAAAAACTCACCACGCTCTTTATACCAGAATATGCGACACCAAAGAAATTTGGAGCAAACGAACTCCTCTCAAACATGCTCATGATCGGAGCACTTTGGCGTGCTCTCGGTCTGCCCGTCGATGGACTCGTGAAAGCCGTCGAGAAAAGATTCGCCAGCAAACCAGCTCTCCTCGCCCTCGATATAGCGCTGATACAGCATGGATACGATTTACAAGACGCTGTCCTGAAAAATGAAGAATGAATAATGAATAATGAAGAAAATGAAGGATTTTTTGATAATTTTCGCCTGCCTCCTCCCGACGATAAACTATCGACTAAAAACTATAAACTATTAGATTGAAATGAAATCCTCGCACTCTCTGCGGTTCATCACGGCGTGCGAGCGTATTTCGCCTATCCGATGAGTCCGAGTAGTACCATCCTCTCACACCTGGCGAATTGGGCAGAAAAAACTGGTATGCATGTCGAGCAGGTTGAAGACGAAATCAGTGTCTCTCAGATGACCCTTGGTGCGAGCTTTGCTGGGACAAGAAGCCTCTGTGCTACTTCTGGCGGAGGATATGACCTCATGACCGAAACCGTCTCGCTCGCAGGTATGATAGAAACACCCCTCACGGTCATCGTCGCTCAACGTCCTGGGCCTGCGACAGGTCTCCCGACATGGAGCGGACAAGAAGACCTCAATCTCGCGATATACAGCGGACATGGAGAATATGCGAAAGCAGTTATAGCCGTCGGAGATCATGCGGAAGCATTTCGGGTACTCGGCGAAGCGCTCAATATCGCAGAAACCTATCAAATACCCGTCATCGTCCTCACGGATAAAACCCTCGCAGAAACAAATGCTACGGTTGATCCAACTTCGCTCGTTGGTGTAGAAATCGAACGCGGTATCACGACCGAAACAGCAAATCTCTCAACTCAGTCTCGTTATGGACTCACTGACTCTGGACTTTCTCCTCGCTGGCTCCCAGGCACAGGCCCTCGCTATTATGCCAATGGTGACGAACACGGACCCGATGGTACTCTCCGCGAAGATGCGCTAGGTGTCCAGGAAGCACATGAGAAACGAATCCGAAAAATCAAAACCCTTGAAGCAGCGACACCAGAACCAATACTCTACTGACATCCTGATGCAAGAATCACGCTCGTCGGATTCTGAAGTACCAAAATGGAAGTGATGGACTTTGTCCAAATGACGAATGACGAATGACGAATGAATAATGGAGGATGAGTTAATTATTTACATTACACTCATATTTTTCCGCTCAAAACAGAGACGATAAAAAACCTCTCCAAGAAAAACAAAATCATCGTGGTCGAGCACAATATGACAGGACAATTTGCCTCTCTTCTGAAGGGCGCTGGAGTACGAGTTGATGAACAGTGGAATAAATACGATGGTCGCCGATTTTATCGAGAGGAAATGGAGGCGAAAATCGCTCTTGCAACGAGTACAAAACAGACGATACTAGGAAGCATGAAAAACAAATATATCCTCATCCTCGTGCTCGCTCTCATAGCACTCGCAAACGCTGCCTATCTGAGCTACACCGCCTACCAACTCCTCCATCCTGTCGCAGGCGTGACCGTCACAAGTGCGTGCGATATCAGCCCGACTCTCTCTTGTTCAAATGTCATCATCCATCCAGATACGATGATCGCAGGAATCCCCTTCCCCTACCTCGCTCTCGTCGTCTATCCTATTATCACGCTCCTCGCCATCTGGGGTCTCGTGAGTATGACTGCCAAGCCTGCAAAAATCATCAATTGGATAGCTCTCGGAGGTATGCTCTTCAACGGATATATCATCTCTCAAGAAATCCTCTACGTCCACGCCTACTGCCTCCTCTGTCTTATCTGCGCCGCTATTATTGTCACTATTTTTGGAGTGAGTTGGACTATGAGGAAATAAAATAGTATACATTTATGGGACTATCTAAAAATGAAGAGATTACAAAATTATCAGAAGAAATACTTTTAGATATAACTAGCAACCGAGTTCCGTTGCATATTGTATTATTAAAATCTTCCCGACTCTCATTACTTTTAGATATACCGAAAAATGTTGAACTTTTTAAGGATTGGTCTAAATCAGCAGAACAAAAAAATTTTATAATCGAGACATACAATACGAATATAGATGCAGCGAAGGATACAAGCGTCTCTGTAGCCAGTGCAAATCCAAACCAATATGTTAATACATTTGGCAACTGATTCGAAAGGCAAAGATTAAAAAAAGAGGCTTCTGAATTTGTGAATTTATTAAGCTATTACAGGGCTGAAACTTACAATTTTGTACTTAATATCTATACCAAATCACAGTTTGGTAATATAGCGGAGAGTATTTTCGAGAAGAAAAGAATGAAGGCTGATACAAACTTAAGAAAAATATTTCCTGACATAAATCAGAGACTTAATTCTATCGAACAGAATATAAAAAGTGATAATCCGGAAGATTGGAAAAACTCTGTAATATCATGCAGAACATTGTTAATGGAAATAGCCGATATACTAAATCCCCCAAAAACGTCAGAAGAAAAATCAAAGTTTATAAATCGATTAAAAGACTACGTTTCTCCTAAAATTCCAAGCGAAACAAAAGGTAAGCTCGTTAAATGATACTTTGAGGAACTAAAAAACCGCATTGAATATACTATGGATGTTACTCAGGGCAGTGCACATAAAGACCGCCCCATAAAAGATGAAGCAGAAGATATTATTTTGTACACATACCTACTAATCGCTGATTTGATGAGTGTTGGAGAAGATAAAAATCCAATTGATAGTGCTGAAATTATTGATAAAATAATCTAAATATGTACATACCTTATATTATAGTATTTCTGGCTTTAATCATCGGATGGGAAACCATTAAATATTTTAGAGATGTTGCAAAAGATAAAGAAGAGGAATTGAGACAAGCTCACAATGAGAATAAAAAAGTACCTGATAATTCATGGATGTATGAGGATTCAGGTGCACCAAGAAAAAAAAGATTAACACCTGAAGACAAAGAATACTTTCGAGATGATTGGAAAATTTAATTTTTTATTATGAACTCCCCTTCCTACTTTGAAATCCAGGTCACCAATCCCGAAGCGTCTATCAGTTTTTATAGCGCTGTCTTTGGCTGGTCGTTTGAGCTTGATCCATATATTCCTATTCCCTACTATCGTATCCAGACGGGTGGAATGATGGGTGGACTCATGCAGCGTGACACACCGTGGAACCCACATATGAAATGAACGACAAATGCCTTTATGTGTTCGATGCAGGTAGAGGATTTCGATGTGATGCAGGAGAAAATCCTCGCAAATGGTGGCATGGTCGCAATTGCAAAATTCGCTGTCCCAGGAAAATGCTGGCAGGGATACTTCCTCGATAATGATCGGAATGTATTCGGGATTTATCAGGTGGATAGCGAAGCAAAATAAGTCAATTTTTTAGAAATATTCGTCATTGAATTATAACACAATTGAATTATTATGTTTTCCCTCCGTTTTTAATTCATAATTATCTTTTCTATGTCTCAAAAAATCACCCCCTTTCTCTGGTTTGATACCGAGGCAGTTGAAGCGATGAATTTCTACACATCTATTTTCCCAAATTCAAAAATTAATTGGGTCGACGAATACAATAATAGCTGACCAGATGAGAAAACAACGGTACAGGTCATCTCGTTTCATCTCAATGGTCTCGAAGTCCAGGGAATGAATGCTGGACCCATATTCAAGCCCAATCCTTCTATTTCATTTTTTGTGAAATGTGCGACAAAGGAGGAAGTAACTGATTATTACAATAAACTCATTGAAGGTGGCAGTGCCCTGATGGAGCTCGGGAAATATGACTGGAGCGAACACTATGGCTGGGTGAGAGACAAATACGGTTTCACCTGGCAGATCATGTTCCAGGAATGAGTCGAGAATGGTCCCACTATTGCACCGAGCCTCCTCTATACTGGAGAAAATTTCGGCAAAGCTGAGAAGGCTCTCAATCTCTATACTTCTCTCTTCCAGAATTCCTCTATCGATGTCTGTCAGAAGCATCCAGAAGGAAGCGAATACGCGTGAAAAATCCTCTACTCAGAATGCACGCTCGATGGTACGAAACTCATCATCATGGAGGGTCCTGGTTCACATGATTTTGTCTTCAATGAAGCATTTTCACTCTCGGTCGAAACTGCGGATCAGGCAGAGACTGATCATTTTTGGAATGGACTCATCGCCGATGACGGTGAAGAGAGTCAGTGCGGATGGCTCAAAGACGCTTGCGGTGTTTCGTGGCAGATCACTCCAAAAATACTCAATGATCTCCAAAAAATAGACACATCAGGTCGCGTAACACATGCGATGCTCGGCATGAGAAAAATTATTGTGGCTGATATAGAAAAGGCTGCTCTTTAGTCAATATTCTTAAACCACTTCTTCGCACTCTCGCGACGATGAGGACATCCAGGCCAGCAACATGGGCGTTTTTTTCCTGCGAGAATATCTTCACGAAGTCGCTCGATATGTTCGAGTCGAGTCTCAGGTTTTTTGACAATCGTTACCCAGCAAATCCACTCATTGCGAGCAAGGGGTGTGAGAGCATTCCAGGCTTCGGCAATTTGTTCATCAGAGAGAAGAATTTCGCTCATATCATCAGGGAGTTCATGGACGACTCCAGAGAGCAGGGAGATTTTTTTGGTAGGCATGAGTATATTGTATTTATATTTTCGTGATATCATCATTCTATGAAAAATCTCAGCACAATAGACGAATACATACGAGCAATACTGATGAAATAACCGGCCTTCACTGTATTTATTTTGATTCAGACTACTTTCCCCCCCCCTATAACACAAAAATAGCTCCTTTTCAGGAGCTATTTTTGTCATTGAGAATTTATTTCTTATTTCAAGAAACAGTATTCAGGTTTTGGATCACATCCACCTGTTCTCTCTGCCCAGTCACTCGCTCGACTCGCTACGATGAAGAGCTCTTGTCTGAGGACAGATCTCTCCGCTTCAAAAGTATTCCATGTTTTCCCTGTGAGTCATTCTTTCTTGGCTCTATCAAATATATTTTGTTGCCAAGTCTGACCTGACGTAGCAGGAGCAGTCATACATACTGATTGCATGACCATAGCATAGGCTTCTGCACGTGTGACGTCCCTATCTGGCTCAAAGGTAGTTCGAGCGCTACTCACTATGTTGTATTTGAGGGCTGTCTCTACAATTGCTTGTATCCAGCTTGCCTCTCCTATTCCGATATCAGTGTAGAGAGATTGATAGTCTTGTGGCTCTACGAGAGAGACATTGACGCCACCAATTCTCTTCATCTTCACGGCGATACCTACCACTTCTTTTCGTGGTGCAGTATCCTCGAAACGATAATCTACTTCACGTTCCTGATTAATGATAAATCATTCACATACGACACTATTTTTGAAGAGGCTAAATGTGTCAAAATCAGAGCTGAGTTCACACTTTCTGTAGTATGGTTTTCCCTGATTTGTTTCACAACTGTTCTTATAAAAAGCTTCTGTATATGTTATATTTGGGTATTGGATTCAGAGTTTCTGGAGGATAGTTGGTTCCTCAGAGAGATAATGAAACCCTGATGATAGATTAGATAATCCTGTACCTGTCTCAGTATTGGTATTATCTGGAGTTGTAGGTGTACTCGGGATGATTGGGTAACCACCGCCTCCACCACCTCCCCCGCCCCCGCCTCCACCACCTCCAGAGGAAGTATTGATGGTATAGGAGAACGAAGCAACTGATGAAGTAACATCGTTAGGGTAACATGCAATCGCCTTGATTGTCCTACTCGCAGAGACACTGATGGCTCCTGTATATGTAGTACTCGAACACGTCGGTGTTGTGTCATTTGTCGTGTAACGAATAGATGTAGCTCCTGGGGCAGTGAGTGTGACACTCCTCGTCGAGCTGTACGTCCCACCTGCCGGAGAGGCAGATGGAGACGAGACAACTATACCCTCCATACCAGTTGAGAGCCCACTACTCACACCTGTACCGACACTTCCTGATACCTCTGATGCATTCGCAATCGAAGCTCCAAAGGCAAGGCAACCTGCAATCGCCGCAATAGCTACGGATTGTGATAATTTGTTCATATTATTTAGCGTGAATTTAATTTATATACTAATCTTCCCATTCTTCAGACTGAACACCGTAGCTACCTGAGTATGATCCACCTGCAGTGCCATTTGGGACTTTCATCTGGACTCGTACTCGTATCTGTCGTCCATTATATGATGAAGAAAGATCTGTATCAAGGTTGAGAGATGCTTCTCCGTAAGAATTCGCACCTGTTATATCGATCCATTCATCTGATGCTCCACATGAGTAGTTCGTTGATTCTTCTGAACAATAGCGGATATTGTTTGCTGTAATAGAGTTAGAGCCTGAGATGAAGTCACTGAACTTGAGTTGTGCACGATTTTCTGCAGTTGGAACAGTGATATTGAATATCCATTCAAATCCGTCATCGTAATCATTGTTTGCTGTTGCATAACTCTGTGTCGAGCTAATACCAGTTACTTCGAGTTCTCCTGTTGGAGCCTCTGCTACACGGAACATACCACCTGACCAGCTACCTTCGTAATCAAGGAGATAGTTACCTGCGAGATCCTCTATATTTCCAGCAATTTCAATAAAATAGTATGCCTCGGCATCGAGTGCCTCATCTGGAGTGATTCTGGCTGCCCATCTACCGTTGATAATAAGACTCTCAACACTTGCTGAGACTTGCTCACTACCTTCTCCGAGATCCTTCTTGAGCATTATATACTCAGATGAGAAGTATTCTGGTTTAATAGCTTCAGTAAATGTAATAGTCGGTCGAACAACATCAGAAACATTGTCAGTTTCATTTGCTGGATTTGTTTCGTAAACGTCTGGAGCAGTATCGTCACTTTCATCGTCTCCAGTCATAAACCAATTCTGTGGTTGATCATCTTCTTCGAGAGGTTCGTATCCTTCTTCTATGAAATAATGGTAACCATAAATATTGTTGTATGTTGCAACAAAGTTACCCGCTGTATCCTTGGCACCGTTCACATATATCCAGTAAGCAGTGTTTGGCTGCAGTGGAGAATGTGGAGCAAGAGTGACTGTCGCGCTCGATGAGTTGTAGAGAACAGTCGCTGGCACTTGTTCTCCGTATATACCCTCGCCCTCACGAGCTTCGAGCAATTGAACTGTCTGACTATTGAGTGTGCCGGAGTTCATATTACTGGTGAAAGAAACAGTCGGTTGAATATTAACAGAGACATTAGTCTCATTCGCTGGCCACTGAGAATATACCTCTGCTGTCACATCATCGTTATCACCCTGACCATCTAGGACAGCGGTGATACTTCTCTGTGCAGTGTTATCACTCTGACGTGGAGTAAATGTGATCTGTTTTGTGACATATCCAGGAGCTGCTACGAGAGTTTTGCTGTTTGTATTTGATGTAGGAACAGGACAGTAATAATAACCATCTTCTTCCTCCTCACCAAAATCTTCTCGGACACAAGTGACACCTCCTGAGAGTTGTGCATTCACGCCTGCTGTAACAACAGCATTGGTGATTGGATCGTTATCTCCCGCCCGCGTTACGAGTACTTTTTGTGCGAATTTGAGACCTGACCCCTCTGCATCGTCACCATTATTGATTAAGTCGTCGATTGTACCAGAGTTCGTCAATGAGACAACAGTCTGTCCATTAGTAGGACCTGTTTGAACACCTCCAGTTACATTTGCATCAATCCATCCACCATTAGAAGCATCAGCATCTATATAACCTTCTTTTGTAATAATAAGTGAAGAATGTCCTCCTAAAGTATCTTCTGCCCAATAAGCAGTGTTACCTGAAGTATAGTCTGGAGTATTGTCCCAGCCATTGAAGAATACATAGGTCAAACCACTGATGTCGAGATCATTATCAAGCTCGTCTTCTACAACAACCTTGAGTTGGAATTCAGCAGTTTTGCTGTATGTCACTTGTGCATTCGTATGTTGAGTTCTATCATCTGTTTGGACAGTTGTGTTTTCGTATCCTGTTTTTGATACAGCGATGCTCGCACCATCACCATCGCCATTGAGCTCGATAGCACAGTAATAAACACCTGTACCTTGATCTCCTTCATCAATTCCCTCTTCACATGTCTCTTCACCGATAGTGAGAGTCGCACCAGAGAGTGCAGCATTATCTCCTTCACGGTCAAGAGTCACTCTGTGTGAATATGCGACACCCTCCATATCTTGAGAAATTTGAGCATCAGAATGTGATGTTCTAAGTGTTTCTGTACTAATACCCCGAGTCACATATCCATCTTTTTCTAGGGATACATATGTACTATCCTCAGCCCCCTCACCCCAACCACTATTGATTGGGACAGCACAGTACCATGTACCGCCACCTTCAGCTTCGAGACAGATAATATTGTAATCAGCCCCATCATTACTTTCTACAAGTGCATTACTGAGATCATGATTGAGCTCATCATCAAATGTGAATTTGTACGCGTATTTGATATCATCGACAGATTCAGTTACCTGAGCATCAGTCGAGCTCGTACGGTCATCTATATCGAGAGACTCCTCGACATAACCATCAACCGTAACAGTAGCAGATACATCACCCTCGTCTGATGGAACAGCACAATACCATTCACCTTCATCTTCCTGACAGGTATATCCTCCGATTGCTACTGTTGTGACATCATCAGATATATCAGCTCCGATTACTTCAGAAGTAAACTGTGAGAATCTGTATGCGTATTGGATGCCTCCGATTGTCCCACTATCCTGTGCATCTGTATGATCATCTCGTATAGCAAATCCTGTTGTTGCGTAGTCTGATTTTTCGACGTATCCATGATTCACAACTCGTGCAATAATTGTCCCATCACTATTTGAGAGAGAGACAGGACAGTACCATGTACCACTACTGAGTGTACATGTATTGCGTCCTGAGTTGTCACCGAGCTCAAGCGTAGAGACACCACTGGTAACATCAGCCTCGATAGCTTCTGTCTGAATAGCTGTTACTTTGTAAGCAAAGAGAACATTGCTCAGACTCACTGATTGTTGACCATCAGTAGCTGATGTACGGTCAGTAAATGTCGTTGATGTATTTGCGACATATCCATCCTTGATACCTCGCACAGTGACTCCTGTATGTGCGAGAGGAACTGCACAATACCAAGTATTACTGCTCTCCTGACATTGAACTCCGTATGAGTTACCTGTATCCACATTAGCAAGATTGATACTATTACCTAATTCATCTGTAGCACCTGTTACCTTCACAGCGAAGAGGAGATCAGCATCTGCTTCTTGTTGTTCTGATGTCGCGTCTGTACGATTCGCGAGAGTGATATTTGTCCTGGTGACATATCCGTCTTTTGCAACAGTAAATGATGAGCTATCATCTTCTGCAGGAGGGATAGCACAATAGTATGTACTTCCGCTAGCGACACACGCAGTATTTCCAGAACCACCTGTGACAGTCGCTCCTGAGAGAGATTGATCCAATTCGTTATCAACTTCAATGACATGACCATACTCCATATTGGTAACAGAGACAGTTCTCTGTGCGTCAGAATTAGCAGTTCGGTCAGTCCATGCAGCTGGGAGAGTCTGTTGTACAAAACCTATCTTACCTGATTGAACGGCTGTAATAGTATGTGAGAGTGGAACTGCACAGTAGTAATTACCTCCAGTACCTTCGAGACATGTGATAGCTGCTGAGTCACCTGTCTGGATGAGACCGCCAGTGAATGCTGCAGAGAGTTCGTCGCTCACAGTCACTTTTACTGCGAATTGAACATTTGTAACAGTCACGCTTGCTCCAGGATCATTGTGATCATGCCATACGCTCGAAAAGCTCTGAGACTTAGAGACATATCCATTTTTAGAAACATTGACAGTAATACTGTCTGCATCACCAGTTCCTTCTGAACCGCCTTCAGTGTCATATTCGTCACAGCCATTTGCTACAGCTGTAGCGTTAGAGATTGTTACTTGACCACTCCCATTGGTCGTGAGACCAGTCATGAGAGTACCTCCATGCTCTGTACACTGTGCAGTGACAGTAGCACTCGTGAGAGGATTACCCATTTCGTCATTGACGGTAATAGTGATATCACCTGTTGCAGCAAATGCTGCTGAAGAAAATACGAGAGCTCCTAAAATAGGGAGCATGAGAAAGCGCGAACGCAAAGATGAGAGTACTGCATACTTCGATGAAGTATGAGACAATACTTTTTGTCCTCATCCTACAGGAAAAGAATCCATAGTGATAAAAAATTATAAAAACAACTGCTGTATAATAGGCATGTTTGTACGTCTCTCAATCGTAATTGCTACTTAGTATCTTGTATATATTTAATTGATGTTCTGAAATCATATTTATCACTCTATACGATAAAGGAGCAAGATTAAGGAAAAATATTTTGCATCCGTATCGTCAGTGTTTCTCTATGCTACTCGCGCTCTACACTGAGCATATATCATGAGTATTAGAATACGTATACTCGCTTGTTTTCTCTTTTGGAAATATATAATAATTGTATGAAAGATTTCATCAAAAATTGCATTATTGTCGGACTCCTCGTCCTCGTATCAATACTCGGATATATCATCCTCGATGACAAGAAGCCACTCCCCGTTGATGATTCAATGGATGATGAAGAAGAGGCTCTCACTCTCTCAGCATCGTTTAGTTGTAAAGATAACACTCGTTTCACTGCTGAATTCCCAGGCAATGATACAGTGAAAATCGTCCGTGGCGCAACAACACAGATACTCCCTCTCGTCACTGGTGTTGGCCAGAGATTTGAGAACACTGACTTTGTCTATGTTTTCGCTGGTGAAGAAGTCACTGTAACAAAAAAATCAAACAGCACAAAAACAACATGTACTCAACCATTTGACAAAGATAATGCTCCAGTGAATTTCGGAGATGCAGGTGAAGGCGGTGGAGAAAAACCAGACATAGAAACCGTCGTTAATGAAAGTGTTGTCGGTAAATGGAAACTCACTGATGACCCCGTTAATGACCCTATAGCTGGTCTCTCGTTTTACCGAGAATTCCGTGATGATGGAGTATATATCGATACTATCGAAAGTCCGAATATTCCAAATGGTAAGACTGATCTCTCTGGAACATGGAAATCGTTCACCAAAGAAAAACCGGTAAAGGTGTCGTTTTCTCTCGAATCTGGCACGACCTACATGCAGCTCTCAATGTCTGATATGGAACCAGAAGAAATATATCACCTCAGAGTCGTAAAAGTGACTCCAGAATCTCTCGAACTCATCTACATGGAACGAGGAAATACACTCCGATTTATGCGCGTCAAATAAACTATGTTGGACTACAAAAATGTCGACGAATACATAGCTGCTCAGCCCCGGGAATATCAGGCAAATCTCGTGAAAATCAGACAGATTATTCAAAAGCTCGCACCAGAAGCAGCGGAGTCTATCAGCTATGGTATGTCTGGATACAAATATCTGGGAAAGCCTCTCGTGTATTTCATGTGTGCAAAAAAACATATAGGATTTTATCCCACTCCATCGGGAGTAGAGGAGTTCTGAGAAGAATTGAAGGACTATCAGACATCAAAAGGGTCAATCCAATTTCCACATAGTCAAGAACTTCCCTTGGAACTTATCAAAAAGATAGTAGAATTCCGTATGTGAGAGAATCAATTTTCCTAACTTTTCTATTATGAAAAAAATCGTCGTCCTACTCCTCCTCATAGCTATCGCAGCTGGGGGCTATATATTCCTCTCTCAGAGACAAAATACAAATATGGAACAACCTATCGCCCCTATCCATTCTGATGATGTAGCTGATTCAGAAACTGTAAAACCAGATATAGCGCTCGTCGCGAGTGAGAGCATCGTCGGAACATGGCAGAGCGACAGAGATGAGAAGTCGACCCGTGTGTATAGTAGTGATGGTGCTCTCGTAGATATGTACGATGGTCGAGAATTATCTCGTGGCACCTGGAAAGCATTCACCGCAGAAAAACCAGCTGAAGGCGTCTCAATTGATCTCGAGCTAGACACGGTCTACATACAAGAGAGCCTGGTGGCCAATGAAGTGGGAACAACTACCCTCAACCTGCAAGTCGAAAAACTCACAACAGAGAACCTCGAGCTCGTCTACACGGAAAGTGCTGGGTCCCTGACATATACTCGTGTAAAATAAATCATATGACTCAAATAACTGTCACAACTCTCGTAGAAGCATCCATGGAACATGTGTGGGAGTGCTGGACCAATCCAGAGCATATCATGGAATGGAACCATGCATCGGATGACTGGCACTGCCCTGCTGCTACAAATGATCTCGTGACAGGTGGAAAATTTTGCTACACCATGTCTGCAAATGATGGAAGTGTGAGCTTTGATTATGAAGGCACCTATACAGATATCGTAGATTATGAGAGAATTGAATATTCATTGGCTGACGACCGACATATCTCCGTGACATTTGAAAAAGAAGGTGACCAAGTTCGTGTGACAGAAGTATTTGATGCAGAAGAAGAAAACCCGATTGAAATGCAACAAGCTGGTTGGCAGGCAATCCTCGATAATTTCCGGGATTATACGGAAGCAAGTCTCTAGTCATGAGTGACACAATTACGTTCATCACCTGAAATCAGAAGAAAGCAGACTATCTGGCGAAATATTTGTGAATAGAAGTTTTGCATGAGAAAATCGACCTCGATGAAATACAATCTCTGGATCTCCGAGAAGTCGTCGAACACAAGGTGAAACAAGCATTTGCAAAAACAGGTAAGCCTGTGCTCGTCGAGGATACCTCTCTGCGTTTTGAAGCGCTGGGGAATCTCCCAGGACCATTTATCAAATTCTTCATTCAGGAGCTCTGACACGAATGAGTCTGTCGCCTCCTCGAGGATAAAAATCGTCGTGCTGTGGCTCAGAGTATGTTTGGATATTTCGATGGTTCACGTTTGGAGTGTTTTCTTGGTGAGCTCAGTGGCGAGATAAGCCAAATTCCCTGATTTGATAACAATTTTGGGTGGGATAGGATTTTCATACCTGATTGATTCAATTGCGTCCGTTCTGAGCTGAGTGAAGAAGACTACAAGACAACCTACCTGAAAGTGAAGCCTATTGAAGCAGTAAGAGATTTTCTTTCGCTATAAAGAGTAATAAAAGAGAAATGTGTTTCTCAATTACGCTCATTGATCAGGCAGAGAGACGACAGTAACAAGCGGGAGATGATCGGAGAAAAGAGACTCATTATAAGTATAGGTATCATGTATTACGAATTCCTCGCTCACAAAGATGTGATCGAGACATCGTTTTGGATTCCATGATGGATAGGTATTAAAATTTCAACAGCTCCTGAGTCGTGTATGTGTGGCAATCTCATGAAGTACGTGTGTGTTGAAATCTCCTCAGAGAATTACGGGGTCTTTTGTAGCGCAGATAGTCTGTATGATTTCCTGTATTTGCTCATTTCGTATTTGTACACCGAGGCTCAGATGAACCACAAAAAGGTGAACTCGTCTCCCTTCAATATCTATGATACTCTCTCCGAGAATCCTTTTGATTTTAGAACTTTTCAGTGGATGAGATATATTTTTGATGATGGGAAACTGACTTAGAAACGCATTGCCTTCCTTTGAATTTCTACCGATGAGATGAGTAAAGAAGAATGCAGAATTTTTTATTCCCGAAGCCACTTGCAGATAATCCAGTTGAGAGAGAAATGCTTTTCAACGATGTTTGTCAGATATTTCATTACAGAAAGCAATATCTATAGCTTGATCAGAGAGAAAATTGACACTTTTTTCCAGATGAAATGTACTGAGTGAAAATGCATACTTCCAAAAATGTACATATTCCCAGTATCAGGAGATTGTGCCTACTCAGCACTGTAGATTCATCGAAGTAATTTTTATCTGTTTCATGGCCAAAAATTGTATTCAACACCAGCCAATAATCAACCTCCAAACTCTTCACATTTTTCCCAAATAAGCTAGGAATTTCTTCTCCCGTGGATATACTTGCTGTATCATATCGTTGGGAAAGAAAGATGGCAAAACCGCCGTGCTACGAATTAGAGCTTTAATTTTTTCTTATGGTACATACAGATATTCAAATATACAACAATACTCTGTGAATCTCAGATAAAGAGTCATGTGATACACTCGCCCACATAATAGACTCTCATCTCACTGGTGCAGAAAATAAAGTCTGGCACGGTCATCCTGTCTGGTTTTTGGATGGCAATCCCATCGTCGGCTACAGTAAACAAAAAGCGGGCATCAAACTCATGTTTTGGAGTGGTGTTGATTTTGATGAAGCATGACTCACGCCAGGCAGTGGAAAATTTAGGGATGCGTGAATTTTTTATAATAATGCTTCTGAAATCGAGGAAAATGACCTCAAACGCTGGCTCAAGAAGTCTCGCGAAATCCAGTGGGACTACAAAAATATCGTCAAAAAGAGAGGATTATTAGAACGACTAAAATAGTATGGAAATAACACCCGAACATAATAAGCGCATGGCGGAGATGATCTTTGCTTCTGTCTATCCACACTATGTCACAAAAATTGAGAGCAAGGGAAGAACAAAAGCTGAGCTCCACGAAGTGATACAATGGCTCACTGGTTTTGATGATAAAAAAATCCAAGAATTTATCGACCAAAAAGTAACTTTTGAGACTTTTTTTAAAGAGGCAAAACTGAATCCAAATGCCAAACTCATAACAGGAACCATCTGTGGTTATAGAATAGAGGACATCACAAATCCCCTCACCCAGAAAGTCAGATATCTCGACAAACTCGTCGATGAACTCGCGAAGGGCCGTACAATGGAGAAGATATTGCGCGCTAAATAAATGGTTGCACTACCTCTATTTTTTACGATAATAATTGAGTATATTTATCTCTTAATTCTCCTTCTATGAAAAAGTTTTTTCATATTGTTCTTAAAGTGCTCTTGAGCCTCCTCTTGATATCTCCTATTCTCGGAGCATTTTGAATCTTTCCAGCACCGACACGCGATCTCTACAATACAGACGAAGCATTCGCATTTATCCAGGTACTCATGGGGAGCCATGTTATGTGGGGAATCGTCATCGCTTTTGTCATCGCCTTCGTCTGTCTCTGGACTCGTCGTGAAGCTCTCGCAGCTCTCCTCTTACTCCCTGTCACTGTAAATATTCTCGGATTCCATGCTTTTCTCGATGGAGGACTTCTGACGCCTGGTGCCATTATGGGTGTTCTTATTTTTATTCTCAATCTCTATTTGCTTTGGAAAAATAGAAAGCAATACAAGAACCTCCTGGCTGGCAAATAATATTATTTATTTTTTAAATTTCTTTTATGGCAGTTCCAAAAAAGGTGAAAATCACCTACTGGATATCTACTATCCTCGTCGCTCTGATGACTATTCCCAGTGTTTTTATGATGAATGATGCCGCTGGTATAGAAATATTTAATCAGCTCGGCATTACGTCTGACTGGTTCCGCTATGAGCTCAATATTGGCAAGACTATCTGAGGTCTCATACTCATCGCTCCGTTTATCCATGGCCGTCTCAAGGAGTGGACCTATGTTGCTCTCGGCATCGATTTCCTCTCAGCTGGTATCGCCCTCTTCACAATAATGGGCATTGCTGGATTAGCTTTCCCTGTTGTTTGTTTTGCCTTGCTTGCTGTCTCATATCTGAGTTACCACAAAATCCAGGGGACGAAAACTCCTTGGTACTAAATAATTCAATAATTAAAACCTATTATGAAACCTATTATCAAATCTATCCAAATCAACGCTCCTCGTGAGAAAGTCTGGCAGGTCCTCTGGGACGATGCGAGCTATCGGGATTGGTGCAGTCTTTTTAGTGAGGGGTCGCACTATGATGGTACACTCGCACTTGGAGAAAAAGTCCGTTTTCTCGGACCCGATCCAGTAGATGGGAGTGTGGGATGACTCTTGGCTGAAGTAAGAGAATTCGTACCACATGAAGTGATGGTTTTTTCTTTTCTCTGAATGGTAAACAATGGCGTCGATGTAACCGAAGGTCCTGGAGTAGATGAGTGGATTGGCTTCAAGGAACAATACCATCTCACAGAATCAGATGGTGTAACGACGCTCGCTATCGATACCGTGATGGCGGATGAATATCATGAATTCATGATGGATGCTTGGGATAAAGCACTCGCACGGGTAAAAGAACTGGCAGAATAAATACTTAAATACTTTTATGGACGACGAAATACAGGTCACAAAAGATGCACATGGAAATATCCTCACACAAGGTGATACTATCATCTCGACGCAGAACCTCATGGCTGGAAAAGAGAAAATCCAGAAAGGTACAAAAGTAAAAAATATCCGCCTCACTGACGATCCAGAAGTAATTGAAGGAAAAATCGATGGCTCGATGATGGTCCTGAAGTGCTGTTTTTTCAAAAAAGTAGACTAATTATACAACACTGAAAATATAAAATTAGCAATATATTCTTATTGCTAAGTACTTTGTAAAAGTGCACAAAATAGGGCAGAATAGATGAAATATCTTATTTATTTCTATGTTTTTCAAACGAATTCTCTCGAGTATCACTACTCTCGCTCTTTGTATCAGCTAACTGCTTTCGCAGCTGCGAGCTTCACTGGTGGTACAAATGTCTCTGGTGGACTCAATGTACAAGTATCTATTACAGACTTGCAAGTAACTGGTGTTGGTGCAGGTGACACAGTCCCCGTGTTTCTCTATGTCCCTGCTGGGTCTCTCTCGATGACCACGACTACTGGACTCACATTCACAGGTGCGAGCACAGGTCAGAGGCTCTATTTCTCTGGTACACTAGCAAATGTAAATACAGCATTGGCGACACTTCAGTTCACATATGGATCAGCAGGGACTTTCACTCTCGAAGCATCCATCATAGGTTCAGGTCAGATATATGATCCTTCAACACAACACATGTATGAGGTAGTAAATAATGGTAGTCCTATTACGGCGACTGCGGCTCGAGCAGCTGCTCTTATTCGAACAATCAATCTTATTCCTGGTTATCTAGCCAATATTACATCTGCCGATGAAAACTCATTTGTCGCAGCGCGTATTAGCCAAGATGGTTGGTTTGGCGCGAGTGATGCAGGTCTCGAGTGAGATTGGGTATGGCTCGATGGTCCAGAATCAGGTGATTTATTCTGGGAGGGTGAAGGTGATGGTGATGCATTTGGCTATGAAAACTGGGCAGATGATGAACCAAATCAATCAGGCGATGAAGACTGTTCACAATTTTATGCTAACGGTTCAGGGTGGAACGACCTCCCCTGTGGAGCAACGAGTATCAATACGTATATAGTAGAATATGGTTCCCCTGGCAATCTCCCGAACGTTGCAGGAGATACGCTCGATATTACCATCTCTGCTGACATAATCCCCCCAACAATTACAAATATCTCATCAGATAAAGCTGATGGAGCATACAAGGCAGGTGAAGTTATCGATATTGATGTGACTTTCTCTGAAGCTGTGACATCGACTGGGAATGTGACAGTAACACTTGAGACAGGGGCAACTGATAGGACGTGTACATTTACTATTACTTCTGCTACTACTGGAACCTGTAACTATACAGTACAAGCAGGAGACACATCTCCTGATCTCACGGTAGTATCAATAGTAGGGGTTATTAGAGATGGGGCGACAAATACTATGGTTGATTTTGTTCCTGCTGTGAATCTTGCTGCGAATAAGGCGATTATAGTCGATACTACACCTCCTATCATCTCAAAGCTAGAATATGGTATCCTGAGACCTGCAGGACTGTCAGTTCATTGGGTGACTAATGAACCAGCAACCAGTGTAGTAGAATATAGCAAGACAGTACCAGCAAGACCAGTGGATGACCAGTCAGATGTGACACTGACACCTGTTCATGTATTGAGTGTGTTGTGATTGGATGAAAAAACGGAATATTCTTTTACTGTTACGTCGGTGGATGCTGCGGGGAATAGTAGTTCGAGTGATGAGGTGGTATTTGATACAGCACATCAGGGGGGAGGGGAAGGAAGCTCTCCTGTGGTGATCATAGAAGCTGCCCCGGAGGCTCCTAAAAATACTGTAAAAGAAGACCAAAAAAGCACAGAGAAAATAGTAGAAAATGAAACCCCAGAAACAGCTCAATCTATGCCGACAGAAATATCAAATGAAAGTGTTGAAATTTCGCTCAGTACACCAGAAGAGAAAACATGTACCGTGTACCCATATCTCAAAAATCCTATCAAGCTCTACAGAAAAAATAATGCAGAAGATGTGAAACTCCTCGAACAATTCCTCAATAGACACGAAAATGCAAATCTCGTCGTTGATGGAGTATACTCTAGAACTGATTTCAATGCAGTTATCAAATGGCAAGAAAAACACGCGAAGGATATCCTCTCACCATGGGGGCTCAAGAAAGGAACTGGCTACATCTACAAGACCAGTCTCGCAAAAATCAAAGAAATAGAAGAAGGTATCTGTAAATAATTATACAGATTGCCCTCCGCTTATCTACCGCATCTATAATAGGAAAAGACTTTTTCTCAAGGTGTAATTTCTTGTTATCCAAAGAGAAATGAGTATTCTGAAAAATCATCAGTTATTCTTAATTTTCTTCTATGTCTTTCCTCTCTCAACTCAACTGGCGCTATTCGACAAAGAAATTTGATACGAATAAAAAGGTAACCCCCGAAAACCTAGAAAAAATTCTCGAAGCAATCCGCCTCACACCGACCTCGTATGGCATGCAGCCCTATCATGTCTTTGTCATCACGAATCAAGCAGTCAAAAACTCAATCGAAGCCGCTGCCTACCATCAGGCACAGGTTGGTAGTTCCTCTCATCTCATCGTGATGTGTGCGAGAAATGATCTCACAGCCGTCAAGGAAGAATACTTCGAAGCCCTCTCTGGCGGAAATATAGAAGTTCGAGAACAGCTCTCTGGATTCGAACAAATGGTAACAGGATTTATCCCGCATGCATCTGCTGAATGGGCAAAAAAACAGACCTATATTGCTCTGGGATTTGGCATTGCTGCGTGTGCAGAATTGGAAATCGATAGTTCTCCGATGGAGGGATTTGACACAGGAGAAGTAGCAAAAATCCTAGAACTACCGAGCAATCTCGATGTTGCAGTACTACTACCTATTGGCTACCGATCGGATGATGAACACCCTCGACCAAAGTTCCGATTCGCAAAGGAGAAAATGTTTACAGAGATTAATTAATAAAAAAGGAATGCTTTGCATTCCTTTTTTTCTGCCTATCATCTCTATATGAAATTCCCCCTCCTCAATATCGTCGCCTATATATTTATGGTGACACTCAATGCTCTCTCTATCACCCTCCCTCTCGGTGGTATCACGACAGAAGGTCTGTCAGAAAAATATGGTAACCCATTTACTCCAGCAGGATTCACCTTCTCTATCTGGAGCGTCATCTATAGCCTTCTGCTCATATTCACGATAATTCCTCTGATTAATTACTTCCGTGGAAAAGAAAAGAAAAATAAACTCGTTGATAAAAATATAGGCTTCCTCTGCGCTATCTCATGTCTCCTGAATGGTCTCTGGATCCTCGCATGGCAGTATCAATTCATCACTCTCTCAGTGCTCGTGATGCTCGGACTCCTTGCGACACTCATACAGATTCATATCGAGATCAGGAAAAATACGAATGGACTCACTTGGAATGATAAATACATCACTTTCCCTGCCTTTAGTATCTATCTCGGGTGGATATCAGTCGCAACTATTGCCAATATCGCTGCTTGGACTGTGAGCATTGGTTGGGATGGTTTTGGGATTTCTCAAATTACTTGGACGAATATCATGATCGTCGTAGCGACACTCCTCGGAACGACGATACTCCTGAAATACCGAGATGTATTTTTCGCACTCGTCGTCATCTGGGCACTCTACGGTATCATGTCAAAACGCATGGCAGTCGGCCCTCTCGAATTCGCGAGCATCATCACCACGACTCAGGTCTGTATGGCATTCCTCCTGGGTGCTATGACGACACGAATGATTGTGAGGAAATAAGATACTTACTTCTCGAAAAACAGAAACAGATTTTTAAGGGTGAGATATGACCAAAGTCATATCGAGTAGGTCTGAGCGGAATGAATACAGATATTCAGATGAACTAGGCCTATAGCGAGTTTTTGTCCCTTGAATGGTTTTGGGTACTTTTTCCACAAAAAGTACAAAACGAATCAAGTGTCCGTGTCGAATCTTACTTTTATTCGCAGAGTTAAACAATAATCTCAAACCCCTCTTCTGTGACAATACCGCAGTGTTCTTCCTGGACGCCGATATTACCATCATCCATGCAGATTGCATGTTTACCTGTATCAAATATCTTACCAGTGGAGAATCCGACGATGGGTTCGATAGCGATGTAGAGACCGGATTTGAGTCTCTCTCCTTTTCCTGGTCGTCCGAAATTATAGATATCAGGCTTTTCGTGAATTTTTGTCCCGAGTCCATGTCCTGTAAGCTCGCGGATGATATGAAATCCTCCACCGACGACCGTCGTCTCGATAGCGGCACTGATATCTCCAACGAAATTCCCAGCAATTGCCTGAGACATACCCGCAGCAAGTGCAGCTCGTGCTACCTCGATACATCTCACATGCCGTGCATTTCGTGGTTCTCAGATGATTATCGTTGTTGCAGCATCCGTCAGATATCCCTGATAGCGGATTCCGTAGTCAACCTTGAGGACATCACCTGATTCAAACGGTATATCCATTGGCACTCCGTGAACAACGACATCATTGACCGAGAGGATAATATTTGCTGGATATCCGTATTGCCCCAGGAACGCTGATTCCACTCCCCTCTTTTTTTGTTGTTGAATAATCCAGTTCTCAACCTCGATTCCTGTGTGCCCTTCTGCGAGCAATCCTGACTCAAAAAGCTCATCAATAATCTCGCGATGGATTTTACCCGCATCACGCAGTATTTGAAGAATTTTTTGGTCGGTGACTATCATATGGAAAGTATACTCTCTTTTATTTTCTAGTAAAATAAATTACTGTGCACTCTTTTCTCAGTCAGAATTCATCATCTGGTAAAATCTCTCCTCATCTCACTGTAACTCTAACAAAAGAAAGTATTGATCATAAAAATTTATATCCCCAAAGTCTTTCCTGAGAAGAATTTCAAAAGTATTTTTCAAAACTGGATGAGTTAGTCTTGCTTGAACATATGGGTAAAAATCAACTACTTTCCCAAATCATTGTTTCTCATACTCGAGAGCCTGTATAGCAGCATCGAGTTTATCAAGTTGAACCATTAGTATTGCTTCCAGGGTGGCTTCTTCTTCAAATTCCATCCAAATGTCATAGATTTCTTGTCCTCTTCAGAGCTTATCCCGCAAAAGCTCGATAACTGCTCTCTCTCTGATGCTTTTCCTCAAGAGATATCTGTCCTGGGGTATAATCTTCTTCAAAATACTCAGCCAGATCATGATAAACACCCATTTTGCAAAATCTATCATAATTTAATTCAGGAATATTTCTACCGAATATTTTTGCAGCTCTCACTACTTTTTTTGTATGCAGAAAAACAGTCTCAGCAATCTCTTCTGGGATATCTCGTTTTATCCATCCAGTCCGTGGTTTCTTAAGTCAAGTGACTATTTCTCGAAGTATTTCACTCATAGGACTAGAGCACTATCCACACAACCAATCCTATCACGGCAGCGAGGATGAGAGCGACTCTCACGATTCTAACTGTCTCAGCGAATAGACCTGATACCATACGGAATCGCATAATCCAGAGGAGGACAGCGTAGAGGAGGGAGAATATGACGACAGAGATAAATGTGCCGATGCTCGTAATCCAGATAAGTAGTCCGAGAATCATGAGAGAAACAGCAGTTGCGACAAATGCTTGGCCGAGGGAACGGACAAGTGATGAACCGAGCTGTGTCATGATGAGCGCTGTACCGACGAAAAATCCGATTATTTTCATAACTCCTATGAGTTGCATTTGTGGTCTCGTGACGAATTCGAGGACACTCTGTACATCACCAAATATTGCACGGAACAGGAGGAGCGCTAGGGCTCAGAAGAATATGATACCAATGAGCGTGAGGAGAGTGATGAGAAGAGCTTTTATCCATCCGAGAGCACTCCAGAGAGTGATAAAGAAAAATATTCCAATAACCGAGCCAACTAGGAGGGCTGGGAGTGGATCGAGGAAGAGCGATGCTATCCAGAGGGCGACGAGGGTGACAGCGACTGCTATAGCCGTTTTCATGACGCTCTTCCAGAGTGGGACTGGTTCATCATTGCGATCTGCAAAAAAGAGAAACAGGAGACTATAGACACCGAGAATACTGAGTCCGACAAGTACCCAGAATAAAGTGTTCTTGCCAGTAAAGTATGCTCTATATTCTGAGACCTTTTCTCGGAATGACTCCCATGTTCCTACTGTTGGCGTTTCTGGCTCTACTCCTGGAGTAGTAGGCTCGCTTGGTTCACCTGGCTGTTCTGGCTCTGGGAGTGGGAGATCACCGCGCTCAATGAGTCATTCAAAAAATGTACGACCATCAGCTGCAAATGCCCGAGGACCTTTTACTGTGAATCGATCTGGTGAGGTATTTTGTAGTACTCTTCCTGCATAAAATACACGCTCATCGTCGACTGCATAGAGTCAATTATCGATGACTTCGAAACTCCCTGAATCAGCTCCTGGGATGACTTTTCCATCAAAAAACACATGCCCCGCATCAATAGAATAATTCTTGGTCAGCATTTTAAATGTCTCTGGATCAGCCTCTGGTATCATGCCATGAGGACCATAGATGTGATTATCATCCTGTGCATATCCATGCTGACCAGAAATAGCAGAAAAGCTCGCCAAATCAGCTCCTGGAATGACTCGACCCATTTGATAAATAGCATTTTTGTCTCGAGCGAATTGTCCGAGAATGACACGAAATGAAGCACGATCGGCTGGGATTTGTACCCAGGCACTTCGGGTCTCGTTGACGACATAGACTCGCTCATCGTCGACTGCATAGTTATCTCCGAGGATAACGAGTCATTTGATTGGTTTTTTTGTGGTATCGATTGTTGTCGGTCCCGTCGGTGTACTTCCTGTTTTTGGAATACTTCCAGAAGAAGCAAATGCTCATGAATAGGCGAAGAGTACGAGCAAGGACAGGGTGATGATTTTTTTCATAAATATGAATTATACAACAATAACAACTACATTTTACAGATTAAAATTGATTGTCAAAATATTTTACCCTCGTGACAGAAGATGATATATACCTATACTCTCAGAAGCTATGAAAATACTCTCCTCTCTCAGGCATATGGTCTGACTCAGAAGTCCACTCCGTGTGGGCTACCACTGGCTCCGCTGATTTGTCGCTTTTGCTCTCTCGGGTAATCCTGCGAAGTGAATGTACGTCATCGGTGTGACAGGTACGAAGTGAAAGACAACCACCTCAACGCTCATCGCGACAGCCCTCGAAAAATCTGGAAGAAATGTCTGTCTCCTCACAACAGCACAGGTCTGGATGTCTGGAGAGAAGCAAGAGAATCAATCAAAGATGACCATGGATAGTCCATTTAAGCTGTGGAAGCATATTCGAAAAGCAAAACTCATGGGAGTCACACATCTCGTTCTCGAGACCTCGAGCCATGGAATTTACTATTTCCGCAACTTCTGAATCAAATACGATATCGTAGTACTCACTAATATATCACAGGATCATCTCGACCTTCACGGCTCTATGAATCATTATGTAGCCACAAAAGCGAGACTCTTCAAACAAGAACCGTGAAAAATATCTGTACTCCCGCGTGACTGTGAGTATTTTGATGTTTTTGCTGCTCAGGCTGGGCCACATCCTATCACCTACAGCATGCATCAACCAGCAGATTATCAGACTCGGAGTCTCGCAGCAGACGCAGATGGTATAGATATCGTCATCAAATCATCTATTCCTCTTGCCGAAGAAGCACGAATCGCCACAAAACTCGTAGGAGTCTTTAATGCAGAGAATATTCTCACCGCCTATACTACGCTCCGTACTATTGGTATAGAGACTGCTGCTATCCAGGATGCGTGGGCAGACTTCACTGGTGTTCCTGGACGCATGGAACCAGTACCGAATACTCGTTGACTCACTATTCTCGTCGACTACGCACACACTGAGACGAGCCTGCGAAGTGTCCTGGAAACCCTAAAGTACAATAAGCAGAGAATTATTATTGTCTTCTGAGCGACGGGTGATCGCGATACGACAAAGCGACCAAAGATGGGAGCTGTGACTCACGAACTCGCAGACATCATCGTCCTCACTGATGATGACACCTATTCCGAACCGTCTGGTCGAATTATCGACATGGTACGCAAATGAATCCCTCGTACAGAAGGTGATACATTTCAGATTATTCCTGACAGAAAAGAAGCAATCCAATGGGCGCTCAGGAAAGCACAATCAGGAGATATCGTCCTCATCGCCGGCAAATGATGTGAGACAGTCCAGGTGACCAATAAAGGCTCTATCCCCTGGAGCGACCGCGGAATTGTGGAGGAATTTCTGGGGTAATATTGCTTTTTCTGAAAAGCTGAGAATAATAACATTCTATAACTCGTTATAGAAATAGTATGAATATTCCTTCTTTAGCTCAAGCGGTAAGTATGCAGCAAGCGAATGCATCACGCCTTATGACAACTGCAGCATTGATTGTCAGCATTCTCTCGATGAGTCCTCGTGCAAGTGCTGAGTGAGAAGAAGAAGACTTCATAACTCCAGAGATGCTCGCTGAGATATTTCCAAAAGTATCTCTGGAAGATATAAGCGTATTGAGCAAAGCAGGACTTCGTGACTTAATAATAAATAATGATTCTATATCCATCCAAGATATAAGAAAATATCTACTCACTGAACTAAAAAGCATTAGCCAACGAATCAAGGACGATATACATAATAAAATCATGAAGGAAGCTGAGTTTCGTTCTCTGAATGATATCAAGGAATATATTCTCGTTGAGCTCAAAAGAGAGCGAATATTCCCAACATCTCTCTCAGTGCAGATTGTCCCATTTTATAGAAATCCTGAGGGCAGTCACGATTATCTCAACATCTCCATCGTCACAAAACATGAGACCCTCGAGATACCACTCACTACAGTTGATACTGATAAAGTTACTACTATTCTCGGTGAGATGATAAATGATTTCGAAAAGTATATTCAAGAAACTGCTCTAAAAACATTCGAAGAAGAGTTTGAAAATGCTGATATATTTAGAAGAGGCACAGTAGAGCGAAAAATTGATGAAACCTTGAGGCCAAAGTTTGAATCTTGCATAGAGAAATGTATAAAATACAGGTGATCAGAAATAATCCGCGGAGAGGACGGAAAAGCGGATATATATGTCAGAATTCTGGATATACCTAGTGGCCTAATTAGCTATATACTCGTCGAAACAGACATTCCCATACCATCAAGGGCGCCAAATGACTGACCTATAATGATGGCTCAAAATACTTCCGAAACTCCGGAATTGATTCATAGTCTCGCACAATAGCTATCATACTCGGAAAATACGGGAGTATCTCGGAAATATTCTCCTGACTGACTCCACCGATGGCAACAAACGGAATACCTAGCTCGGTCGCTCGTGATAAGTATTCAAATCCTATTGCTTCCCTGTCGGGCTTCGTCGGAGTTGCCCAGATGGGTCAGACGCTCACATAGCTCGCACCCTCATCTCGTGCGATCGTTCCTTGTTCCAATGAATGGGTCGTCCGTCCGTAAATCTTATCAGGGCTCCAGAGCTTCCTCATATCAGCGATACTGATATCGTCCTGACCTGTGTGAATCCCATCTGCATCGATGATCTGAGCGATATCAAGATGGTCATTGATGATGAACGGTTTTTGAAATTCCTCGGCGAGTTTTTTCGCTTCATACGCCTTTGCAAGTATTTCAGATTTTGTCGTATCTTTGCAACGCAATTGAATAATATCGGCACCGAGCTCGAGTCATCTGCGGAGAATAGCGACATCGTGAGAAATGAGATAGACTCAGTGAAGTTCCCAGGGCTTTCGGATATGGAGGAAACAGTCTTTCTCGAGGTCGTAGAGCTCATAGCGGAACACTCGGAAATGATCATCGCCCATATATTCCTCGAGGACACGCAGAGCCTCCTGTGAGCGCTTCATATTGGCGAGGAGGAGATCATAGGAATTCTTCCGCGGTAGAATCACCTCATTTGCCCGCACATCACGGTCAGTGTCGCGTGCTTCCATTCGTGCCCTATCAGAGACAGGAAGTGTATGATGACTAACCTGGTGGCGGAGTGTTGCGAGTCGATTTGTCAGTGCTTCATCACTCGCCACAAATCGGAAATATTCTTCGATAACACGGAGTCATTCACAGACTCGGTGGATATTGGCATCTATAATTGCTGGGTGCATGAGTGAATAATACTCTTTTCTCCTATAATCCTGCTTGAGATTATTGACTTAATTATATAAATACTATATTTATATATTATAAGTATGATCACTTTCAACCCTGATGCTGAGGAAAAACTGAAAAGTTTTACCCCTGATAATACATACCTTGTCGCAGACTTTGATGGCACAGTTATACGTGGCACGGATATAAATTCATTTAGTGTCTTTCGGAAGGCACTTTGAGAGAGTTATACAGAGAGATCAAAAAAACTGTATTGAATTTTTAGCCCACATGAAGCAAATCATGAACTCAATCCCGAGAGAAAAAGATTGATAATGGCTCGTTGGTGGAAAAATCATCTCTCACTTTTTAGGAAAATACCTCTGACCCAAGATCATCTCAATGAAAACCTCATTGATGACCTTATTTTAAGAAAAGGCATGCAAGATTTGATGTGCAGACTTAATGAAAGCGCTATTCCTATAATGGTGTTCTCAGCTGGTATTGCTCAAGTTATTGAGAAAGTACTCGAGAGAGATTTCGGAACTGGGCACCCAATGGAAGTTGTAGCCAATAGGCTGACTTTTTGTCCTAAATGAATCAATAATGGGGTTGAAAGTGAACCAATTCATACAGTTAATAAAACTGATATTGATTTCCCAGAATTATTTCCTCAAAGAATGAGAGACAAAACGCGGGCTATTGTTATATGAGATTCTTTATCCGATGCAGACATGGTCAAAAGTCTCCCAGTAGAACAGCGGCTCACAATAGGTTTTCTCAATAATTCAGATCCAGTAAGAAGAAGAATTTTTCAAGAAAGATTCGATATCACTATAGAATCTCGAGACTGCGATGGTGGATTCTGAGCTACCCTCCTCGAAAAAATCTGAATTAAATAATCCCCCACAAACGCGGGGGATTTTCAAAGTGAAAAGATATTATTCCTTATCAGCTTTTTTAGCTGTTTTCTTTGGAGCTTTTTTCTCTTTCTTTTCTTCACCATCCATTTCGACATCGAGATCTGCTTCTTTTGATTTATCTACTTTTGCAGCTTCACCGCCAGCGATAGATTTCTCAGCACCAGCTGGTGCCGCTTCGAGAGCTTTCATAGAGAGACCGATACGACGCTCGTTGATATCGAGAGTGATGATTTTTGCTTTGACCTTCTGTCCTACCTTGATGACTTCTTCGATATTCTTCACAGGAGTGTGAGAGATTTCAGAGAGGTGGATGAGACCATTGATACCGCCATTGAGTTCTACGAAGACACCAAATTTTGAGATTTTCAGAACTGGGACTTCGATGATATCGTTGAGTTTGTAAGCTGAAGCAAGCTCTGCCCAAGGATTCTGTTTGAGTCTCTTGATTGAGAGAGAGATTTTCTCCGGATCGAGACCGATGATCTCGACATTGACCTTATCACCAATCTTGGCAAATTTACCAGGATTTGCGACATGTCCCCAGTCGATTTCAGAAACATGAACGAGACCTTCAAGGCCATCAAATGTCACGAAGAGACCGTATGAGAGAATACCAGAGATGACACCCTCCACACGATCACCGACTTTGAGGTTTTTGAGAGCAGCTTCACGAGACTGATCAGCGGTTGCTCGTTCAGAGAAGATGATTTTTTTACCATCATCCTGGACATTGAGAACACGGACCTCGAGAGGTTTACCGATGAGCGCACGGAGATGCTCGAGGATTCTCTCTGGGTCTGCATTTTCCACACGAGGATAATGAATAGGAGAGAGCTGAGAAACTGGGACGAATCCTTTCATACCATCGAGGTCGATGAGGAGACCACCTTTGTTTGCTTCAGTTGGAACGACAGTCATTGTGAGATTTTTATCCTTGTTTTCGAGGAGTTTACTCATGAGTGTCATCTGACTCGCCTTGCGGAGAGAGAGGATGAGGAGTCCTGATTCAGGATCCTGACCACGGTACATAGCAGCGATTTCGTCGCCGACTTTGAGAGTACGGACATCCATCACAGAAGAGAGGAGGTCAGCACCTGAGATGATACCAGTGAACTGGTTATTTACATCGACGAGGAAAAGCTTTTTTCCGATAAATACAATCGTACATTTGACGATTTCACCCTTTTTGAGGGGTTTGACTACTGGCTCTGCGGCCAAGAGTTTGAGGAAGTCTGACATAAGCCTAAGGGGGTTAGAAATAAAGATGAAGGTACGAGATATGAGATATGAGATGTGGCCCGAATGGTCCAATTACTCAATACTAAAACAGGTAATCTTCCTTTGGCTCCTTGAGTGAGAAATAAAGACCAGGAACTCCCAAGGTAGAGTATGGTATTGGGGCGAACGACGGGGCTCGAACCCGCGACAACTAGATTCACAGACTAGGGCTCTACCAGCTGAGCTACGTCCGCCATAACAAACAATCCAGATGACCTGGAAAGTGCAGGTAGTATAGAGAGACAAAAGAAAAAGCAAGCATTTTATTGAGTGCCTGCCTTTGTCGAAATTATGAGAATAACTCTTATGTCTCACTCTCTACTTCCCCGCCCATAGTATTGTTACTATATTTCTGGAGAGCATAGAGCTCATCATAGAGTTTCTTGGCAGAGTCAGGATCGTTGCCAACGACATATTCCTGGATGATACGGAGCACCTCTTCTGGATCACGAGAAGACACAGGAGCAGCAACTGTCTCAGGGAAAGTGACGGGCGTGATAGTCTCAGCAAAGACTTGTTTTGGCATAATGTTTGCCTGAAGGCCTGATGGAGTCGGCACAGAAAAGAGGACGCTCACGAGCATCATCATGAGGACGCTGCCGGAGAGGGCGAGCATGAGAAAAGTATTTTTTTGTTGCATATACTCCTATCCTACCATATCTGGATTTGAAAAGTCAAATATTTCATCTATACTTCCCTTTATGCGTCGCCATGAGTTTTTCTTCTGACTCGTTCGTATCCCTCTCGATCTCCTGATTGTGATAGGGGCATTTTTGATTGCGAGAGAAATACGCGTGACGACTGACCTCATACCGGGGCTCAGCCTCCCCTACCGAACTCTAGAATTTAATTATCTCTTAGGAATAGCAGCAGCGAGCTATGGAATTATTGGAACGATTTTTTCTTTTCAAAAACTCTACGCCATAGAAAAGCTCTCTGGTATTATCGAGGAAGTATTCACTATTATCAAATCAGTCTTTGTGAGTTTTTTTATCATGATAGGTCTCCTCTATCTCACGAACTGATTCCCCTACGAGACGATTCTGATTCCCCGACTTATCCTGATATACGCTTTCCTTTTTTCAATGATAGGGATTATCCTCGGGAGAATATGAATCCGCTGGATTCGGATATATGGATTTACTCATAGTTGGTTTCAGAAGAAGAGAATCCTGCTCATCATGAATCATAGCGAGCCTCACCTGGAGAAATCCCTCACTAACCAGTATCATATTACGATTGTCGGCTACCTCGCGCCTTTTACACAGAAGAGTCATTTCAAATACCTGGGAACTATTGGGACACACGCGGAGATTATCGAGGAGGAGGACATTGACGAAGTCATCATTCTCTCTCATGAGCTCCCGTATGAGATCAAAAAAACACTCTTTGAATACTGTCAAATGCACGGCATCACCTATCGCTATGTCGGCAATATGTACGAGACTTCTAAAAATAATACGCACATTGATTTCCTCGGTCGTATACCCCTCGTCGAAATACGCACCATCGGCCTCACAGCATGGGGACGTGTGGTGAAGAGGCTCTTTGATCTGACTCTCAGCCTCCTCCTACTCATCGTGCTGATGCCTATCTGGGTCATACTGAGTCTAATTATCGTCCTCGAATCACCTGGATTCCCTTTTTATATAAGTGTGAGAATTGGTCGTGGTGGGCGGAGATTTTCGATGATAAAACTTCGCTCAATGACTCGGGATGCTGAGCTCATGAAATCCGCGATGCCAAACGACAGAACTGATGGACCTCTATTCAAACTCAAGAATGATCCCCGTATCACAAAATTTGGAAAATGGATTCGTCGATGGTCTATCGATGAGCTGCCACAGATTATCAATGTTATGCGTGGTGATATGAGTTTTATCTGACCACGTCCACACCTCCCAAACGAAGTCTCACAATACTCAGAAAAACAGCGACAAGTCCTCACGATAAAACCAGGTATTACTGGTATGGCACAAGTGTACGGGCGAGACAATAATTCATTTGACCGAGAGATAGAGCTCGACCTCTTCTATATAGAAAACTGGAGTCTCCTCCTCGATACAAAAATTCTGCTTCTGACATTTAGGGCTGTTTTTCAAGGGAAGTAAATTTGACATTGAGGCTTGCCATGAGAAAATAATCTCTATAATCCCCCTGTCCATGTACGAAGGAAGCCTCACGCCCGGAGCACATCGTCCAAAACCCCTCACAAAAAAACAACTCAGAGAGCTCCAAGAAAAGCTCGAATGAGCCAGTGAGCGGATAGAGGAGATTCGCAAACGAGAAGCTCTCGAAAGAAAGAAAAAAGGCATTGATTCTCCTGAGTGGATGTAGGACACATGCAGCCGTAGTTCAGCTGGAAGAACGCTTCCCTGCGAAGGAAGAGGTCATTGGTTCGAATCCAATCGGTTGCACCATTACAGAATTAGAAACACCTGAGAGGGTGTTTTTTATTTTTTCGAAAATTAAAATAATTTCCAAATACTTTTAATGCTCAACACAACGGCCATGATATAGAAAATAACCTCTATAAATTTATCTCATTTTTTAAGTGAAAATTGACTTCATAAATACCCGCCAAGGAGTGTGCCTCAGAGAATAGTGAATCAATAATCCCATCGTATAACATCTCAGAATACATACACTCATAGAGCTCCTATTACAATTGCAAGACCTGTCAATTTTCGTGTCCCCGAAGCCTCTGAAAAGGACTTCCCAAAAAGCTCAACGAGAATTAGCGTAGCAATGACTGCTTGCCCAGCGAGAAGCCCTCACCACATCCCAACAATAAAAAAAGAGATATATCCAACTTTATACTTCCAGCGAACCAGCCAATGTGGAAATTTTATTTTAGTCGCATAAATTTTCTTTCTCGTAGCCATGAGAAAAATAATAATGAGCGTACAAATACCAAAAATCCCCTCCAGCAGGGATTCATTGATATTAATAAGAATATATCAGCCAACGAGAGATCATACGAAGGCAAATACTGCACAGGCGATACCAATTTTCTTATCTACTTTCCCCGCCCGAGAAAAACTATACAAACCAGAGAGCAGTGTACCAAGTGCTCAAACCTTCGAAGTGGTTATGGCTTGCATTGGTGTTATTCCCAGTAGTGTCAAAAGAGGTACAGTGATGAGAGCACTTCCTCATCCAGCACTTCCGATAATACTACAGAATAAACCAATAAAAAAAATAAAAATATATACTTCCATACGAAGACGAGGAATGAAAAAAGGATTGCTGCGTTGCCTTATAGCAATATCATATGTTCTTTTTGTGCAAAACAAATCTTCAACAACTATAATTAAGAGTTTTTAAAAATACAAAAATTTGCAATTTACTATCTTTTTGTACAATCCCTCTTGTGCCACCATAGCTCAGCTGGTAGAGCGACGGTCTTGTAAACCGTAGGTCATCGGTTCGAACCCGATTGGTGGCTCCATTTTTTTCACAGAAGACGGGTCGATACCAGAGCGGTCAAATGGGGTGGACTGTAAATCCACTGGTTCTACCTTCGGGGGTTCGAATCCCTCTCGGCCCACCATTCGATACTATTAAACTCTCACTTTTGTGGGAGTTTTTTTGAGGGATTCGAACCACTCCCCTTCGCAAGCTCAGGGTCGGGTTGACTCACTGCTCGCTTGCTCGCAGTTCCCCCTCTCGGCCCACCATTCGATACTATTAAACTCTCACTTTTGTGGGAGTTTTTTTGTTGAAAATATTATTTCTTCAATAGTATGTATTATATATATTAATACTTTAATTGAACTATTTATGAAAAATGAAATACTCTGACTCATGGTTGCTGCTTCTCTCCTCCCTGGGTGTGACCGTGTATGAAAACAAAATGAAGAGTTAAGTACTGCTATCCGTGATCGCTATACATTACTTCTACCTCCTCGAGATAAGACTGGCGAGGTCTATACACTTCCGACATGAGAGGTCGTCACTCTAGGTATGAAAAATGATGATACTCCTCAAATGGTAAGTATTTCAAATCCAGATGGAACAACTCACTACGATAGTGGTGCCGACGGTAATTTTGAAATAACACGCAATGCAGATGGAAGATTTACGAATATTGATGTTTATAGAGATCGGGGCACATTGCCGACGGCAAATGATATTGGGGTGTATGCTCTAGATATACTCACACGCCTTACTATTCAGAAGCAAGAACAACTAGTTGCTACACTGGAGTGAGCCGATGCTAGTGCTCAATAAAGCATACCAATAGGCAAAAAATCTTCACAATAAATTCATACAAATAGGGGGATTTGACTTGATTTTCTCAGTGTGGGTATAAAATGATATATCCTACTTCCTAATTTTTTCTTATGTTAGAAACTATCGCCATTCTCCTGATCATACTCTGGGCACTTGGGTTTGTCTCTTCTTATACGCTAGGAGGATTCATACATGTACTCATCGTTATCGCTATCATATTATTCCTGGTTCGTTTTATCGGCAGAAACAAAAACATATAAGCTCGCATCTCTCCCTGAAAGAGTCCTAGTAGCGAGTAAGCATATACTAGTGGTCGAAATCTGTCGACCATTTCTTTCCAGATTTTTCAGAATGGCTAAAATTCTGGGCTTTTAAGTTATCGGATACCCTCTTCCAGGATAATTTCTTCTGTGACATGTTCGATTTTCTTTTGTTTTTCAGTGATCTTGATGGTTTTCCAGGTTCATCTCATGAACCAACCTATAGTGATGATAGCAGTCAGGATATTGGTAATAGGAAACGACCACCAGAGACCGCTGATTCACAGGCCTGTATGTTTGGAGAAGAAATAGGCAAGCGGGAGCTGTAAAACCCACTGAGAAATCAATGTAATCACCATCGTTGCCATCATATTACCAGATGCCCGAAATACTCCTATGAGCGCAAATTGAATACCCGTAAATCCAAATGTAAATGCCATGATGCGGATAAATAGAGTACCTGATTCTATCACGGCGGTATCACCTGGCACAAAAATAGAGATAAACTGTGATGCAAAGAAATAACTCACAATTCCTATCACTGTCATGAGTATAAAGGAAAATAGAGCTCATATTTGTGCTGCATCATTTGCTCGCTTGATATTCCCCGCACCTATGCTCTGCCCTACTATCGTTGCTATGGCCATCGATAGGCCCATTCAGAAAATCATCACAAATTGCATGAGTGTACTTCCAACACCGTACGCTGCTACAGTCAGTGTGCCAAATGAGGCAATCAAAAATGTCATGACAGTGAGCCCGAGTGCTCGCCCAGACATCTCAATAGAAGCCGGAAGTCCGAGCAAAAATGATCGCTTAATAAAAGCATAATCAGGCTGGAAATCATGGAGCTTCAGATGAATGCCATATTTTCCGCCGAGGAGAATTTTGAATCATATAAGTGTTGCAATACTCTGTGTCCCCAGGGTAGCAAGTGCCGCTCCCATGACGCCTAATCCATCAAACGATCCATAACCAAAGATAAACAAAGGATCAAGTATAAAATTCAGAAGAACTGTTCATCAAACGATATAGAGAGGCATGGTTACTTGGCCGATACCACGCATAACTGACTGAAACATCATAAAGCCAAAACTAAATACCATTCCTATAAATGATACCTGCATGAATCATTTTGCATTTTGGTAGACATCTGCATCAACTCACATGAGCCTCAAGATAGGTGATGTAAGAAAAAATCACAGAATACCGAGGACGATGGAAACAACTATGACCATCAGGAGTGTCTGTGCAGCAACATGATTGACCATTTTTTCATTGCGAGCTCAGACATACTGAGCGATGAGCGTAGAACCAGCAACTGCAAAACCAGCTCCCAGAGCAATCATGAGAAATGTAATAGGAAAACTCACAGAAACTGCTGCAACAGCAGCCCCTCAGAGCCTCCCGACCCAGAAAGCATCTGTAAATTGATACGCACTCTGAAGTATCTGGGCAAAAATAATTGGAATAGAAAGTGAAACGAGTGAACGGGCGACCGATCCTTGGGTTAGGTCTGAATTTTTATTCATATGAGCTATATTGACTGGGTACGAGAAATTATTTTTTTATTGAGCGAGACATACTGAGCGAATTCTTCATCTGAGAGCACTGCAAAGAAATCCGAGAAAGCTGCTATTTTTACCTGAGTCATGCGTTTGAGTTCTTTTTGAGCTTTATGAGAAAGAGAGACACATAGCACGCGTTTATCGTCTGGGTTAGTTTTACGGATAATGAAATCATTATTTTCTAACTCGTCGACCAACTGAGTCGCAGCACTACTAGAGACGCCGAGAACTTCAGCAATTTTTTTAATACCGACACCTTCATGTTCTCTGACAACAGAGAGAGCGATCCACTGAGCATGCGTCAAACCTGACTGACGTACCTGACAGCCCAACTGTCTCTTGATACATTGAAATCAGGCCAGTATCTCCTCTATAGCTTTTTCCCTCTTCATATAAATTAATTAAGCAACTTATGTAAGTATCTTAATTAATTTCTAAGAAAATCAAACAAAAATAGATAAATGAAAATTTTTTAATGCTCTATAAGCACATACTGATGATCAAACCTGTCGACCATCTCTTTCCAGAGTTTCCAGGATTTTTGGAGTTCTTTTTGGATGTTGAGACACTCCCCTTTTTTGAGTCGAGCGAGGGCTTCAGATTTTTTATCAGCGAGTAATTCTCGGTAGATATGGAGCTGCCGGTGGAGTTCGTCGACTTTTTGCTCAAAATCCTGAGCGAGGCTTTCAAATGAAGACTGTATCTTCTCACGAGCATGCATATCGGGTAATTTTTCTCTCAGGGTTTCTATGACCATTTTGAGGTCTTTTTGGATCAGATTTGCACGAACTATGAGACCATCTTTGGATCGGAGATTTTTCGCGAGATGCAGCTTTTCGAGGGTCCAAATGAGCCACTTTGTTGGATCAAAATGATACCATGATATACCGTTTCTGTAATCGTTTGGAAATGCGTGATGATAGTTGTGGTAGCCCTCTCCGAAAGTGAGAAATGCGAGGATAAAATTATCGACGGCTGTGAGCTCTTTTGCGTAGGTCTTTGAGCCCCAGGTGTGAGCGAGCGAATTGATGAAAAACATCGAATGATGAAAGACAAACATCCATGCGAGAAAACAGAAATAAAAACTCGAGAACCAGCTCGTTGCCATCGCCATCGTGAACACGATAATGAGATTGAGATTGAGCGCTATAAATCGGTAATGATGGTGCTGGAAACGAACCCATTTACTCGCCCAGAGGTCAGGAATTTTGGTGGGATCCATAGATGGGCGCTGGAGGAGGAACCATCCCATATGAGCATAGAAAAATCCCTTTTTGATACTGTATGGATCCTCATCGCTATCAGTTTTTGCATGATGAATACGATGGTCATAGGACCAGGTCGCCGCAGATCCTGCAAATCAGAGACATCCCAGGAGGAGGTAGAAAATCTCAACCACAGTATGGGCTTGGTAGGTCTTGTGGGCAAAAAATCGATGATACCCTGCTGTGATACCGAGACCAGCGAGGATATAGAGACAGATACCCACTATGAGCGCTCCGAGACTGAATGAACCAGAGAGAAAATAAAATGGCGTCAAGATGATGAGTAATCCATGATACACAGACATAAAGAGGACACTCCCCCAATCGAGATTTTTACGAGTAGTCATACGACGATTATATACCCAGAAACTGCCTTTTCAAACGAGAAGGCTTGATTATAGGCTACATTTTGCAAAAAGTGTCTTCGGCTCAATATAATTTCATTATTACTGCAGAAGATTGCCCGAAATGGGGTTTCGGGACAACAACTGTCTGAGCGGGATGAATGCAGAAGAGTTAGATGAATACAGTCTATAGCGAGTTTTGTTGTCCTGAATGATTTTGGGTACTTTTTTCACAAAAAGTACCAAACGAATCGTGAGTCCGAGAAATATTATTACAAATCTATGAGAACATCAGAAAAATCATCTCGTTTTCCGTCTGCGAGGTACTCATGGAGGGCATTTCGTGTAGCGAGAAGTGCGAGTACCTGTGCTCGACGACGACGAGGAGAGACAGTGATATCCGTATCACGGATAATGGTCTTCTGATTCCAGGAAAAAAGTGTTGCAAAATCAACTCCCTGAACGATATCTCAAAAAAGTCCTGAACATGCAATCGTAATCATTGATGCCTGCCCTGTAAAGGACCATTGCTTGATTGTACCATCTTCTATGAGGAGGAAAACCTCTATATCATCACCACAAACGCGATTATATTCACGATAGCGAATGCTGGGCGAGGTTAATTCTCCCATATGTTGTGGATTCGTGCCATAAAAATGTATCGTCTCTGCTTGCATGTATAAATTATGTTATTAAAACAATAAGTGTCAATACTTTCTCCCCCTCTATTATACGGTCAATTGATTGATAACAAAAGAAAGATAGGGTAATCTAGTGACATGACAGAGACCCAATTCACACCAGACAAAGGCGATGCAGATGTCGCTGCGTATGAGAATACTGACCTATCTCAGCTCAATGCAGACGATACAGTAGCTCCTACGGAAAAAAAACTCGAGAATACCCTTATTCGTGTGGTATTTTTTGGTCGTATAGCGGCCTATGTGTGCATTGGTCTCCTCCTCCTCACCAGTCTCTATGGCTGGACGAGAAACCAAAAACAGGATAGCTGGCTCATGAGCCTCGAATTCAATACTGCTGGTAGTCCACTGTGTAGCTGGATGAACCGTGGATATGATGCAGAGCTCAGAAATGACACAGTTTTCCGAGATTACCTCATCGCAAAGGGTAAACAATCACTCCTCGATGTATCTGACCGTGGACACTGTGTCGCCATAGATACGATAGCTGAATGGCTCTGACTACAAAAGACATTTGCCTCTGAAGAGCTCGCTCGAGCCTATGAATCCATCATACCAAAGAAGTTCCTCGGTACGACTATCACGACCTCTCCAGAGCTCGATGTCATCGCAAAAAACTCCCCAGAACACCGCATGCACCATGATATCATCATCCAGCTTATTTCAGATACTTCTGTGAAGCTCAACGACTCGACCTCACGCGTCATCTGTCACGAGCTAAGATTTGCTGAGCTCTCAGCCGATGCCTACTGTGAAGTGACGACCAGAGCCCCAGTACAGCCTCGCGCAAAAGCTCTCGCATTTATGAAAGAACTCGGCGCGAGTCAATCTGTCCTCGTCACGTATCCAAGTGCTCTCGACATGAGCATTGATGAGAAAACAAATCTTCTCACGACCAGATTTACTGTAAAAATGACCTACATACCATCTCGCTACGAAGCAAACACTATCCAGAAACTCACCTATGACAAACGCTAATCCTCTCATTACACACCGAAACAACGCTATCATGTGGCTAGGCATCACTGTGCTCTGTCTGATAGGTACATGGTGGGTTCATGGATTCTTTAGCAGTGCGGGATCAGAGACGCTTCAAAAGGTCGAAACACTCAACCACACGCTCACGCTCATCCGTGATGAGGGTGTCGTATCAGAGAAAAACTGGGAAGAGCTATCAGCCGAGGAAAAGAAAAACGAGCGATGGTCGACTATGACGAGGCTCGTGCCCACCCTTCAGAAGCTCGTCGGTGCTGGTACTCCAGCAGCAGGGAAAAATATCAACACCATGAAAATCATCAGTCAAAAAGTCGGCGATGGAACCTATATCAACTGGCTCGAGAAATCATGGACCGGTGAAGCAGCAACCCAGCTCACACAGACCCAGTCAGATATTGCAGAAATCATCCCTGTATTTGCTGGTATCTCTGAAGTGACAAGTACAGAGAGTATCGGTGGTAAAATCACTCTCAAATCTCTCGTAGAATATATACAGAATAATATCGTCGATCAATACAACCTCTCAAATGTCCTCGGTCAAATCGGTATTGATACTGTGAAATTTCTCCCTGAATCAGGTGATATCGGCATCTATGAAGTGCCTCTCCAATTTGAGAGAGTACCAAATAGTAATGTCGTCAGCCTGCTCCAATTCATCGGAAAGACTGGTGGGGTCCGTGTGACAGAAAATGGTAAGAATATCACTATAGAGCACCTCCTCTCTCGTCCTATCAAAAACACGCTAGACAATGAATCATCTCTGAAAAATCTCCTCATCACTATCAAGGACATGAACATCACTCCATCGCGCATAGAGTGACGAACAGGAGAAACACCAGTCAGCACACGAGCTCGAGATAGCTGGGATGTACGGATGACTCTCAGATTCTATATCCGCGGAGCGAGCCGGGATCATATCGCGACACTCGATACGACTATCACGACACTGCTCGATAAGAATGGACGTGACGGATCTCTCATTACACAATGAAATGACCTTCTCAAGATTTGTAATAACTGTCCCGAAGCACCACAAATAAGGGATATAATCACCCTCCTGGGCAACGCTCGTGCAGCCTATGATAGCATACTGGTCCAGGAAAAAAATCCGAAAAATAGTTTTTCTCCTATTGAGATACTCGAACATAGAACAGGACTCATGACCACTATAGAAACGCTCCAAAAGAAGCTCAACGCCCTTAACTCGATTATCGCCCCAAATAAATAATATGTCTAATCTCGAAACATTAAAGCAGGCAATATTCACGGGTGAAGATCCGGCAAAGATCTGTGACCTCATGATCGTCGTCGCCATAGAAGCGAAAACATCAGATATCCATCTCGAACCACTCAATGATAAAGTACGACTCCGTTATCGTATCGATGGTGTCCTCAGTGAAGTCCTCGAATATCCGAGTACGAATCACCCGCAGATAGTCGCACGATACAAGATCCTGGGTAATCTCAAAATGGACGAAACGCGAAAACCTCAGGATGGTCGTATTTCGCATGAAGTTGGTGACAAGGCATTTGATCTACGTCTCTCTACTCTCCCAACAGTTCATGGAGAAAAGATAGTGATGCGTATCGTCGATAAGACAAAAAAAATCCCCGACCTCGAAACACTCGGCCTCGAAGGGCAGAATGCTGATATCATCAATAAAGCGATAGAACAACCGAATGGTATCATCCTCAATTCCGGTCCGACTGGTTCGGGTAAATCGACGACACTGTACGCAATCATGAAGAAACTGAATCAGCCAAAGGTAAATATCATGACATTTGAAGATCCAGTTGAAATCGTCCTCGATGGTCTCAATCAGAGTCAGGTCTTCCCTGATATCGGCTATACCTTTGCAACTGGTCTCCGGACTGCTCTCCGTCAGGATCCCGACATCATGATGGTGGGGGAAATCCGAGATCAGGAAACAGCAGATATCGCGATAGAAGCTTCTCTCACGGGTCACCTCGTCCTCTCCACTATCCATACCAATTCTGCAGCAGAAACACTCACCCGTCTCATCAATCTCGGAATAAAGACATTCTTGCTCCCTGCAACTATCAATGCTATCATCGCTCAGCGACTCGTCAGAAGAATTAATAAAGATAAGGCAAAAAGAATCGGATTTTCTGAACTCGATATCAATCTCCAGCAACGAGTCAAAAACGTCATCGCAACAACACCTCAACCAGAGATAAAGGCGCGTCTCACAGAGGAAATCATGCGAAATCCCGGCTTCCTCGTTCCTGATATGACAAAGGTCAGTAATCCCGACCAAGCCTACGAAGGGCGAATCGCTCTCTACGAGGTCATGGAAATCACAGGCGGTATCAAGGATATGATTATGAAAGAAGCCTCAGCGCGTGATATATTTAATGCTGCCGTTCGTGATGGTATGATATCCCTCGAACAAGATGGTATCATCCGTGCGCTCCAGGGAGTCACGACACTCGAAGAAGTCTATGGTGCTGTCCGTCAAGAAGTATAATCCCCTCTCGTAATGACCAACAACTCCATCATCATTCTCTCAGAAAAATTTGAAACCCCCAAGAATCTCAAACAAAAATCATGGTGGGAAGCGATTAATGATGCCCTGGTCACGAATCAAAAAGTAAAGCTCAAGGATAAGGTCACTTTTTATCGACTTCTCGCGACCATGGTCAATGCTGGACTCACCGTCTTGCAAGCAATCAAAGTCCTCCATGCTGAGCAAAAAAGTCCCGTCATGAAAAAAGTCCAGGAATCGATGATTCGCGATATTCAGTCTGGTCATAGCCTCTCGGCAACTCTGAGACTCTTTCCGAAGAGTTTTTCTGATTCAGAGATTGCTATGGTCGAATCAGGTGAAAAAACTGGTAAGCTCAATAATGCACTCCTCCAACTCGCGACACAGATAGAGAAGCTCGCTTCCCTCTCAAAGAAGCTCATTGGTGCACTCATCTACCCTGCCCTCATCGTGGTCGTCATGATAGGCGTCATATTTGTTCTCATGTGGCAGGTGGTTCCTAAGCTCATCGGTATTTTCTCAGATTTCTGAGGACTGCCACCAGCGACTCAGATGCTCGTGAATGTGAGTGAATTTATACAGAGTTACTGGTATCTCTTTTTCATCATTCCTTTCGTGTTTAGCTCCGCACTAACTGCTTGGAGAAAGACAGAACACGGTCTCTATATCACTGATAAAATCCTCTTAAAAATTCCAGGAGTCGGTGCGCTCTTACAAAAAATTATTATTTCTCGTTTTGCACGGCTCCTCTCGAGTCTCATGGGAAGTGGTGTCTCTATCGTCGAGGCTCTCCGTATCATCTCAGGTGCTCTCGGCAATGAAGTCTATCGACAAAGAGTCCTCCTCCTCCGTGATGATGTGACTCGTGGTGTAACCATGGGCGTATCACTCGAGGATGATCCACTCTTTCCAGATATGGTGACACAGATGATTCGCGTTGGTGAAGAAACAGCAAAAATAGACACTATTATCATCAAGGTCGCAGATTTTTACGACGAAGAAGTCGATGGTGCTGTGAGTGCTATCAACAAAATTATTGAACCAATTATTATCGTGACGATGGCTGTTGTCGTCGGCTTTATAGCCTACGCTATCATGACGCCCATCATGCAGCTCTCGGATGTGATTAGTCAGCAATAGCCTCTTTTTGTTTTTGATTTTTCTCTAACTGTTTTTGGTGTTCCGAGAGACTCACACTGAGCGGCCAGATATACTGGATTCGTATTCTGTTTTGTATGAGTAAATCGATATACCTATCCATAAACTCTTCATTTATCTGCTCTACAGAAACTATTGTATTTTCTTCTCTAAGAGCCTCTAATATATTATATGCAGACATTTTTTGATGTCAGTTTTTTTCTGACTGAATAGGGGCTCTATCATCCTCTGGGAATTTCTCAAGTCCTAAGGTTATGAGTACACGTTTTCTGAGAATATACCTCGCTCGAGGAGACTGACGAAGATCGGCCAAATTTTGGAGAGTATTTTCTAGGCTTTGTTCCCCTGCATCTTCACTGATTTCACCATTGATGCGCACGATATCTCGACGGTAAGAGAGCTCTGTATATTCGTGTTTTCCAAGCATTTCCTCAACTGTATCGTGCCCTACTTTCTCCGGAAGCATCTGAGGTTTATCATCGAGAGGGAATTTTGATATAAATATATTTCCTTTTTCAGAGGAGGAATATTGAACAAGCCGAGCTCTCCCTTCGCTGAGGAGTGCTTCGTATGCCTCTGCACCCTGACGCATATCTTTTTGAAATTTTTTCTCTTTTGTAATCATCTTCTGTCGCTCGCGATACTCTGCTGTATAGAAAAGTGCGAGGTGAGAAAAAGCTTCTGCGACTTCACGATAACATCGCTCCTCTGCTTTCGAGAGAGTTCGACCTTCTCCTGCTACATTTATGACCACCCCTAAATTGCTGTAAGTGATTTTGAGTTTGTTACGAATGTGCCTAAATTGAATTTGCCCATCTTTTGCAATCCTCCACGGCATGCCCCATTGGAGTCATTTGAGGGAACCTCTAAATTCTTCGGATGCTTTTTCGAAGAGTGCTTTGTTACTTTTATCAACAAAAGTCTGTTCAGCAATAAAATCATAGAGTGACTGAAATTGTGAACGAAGGTTCTGATATTCTGCTTCTTCTTGTTCCGATTGAAGTGCGAGCTCGCTCTCGGATCGTTTTTTTTCTCGAAGTTCGCTGGCAATATCCTGAAGTTGGGAAGCAATATCTCATGCTCAAATATCTGGATTTATGGTACCCTCTAAACCTATCTGAAGTGTCTCAAATGAGGCATCATGTAATTCGTCAGCAAGTTCACCAGGGAGATGAAATACTACAATCCCGTCATATCTCAGCTCTGGGGCAAATGAAGGCTCTCCTGCTGCGATTTCCCAGGCTGTCACAGTATCTGCAAGGGTTTTTTGTTTTGGGAAATTTGGTGTTTCAAGTACAGAAGTGACAACAGTTTTTACAACAGGCGTGAGTGATGTTGTAGTTTTTGGTGGAGCGGCAACTGAGTGTATTGGTGCTGTTTTTTTGTTTTTTTGTACCTCGCTTTCCTCTAGTGTTGGTTCTGCCTCAGCATAGATTTTTTGCTCCAAAACAGCCTTCATTTTACTATCAGAAAATCTGTACTCTCATGGGAGAATAATTGTCAGACGATAAATAAAATGACCTTTATGATCTTGCCCAAGTATTGATGCTATCTCATTCACCTGTCCGAGCTCTACTGAAATTGTTTCAAATGTATTATTCCTTGGAGCCTGCCGTTCGAACTGCACTGTAGTTCCCTCAGGAAGGCTCAATCCAGAGAGATTGAGTTGTTTCAACTGTTTTTTTTCTAGTCATCTAACAAAGAGAGATGAAGGATTTGGTATGTTTATTTTTTCTTTCTGCACTTTTACTGCGGGCAGAACAGAATAATCTCATATCTTTTTTTTAGGTTGTATAACTTTCGTAACCTTTGCTGCAATACTCTTTCTGAAATTCTTTTCCCGAGTTTTCTCCTCACGGTAGAGTTTTTCGAGTATGTCAGACAAATTGTGAGGTAATCCTCTCACTTGCACAGTGTTTTTTCGTTTTAATTTTTCTGATATTTTCCCTTTTTCGAAAAGATCTCATTCTAACCCAAAAGCAAAATAAAATATTTTTCTTATTTCTGAATCTTCCTTCATAATTTCGGTGAAATATTTTTTGACCCATTCTCACCAGAGAGGCAAACATTTTTTTATACCTTTTGGATTTGTTTTAGTAGTCTCTTGTATGAGTGATATGTATCCGTGCATACTCCTCTGACACAGCAAAAAATTGAGTGCAGGTATGCCAATTTCTGGATGATTCTGAGTAGACTGATGAGAAATGAGTAAAAACTCAAAAGACTCCTCAATGCTCGCAAAAAAAGCACGAAGTTGACGATGAATATCTTCTACTTGTGATTGTTCTAGAGAAAGAGATCGAGTAAAGCGTTCTCTTTCTCGTTCTCTTGTGCTGATTGCTTCGTCAAATTCTACATCTTTTCGCAATCGAGAAACCCAATCTCAATATTTCCTTCACCATGCTCACAAAAGCATACGCGTTCACTCTTGTTGGACAAATACAGAAGGAAATACAAACTGTGTTTTTGTGAAAAAATGAGTATCTAATTCTATAGATTTCAGGCAAGCATACCATCTCCAAGCATCTACAACATTACTATATACTTCTACATCTTCTCCAGCAACAGTATTGTAAAGTTGATTAGTGATATATACAGGAAATCTGTAAGCATAAGGGAAAGCATCAAATACTTCAAAAATTTTTTGCTTATTTTGAGCAAAAAACTCTGGTAAATCTTCTTTTGGTGATACTGGGGAACTCTTTATGATTTTATATATTTTTGCAAAAGCTTTCGTAGCTGACTGCACGTCCTCTGCTGGAAACTCGTACTTTTCAATTCATAGCTCACTCGCCAAATCTCTCGGAGAAATATCTTCAATTGAAGGTGGTGAATGTTTTTCTAATTTACTCATGACACAAATTCTATTATTTTATTGTATATAATATACTATTTATTTTAATGTCAAATAGTTCTACCTCTTCGTGTTATCTTCCTCAATATACCTAGCGAGAAGACGAGTTAATGCCTCCATACGGAATGAATGATTTCCATCCTTGATTTGTATCCTCGCATGAAGATGTCGTCCTCGGAGAAAAGATCCCAATTCTGCTGGAAAATCAGCTACAGCTGTGTGATAGAGGTGTTCATTTTCATCTTCTTGAAATTCTGGGAACATACGAGCTACCACCTGCTCTCTCGTGAGCGATGGCTTGGACCGAAAATAAGTCTCTCTGGTGAGAGCAAATGATCTGAGATTCATGAAAAATAAGACTGATTCTTGAAACTTATTTGCCAATCGCATCACTGGTCGTGCTCGGAGGAAATCTGTGATATCTTCGCCTTCCTGAATCATGATCGGCGAAGCGTCTGGATTATTGTTAATATCAGGCTGTTGTGCCGAGAGAACCTCTACAATTAACCGGTCCGCAGGTTCGATGGACATCATTCGCTCGATTCCTTTGTATTTAGGATTTGAATCAATAATTGAATGAATGATTTTTGAGCGCACTGTGATGATTTCAGGAACCTGATTGAGAGGTCGGCTATGTCCAGCAAGTGCTCCGACAAATCCTGACACTCCTGGTCACATAACGGGTATCCAGTAGGTTTTTTTCTTGAGTCCAAAGATAGGAACCCCTGAAGAAGTCAGTGGTCCAAAATCTGACTCATCTAAGACTATTTCTATATTTGTAAGCCCCAAAAGCTGGATAGCGGAGAGGAGATGTTCGACGAGCACTATTTGAAATGTTTGTGTATCATCAGACACTCGTAGCATCCTCCCCAGTGTCGAATCTATAGCCTGGAGATGTGCTGAGTCGTAGGGAATGACAGTTTTCCCAACACGAAATGATATCCCAGGATGGTCAGATGGCCTCACAATACAAGCAGCATTTGTGTTGATAATACCTCCTGAAAATGGATCTACCTTTTTTCCTGTGAGCGTGACCGGTTGTATGAGGGTCTGTGGGCTACTATTAAGCCCTATTTCTGGTATTTTTGTCTCCATGAAACAGTATTATGCAAAGAATATATATTTTGCAAGTTCTAGAAAATCTCGAGGTTTTTCTCTCAGACATACACCATCTCCTCATACCGCGCACCATATTTCCCTGGCAGATAGATTCCGGGTTCTATAGTGATAATCATGCCGGTTTGAAGAACTTCATCAGAGCGAACAGATATCCATGGTGCTTCGTGGATATCGATACCGACACCGTGACCGAGCGAGTGAGTGAAGTATTCTGCGTAGTCTCCGAGCATCTCCCGAGCTTTTATATCCAGCTCAGCCACTTTCATCCCCGGTTTCGCCCAGGAGATTATCTCTTGTGTCACATGTTGAAGGAGTGTATAAATAGTTTCAAATTCTTCATTATTCATTGACACACATCGTGTCATATCAGAACAATACCCCTCGTAGATGAGCCCCATATCGATGAGTACAACATCTCCATCGC